>Ga0207644_10000228_pt1 | contig 38713 bp, 33 predicted proteins | sample KBSS73metaG_FD_184326 | JGI IMG/M metagenome (GOLD analysis project Ga0207644, IMG submission 184326) | Switchgrass rhizosphere microbial communities from Kellogg Biological Station, Michigan, USA - KBS S7-3 metaG (SPAdes) (version 2) | ecosystem: Host-associated > Plants > Roots > Rhizosphere... | reverse complement strand
GGTGCAGGGGCCGTCCACATGGGGTAATCGCGGGAAGCGAGTCGGCCCTGGTCAGCTAGACATGGAAAGGGGTGGCTGCTCCCCGATAAGATGGAAGTACGGGCTCACGACGCGATGCCGGGCCCAAGCATCTGATGGAGAACAGCCATGGGAGAGTATATCGGCCTCGACGTATCGATGAAAGATACTGCGATCTCGGTTCGGCGCGACGGCAAGCGGGTTTGGCGAGGCAAGTGCGCCTCAGATCCGGAGGCCATTGCCCGAATGGTCCGCAAGCATGCCCAAGAACCAGAGCGAGTTATCTTCGAGACCGGCCCTTTGTCGGTATGGTTTTACCACGCTCTTCAGGCTGAGGGATTACCAGCTATTTGCGTCGATGCGCGTCACGCCAAGGCGGCATTGGACATGGCCGCCAACAAAACCGAGGCCAACGATGCAGACGGCTTGGCGCATCTCGCCGAAGTCGGCTTCTATCGTGAGGTTCGGGTGAAGGGCTTCGACAGCATGCTGACCCGAACGCTGGTGGCAGCTCACACGAAACTGGTCAGGATCAAGATCGAGATTTCAAACCAAATCCGCGGCCTGATGAAGACGTTCGGCCTCGTCGTACCTGCAGGCAAGGGCAGTACATTCGACGCAAACGTATGCACCAAGTTGAGCGAGAGTTCGGACCTGGCGGGCATCATCTTACCGCTGCTCGAAGCTTGGCGCAGCGTGCGTATGCGCGCCGCCGAACTTACGCGGCGCCTGATTGGCGATGCGCGTCAGAGTGAGGCCTGCCAGTTGCTGATGTCTATCCCAGGCGTTGGCGTCGTCACCGCGACCGCCTTTGCGACGGCCGTGGAAGAGCCAGCCAACTTCCGAACGTCGCGATCCGTCGGCGCCTGGCTCGGCCTGACCACACGACGATACCAGTCAGGCCAGGTGGACTACAATGGGCACATCTCCCGGCGCGGCGATCACCAGGTGCGAAACCTTCTATACGAAGCGGCCTGCGTCATCCTTACCCGCAGCTCGGCTGAAAGTACCTTACGAGAATGGGGCCTCAAGCTCCGAGAACGCGTCGGCTTCAACCGCGCCGCAGTTGCGGTGGCCCGGAAGCTCTCGGTCGTGATGCATGCCATGCTCAAGTCAGGAGAGCTATTCGACAAGACCGCTGGCGCGCCAGCGTAGCAACTTCGCCGGCGAGCAGTTGGCGAGCGCATCCGTCCCTGCCGGGACGTGGGCTGAACCATTCCGCTTGATGGGATGCACCGGCTTTGTGCCGAGTGCGCCGTCCACATAGGAAGGTTCCGTCCGCCGAAGACCCACCGTGCGGCAGCCCATGCCGACCGCGAAGACGACCCTGAACCCGGCATACGGTCAGCTCAAAATCTGCTTGCCAAACGAGCTGCGATTAGACGACCCCATCAACGGGTCACTTCGCGACGAACTGCTCAACGGGGAGATCTTCTACAGCCTTGCCGAGGCCAAGGTACTGATCGAAGCCTGGCGGCGCCACTACAACACCGTGCGTCCGCACAGCAGCTTGGGTTATCGACCACCAGCTCCGGAAACGGCGGCAATGGCGGCGGAAGCCACGATGCACTAACAATCAAACAGGACCACTCGGTGGGGGCCGATCATAGCGAAATGAAGGCCGTCACGCCAGGAGCGGGACAACCCTTCGGGACACCGGGTACCGAACGTTGATATTGAAAGCTGATCTGGATGCGGAGCGGCGGCCTGCGCCGCCTCCACCTGGGCTTGCGCCTGTGGCGGCACCTGGTTGTCCGCGGCTCCCGCAAGCTGCGACGCTGGCCCGGTGTGCCGCAGCGCCATCACTATCTTGCGTGTGTCCCAGGCGGGAATGGAGATCGCCGCGCTCCCGAGCGAGACATCGGGCATGCCGGCGAGCCGGTAGGTTGCGCGCGACAACCCGCCGGCCGGGATGGAAATCTCCGCCGGCGTTTCCGGCGCGCGATTGGGCAGGGGCAAGGACTGCGGATCCGCCCCGCCGTTGAGAAAACGCATGGACGAGCACGGAGCCATCGCCGTCGCATCGGCCGGCATCGCCAATCAGGATTTCAACGGGCGACGCGGCGCGTGCCGCCGACGGCACGCAGAGGGGGGCGAGGAGGATCAAGGGGGTCGAACGCATCATGCGAGCAGGTGCTGGCCGCCATCGACCGGAATGATCGTGCCGGTAATGCGCTTGGCGGCATCGCTGACGAGGAAGGCCGCGAGCGCGCCCACATCCTCGATATCGACAAGCTGGCGCTGCGGCGCCGTCGCAGCCGCGCGGTCAAGCAGTTCGTCGAAACGTTCGATCCCGCTCGCCGCGCGGGTCGCGATCGGACCCGGTGATATGGCGTGCGCCCGAATGCCCTTGGGTCCGAGTTCGGCGGCGACATAGCGTGTGGCGCTTTCGAGCGCCGCCTTGACCGGACCCATGAGGTTGTAGTGGGCAACCACGCGCTCCGAGCCGTAGAAGGTAACACAGAGCAGGCAACCGCCGTCCTTCATCAGCGGTTCGGCCAGCTTCGCCATCCTCAGGAAGCTGTGGCAGGAAACGTCCATGGCGGCGGCGAACCCTTCGGCGGAGGAATCGACGACGCGGCCGTGCAAATCCTCCTTGGGTGCGAAAGCGATCGAATGGAGCAGGAAGTCGAGCCCGCCCCATCGCTCGCGGATCTCATCGAACAACGCCTCCAACTGACCGGTTTCCCTGACGTCGTATGGCGCCATCCATTCGACTCCGAGCCGGTCGACGACGGGCCGTACCCAGTCCTTCGCCTTCTCGTTGAGATAGGTCACGGCGAGCCGTGCGCCGCAGGCGGCAAAGGCCTCCGCGCAGCCGGCGGCGATGCTGTGTTCGTTGGCGACCCCGACCACGAGCCCACGTTTGCCGCCGAGATCCACCAGAGGCCTCATTGTCCTATCTCCTTGAGGGCATTGAGCGTGTGGAGCGCGATCATCCGCTCCTCGTCGGTCGGGATGACATGCACAGCGATGCGGCTGTCAGGCTGGCTGATGCGGCCGTAGTCACCCGCATTGGCCAGTTCGTCCAGTTCGACTCCCAGCCATTCCAGCCGCCGACAGATAAGACTGCGCACCTCCGCGCTGTTTTCGCCTATGCCGGCGGTGAAGACGATCCCGTCGATCCCACCTAATGCGCTGCCCAGCGCGGCGATTTCCCGTGCGACCCGCCAGACAAAGAGCTCCACCGCCTCCGCCGCTTCGCGTGCATCGCTCGCCGCGAGGGCGCGCATGTCGCTCGACAGGCCCGATACGCCGAGCAGGCCGGACTGATTGTAGAGCATAGCCTCCACCGTTGCCGGGCTCATGCCGAGTTGGGTCTGCAAATGCAGCACCACGCCGGGATCGAGGACGCCGCAACGCGTCCCCATCATCAGCCCGTCGAGGGCCGTGAAGCCCATGGTCGTATCGATGCTTCGGCCATCCTGCATCGCGCAAAGGCTCGCGCCATTGCCCAGATGCGCAGCGATCACCCGCCCGGACGCCAGCGTCGCGTCAGTCTCGCACAGGCGGCGCGCGACATATTCGTAGGACAGGCCGTGGAAACCGTAGCGCCGTATGCCCTGCTCATGCAGCGCCCGGGGGATGGCGAAGCGCGCCGCGACCGCAGGCCGGTCATGATGGAAGGCGGTGTCGAAGCAGGCCACCTGCGGCAGATCGGGGTGGATGGCTGCGATCGCCCGGATCGCCGCCAGATTATGCGGCTGGTGGAGAGGCGCAAGCGGCGACAGCGCCTCCAGCTTGTCGAGAAGGACGGCGTTGACGGGCATGGGGCGAGAAAATTCCGTACCGCCATGAACGACCCGATGTCCGATCGCGATGACCTCCCGCCCCTCAAGCGGATGCTCGGTCGCCCAGGCGAACAGCTCTGCCAGGAGTGCGGCATGGGTGAGCGCGGCGCCGTCGAGCCAGTCCCGTTTCAGCAGCACCGTTCCGTCGGAGTCCTTCGCGACGAGCGAGGGCGCGATGCCGATCTTCTCGATCTTCCCGCTTGCGGACAGGGACAGGGTGTCGTCGCCCGCGATCGTGAAGAGCGAGAATTTGATGCTCGAGGAACCGGAGTTGATGCTCGCGATGGCTTTCATCCCGGCAGCCCCGGCGCAGCCTTGGTCGCCGCGCGCGCCATCAGCACAGCGACGGCGCAGGAGGCGAGGCGGGTGCGCAGGCTGTCGGCGCGGCTTGTAAGGATGATCGGAACCCGCGCCCCGAGGACGATGCCGGCTGCGTCCGCCCCGCCCAGGAACGTGAGCTGCTTGGCGAGCATGTTGCCTGCTTCCAGATTGGGAACAACCAGGATCTCGGCCTTGCCGGCGACCGGCGATACGATGCCCTTTTCCCTGGCCGCCGCCTCGCTGATCGCGTTGTCGAAGGCGAGGGGACCATCGAGCAGTCCGCCGGTGATCTGTCCACGGTCGGCCATTTTGCACAGGGCCGCTGCCTCGAGGGTCGAGGGAATGTCCGGGTTCACGGTTTCGACGGCGGAGAGGATGGCGACACGAGGCTCCTCGATGCCGATCACATGGGCGAGATCGATGGCGTTGCGGATGATATCGGCTTTCTCGCCCAGGCTCGGCGCAATATTGATCGCCGCGTCCGTGATGATGAGCGGCGTTGGATGACCGGGCACGTCCATGATATACGCATGGCTGACCCTGCGCTCGGTCCGCAGGCCCGTCGCGGACGGAACGACGGCTCCCATCAGCTCATCGGTATGGAGCGAGCCTTTCATCAGAAGCCTTGCTTCTCCTGATCGGACCAGCGCGACCGCTTTGGCGGCGGCATCATGGCTGTGGTCGGCAGCCACCAGGCGAAAGCCCGAAATATCCTTTTCAGCCTCTTTTGCCGCCTGCCGGATCCTGCCCTCCGGCCCGACCAGGATCGGTGCGATCAGTCCTGCCTCAACCGCCTCCACAACTGCCAGGATCGCCGCCGCGCTGCATGGGTGGGCGACCGCAGTGCTTTCCGGCTCTCCGCCGGAGGTCAGTTCCATCAGGCGGCGATAGCCCTCATGATCGCGAAGCTGAACCTCGGGCAGTATGGTGCGGGGGCGGCGGATCTTGTCAGTCGGCGCCTTCACCTCGGCCAGGCCTGTGATGACGTCTTCGCCAGCCTGGTTGACGCATCGACAGTCGAAAGCCACGATATGGCCTTCGGGCCGCTTTTCGGTGACGGTGACCGACGCTCGGATTGTGTCTCCCAGACTTACCGGCCGCGCAAAACGAAGGGACTGGCTCACATAAATGGTTCCGGGGCCGGGCAATTCGGTTCCCAACACGGCGGAGATCAGCCCACCGCCCCACATGCCATGCGCGATCACGCGTTGAAACAAGTCGGTCGAGGCATAGTCCGCGTCCAGATGCGCCGGGTTGACGTCACCTGACACCAGCGCGAACAGCTGGATGTCCTGCTCGGTCAACGTCCGGGTGAAGCTCGCTGTCTCGCCAGGCTCGATTTCTTCGAAGGTGCGATTCTCGATCATCGATTGGTCGTTCATGCATCAATGCTCCAGCACATATTGACCTGGCGCCTCGGCGAGCGGGGCGTAGCCCTTGTCCGGCGCGCCTAATGGCGGCGGCTCTATGGGCTCGCCCGAGTGCCGGGCGAGCCAGTCGCCCCATTCGAGCCACCAGGAACCCTGCTTCTGCTCGGCACGCAGCTGCCATTCGTCGGCGTCATAAGAGAGGGCATCGGCCTCGCGGGTCAGCGCGCGATAGCGCCGGCCCTTGTGGCCCGGTTCCGACACGATGCCGGCATTGTGCCCGCCGCTGGTCAGCACGAAGGTGATTTCGGCGCCGGTGAGGAGATGGATCTTGTGAACCGAGCGCCACGGTGCGACGTGATCGCGCTCGGTACCGACCACGAAGAACGGCTTGCGGATCGACGAAAGCGTCACCCTCCTGCCGTCGACCTTGTATTTTCCCTCCGCGAGGTCGTCGTTGAGAAACAGCCGTCTGAGATATTGGCTGTGCATCGCGTAGGGCATGCGCGTGCCGTCCGCGTTCCAGGCCATGAGGTCATTCATCGGCTCGCGCTCTCCCATCAGATAGGTCCCGAGCACGCGCGACCAGACCAGATCGTTAGATTTGAGGATCTGGAACGCGCCGCCCATCTGGCTGCTGTCGAGATAGCCCCGGCTCCACATCATGTTTTCCAAAAGGTCGAGCTGCCCTTCGTCTATGAACAGGCCGAGCTCGCCCGGCTCGCTGAACTCGGTTTGCGCCGCGAACAGCGTGACGCTGGCGAGCCGTTCGTCGCCATCGCGCGCCATGGCGGCAGCGGCGATCGAGAGCAGCGTGCCGCCGAGGCAATAGCCCACGCCATGGACCTGCGATGCGCCGGTGATCGCGGTGACGGCGTTGAGTGCCGCGATCGGACCCATCAGGCGATAGGCCTCCATGTCGAGATCGCGGTCCTGCGCACCCGGATTGTGCCAGGAGATCATAAACACGGTGAAGCCCTGGTTCGTCAGCCAGCGGACCAGTGAGTTTTCGGGTGACAAGTCGAGGATATAATATTTCATGATCCAGGCGGGCACGATCAGGATCGGCTCGGGATGAACGTTCTCAGTGGTCGGCTCATACTGGATCAGTTCGATCAGCCGGTTGCGGTAGACGATTTTGCCCTGCGCGGTGGCGACCGCGTCGCCGACGGGGAAGGTCTCGGCGCCGACCGGCGGCTCGCCGCGCACGAGGTGCTGCATATCCTCCATCAAGTGGTGGAAGCCATCGACCAGGCATTTGCCGCCCGTTTCGACGATCCGTCGCTGAAGCACAGGGTTCGCTACCAGAAAATTGGTGGGCGCGAAGATGTCGAGCACCTGCCTTGCCGTGAACGCGACAGCCTCTTCATGATGTTTCGCCACCCCGCTCACACCAGTGGTCGCGGCATGCCACCATTGCTGGTTGAGCAGGAACGCCTGCGAAAACAGATTGAACGGCGGCTGTCGCCAAGCGGGGTCGGAGAAGCGACGGTCCTGCGGAAGCGGTTCGATCGCGAGGGCAGCGTCGCCGTCGGAGCCGCTGCGCACAGCATAATCGAACAGCCGGATATTTTTGCGCGCTGCCTTGGCCGCCAGCTGCAACTGCTTGCCCGGCGAGAAGGCGAGATGCAGCCCCCAATCCGAAAATGCCTGAAACAGGGTCAAGGGCGACAGGCCGGCGGTTATCTGCGCGATTGCCGCACCGGCGGCGCGATCGAACGTTTCGGCGATGCCGTCCAGCGGGTCGGGTGGCGATGTCACGGGCTGCGCACTCATTCTTCGAAGTCCTTCCCGAGATAAAGCCGGCGTACGTCGGGATCGTGAAGGATCGCCTGAGGGTCGCCTGCAAAAAGCAGCTTGCCGGCATGGATGACGTAAGCTCGATCGACGATCTCGAGCATTTCATGAACGTTGTGGTCGGTGATGAGGATACCGACGCCGCGGCTCCTGAGTTTGCCGATCATTTCCTTGATGTCGGCGATCGACATGGGGTCGATGCCGGCAAAGGGTTCGTCCAGCAGAATGACTCTCGGGTCCGCTGCCATGGCTCGCGCAATCTCGCATCGGCGGCGCTCGCCGCCCGAAAGAGCGTGAGCTGGCCGAATGCGCAAGCGTGCGATGCCGAATTCGTCCAGCAGATCGTCAAGGCGTCGGTCGATGGCGGCGGCATCATGTTCGCGCAGTTCAAGCACCGCCCGAATGTTCTCCTCGACGGTCATGCCGCGGAAGATGGAGGTTTCCTGCGGAAGGTAGCCCAGGCCGCGCTTTGCGCGCTCGTGCATCGCAAGCGCTGTTACATCCTCCCTAGCCAGCAGAATCCTGCCCCCGTCCAGCCGGGTCAACCCCATGATCCCGTAGAAGCAGATCGTCTTGCCTGCACCGTTCGGCCCCAACAGGCCGACGGCTTCGCCCGGCGCGACATCGAGCGAAACACCGTCCACCACCCTGCGCGCGCCGAACGATTTACAGATTTCCCGGACAGAAAGAGCGAATTGTGTCGCCGCTTTCGGCAAGCCGCTTTTGCCAACCTGCTCGCCGTCGGCTTCGGCCGCATGGGTTTGTTCCCATTGGGCGGAGAAGGGCTGCGCGTCATCGAGCATCGTCATCGAAGCGCCGGCTTGCAGAGGGGAGAGGCCGCGGTCGCGGGCTTATCCGACGTCACGACAGGGCTTCCAGGGCAAGGGCAACACCCTGGCCACCGCCGATGCATAAGGTGACAAGGCCGCGCTTCAGCCCCTGGCGCTTCATCGCATGAAGGAGGCGGGTGGTGAGAACCGCGCCGGTCGCGCCGATCGGATGGCCATGGGCGATGGCGCCGCCTTCGGCATTGACGATGTCCTCGGCAAGTCCCAGTTCGCGCGTCACCGCAATGGCGATGGCGGCGAAGGCCTCGTTGATCTCGACGCGATCGAGATCGCCAACGGACCATCCAGCCCGCTCCAGCGCCTGCCGGACGGCGGGGACAGGACCCAGGCCAAACATGCCGGGCGCAACGGCCCCGACGCCAAATGCAGCGAGGCGGCCGAGCGGCGTCACCCCGTTGCGGTCGGCCCAGGTTTCGCTGGCGACGATCATTGCCGACGCACCAGTGTTGAGCCCCGGAGCGTTGCCGGCGGTGATCGTGCCCTCCGGTCGGAAAGCGGGCTTCAGCCGCGCGAGGCTTTCCAGGCTCGTGTCGGGCCGGTTCTGTTCATCCGTCGCGAACAGGGTCGGTCCCTTGCGCGAAGGAATTTCCACCGCGAGGATCTCTTCCTCGAACAGGCCGGCATTTTGTGCGGCACTGAAGTTGCGCTGCGACCGCATCGCCCAGGCATCCTGAGCCTCGCGTGAAATCTGCAATTTCGCGACGAGATCCTCGGTGACCCAGCCCGAATGCTGGCCACTGAAGGCGTCGTTGAGACCGTCATGGAGCATGGCATCGACAAGCCTGCCGTCGCCCATGCGATAACCCCAGCGTCCATTTTCGACCAGATAAGGTGCCCGGTCCATATTCTCCATGCCACCTGCGACGATGGCCTCGCCAAGCCCCAAAATGACTTCCTGCGCGGCCGAGGCGATGGCCTGCGCGCCCGAACCACAGACGCGATTGACAGTCATGGCAGGCACGCTGTCGGGCAATTTCGCGGCGATCGCTGCCTGCCGGGCCGGGTTCATCTTCGTGCCGGCCTGCACGACCTGGCCCATCACCACCGAATCGATCGTATTGGTACCGACGCCCGCCCGCTTCAGCGTTTCGGCGATTGCGAGGCTGCCGAGCGTTGGTGCCGTCATGTCCTTGAGGGCGCCGCCGTAGGCGCCGATGGCCGTGCGGACGGGAGCGCAGAGAATGACATTGCTGCCCATAGGATGTCCTTTCCTGTTCAGGTGAGCGGCCGTCAGGCCATATATTTGCCGCCGTTGATCGAGAGCGTGGCGCCGGTGACGAAGCCGGCTTCGTCTTCGACAAGAAAGAGTACGCCGCGCGCGATCTCCTGGGGTGTGCCGAGCCGTCCGACCGGCACCGCAGCAAGAACGGCGTTCAACGCCTCCTGTGGCACCGCGGCCACCATGCCGGTGTCCGTATAGCCCGGCGCTATCGCGTTGACCGTGATGTTGCGCGCGGCGCCTTCGAGCGCGAGTGCCTTGGTGAAGCCGATCACGCCCGCCTTGGCAGCGGCATAATTGGTCTGGCCGAACTGACCGGAGAGACCGTTGACCGAACTTACATTGACGATCCGACCGAACCGCCGCTCGCGCATACCTTCGATCACGGCCCGGCACATGTTGAAACAGCCGCCCAGATCCACGTCGATGACACTGCGCCATTGCTCCTCGGTCATCTTGTGGAGCATGGTGTCACGGGTGATGCCCGCGTTATTTACGAGAACGTCGACGGGCCCGGCCTCGGCCACCACCTTCGCGACGCCAGCCTGGCTGGCTGCCAAGTCGGCTACGTTCCAGCTGTAGACCGGAATGCCAGTCTCCTGGGCGAAGGTCTTCGCATCCTCGTCATTGCCGAAATAGTTGACGGCGACGGCATAGCCCTTTTGCTTGAGGAGCTTCGCGGTCACGGCGCCGATTCCACTGACGCCGCCGGTGATTAACGCAACTCTTTGCATGAGCATGATCCTTTGAGAGCAAGAAGGCGGCGTCTCGTTGCGAGACGGAAGGCCTGGTTCGTTCCTCACCGATCTCGGATGTGAGCGGGCCGGCCTTCTCCTCATCGCGGTCGGCAAGAACAAGCCGAGCACCAGACGATGCCAGTTCGCGGGTGATGGCTTCGCCCATCCCCATGGTGCCGCCTGTCACGATTACGACTCCGTCCGAACATCGGGCATGACTGTCTCCTGGCCTAAATAGCGCTACCCGAGCCGGAAGATTCGACGGCGACTCGTAGGTAGCCCGGCCAGGGGCGTCGCCGCGCGCAATCTCACCTGAGAATAGCCGGCTTGGATGACCGGAATTGGCGGATATTCGCCTCAAGTCAGCCGGCACACCATCCGTAACTATACTTATAAGTTTCGTATTCTATCCGTCAACGCTGTCTTGACCGACAGACTTCGCCAGTGCCGTGGGTCCTCCCGAGCGCCCCGATGCCCGGCCATCTGCGGCATCCCCTCTCGCGAAGTTATGTCTGGGGTACCTGAGACCGGCCGCAACCATCAGAACCGCGTTGAAAAGGCTCCAACGCACCCTGCTGATCCGGCTCCGCGCTACGCCTCAGGGATCAGCAGGGGGTGATTCTCATCTTGGATGACGATGCGCTCTCATGCCGATTGTCACGCGGCAATCGGCGACCGGTGGCTGAGCGCTACAGGCTGCTTGCGATCCCGAGTAGCGCCCGCGCGGTTTGGTGCTGACTGCGACGCGGCCGCCTTCCAGCATCAGTCGGCGCCAGCGGTACAGCAGATCGGGCACAACGCCGTCGCACCGGGGCGACGACGGAAATGCTGTCGCGACCGTCGAGCGTTTCCTTGACGATCCTAAGATTCTCGGCGGCACCGCCAGTGGCGGCGACGTCCGCCGCCGGTGATGATCTCGGACACGGACGGCCTAGCTCAGGGGACCGTCCTAAGCCTTCTTCTTGGACCTAAATCCGTCCGGTCGAAATGGGGGCAGTTTACTGCGAAAATGTGCGTTGCTGTTCATTCAGGAAGCTTCGCCAAAATAATGGTCGTGATCGCCATAATCAGACCGGCAGTTAATCCGTACAGGAAGATGATATCGATAGACTGACGAACTTTGTCCAAGGTGCGCATGGGGTTCTCCTACGGCGATGAGATGGGTATCTCGCAGCTACGCTGATGGGCATATCGGTAATCTTACTGAAGTGTCCGTCACCGTTTGCTTGCTCGGTCATCGCCTTGCCTGCTCGGCCATCGTCCCGGCGCGTTTGTTGAACTCGTCCTCGACAGCGTGCCAGCCTATAAGATCACCGGCCTTCGTAAGGCCCTCATCGCCGCCGGTGCCAGCAACCTGTAGAGGCCGCCCGGTTTGTCACCCGGACGTCCGATCCGAGGGTGAGAGAATGGCCCGGGTCGTCTTGACTGCAGCTGGGCAGCGCTTGCGAAGCGAAGCCGAACAGGCGCTGGAAGCCCTGGGGGGCGGGCTTGCCCTGCTGGAGGACGATGTACAGGAACTGCGCGACCGGGCGAGAGCCCTTGTCGCCACCTTGCTTGGGCCAGGTGCCGACAAGACATGATCGTCTGTCCTTCGGATTTTGGCGGCGGGCAGCCCACGCGGATCAGCAAGCGGTTTGCTTGCTCCGCGACCGAACGGGCCGATCAGTCGGGATATCGGCGTGGCGAAGTACGGGTACTATTTTGGCGAGAATATCGAGCGCCTGTTCCAGATATTCGGTTTTCGCCTTGGGCGTGTCAGGCATATCCTTGCGCACGAGTATACGCTGGCGTGGTATCATCACCAACGCATCGAAGATGAATGACGTCAGAAAATCAAATTCCGCACTGTCGCCCATTTCCGGACCCATGGCTTTGCGCAGCAGCGCGTGGATCATGGAAGTCCACGGATTGACGAGCAGATCAGCGGCGTCGAAACACTCGATGTCCTGGTCCCGCAGCCAGAAAACCAAATCTTCAAGGCCGATGATCTCGGGCATGAGAGACAAGTCGAGCATCTTTCGCGCCGTCCGCATCAGGCGCTCGCGCGGACTTCCGGGGGCCGATGCCGCGACAATGGGCTTCCACCGATTGTCATGGCTATGCTTTACCGCTTCTATGAGCAAACCCAGCTTCGAGCCGTAGCGGGAATAAAGGGTGCGTTTGGAAACACGCGCGGCCGCGGCGATTGTATCCATGCTGGCCCCTTCAGCGCCTCGCTGAACAAACTGCTCGAGCGCGATGTCCAGGATATGCTCGCTCAAACGGGCGGCGACATCCTGCGTCGGCCTTCCTCCCCTGGGATCACGTGGCGGCAAAGCCTGCCTGCCTGGCTTTGATCGTGCTGTTGTCATGATATCGTCATTGCCTCATTTCGGGCCTCTGTTGAAGATCGCACTTGATCGCGCCGCAATTACCCGCGATAACAACACTCATAAGTATACATACGCATTGTCCGGTGAGGCGCCTCGGCGAATGGGTCGTGGTGCAACCTGAAAGAAGGGAACCGGATGATCATGACACAGACCGCTTTGGTAACAGGTGGAACACGCGGGATCGGCGCTGCGATCGCCCAGACGCTCAAGCGCGCAGGATGGGCTGTCGGCAGCGTCTATCACGGCAACGACGAGGCAGCCCAGCGGTTCCGGGCGAAATCCGGCATTCCCGTCTTCAAATGGGATGTCTCGGACGAGAGGGCGTGCCGGGAAGGCGTCGCAGGCGTCGAGGCGGAACTCGGCCCCATTTCGGTTCTCGTCAATAATGCGGGCATCACACGGGACGGCACCTTCCATCGCATGCACTGGACACAATGGCGCGAGGTGCTGTCGACCAACCTCGACTCGATGTTCACCATGACCCGAGCGGTGATCGAGGGCATGCGCGAGCGACGGTTCGGGCGCATCGTCAATATCTCTTCCATCAACGGCCAGAAGGGGCAGGTGGGCCAGGTCAATTATTCCGCGGCCAAGGCCGGGGTGATCGGTTTCACCAAGGCGCTGGCCCAGGAGAACGCCGCTCGCGGCATCACGGTCAATGCCGTCTGCCCCGGCTATGTCGATACCCAGATGGTGGCAGCGATCAAGGAAGAGGTCCGGGCCGAAATCATCGCGGCTATCCCGGTAGGCCGACTTGGTACGCCCGAGGAGGTCGCCGATGCCGTCTCCTGGCTCGCTTCGCCCAAAGCGGCCTTCTGCACTGGCTCTGTCCTGACGATCAATGGCGGCCAATACATCGCCAACGGGTGAGGCACGGGCGGCTGCGCAATCTAAGGGATATTCCTCATACCACTGCGCGAAAAAACAGACGAAACTGCCCTCTCCGGTTTCGATATAGAGGAATGAAATCATGACCTATCCATTTGATCAGATCGGTGCGCTCGGCAAAGCCAATGCGCAATTCGCTGCGGAGCTCGCCCAAATCCTTCGGGAAGGCGGTGAGCGCTATCTTCAGGCCAGCGGCGCGGCGAGGGCCGCGGTCTTCGATCAGTTCCGGGAGGTGAAGCCGGGGGCCGTTCCCGCGTTCAAGGCGGATGCGCTCACGGCCTTTTTTGGTGAAATCGAAGAATGCCGAAAGGATTCGACGGCGAAACTCCAATCGGCTTTCGACGCATGGCAGGGCTACTGCAAGGACGCGCTTTCGAAGGCGGTCGATGGTCAGCAGAACTTCGCCGGAAGTCTGACGGGATGGCTGCAACCATCCGTCGGCGGGGCTGACGTCAAAGCAGATCTCAAATCTGCCACGGGTTCCTGAGGGTCGCAACTCATGGACTTGGCTCCCGCCCTTCGGGACGGGGCCAATAATGCCCGGCCCAGCAAGGACAGTAGATCAGCCCGTGCCCAAATCAGACATGACACTTGCCCTAATACGGCGTCAGTCGGTACTCAGCCCGTATATCTGGGGTCCGTTCCTTTTGGCCGGCTGTTCCCTTGCGCCGTCCCATGTGAGGCCGCCGCAGCCGGTGCCGCGGAACTTTGCGGTCGTCGACGGGACCGACGCGCCCTCCGTCGCGCGAATCGGCTGGTACGATTTCTTCCGGGAAGAGCATCTCCGCCAGCTTATCACCGCGGCGATCGAGAACAATCGCGACATCCGCATTGCAGCAGCCCGTGTGGCGCAGGCGCGTGCGGCCTGGCGGATTGAAGGTGCAGCGCTTTATCCCGAACTCGACGCGGTCGGCGCGGGCACGCGCGGGCGCTCGGTGGTCAGCTTTCCGGGCCTCGGAACCCAGGCCTATGACATCAAGCAGGTGACCGCTCAACTGAGCGCCGGGTGGGAAATCGACTTCTGGGGCCGGCTGCGCAACCTGAAGGAAGCGGCGCGCAATGACTATTTGGCGACCGAAGAAGCGCGGCGCGCCGTCGCGACAGATCTCATCGCTCAGATCGCCAACGGTTATCTGCTCGAGCGCGAATATGAGGAGCGCGAGGCGCTTGCTCGTCAGACGATTGCGACGCGCGCGGATTCACTGCGGATCCTGCGGCGACGCTATGAGGTCGGATCCGGCTCGAAGCTGGAGATGACGCAGGCGCAGATGCTGCTCGCCCAGGCCGAGACGGCGTTGCACGCGCTCGATCAGGATCGCGACGTGAACCGCAATGCACTGGATCTTCTGGTCGGTCGGCCGGTGGAGATCGCGCCGGGCCATTTGGGGCTGGCGCAAACGGCGCCCGAGATCATGCTTCCGCCGGGCCTGCCTTCAGAACTGCTGGTCAACCGGCCGGACGTTGTGGCCGCTGAATATCGGTTGCGCGCTGCGGATGCGAATATCGGCGCCGCGCGTGCTGCTTTCTTGCCCAACATCAATCTCACCGGCTCGTTCGGGACCGGCAGCAGCGACCTCGACGGCTTGTTCAAGGACGGCAGCCGGATCTGGAGTTTCGCTCCGACGATCGTCATGCCGCTGTTCAACGCCGGCCGGCTCAAGGGCAACCTCGATCTTGCCGAGGCGCGGCAGGTCGAAGCGGTGGCCGACTATGAGCGCACGGTGCAGACAGCCTTCCGCGACGTCTCCGACGCCCTCATCCGGCGGCGGCAGATCGGCCTCCAGATCGACACGACCCGCGCGATGCTCGATGCGCTGCGCGAGCGCGCGCGCCTCGCGCAGCTTCGCTTCGACAATGGCCGCTCGGCCTATCTTGAGGTGCTCGATGCTCAGCGCGACCTGTTCGAGACCGAGCAGGCGCTGGTGCAGCTGCGCCGGGCGCAGCTGGCAAGCGGCGTGGCGCTCTATGCCGCACTTGGCGGCGGCTTCGTCAACACAGCATTCGATACCAATGCAGCGCAAACCGGGGGACAGGCACGATGAAGATGCCCCAGAAGAATTGGATCATCAGGGGCGGCATTGCGCTGGCCGTGGTCGCCGTGGCTTTGCTGCTGTGGCACTTGCTCAAGCCGTCCGGACTTCCCGAGGGCATCGTTGGCGGCAACGGCCGCATTGAAGCGGTCGAGATCGATGTCTCGGCGAAATCGCCGGGGCGCATTCGCGAGATCCTCGTGGATGAAGGCGCATTCGTGAAGGCCGGGCAGGTGGTGGCGCGCATGGATACTGATACGCTCGCCGCGCAAAAGGCCGAAGCGCAAGCCCAGTTGGCGCAGGCGCAGAACGCAATCCAGATCACGCAAAGCCAGGTCGCGCAGCAGCAGAGCAATCGCGCCGCTGCCCTCGCGGGGGTGCGGCAACGCGAGGCGGAACTGAATGCCGCGCGCAAGCGGCTGACCCGTTCCGCCACACTGGCGAACGAGGGCGCGACCGCTGTGCAGGAACGCGATGACGATCAGGCGCAGGTCGAAGGCGCTGCCGCTGCTGTCGAGGCCGCGCGGGCCCAGCTCGCAGCCGCGGATTCGGCGATAACGAGCGCGCGCAATCAGGTGATCGGCGCCAGGTCGCAGGTCGACGCGGCGCGCGCGACGATCCAGCGCATCGATGCCGATATTCGCGACAGCGATCTCAAGGCGCCGACTGCGGGCCGCGTCCAGTATCGCGTTGCCCAGCCCGGTGAGGTCGTCGCAGGTGGCGGGCGCGTGCTCAATCTCGTCAATCTGGGCGATGTTTATATGACCTTCTTCCTCCCCGAGACGGTGGCGGGCAAGGTGGCGCTGGGCAGCGAGGTCCGGCTCGTACTCGATGCCGCGCCCGCTCGCGTCATCCCCGCAAGAGTCAGCTTCGTCGCCGATGTCGCCCAGTTCACGCCCAAGACCGTGGAAACGGAGAGCGAGCGGCAGAAGCTCATGTTCCGGGTGAAGGCGCAGATCGACCCGCAGTTGCTCGAACGCTATATCACGCAGGTCAAGACAGGCCTGCCGGGCATGGCCTATGTCCGGGTCGACGCCGGCACGCAATGGCCTGCAAAGCTGATCATTAACGTGTCGCAATGACCAAGGCGGCCGCAATTGCTCCGGTAGCACGTCTGTCGGGTGTCAGCCTCCACTATGGCAAGGTTCCGGCGCTCGAGGGCGTCGACCTCGACATAACCGCCGGCCGAATGGTGGCGATGATCGGGCCGGACGGTGTTGGGAAGTCCAGCCTGTTCTCTCTGCTCGCCGGCGCACGCGTCATCCAGCAGGGCAAGGTCGAAGTGTTGGGTGGCGATATGGGCGATCGCGCGCACCGCGAAGCCGTGTGTCCGCGCGTCGCCTATATGCCTCAGGGCCTGGGCAAAAACCTTTATCCCACGCTCTCGATCGATGAGAATTTGGAATTTTTCGGGCGTCTGTTCGGCCAGGACGCCGCAGAGCGCGAGCGTCGCATCGCCGATCTTACCGAAAGCACCGGCCTCGCTCCGTTCCGCAAGCGGCCCGCGGGCAAACTGTCCGGTGGCATGAAACAGAAGCTGGGCTTGTGTTGCGCCCTCATCCACGATCCCGACTTTCTGCTGCTCGACGAGCCGACCACGGGCGTCGACCCGCTGTCGCGCGCGCAGTTCTGGGACCTGATCGACCGCATCCGCGCCGATCGCCCGCATATGAGTGTCCTCGTCGCCACCGCCTATATGGAGGAGGCGGAGCGGTTCGACTGGCTCATCGCGATGGACGCGGGCAAGGTGCTGGCCACCGGCACGGCCGCGGATTTCTACGAGCGGACCGGCGAGAAGACGCTGGAGCAGGCGTTCATAGCGCTGCTCCCGGAGGAGCGGCGCCGCGACCATAAAACCGTCGTCATTCCCCCGCGCAACGACGACGGGGAGGCGGAGATCGCAATCGAGGCGAAGGGCCTCACCATGTGCTTCGGCGACTTCACCGCAGTCGACCACGTCGATTTTCGGATCGAGCGCGGTGAGATTTTCGGTTTCCTCGGCTCCAACGGCTGCGGCAAGTCGACGACGATGAAGATGCTCACGGGCCTGCTCAAGGCGACCGAGGGCCAGGCGTGGCTGTTCGGCCGCGCTGTCGAGAATGACGATATGGCGACGCGCCGCCGGGTCGGTTACATGTCGCAGGCCTTCTCGCTCTATTCGGAACTGTCGGTCCGGCAGAACCTGGAACTCCACGCCCGGCTTTTCCATGTGCCGGCCGAAGAGATAACGGGGCGCGTGGGCGAGATGGCCGAGCGCTTCGGCCTAAGCGGGATCATGGACGCGCTGCCCGACGCGCTGCCGCTCGGCCAGCGCCAGCGACTCAGCCTCGCCGTCGCGATGATCCACAAGCCCGAGATGCTGATCCTCGACGAGCCGACCTCGGGCGTCGACCCCATCGCGCGCGACCAGTTCTGGCAGATGATGATCGACCTGTCCCGCGGTGACAAGGTGACGATCTTCATCTCGACCCATTTCATGAACGAGGCCGAGCGGTGCGACCGCGTCTCGCTGATGCACGCGGGCAGGGTGTTGGTCAGCGATTCTCCGCGCGCCATCGTGGAAAAGCGCGGCAGCGCGGGTCTTGAAGAGGCGTTCATCTCCTATCTGGAGGAAGCGAGCGGCGAAAAGGGAAACCCCGCGCCCGTTGCGACCGCACCCGAGGCCGAAGGGAAGGACAAGGGGCGTGCGCCGCCCTTCTCCGATCGCGCCCGCGGCTTCAGCACGCGGCGGATGATGAGTTACGCGCGGCGCGAAGCTCTGGAGCTCCGGCGCGACCCTATCCGCGCGACGTTGGCATTGTTGGGCAGCGTCATCCTGATGTTTATCATGGGTTATGGCATCAGCATGGATGTCGAAAACCTGCCCTTCGCCGTGCTCGACCGCGATGGCACGACGACCAGCGAGAATTATATCCTCAATCTCGCTGGCTCGCGTTATTTCACCGAGCGGCCGCAGATCAGCGACTATGCCCAGCTCGACCGGCGGATGCGCTCCGGCGAGCTCAGCGTCGCCATCGAGATCCCGACAAATTTTGCGCGCGACCTGCGCCGGGGAGTGCCGGTGCAGATCGGGGTGTGGATGGACGGCGCAATGCCGCAGCGGGCGGAGACGGTGCAGGGCTATGTTCAGGCCATGCACGCGCAGTGGCTCTCCGACATGGCGGCGCAGGAACTGGGTACCCGGCCTGCCGCCGGCCTCGTCAATATCGAGATCCGCTACCGCTACAATCCCGACGTCAAGAGCCTGGTCGCCATCGCTCCGGCGGTTATCCCGATCCTCCTGCTACTGTTTCCCGCCATCCTGACCGCACTTAGCGTGGTGCGGGAAAAGGAGCTGGGCTCGATAATCAACTTCTACGTGACCCCGATCACCCGGGTCGAATTTCTCCTGGGCAAACAGTTGCCCTATGTCGCGCTCGCCATGGCGAACTATGTGCTGCTGGTTCTGGTGGCGCTGGTCATCTTCCGCGTGCCGATCACCGGCAACATTCTGGCGATGACGTCGGGGGCCGTGCTCTATGCCCTGTCTGCGACAGCAATCGGGCTCCTCTTTTCGGTGTTCATGCGCAGTCAGATCGCCGCTCTGTTCGCCACCTCGATCGGAACGATCCTGCCCGCCGTCCAATTCTCCGGGCTCATCAACCCGGTCTCCTCGCTCGAGGGCGCAGGCAAGCTGATCGGGCCGATCTTTCCTGCCACACCGTTCGTGACGATCTGCCGGGGCGTCTTTTCAAAGGGTCTCGGCTTTGTCGATCTCGGGCAGGAACTCCTGTCGCTGGCAATCGCATTCCCCGTCATTCTGGGGCTGAGCGCCCTGCTCCTCAAGAAGCAGGAGAGCTGAGCCATGCCGGATGCTCGGAATATCTACCGGCTCGGTATCAAGGAATTGCGCAGTCTCTGGCGCGATCCGATGATGCTCTTCCTCATTCTCTATGCGTTCTCCCTCGGGATCTATGTCGCCGCTACCGCGATGCCGGAGACGCTGCACCACGCACCGATCGCGATCGTGGACGAAGATCAGTCGCCCCTGTCCAACCGCATTACCAGCGCATTCTATCCCCCTCACTTCACTGCCCCTGCCATCGTTGGCCTCGACGACGTCGACAAGGGCATGGACGCAGGGCGTTACACCTTCTCGCTTGATATCCCTGCGGATTTTCAGCGCGACGTTCTTGCCGGGCGACAGCCGGCCGTTCAGCTCAATGTCGATGCGACTCGGATGAGCCAAGCATTCGCCGGGGGCGGCTATATCCAGCAAGTCGTCCGGGGAGAGGTCGCCGAATTCATGAAGGGAACGAGGGGCGTCGAGGCCGCTCCGGTCGAACTCGCGCTACGGGCGAGGTTCAATCCGACCCTTGAACAGAGTTGGTTCGGCGCCGTTGTGGAGATCATCAACAATGTGACGATGCTTTCCATCGTTCTGACCGGCGCCGCGCTCATCCGCGAGCGCGAACATGGCACGATCGAACATCTTCTGGTGATGCCGGTGACGCCCTTCGAGATCATGGCGAGCAAGGTGTGGGCGATGGGGCTGGTCGTGCTTGCAGCCTGCGCCTTTGCGCTGACCCTTGTGGTTAGAGGGGTGCTTGGCGTTCCGATAGAAGGCTCGATCCTGCTGTTCCTCGCAGGGGTGGGCCTGCACCTCTTCGCGACCACGTCCATGGGCATCTTCCTGGGCACCATTGCGCGCTCCATGCCGCAATTCGGCCTCTTGCTGATGCTCGTGCTCATGCCGCTGCAGATGCTGTCGGGGGGATTGACCCCCCGGGAGAGCATGCCGGGGTTCGTGCAATCCGTTATGTTGGCGGCGCCGACCACGCATTTCGTGAAGATGGCGCAGGCAATCCTCTACCGTGGCGCCGGCTTCGATGTCGTCTGGCCGCAATTTCTCGCCCTTGTGGCAATCGGATCCATCTTCTTCGCCATTGCCCTCACGCGTTTCCGCAAGACGATTGGAGCGATGGCATGATGACCACGATCCCTATTTTTCCAGGAGAACAGGAATGAACCAGGAGCCACCCCCGGGGACCGACAATTTTACGGCAGATTTCTGGAACGGCTTCGGTTGGATGAGCCAGGCTGCCGACTACGCCATTGACGCAGCGCAACGCGCGCTACTCTTCGCAGACGTCAAGCGCAAGCGCGGGGACCAGTACAAAGCCCATTTGGCCGAGAAGGTCCCGAACGTCCTCAATTTTCCCGGCGAACTCGTCATGTCGGGCTGGGATCTGCCGCGACCGGTCAATTATGGCCTGGCAAGGATCATCCCGCCGGAAGGATATACGGTCGATCCGGCTAAACGGCCCTTCGTCATCGTCGATCCGCGTGCAGGCCACGGCCCCGGCATCGGCGGCTTCAAGCCCGATAGCGAGATCGGCGCGGCGCTCAAGGAAGGACATCCCTGCTATTTTGTGGGTTTCTTGCCTGACCCGGTGCCTGGACAGACAGTGGAGGATGTGATGCGTGCTGAAGCCGCGTTCATCCGCCACGTTGGCGAGCTTCACCCGGGGGATGCTGGCAAACCCGTGGTCATCGGCAATTGCCAGGCGGGTTGGCAGATTCTCATGACCGCTGCCGTCTGGCCCGAAATATTCGGCCCGATCATCCTGGCAGGCGCGCCCCTGTCCTATTGGGCGGGCGATAAACCCATGCGTTATGCGGGCGGCCTGATGGGCGGAAGCTGGCTAACCGCCTTCACCGGCGATACCGGAGCCGGCCGGTTCGATGGCGCCTGGCTGGTCCAGAATTTTGAAAATCTCGATCCTGCCAATACGCTCTGGAAGAAGGATTATGACCTCTATTCCAAAGTCGATACCGAAGCGCTGCGCTATCTGGGCTTTGAGAAATATTGGGGCGGCTACGTCTTCCTGAACGATGTCGAGATGCAGTATATCGTCGATAACCTCTTTATCGGTAACAGGCTGGCCACCGCACAGCTTCTCACCTCCGACGGGGTTCGCATCGATCTGCGCAATATCCGCTCGCCGATCCTAGTCTTCTGCTCTTATGGCGACAATATCACCCCCCCGCCGCAGGCGCTGGGCTGGATCACCGATCTTTACCGCACCGACGACGAGGTGATCGGCCACGACCAGACCATCGTCTATGCCACGCACGACAGCATCGGCCACCTCGGCATCTTCGTCTCGTCCAGCGTCGGGCGAAAAGAACATCGTGAGTTTGCAAGTGCGATCGACCTGATCGACCTGCTGCCGGCAGGCATCTACCAGGCGACCGTCGAGGACGATCCCGACAAGGCGGCGAGCGGCGACGATGACAGGCATCATCTCGCAATCCATCGCCGCGGCGTTGGCGATGTTCGCCAGATCGTTCAGCCCGACCCTGCCGCCGAGCGCCGCTTCGCCGCGGTCGAACGCCTGTCGCAGACCAATCTGGCACTTTACCGGCGGTTCGCGCAGCCGCTGGTCCGCGCCTGCGCCAGTACACAGTCGGCGAGCTGGCTCGCGCGACTGCACCCCATGAGGCTCTCTCATCAATGGTCGACCGGGCATCCGTTCGCCGCCCAGGTGGAGGCCTTGGCGGACGCGATCAAAGATCGCCGCTCTCCCGTTCCCGCCGACAATCCCTTTCTGGTGGCCCAGGGCCTCATATCCGATGCGGTCGTGCGGGCCTTCGACACGTATCGGGATACGCGGGACCGTGCCTATGCGGCCATGTTCGATCTGATCTATGGATCGCCGTTGGTTCAGGCTCTTGCCGGCCTGCAAGAGGATGATGGCGCCTCGCCGCGCCGACATCCAGGCGATACGGCCGAGCACCGCGCTTTCGTCGCCCGAGAACTGGAACAGATGCACGTGGATGTGCGGGCGGGAGGCTTAGTTGAGGCAAGTCTGCGCGCCATCTTCTATGTCCTGCGTCAGCGAGGCAGCGCAGACGGGCGCAGATTCGAGAGCGCGCGCCAACTCTTCAAGGACCAGGTGCCCAACGATCTCACGCTGGCTCGCTTCCGGGCTATCGCGCGCGAACAGGCCAGACTGATGTACTATGATCTGGAAGGGACGATCGAGGCCATCCCTGACTTGCTTACGCGCGCGGACCCAGATCTTGTTCGCGAAGCTGCCGAAAGCATTGAGAGCCTCCTGCGCGGCGAGGTCCAACTCACCCACGTGGAAGAAACCGGCCTCAAGGACATGAAGGAGATGTTCTTGGCTGCTGCTCAACGTGTGACTTTAGAACCGCCCGCCAAGATGGCTCTGCCGCCTCCTTGCGAAGAAAACGCCAAAACTTCCGGCCGCTTGACGGCTCCGGCTTCGACAGCAACCGGGCAAGATAGACGCCCCCGAAACCCTGCGAGATGAATTGAACTCCGAGGGCGACTTGCAGGCTATAAGGTTGCCCCATGGCAAGCTGCATGCGCCGTCATTCGGTAGACGCGCATCTGAACCGAGGGATTAGGAGACCTGCGCGCGGGTAGGTCTGGAGTGCGGATTTCTACCGTTTTCTTGAACATTGGCGGCGAGTGTGTCGGGGCTGTGGTTTCGCCGGACCGTCCCTGGTCGACTTTGGCGTCATCAGACAGGGTGCAGGATGTTGAGTGTGCGTTTGATGTTGTAAGCGATGGCGGTGAGGTGGATTTGGCAGGCGGCCTTGGCCATGCCGCGCCATCGCACCCGGCGCAGGCCATAGCTTCGTTTCCATGTACCGAAGATCTTCTCGATCCGGCCACGCACCCGGTGGATCGGCTGGTTCCAACCTTTGAGCTTTCGTAGCGTCTCGGCTTCGTCACGGCCCCACATACCGGTCGCGACGATGCGCGGGACACCACCCTTGGCGCGGACGGCGTCGCGGAAGTGGTTGCCGCGATAGGCGCTGTCGGCGAAGACCTCGCCGGGATTGTTGGGAAGCGCATCGGGGCCTGCCCTGCCGTCGTTGATATTGGCGGGGGTGACGGCGATTTCTTCTACGATGGCGGCATCAGCATCGGCTCCGACGATGCGGGACTGTCGGAAATTTTGTGCGCGAGGCGTTACCGTCATCAGATGACGAACCGTTCACCGAAGATCACGGCGAACTGGGTTTTTGCCTCAGCCCATTCGCGCGGCGGGCGTTTCCATTCCTGGGCTGCGGTGTTGACGACGAGGTATAGCAGCTTCATCGCGGCATCGTCACCGGGGAAGTGTCCCCGGGTTCGGACCGCGCGGCGCAGCTTGGAATTCAGCGCCTCTATCGCGTTGGTGGTGTAGATGATCCGGCGGACGCCCTCGGGAAACGCGAAGAACGGGATCACCTGGTCCCAGTGCCGGCGCCAGCTCTGGGCGATGGCGGGATGGCGCTTGCCCCAGTGGCCCTGCTCGAAGGCGTCGAGCGCGGCCAGGCCGGCCGCCGGGGTCTCTCTCGGGCCGCACGTTGAACACGTTGGTGGCGCCCGCCTGCAGCGTCGCGAACTCGGTCACCGTCAGTGACGCGTCGACGTCGGTGATCCACTTGGCGCCGAAGTAGCGGTCATCTCCCGCCGCGGTGCGCTGGGTGTACTTGCCGTAGCGCGTGGTGGTAAGCGAGAGGCCGACGGCGCCTTTGGTCCAGTTCGCGTTCAAGGCCAGCTTGGTGCGCGGGTGGATCATCAGTTACTGCTTGTGGCAAACGCCCCGCTTCGCGGGCCCTCCCGCTTCCGCCTCGCGCGAGTCACCGCTCGGTTCTGTGGGCACTCACGCAAAGACTGCGCTGGTCGTTGATCCTACGCCAGGCCCCACTGGCACAATGCGTATCGCGTCTTCAGCAGCGACGCGAGCAACTGCCTACCAGCGTGACAACGAGCGATGCGAAACTCTCAGCTTTGTCCGAGCTAGGACGCAGCTACCGGCAAGCTGGACTGATTTGGTCCGAGCATGGCCGCTGTCTTGCGACTTCCTTGGCACTCGCCGACGAAGCCATCGGCATTGGGGTACCGGCGCAGCTTGTCTTCGGCATCCAGCTTGGCCCGTTTCAAGCGCATTGCTGGGTCGAGGTGCAGGGAATGCTTGTGAGCGAACGAGCCGATCGGGTGGCGCCGTTTACACCCATCTTGGTGACCTGAGGTGCGCTACATCGCTCGCGTTGCGATGAACCCCGGTGCCGACCAAATCCGGACGCAGATGAGCCCGGCACGGCTACCGGACGGTTGGAGCATTGCAACTGAGGAGCCTGGCCTCTTTGTAGCTTGCGATGAGCCCTCTGCGGTGACCGCATTCGGCTGCCCGGGTAGCGTCGCCCTGGGAGCAGTATATCCGCGAGACCCCGCGGACAGCAGGGCCGGTGCTGCCCTGCTCACGGCGCGAGACTACCTGCCTGAGGAACTCGTTCGTGCCGTTTGCGGCGACTACGTCGCTTTCTTGCGGACCAGCAGCGAGAGCATCACCACAATCATACGCGCCCCGTTCGGTCGGCTGCCTTGCTACTATGCCGTTGAGGACGGATTCGTGCTTCTTGGCTCCGACACCGCGGCTCTCAGGCATGCAGGATTGCGCAAGCCAGCCTTTGACGTGGATCAGCTCGCCAAGCGCCTCGCTTTTCGTGAATTGCCGGCATCACGAACTTGTCTCGAGGGTGTGCAACAGCTGAATGGCGGGAACATCCTTTCTGTCGGGGCGACTACGGCGCAGTGCCGCTCGGTGTGGACGCCCTGGACTTTTGCCGGCCGTGCTCATTGGCTGGAAAGTCGATACGAAGCCAAAGAATACCTCCGCAACAACGTCTTGCACGCCGTACGCCTAAGTAGCCAAGGCGCCACCAAGCGCCTGCTTTTGTTGTCTGGAGGCCTGGATTCTGCAATTCTTGCGGCCAGTCTAGGCTCGCTGGGCGGTGCATTCACCTGTCTCAATCTGCACGCAGGCGCCGATAGTTCGGACGAGCGAGACTACGCACGCGCTGTCGCCAAGCGACTTGGCGGCCACCTGATCGAAGCGCAATGGGCTATCGCCGACATCGATATCGAGCGCGCAGACTTTGCGGCCCGGCCCGACCCGGTCGCCCGCAGCTTCATGCAGGCGACGAGCCGTATCGCAACAAACGTGGCTTCAAACATCGGCGCGGACTGTATCATCGACGGGGGCGGCGGCGACAACGTCTTCGGAGCCCTGTACTCTGTCGCTCCGGCTGTGGACGCCTGGAAGTTCGACACAATGGCAATCGGTTGGAATGTGTCTCGCACCCTCGCGAGTCTCGCCCAAGTTGGTGTCCCACAAGTCTTGTGGCGGACGGCCATGCGGTCCCTGCGGCTCTCTCGAGCCTACAGGTGGCGACCTGATACGCAATTGCTCTCATCAGACGTGGCGGCCAGTCTGCCCGCAAGCGCTGACCATCCCTGGCTTCGGCCACCACGCAGTGCCGAACGAGGTACCGCCGCCCAGGTAGCCCTGATCGCGGCCGCGCAAAGTTGGGCCCAGGAGGCCGATCTCGCCACCTCCTGTCGTCATATTTCCCCTTTGGCTTCGCAAGTCATGGTCGAGGCGTGTCTACGTGTGCCCAGCTGGTGGTGGATTAGTGATGGTCGTGATCGCGCCGTCGCCCGCGACGCCTTCGCCCCGCGTCTACCACTTTCGGTACTCACACGCCGGTCGAAGGGCACGCCAGACAGCTTCTTGGCGGAACTCTATCGGCACAATCGCTCCCGCATCCGCACCATGCTGCTTGAGGGCCGCCTTCGTGCCTTCGGCCTGATCGACCTGGCCGCAATCGAACTCGCGACGGCTCCCGGCCCAGTCGTTGACACCACTTATCTGCGGATGTTGCAGCTTGCCGACGTGGAAGCCTGGCTCACGGCACAGGGCTGAAGGTGGGTCGAATAGCGCCGATCCTCGCGAAGCTGGCGCCATCGCGCGTATTGTTCAACCTTGCTGGGATCGGGGTCGATCTTGCCCTGCAGCCAAAATGCGAACCAATCGATGTGACGCTCGTACACCGCGAGTCGGTGCGCCGGCTGCCACTTGTTATGATACTCGTCGGGAAACACGTACATATCGACCGGTTTACCGTGCTCTTTGAGGGCGGCAACGGAGTCGAGTGCCATCAGATATTCTCGATCCGCTTCTTGCAGCAGGAGCGGCGTGTCGATGCGGGCTGCGTTCTGGATAACCGATCCTTGCGACCAGAAAGTTCGATCGTCCGCAGTGGCGAGCGGCCAGCCGTCGCCATGCATCAAGCGGGCAAAAGCCGGTCCCACGGTCGCACCGATGCTCCAGGGCTCCAGACAGCAGCTGCTCATGGCCGCCGCGGCGAACCGATTGCTGTTGATGAGTGCGAAGGCGACTATGGTGGCGCCATCGCTCAGCCCGGTAATGCCGATGCGTTGCGGATCCGCAATCCCGAGATCGATCGTGCGCTGCACGCCTGCCAGGACCGCCGAGTTCACGCTGCGCCGCTCGGTCCAGCCTTGAAGGTCGGCCTTGCGGGTCGCGTCGTAATCTTTGGCTTGACCCGCTATGGTCGAGACCGGAGCCGGTCGGTTGAAGCTGAGAACGGCGAACCCACGAGCCGCGAAGGCGTGGATTGGAAACTCATCGCCTGTCGCGCCTTGGAGGAAGCCGTGGCTGGTATAAGTCGTGACGATCAGCGGTAGCCGCTCGCCGCTGCGAGAGCCAGGCGGGAGGGCCAAGTCGCCGCGCACTTCCAGCCCGAATGCGTTCTTCCACTCAAGCCGTTCCACTCTCCCGAAACGGATTTGTGCGAACTCCGGATTGGGATCGAACAAGACTGCTTGGCGTCCCGTGGCGGGATCGACACTAGTGATTTGCGCTGGCTTGGTTGCCGCTTCCGCAAGGCAGACCAGGCGCGTGCCGGCAGGCGTGCAATCGTCGATTAGGCCGACGGTGCGCAGCAAGCGTCGCGGCCGCTTTTGCCCGGGGCGCCAACGGTAAAGTGCCGAGTAGCCGTTCGCCCACCCTTCCCGGCGAAGGAACAGCAAGGTGCTTCTGCCAGGTATCCACCACAGGTCGGTGAGGCGCCCCTGGCAGGCTGGCGCGGCGCATCGTGTCGACTTGCCCTCAGGCGAGGTCACGCGAAGGTCGACAGGTCCGAAAGGGTCAGCTGTCTTGGGCAGGGACTGAGCAATCCATCCCTGGCGGTTGCGCGCTCGTGCCGGAGGTAGGAACTGCCCTAGATCGTCTGGTGGGAGGGAGGCCGCCTCTTGCGGCGAAGCGGATCGAGTGGGACCACCGCCAAGGTCAGTGACAAATGGGCTCAGCGAAATGGTGGCGTCTGGAAGAGGTGTGCTCGCGTACATCGGCACGAACCGGTCGTCGTAGTGAAAACCGCGCAACGCCTCAGCAGCAAAGGCCTGACGCTCCGCGAGCCTCCCGATCCGGGCAGAAAACGCAAGTCCGCTGCTGTCCGGCAACCAGGCGAAGTGCTCGACATCGACGCGTGCCTTAGTCACTTGTCGAGCTTCACCGGTACGCGCATCAACCACCCACACTTGCGTGGTGCCGGAATTACGCAGCAGGTACGCGATTTTCTTACCATCGGGAGACCACAAGGGCTTCATCAGCGCCGGGAAACCGATCCCCCAGATCCGGCCCCGGTACTCGTTGAAACCCAGGATGATCTCGCCGCCGCGATCGAGCAGGCGCGCACGACCGGAATCTACATCAAGAACTGCCAGTCCTGTGCAGGTGCTGTTGGCCTGAGGATCGCCGCGGGCGATGACGAAGGCGATGCTACGCCCATCTGGAGATGCGGTCAGCGCCGGTGGGCCGCCGAACATAGTAGCCGGCTGACCGATCTGCCGTATGCGCGCCAGATCAGTAGGAGTGATGAGCCTCGTTGGCGTTCGATCGCGTGAAGGCGATGGCCACAGGTCGTCACAAGCACCGCTCGCATGCGCAGGCGTGGTCGCTTGAAGCCATAGGCACGCCGCAACCGCGAGCAGCTTCAGCAACGCCCGGCTCACCACGACTTGCTCACTTCAAATGCGATGAACCGGCCGACGGCGGAGTAATTCGTCGAATCGTATGGGGTCTCGTAATACAGCGTCGTAGCGAGTGTGGCCGGCATCTGATCGAAGACATTGGTCACGTAGACCCCAAGGTCGAGGCCTTTGAGCGGGCCGCGCGCGTTGCCCCAGGTGTAGCGCGCCCCAAGATCGAGCGTCGTCATCCCCCGTAGGTGATCCGATGGATCATCGCGCGTATCCGTGACTCCGCCCGTGAAGTTGCCAGTCGCGATCAAGCGGAGGCCGCCTGTGGCCCAGGCCGCACTGGCCCTTGCCCGCCAATGCGGCGGGTTGAACAATCGCCCCGCAAGGACCTCCACCGGCTGCGCCGGCGAGAGCCATTGCTTGCTTTCCAAGTAGGTGGCGCCAAGGTCGAAGCTGGCAGTGCCCGTTCCAAGCATCGTCTTGTAACGTGCCTGGACGTCGAGGCCGCGGATCTTTTGGCGGCCCGCGTTGACGTTGCGGCCGTCGATGAAGGCCGCGACCGTGCCAGGCTGATAAGCCCCGGGGGTGAGGTTGGTGAAGACATTGGCGTCTGCGAGCGCAGCCTCAAGCTGCGACACGCTCGGACTGTACGTGACCAGAGGTGCGTAAGCAGGATTGCTCAACGCTTGCGCGGTGAGGAGGATCGGATTGACGATCCGATCAACATAGCGGGTCTGGAAGTAGCTGACTTCCAGGCTGGCGCCGTCGATCGCGGGAGGATGCAGCGCCATTGTCGCCGACCAGCTTGTCGCCCGCTCTGGTTTGACGCTTCGGTTGCCGCCAGTGATGTACAGTGCTGTGGCGTTCGGTGGGAAACCTTGCCCCCCGAACTGGGTCACGGGATAGAGCAAGGCTTGCTGCAGGCCATACTGATCGTAGAAGCTTGGGGCACGGAAGGACTTGCCCCAGCTTGCGCGTATGTCCAACATCTCGCTGGGAGCGTAGATCAACCCTAACTTGGGCGTCGTGACCGCCTCGAGATCGCGGTAGCGCTCGTGACGCAGGGCACCGCTCAACGCGAGCCGATGAACAAGCGGCAGATCCATACTCGGTGCAACCACCGGGATGTTCACCTCGGCGAAAAGATAGCGGCTATGCTGCGCCAGATCGATGTTGCCGATATCATCGGCGCCGCGAAAATTTACGAAATCGTTGTTCCGCAGGCCTAATCCGGCAGCGAGCCTGGCTGCACCGCCGGGCATTTGCAATATAGGCCCTTCAGCGGATAGCTCGGCGGTCTTGGTCCGATTAACGTACCGGTTCGCAAAGCTAAATGCGAGACTGTCGCCGTAGTAGCTGTCGCCGCGTACGCGATTGCGTCCCTGTCCATAGGTCGCGGTGGCTGACAACCGCCAGGATCCAAGCTCGAGGTGCGCCGCACCGGCAAGAGCGAGCGAATAGGACCTTGCAAACTGCTCGGTCCGGCTAACGCTAAGGTCTGACTCCTCGTTGATCGGATAGGCTAGCGCAATGCGACGGTGGTTGTAGAGGCCATCGAACTCAAATGTGAGTTTCTCTCCGACGTCCTGGTGCAAATGCGCGACCACGGCTTGCCTTCGGCTCTGAGGGACGAGCGTCAGGTTGGGACGCTCCCGAGTCGATCGGCGATCGCTCGAATTGATTTCGGTATTGTCGTTGAACTCGTAGGCAAGAAAGCCACCTCCTCCGTTCCACCGCGTGCCGGTCATTGCCCCATAGAGTTGCTGGAAGTCGCCGCCCTGCGTGGCCGTACCGATCCGCGCACGCGTGGACAGGCCTTCGTAGTCTTGGCGCAGAATGACGTTGACGACCCCACCGACCGCGTCGGAACCGTATATGGCAGATGCGCCATCGGCCACGACTTCCATTCGCTCGACTGCGGCCAACGGAATGGCCGAGATGTCCACGCCCTGAAATGCACCGTCATAAGGCATGCGGTGGCCGTTCAGGATCGTCAGTGTCGCGTCGCTCCCCAAACCGCGCAAGTTTACGGTCGAAGCACCGCTCACGTTGGCTCCGATCGATTGAGGCACGTTGAGGCCAAGAGCAGGGTTCTGACCACCGCCGAAACTTTGCGGCAGGCTGCGCGCCACCTCCCCAAGATCGGCATAACCGCTGTCCCGCAGGGTTTGTTGGGTCAGCACGATCAAAGATGACGCGCTTCGTACTCCGCGAATTTGAGTGCCGGTAACGACGATTTCCTTGGTCGCGCTCCCGGCTCCAGCCGCCCCATTCGGTCTGATGACGTAACTCTTGCCGGCTCGCTCAGCCATGAGACCAGAACCGGCCAGCAGCGCGGCTAAAGCCTGATCCAACGTGTATACGCCATGCAGCGCGGCCGCCCGCTTGTCGGCGACCTCCTGATCGTCCGCCAGCACGATAGTGCCAGACTGAACCGCCAAGGCCCTGATGGAAGCGCCAAGGCTTTGGGCGGGCAAGTCGACTGCCATGCGCGGCCTTTGCTCCGCGAAGGCAGGCATTGGACTGGCCACGGCGTGGATCGCGGCCGCGCCGATTGAAGATGCTAGAATGCTCCTCGTTAACTTCGTCATGTTCCCCCCAGCGACCGATCATCGGCGTTTCAGGAGGGGGACGATGACGATGCAAAACACCCGACACTTTTCTTCGACCGCTATTCGCAAGCCCTATCTGTTTGGACCGCCACCGCAGCGTCAGCGGAAAATGGCAAGGCAAGCTGGATGAGAGCTGGCGAGGAAGTCGGGCCTCTATAGCCCGAGATGTACCTCCCCGCTTGGAGCTGGCTTCACTGTTGCGCCGAACAGTTTGGCGACTGCGCGGGCAAAACTCAGGGGATCGCGCACATCGAAGGCGCCGGTCATACGCTTGCGCTCGAGTTCAGGCGAATCGATAAGGATTTGGGTGCGATTGTAGCGGTTGATGGCGTTGACAGCCGTACTGACGGGGGTGGCTTGCAGGACGGCCATGCCTGACGTCCACTCCATCTCGAGAGCCGTCACATTCTGCCGAGCCTCGTCCATGTCCTCAACAGCAACCCGCTCACCGGGCGAAATCTCGATCTGCCTCTTTTCATCGCTCAGCCGTAGCGGGCCGACGATCGCGGTCACTGATGCGGCCGGTTTGACCGTGATGTCGAACTTGCCATGCGCGCTGATACGGTAAGCTGCGCCTGCCGATTTCAGCATGATTTGAGTTCGCTGGCCGGGACGAACACGCACACGCCCCTGCCCCACTTCAAGCTGCAGATTACGACCCTTGGGGTTCACCGACACTTGCGAGTTCGTATCCAAGGTCAATTCGGTGCGGTCCGCGAGAGTGATGTGCCGGATCTCGCCAACCTCACTTGAAAAGCTGGCGGCCCGAGCCACGGTCACCGGGCTCAGCGAACTTCCCGGCCGCACGAACCAGACAGTTGCCGCTCCCAAAAGCACCAGACCCGCGATACCGGCAAACGCAACTTGCGCGGAATGGCGCATATACAAGGGCGCGCGCGGCAGCTTGCGCGATTGCCCCAAGGGAACCTCAATCAGCCGCTCGCTGTCGTGCCAATCTCGCTTCAATGCCTCAAATGCGATCCGATGCCTCTGATCGCCCTCGAGCCATTGGGTCAGCTCGTGATCGATGCCATGATCGCCGGATTGTTGTCGCGACCAATATCGTGCAGCGGCATCGTGCATGTGCTTGGGGATATGCGAGGGCCGCTCAATCATCGGCGCGCAAGTGCCGCCCAAGCTTCTTGATGGCTCGGCTCATCTGCTTCTCCACGCCCCGCACGCTCAACCCGGTGCGCTGGGCGATTTCGGCATAGCTATAGCCATCCAGGCGGCAAGCGAGAAAGATCTCACGTGTGAGTGGCTTCAACGTCATCATGGCAGCTTCGATGCGCACAAGGCGATCGCGAGCTTCGAGATGCGTGATGGTATCGTAGGCGAAGGGTTCGGCGTCATCCAAGGGAACATGCCTTGAAACATCCTGACGATCTCCCAGGCGCTGGTCATCGAGGACCAGGTTGCGAGCAGTCTGCCTGAGATACGCGCCTGGCGCAGCGATCTCTGCGTGGGCATTGCGCCTTGCGAGCCTCACGAATGCTCGATGCACGATGTCTTCGACATCTTCACGCCTGACCCTTGCAGAAACGAAACGCATCAAGCCGGACCGTTCGCGGCGATAGATATCGTCTAGCGGGTGACCCTGTCCGGATGCTCGCTCGAGAGCCGGCGGCGGCGGATCTTCATCGCTGACCTGAGATCGCCTTGGGTTCAATGCGGAGCGCGATGTTTGCATCGTACAAAGCAGGGTTGGGTGCGCTTCGCCAAGAGCCGGCCTCCTCATGCTTCGAGGCGGCCGGCGCGAAAACCGGGTGTTGAGAACACGCAAGAGAACGTGCGCCGACGCCTTTAGCCGCAAGCGGCCTGGACATGCGCGAAGGCCACCCGGCCGCGCCGAGAAGCTGGTCTGGTCATCCCTTGCGAGGTTCTCACGCCTCGGCACCGAAACGGTTTCAGTGCAAGGCGATCTTACTCATGCTGTTCGCCGGCGCAAGTCCATGGCTGCCGCAAGCGCAGTGGCTTGCAAGCTCGCCACTCACGAATTCACTTCGTGGAAGTGAGGCGGGCGCAAGCACTCCAGGTAAGATGGGATGGGCAAGTTCACCCCTTCACCAGTCGCAAGTGCGGACGCCCGGTCGCAGTTTGGATAGGCGCTCTCGCACCATTGGCGCGCTTGCGCTGCAAAGGCAGCAGCGCGGCGGGGGGCGACAGACCCGGCGCCAGCATGCCCGCCCAGACCTGTGCGAGTTCTCGTCGACGCTCCATATAGGCCGCGCGGTTATAGGCGCCCTCGATCTTGTTATGCGGCACATGCGCCAGCATCAGATCGATCACGGCACGGTCGTCTTCCCGACCGCGGGTGTTGGCCCACTCATTCATGATGGTTGAGAAGGCGGCGCGAAAACCATGGGGAACGTGCCTGCCATGATAACCCGCGCGATTGAGGAGGTAGCCGAGTGCATTCTCGCTCATGGGGCGGTGCATGTGGCGCGTACTGGGGAACACCAGCTTGCTGGCGCTGGTAAGCGGCGCGATCGCTCGCAACACCTCGACGCTTTCGGCTGCAAGTGGCACGAGATGATCGCCGTCGACCTCGCCCTTCCGGTTCAGGTCCCCCTTCATGCGTGCCGCAGGAATGCGCCACAACGGATACTCGCCAGCGAGGTTCTCGAACTCGGTCCACTGCGCCCCCCTCAGTTCGCCGGGTCTGACTGCCGTGAGCGCGATCAAACGCAACGCAAGGCGGGTCACTGGGCGAGCAACATCGGCATCGACCGTGGCCAGCATGCGGCGCAGTTCGACGATGTCAGTGATAGCGGGCTGGCGACCCTTTCGGGGCATTGGCTTCAGCGCGGCGCCGACCTTCTCCGCAGGATCGCTTTGGGCGATCCCCGACGCGATTGCATAGGCGTATACACCGGATATGCGCTGGCGCAGACGCTTGGCCGTCTCGATTGCTGAACGCGCTTCGACCGCTCTGAGGACCTCAAGTAGCTTGGGCGGGGTGAGCGCGCCGATCGGCAGGCTGCCGATTGCAGGAAAGACGTCGCGCTCGAACGAGCGTAGGACATCGGCGGCGTGGACCTTGGCCCACTGCGGGGCGTTGACCTGGTGCCACTCGCGCGCGATCTTTTCAAAAGTGTTGCGAGACGCTTCGATGTTGGCCTTGACCTTCAGCTTCTTCGCTATTCCAGGATCATGGCCCTCTCTTAGTTGTGCCAGTGCTTCGTCCCTGTGCCTGCGGGCTTCAGCCAGGCTCAAAGAGGGGTAGCGCCCGAGCGACAGGCTCTTTTGCTTGCCATCGTACTTGTAGTTGAGGCGCCAAAGCTTGGAACCGTGCGCTGTCACCAGCACGAAGAGCTGGTGAGCGTCGAAGAGCTTGTAGTCTCGGTCTCGCGGTTTGGCAGCTCGGATTTGCGCATCGCTGAGCATGAGATCGATACCCTATTTCCAAAGGTTCGATACCCTATTTCTCCGTCCGATCGGGTGTGGATGGGCATGAACGGGAACGAACCGGTCTATGCCGCAAAGCCTTGCATTTCCGCGATTTTTGTCAATCCCAGTGGACGTCTGGGAACCCGTCGGAACGGGCTAGTGGCGGAGAGGGTGGGATTCGAACCCACGTTACGGTTGCCCGTAAACCGCATTTCGAGTGCGGCGCATTCGACCACTCTGCCACCTCTCCGCGGGAGCGTGCTGCCGATGCGGGGAGGCCCGCCGGTCGAAGCGAAGCGGGCGGTTAGCCCAGAGCGGCAGACTTGCCAAGCCCTTGTCTGGGCGGTCCGGGCGAAAAGCGGGGATTGACAACCCGGATCGGTTGTTTCGCTGCTGCGACAAACCTATATCGACAATATGAACCGTGCTTCCTACTTCTCTGCACAAGCCGGCCGGATGATCGATGCGCCGCGCACCGCGCGGACGCGGTTCGCGATCGGCGACGTGGTACGCCACCGGCTCCACCATTTCCGCGGCGTGGTGTTCGACATCGATCCGGTCTTTGCCAACAGCGAGGAGTGGTACGAATCGATCCCCGCCGAAGTGCGCCCGCGGCGCGAGCAGCCCTACTACCACCTGCTCGCCGAGAGCGAGGATTCCAGCTACGTCGCCTACGTCAGCCAGCAGAACCTGCTGGAGGACGGCGAGGGCGGCCCGGTCGACCATCCCTCGATCCCGCAGCTGTTCGAGGACTTCGCCGAAGGGCACTACCGCATGCGCCGGGGCATGGCGCACTAAGTCGGTCCTGATTAAGCGGCACCGGCCAGCGTCAGCCCTTCAGCTTCCAGCCGGAGCGCAGCACCGCGTAGGTGACGAGCGCAAGCACCGCATTCAAGATGCCGAGCCCGATCGCCGAGTGCAGCACAGCCAAGTTGGTGTCGCCGATGTCGCTCCGGCCCAGGAAGCCGAACCGGAAACCCGAGATCACGTAGAAGAACGGGTTCAAACGGCTGATCGTCTGGAACGCGGGCGCCAGGTTGTCGATCACGTAGAACGTGCCCGAAAGCAGCGAGAGTGGCGCGATCACGAAGTTGGTGACAGCGGCATTGTGATCGAACTTGTCCGCCCAGATCGACGACAGGAAGCCCAGCAGCGCAAGGAAGAACGATCCCATCAGGCCGAACCATAGCACGGCCCAGGGATGCGCGACCGAGAGGCTGACGCCCGGCCACAGCAGCATCGCACCCGACAGCGCCAGGCCTACCAGGATGGCGCGCGTGACCGACGCGCCGGTCATCGCCAGCATGAGCTCGCCCTCGGTCAGCGGGGGCATCAGGAAATCGATGATTGTGCCCTGGATCTTGCCCGCCAGGAACGAGAAGCTGGCATTGGAAGGCGTTCTGCATCATCCCCATGACGATCAGGCCCGGCGCCACGAACGTCGCGAAGTTGACGCCCAGCACGATCCTGCCGCCGCGCCCCATGGCGACGGTGAAGATCACCAGGAACAGCAGCGTGGTGATCGCCGGGGCCCAGATCGTCTGGGTCTGCACCTTGAAGAAACGGCGGACCTCTTTCATATAGAGCGTTCTGAGACCCACCCAGTTGACCTGGTGGATCACAGGCTCTCCCTTAGCCGGAAAGCTGCGGGGCTGCGGGATACCGGCGGGCGTGATGACTTCCGCCGAAGTGGGTTGATCGGCCATGGTGCCGCGCCTATCGGCTGCTCGCTCGCTAAGCAAGGGCCGGTAGAGTCTGCGATGGTGATGAGAAGGCCTTCGATTGCGGAAGGCCTCTAGAAATTGGAATGCTGATGAGCTGGACGGACGAGCGGATCGAGAAGCTGACGAAGATGTGGGAAGGCGGTGCGACCGCCAGCCAGATCGCCGACGAACTGGGCGGGGTCAGCCGCAATGCGGTGATCGGCAAGGCCCATCGCCTGGGATTGAAGGCGCGCCCCTCCCCGGTGAAGCCGAACGAGAAACCCGCGCGCCCGCTTGCCGCCGCCCCGGTGCGCAAGCCCGAGGCCGACGAACTCGACGACGACGCCGTGGTCGAGAAGGCCACGAGGCCCGAGGCCGCACCCCCGGTCGTCGAGCGCCCGGCAGCGGGCAGCGTTGGCGCGCCCGCCGCTGCCGCGCCCCGCGCGCCGACGCCGCCGACAACGCCCGAGGTTCAGGCCGAGCGGCCGCAGTCCGAGCAGCCGCGCATCGTCTCGGTCGGCCCCGGCGGCTTTCTGCGCCAGGGTCCGGGCGACCAGCAGCAGCCGATTCCGCCGGCGCCGCCGCGCCGACTGGTGCCGGCCAAGCCGAGCCCCGAGATCGCCGACAAGACCAGCCTGCTCGACTTATCCGACCGCATCTGCCGCTGGCCGATGGGGCACCCGGGCGAGCCGGATTTCCACTTCTGCGGCGAGAAGGTGAACCCCGGGTTCCCGTACTGCGTCGAGCACTGCGGCCGGGCGTATCAGGCGCAGCTGCCGCGCGGTGCGCGCCGTCCTCCCCCGCCGCTTCCGTTCGGCGGGCCGCGCGTTCGCTGAAGCTGCCGTTCCGGGTTCGAGCCCGGGACGACGGATCGGTCGCTAGCCCGTTTCCAGGATCGCGCGCAGGGGGCAAGATCGCGAGCATGTTCAAGCGATTCGCTCCCCTGCTCGCCCCTGCGCTCCTGGCCCCCGCTCTTTTCGCCCTGACCGGTGCGGCGCCCCCGGCCGGGCCGGGCGCCCCCAGCGACGTCTATGTCGCGATCCAGACCAGCGCCGGCACGATCACGCTCGACCTCGACGCCGCGCATGCGCCGCTGACGACGGCGAACTTCCTCAAGTACGTGGACGGCAAGCGGTTCGACGGGACGGCGTTCTACCGCGCGATGCACCTCGAATGGGGCACGCCACCCAACGGCTTGATCCAGGGCGGCACCCAAAACGATCCCAAGCGCATCCTCAAGCCCGTGGCGCACGAGCCGACCGACCGGACCGGCATCCTGCACAAGCGCGGCACGATCTCGATGGCCCGCTTCGCGCCGGGCACGGCCACGGGCGACTTCTCGATCATGGTGTCCGACCAGCCGGGACTCGACGCCAATCCGCAGGCCACCGACCCGGACGGCAAGGCGGGCTTCGCCGCGTTCGGGCATGTCGTCTCGGGCATGGATGTGGTCGACAAGATCTTCGACATGCCGCGATCGGCCACCAAGGGCGGCGGCGTGATGAAGGGGCAGATGCTGGAACCGCCGGTGAAGATCGTGAGCGTTCGGCGGGTGTCGGCGCCCGTTCCTGCGAGCAGCGCGCCCACACCCACGCCGTAGCATGATCCACCCGCCGACCGCCTGGTGGGCGCACTATGTGTTCGATCTCGTCGCCTGGGCCGCGGCCTTCCTGGTGGGCCGCTGGCAATATCGGCGCTGGCCCGGCGAGGCACAGGCGCTGGCGCGGGTGGCGGGCCCCCCGTACTTCGTGACGCTGGCGATAGGCGCGGTCGCAGGAGGATGGCTCGCGGGATCGGGCAATTCGCTGCGCTCGATCGCCGCCGCGCCCTCCCACAGCGTCGCGGGAGCGCTCGCCGGCGCCATCGTCGCGGTCGAGGCGTGGAAGGCGCTGCACCGCGTGAAAGGCTCGACCGGCGGCAGCTTCGCCCTGCCGCTCGCGACGGGCATCGCCGTCGGCCGGCTCGGCTGCTTCTTCGCCGGCCTTGCCGACTTTACCTACGGCACGCCGACCGCGCTGCCCTGGGCGGTGGACCTTGGCGACGGAGCCGGCCGCCACCCGGTGCAGCTTTACGAAGCCCTGGCGATGGCCCTGTTCGCCCTCGCTCTGGCCCGGGCGCGCATCGCCGGGCACCCCTGGGCGCGCGATCATGCTTTCCACGCGCTCGTGCTCGTCTATGCTGTCCAGCGGTTCGCGTGGGAGTTCCTCAAGCCCTATTCGCCCCTCGTGGGCCCGCTGAACCTCTTCCACTTCATCATGTTGGGACTGGCTGCTTATGCGATCATCTGGTGGCGACACGACGAGCCTGCTGGCCCGATCCGGCAGCGCGCCTGAGCGGCAAGTCGCGCCCTATATCTTCCACGGCCAGACCACCTCGCTGTGCGCCACGTGCCTGGAGCCGGTGCCGGCCAAGGTGATCATCGAGGGCGAACGCGTCTACTACCTCAAGCGCTGCCGCCAGCATGGGCCGGAAAAGGTGCTGATCGCCGACGATGCCGATTACTGGCGCCGGCAGAAGGACTGGCTCAAGCCCGGCGACCGCCCGCTCGTCACCCAGTCGCGCACCGAGGCGGGCTGCCCGTTCGACTGCGGGCTGTGCCCCGATCACGAGCAGCATTCCTGCCTCGCCATCGTCGAGGTCAACCAGGCTTGCAACCTCGCCTGCCCGGTGTGCTTCGCCGACGCTGCCGACCAGGCCGGCAGCCATCGTCCGCTGGCCGAGATCGAGGCGATGCTCGACCTGCTGGTTGCCAGCGAGGGCGAGCCCGATC
>Ga0207644_10000227_pt1 | contig 38835 bp, 35 predicted proteins | sample KBSS73metaG_FD_184326 | JGI IMG/M metagenome (GOLD analysis project Ga0207644, IMG submission 184326) | Switchgrass rhizosphere microbial communities from Kellogg Biological Station, Michigan, USA - KBS S7-3 metaG (SPAdes) (version 2) | ecosystem: Host-associated > Plants > Roots > Rhizosphere... | reverse complement strand
AACCAGGTAACCAATCCCTTCCTGCAGTCAGTGCGCGCTGCGGAATCGCTGACTCTGCCCCACATCGACGACGATCGGTTCACTTACCGCCTCGGCCTCAACTACCAGGCGACGAAGGACCAGCTCTTTTTCCTGACCTATTCGACTGGCTACAAGTCCGCCGGTTATAATTCGGGCGCTGGTTCACCGTCGCTGACGACGATCCCGGTCACGCCGCCGACCACGCCGCCGACGACCGTCTTCGTGCCCGAGCGGCGCGTGTTCGACCGCGAGACGACGGAGGATTGGGAACTCGGTGCAAAGACGAGCTGGCTCGACCATGCGTTGACCCTCAACCTCACCTTGTACCGGATGAACATCAAGGGCTTCCAGGACCGCGCGTTCGACGGCACGAGCTTTACGGTCCGCAATGCCGGCAACCTAAGGCACCAGGGATTCGAGTTCGACGCCGTTGCTCGACCGCTCGCGAACCTCTCACTGTTCGCAAGCGTCGCCTATCTCGATTCCGAGTTCACCGACTATCCGAACGCCCCGGGGCTCCCGGGCTGTCAGCCCGTGAACAATGCCATTCCCGCCGCTTGCTCAGCGCTGCCGAACAATGGCCAGAGGCAGGACCTCAAAGGCACGGCCGCGACCTTCGCTCCAAAGTGGAGCGGGCGCCTCGGCTTCGACTGGACGGGCGACATCGGATCGAGCGGCTATAACTGGGACTTCAATTCCAACCTGTCCTTCGTTTCGAAGCAGTTCGGTGGGCTGCAGAATGACGCGAACCCGCAGACCGTCATCCCGAGCTACGCGCTCCTCGGGGCGCGCGTGACGCTGAACGGGCCCGGCAACCGCTGGTCTGCCTCGTTCTTCGCCAACAACCTGCTCGACAAGCAGTATGAGGCCGGAAACCTCTACCAGTTCCTCGACGGCTCGCTCGGACTAAGGAACGGCGTTTTCACCGGAAGCACGGCCGTCCGCCGGCTCCACGCAGATCCGCGCACCGTCGGTGCGTCGGTGACCTTCCGTTACTGAGAGGGATAACGGGGGGAGGTGAAGTCCCGGCGCGGGGTGCCCTGGTCGCCGGGACTTCATTTCAAATTGTTTGAGTACGCCCGTTGGTGAGCCGCGATTGCGCAAAAGCGCGATCGCGGCATTGTCGTGCCCTGCGCTTCAGTCCAGCAGAATGACTGCGTCGTGCTGGCGCATGCTCGCAGCTTTGCTTAAGCCTGAAAGAAGATGAATGGCTCTTCCCCGGCTTTCGCCAGCAAAGTTCCCGCAGTCACGCTCGGCTTCTGGCTGATCAAGATCCTCGCCACCACGCTCGGCGAGACGGCCGGCGACACGGTGACGATGAGCTGGCTTGGCGAGACAACCGATCATCCGGTGCCTTACGGGTATCTGATCGGCACCGCGATCTTCGGCGTCCTGCTTGTCATTCTCATCGCCGCGCAGATCCGCGCAAAGCGGTTCAATCCCTGGCTTTACTGGGCGACCATCGTTGCTTCGACGACCTGCGGAACGACGCTCGCCGACTTTGCGGATCGCTCGCTCGGGATCGGCTATCCCGGCGGCTCGCTCTTGCTGTTCAGCTTCGTCCTCATGTCGCTTCTCGCGTGGTACAAGACGCTCGGCACAATCAACGTGAACTCGGTCTCCGGTCCGCGCGAGGAGATCTTCTACTGGATCACCATCACCTTCTCGCAAACGCTTGGCACTGCGCTCGGCGATTGGAGCGCCGACCCCTTGAGTGAAGGCGGCTGGGGGCTCGGCTATTCGGGCGGTGCCCTGGTGTTCGGAGCCGGGCTCGCCGTCCTCGCGATCCTCTACTTTTCTACGCGGGTCAGCCGCGTGTTCCTGTTCTGGGCGGCGTTCATCCTGACGCGTCCGCTCGGTGCAACGGTTGGCGACTGGTTCGACAAGCCGCTGGCCAAGGGTGGCCTGGCGATGAGCCGTCCGCTCGCCTCGGCAGTCTTGGGCATCGTCATCGTCACTCTGGTCTTTCTGCTGCCGCAGAGGCCGGGTGAACATCCAGGCCGGGCGGACGTGCGAGCGTGAAGTCCTTTGCCTGGGGGGCTCTCCTGCTGGCTGGCACGGCGAGCCCCGCGTTTGCCGGGCCGCCCTATCTGACGGACGATCCCGAGCCAACCGACACTGGGCATTGGGAGATCTACGCCTTTGGCGCCGCGGAAGGGAGACATTCGACTGTCGATGCAGACGCCGGGTTCGACCTCAACTATGGCGCGATCGAAGGCGTACAGCTGACCGCGACCCTACCGTTGAGCTTCAGCCACGCGCCGCTCGACGGCTGGCGGAAAGGTAGCGGCGACGTCGAGCTTGGCGTCAAGTATCGGTTCCTCAACGATAAAGCCCACGGCTTCTCCGCCGCGATCTTCCCGCGCGCGATCCTGCCGACCGCCAGCCACTCGCCAGGCGAAGGGACGCGCTTTCTCCTGCCGCTCTGGATGCAGAAGGACTTTGCGGGCGGCACCAGCCTCTTTGGCGGCGGGGGTTACACGATCGGCACTGGCGCCGGGAGCCGCGACTATTGGCAATTCGGTGCGGCATTGACTCACGACGTCAGCGACAATGTGTCGCTCGGCGCCGAGATTACCCGGCAAGGAGCGGATACGCTCGATGGCACCACGCAAACGCGGGCCGGCATCGGCGCAATCGTCGGGCTCTCCGACCATTACGCGCTATTATTCTCGGGCGGGCCGACCCGGGCCGAGCATCGAACCGGCTATCATGCCTACGCCGCCCTCGGGACGAACTTCTGAGTCCAAGTATTTCGGCCTGAAAAAGGTCTGGCAAATCGCGTTATAAGCCTTACGGCTCGAACGCGGAACGAGCGCTCGGGGGAACATCAAGACAGTGCGGAATTGGGCGAGACCGGTCGCGGCCTTGGCTGCGACGAGCTGTGCGGCTGCGGCCCATGCGGCAGACGCGCCTCTGCACGAACCGAATATCGTCGTGATCGGCGAGAGACGCGACAATACGCCCGAGAAGCTTGATCACATCCTTCCTGAGGTCGACGGGACGAAGATCACCGTGACCAAGAAGACGAGCGTCACGAAGCTCGATCTCGTGCCCACGATCCAGGACAACAATCAGCGCCAGCTGTTCGCCCGCACGCCGGGCCTGTTCGTCTCCGAGCAGCAGGCCGCGACACAATTCAACATGAGCTACCGCGGGCTCGGCAATCCGCAGGAAGCCGAGTTCGTCCTGTTGCTACAGGACGGAATCCCGATCTCGACCGACTGGATCGGCTTCCCCACGGCCTATTACATGCCGCTCCCGCAATCGCTCTCCGAAGTTCAGCTGATCCGCGGCGGCTCGAGCCTCTTGTACGGCCCGAACCCCGCGCCTGCCGTGAACCTCGTGTCGAAGCGCCCCGGCCCCAACGAGCCGCTCGGCGGATACAGCGAGAACGTCTTCGGCAGCGACGGCCTTTTCTCGACGTACAACACCGTCCAGTTCTCAATCGGCAAGGTCTCGGCGCGCGGCAACCTCGGCTACAGCACGAGCGACGGCCAGCGGGATAACAACGCCTCGCGCGTTCGGCAGGCTGATCTATACCTTGCTTACCGTCCGAACTCGTCCACCAGCTGGTTCCTCGATCTGCGCAACCACGACGCGAGCTCGGGCGATCCTGGGCGCCTCAGCTACCCACAATATGCCGCCGACCCCGACCAGGCGCTAACGCCGTTCAACCACAACTGGGTTCGGCGCACCTCGCTCGTGCTCGGCAACGAAAGCGAACTCGGCGAGGGCTGGCGGGTCGAAGCGAAGCTGTGGGCAACATGGCAGGACCTCGAGCAGCGCTCGGCTGCAGCCGGTCAGCATCCGACAACTACGACCCTGGTCGACGAGGATTTCCATAGCCAGGGCGCCGATGTCCGCTTCCGCAAGCGCTGGGGTAAGGGAAATGCGCTGACCTTCGGCACCGTACTGTTCCACGACGATGCACCGTTCCGCCAGTGGACCAGCACGAACATCACCGCGCCGCGCGGTGCCAACAGCGGAACGCCGCGCCTCGATCAGGATCGCGACAGTTATTACGGAGCGATCTTCGCCGAGAACGTGTTCCGCCTGCCGGGCCGCTGGCATGTCGTTCCATCCTTCCGTCTCGAACATGAGAAGATAGGCATCGACGAGAGCGTCCGGCCGCCCAACCTCGTGCGCCCGCTGATCCACCAGACGGCGAGCCGGACTGTGCCGATGTTCGGCCTCGGCGCGGGCTTCGACTTCGGCCATCAGAACGAGACCTATTTCAGCGTCAGCCAAGGCTATCGGCCAGTCCGTTTCTTCGATGTCGCCTCACCCTTTTCGAACGTTAACCCGGGCGGCGTTCCCAACCCTTCCAAGTCCCTGTCGTGGGAAGCGGGCGTTCACGGCACGCCGATTGATGGCCTGTTCTATGATGCGAGCCTGTTCTGGATCGACTTCAAGAACCGCATCGAGACGATCGTCATCTCGCCGACCGAGTCCGTGTTCCAGAACAGCGGCGACACGCGCCACCGCGGGTTCGAGGGCGAAATTTCCTACGACGTTCTTGCCGGCCGCACAGACGGCTTGCACCTTTCGGCCTTCGGCAACGTCAGCCTCCTCGACGCGAGTTTCACCAGTAGCAAACTTGCGGGTCGCGTCGGCAACCGGCCGGCCTTCGCGCCGAAGGTCACCGCCAAATACGGCATCACGTTCCGCAGGGATGCGAGCTTCAACGCGAGCATCACCGCAAGCAGCACCAGCAGCCAGTACTTCCAGGATTCGAACCTGCCCGTCGGAACGCCGACGAGCGTGAACTACATTCCCGCGAAAGTTCCGGCAGTGACCTTGTTCGACTTCGCCGCCGACTGGCAGCTCACCAGGAACCTGCGCTTGCTCGGCGGCATCTCGAACCTGACGGACCGCAAATATTACAACCGCGTGTTCCAGAACGGCATCGAACCCGGTGCGCGCCGGAAGGTCTACGCGGGTGTCGCGATCGGACTTTAGGATCCTGCCGTCCGCCAAATAATCCAACAATTCGAGAAGTTAGTGTGGACGAAGCTCACTCGGCCCGCTTTGATGAAAGCTGGAGTTGCGGAGGGAGTAACGAGTGTCGGTACTAACGCTCGATCGCGTAACCAAGAAATTTGACCAGGCAACAGCAGTCAACGAGCTAAGCTTTTTAGTCGGTGAGGGCGAAGTGTTCGGCTTCCTCGGCGGCAACGGCGCGGGCAAGACGACGTCGCTACGGATGGTTCTCGACATCATCCGTCCAACCAAAGGACGAATCGAGGTTCTCGGCCGCTCGCCCGGCCGCGCCAATGCGCCCGAAATCGGCTTTCTCCCTGAAGAGCGCGGCCTCTATCGCCAGATGACCGCACTCGACACCATCGCCTACTTCGGCCGGCTCAAGGGCATGACGTCCGCCGATGCGCGGCGCGAGGGCAGCGCCTTGCTCGACCGATTTGGCCTTTCCGCCAATGCGAAATCCACCGTCGACAAGCTCTCCAAGGGCATGGCGCAAAAGGTTCAGCTCGCGACTGCCGTCGTAAACCGGCCGCGTCTCCTCATCCTCGACGAGCCCTTCTCCGGCCTCGACCCCGTCAACCAGGGTCTGCTCGAGGACGAGATCCGCCGCCTGTCGTCCGCGGGTTCGACCGTCGTCTTCTCGACCCATGTGATGCAGCACGCGGAGCGCCTGTGTGACCGGCTGCTCCTGCTCGCGCGCGGCCGCAAGAAGTTCGAGGGCACGCTTGAGCATGCGCGCTCCGAGCTCCCCGCCCGGCTGTCGGTCGTCGCGAAAGAGGATCCGATCAGGCTGAGTGGCGTCGAAAACGCCGAAGATCGCGGTCCGGCCGAGGACGGCTGGCGCCGGTTCGATGTGCGGCTCGCAGCTGGCGTCGTTCCAGGCGACGTTCTTGAACAATGCGTCACGCGCCAATTCGCGCTGCGACGCTTCGAACAGCAACAGGCAAGCCTCCACGATGTCTTTGTCCACATCGTCGGCTCGGCGGAGACCGCCCAATGAAGAACGTCCTGATCGTCGCCGGCCGCGAGTTCCGGCAGATCCTCGGCATGCGCAGCTTCTGGCTGACGCTGCTGATCCTTCCGGCGGCGTTTGCGATCGGTCCGCTCGCCCAGCGTTTCATCGACAAGGACGAGCCCGATCGGGTGATGATCATCGACAGGACGGGCGGCGCGGAGGCTCGCGCGATTGAAGACCGCTTCGCCCTCGATCACAACCGCGACGTTCTCATCAAGCTATCCCGGTACGTCCAGCGCTATCACCTCGAGAGCGCCGACCCCAACGCGATCTGGTCACGACATGACCGTTGGTACGGGGATACAGATGTGGAACGCTTCGTGGCGTCGGGAGGAATCTCCTCGGCGCAGGCGAAGCTCAAGGCCGCGGCACCGAAAGGCACGCCCGAGTTCGACGCGCCCAAGCCAGATTATGAGGTTGTCCCGGTGCCTCTATCGCTCGCGGGCGTTGCCGAGGGAGATCTCGACAATGCGCTGAAGCCGGTGCTCAAGCCCGACGACAAGAGCGTTAAACGCGTCGATTATGCGCTGCTCATCCCGCAAAGCTTTGGTGCCAGTCCGCTCGTTCGGCTGTGGGCGAGCCGCCAGCCGGCGCCCCCCTTCGTCGCCTCCGTCCAGGACGTGCTGACGCGCGACCTCCGAACCCGCTTCCTTTCGGCCCAGGGAATGTCGCCCTCTTCGGCAAAGGCGGCCGCGACCATCGCGCCGGCGCTCGCCATTTCGACGCCGCCGCCCGGCGGAGGCGTTCGCGAATCCATGTTCGTGCGTTCGATCCTCCCGCTCGCTGCCGCCTACATGCTGATGATGAGCCTGATGCTGTCGGGCAGCTGGATGCTCCAGGGCACCGTCGAGGAGCGCTCTAACAAGCTGCTCGAAACCGTTCTCGCCTGCATCAGCCCAGAAGAGCTGATGTACGGCAAGCTCCTCGGTACCGTCGCGGTCGGCATCTTCATGATCGCCGCCTGGACGGGCTGCGGGCTCTTCGCAGCCTATGCAACGAAAGGTGCCATCGCAGACATGATCCGGCCCGCGCTCGATCCCCTGAGCTCGCCCGGCACGATCGTCGCGATGATCTACTTCTTCATTCTGGGCTATGTGACGATCTCGGTATTCTTCTTGGCCATCGGTGCCATGAGCGATTCCATGCGCGACGCGCAGGGCTATCTCATGCCCGTCATCATGGCGATCATCCTACCGATCAGCATACTCATGCAGGCCGTCCTCGCAGGCGGCACAGGCGGCGTAATGCTCGAAGTCCTCACCTGGATTCCGATCTGGACGCCCTTCGCCGTCCTTGCGCGGCTCGGCCTTGGCATTCCAACCTGGGAAGTCGTCGGCACCGGCCTTTTGCTAGCGGCGTTCACGGCGCTCCAGCTGGTCCTCCTTGGCCGCCTGTTCCGGGAGAGCCTGCTTGCAACGGGTCAACGGCCGCGGATCGCCGAAATCGTCGCGCGCATCAGACGCGCCGGCGCACGCTGACACGTCAGCCGGGGCCCTCGAGCGCTTCTTCGACTGGGACTGCGGCCAAACGGTAACCGACCGCAGGTTCGTTGATGATGATGCGCGGCTGCGCGGCGTTGACCTCGAGTTTCTGGCGAAGCGCCCGGACGGCAACCCGAAGATACTCGGTCTGGGCCTCCTGCGCCGGGCCCCAGACCGTCTTCAACAGATGCGAATGCGTCAGCACCCGTCCCGGATATTTCGCAAGCTCGGCGAGCAATGCATATTCCTTCGGCGTCAGGTGCACTTCCTTGCCGTCACGCCACACCGCGCGATGGAAGGTGTCGATCTTGACGCTCCCGATCTCGATCGGCCGCTGGTCTGACGCCGGATCGAGATCGAGCAGGTTCGCAACATAACGCTGAAGCTTTGCCGTCTCCGAGCCGATGGTCGATACGACCGACTTGTCCGGCTGCGGGCTCCGCTTAAGCTCGGCGACAGCACCCGCGATAGCAGCAAGTCTCGGCTCGACGTCTTGCCCGATCGATCCCAGCAAGGCTGAACGCATCCTGTCGCGCTCGCGCAATGTCGCGAAATCGCGTGCCTCCCGCTCGAGCCGAGCACGCTCGAGTGCCAATGCTATCTGGTCCATCAGGCTCTGGAGCAAAGCCAGTTGCTCCTCGCCGACGGGCGGTGCTCCATCGTCACGAGCAAGGCCGACTGTCGCGAGGATCGCGGATTCGGACTGCACGGGATGGAATTGCCATTCGATCGCCGCCGCCGGTGTAATCCCGCGGCCGTTGGCCTCGCCCGTCGCGATCGCCGTTGCTGCTGACGCAATATCGGTCGGGGTCAGTCGGATCGAAGACGGTTCGGCCGCGATTGTTCGAGGTTCAGGCCTGCCAGCAAGAAGCACAGCATTGCAGTCGAAAAGGCCCGCCAGCTCGTGCGTCGATACGTTCGCGATTTCCTGCTCGCTCGTGCAGGACAGAAGGCGCCGCGCAAGGCCGGCGATCGTTGCACTGCGCGCCGCGTGAGCCCGCGCGATCTGGGCCTGCTTTCGCACACCCGCAGCAAGCTGGCTGGTGACGAGCGCTACCGCGAACAGCACGATCACCGTGACGATGTCCGGCGCGCTGTCGATCCTGAGCGTGTGATAGGGCGGCGTGAAGAAATAATTGTATGAAAGCGCCGATGCGATCGCTGCCAGAACCGCAGGGCCCAGCCCCGCGAGCACGGCAGCCGCGAGCACCGCCGGCAGATAGATGAGGTCCACCGCCGAATTGCCCCAGCGCGGTGCAATCATCATCCCGACCAACGTCGAGCCAACGACCATCAGCAGCGCTTCGCCATAGCCGATTGGTCCGCTGCTGCGGATTGTCGAAATATCCCGTTTCATGCGCGTTTAACTGCTCTCCACCATCGTGCGCGTCGAGATCGCCGCATGCGGATTCCACGCTGTTCACAACGGCCCATGCGTAAAATCCGCATAGAATCTTTACGGCACCGAGGCCCAGATCGCCGGCCATGGCCACAATTGCACAACCAATCGACGCTTCAGGCGTCTCCGCAGTCGACTCGCACAAGCATTCGCTTCCCACCTTGATGCTCGGGGCGATTGGCGTCGTCTACGGAGACATCGGCACCTCGCCCCTCTACACGATGAAGGAAAGCTTCCTCGGCCCCCATCCACTGGCCGTCGACCCGCTCCACATCTTCGGCGTGCTCAGCCTTATCTTCTGGACGCTCATGATGGTTGTGACGCTGAAATATGTGAGCGTCGCCATGCGCGCCGACAATCGCGGCGAAGGCGGGTCTTTTGCTCTCCTCGCGCTGATTGCCCGCAACCTGGAGGCGAGGAAGAGGTGGACCTCGACGCTCATCATGCTGGGAGTCGCCGCGACCTGCCTGTTCTACGGCGACGCAATGATCACCCCGGCGATCTCGGTGCTGTCGGCGGTGGAAGGCCTCACCATCGTCCAGGCGCAGCTTCAACCGGTGGTGGTCCCGATTTCCATCGGAATCCTGGTCGGCCTGTTCCTCGTCCAGGCGCGGGGAACGGCCCGGGTCGGCAATCTCTTCGGCCCGGTGATGATCGTCTACTTCGCCGTGCTGGCATTCCTCGGCATCATCAACATCATGGACCGGCCCGAAATCATCGGGATCCTCAATCCGGTCTGGGCAGTGAGGTTCTTCGCCTACAACCCGAGCCTCGCATTCCTCGCTCTGGGTTCGGTCGTGCTCTGCGTCACCGGCGCCGAAGCTCTCTATGCGGACATGGGCCACTTCGGTCGAAAGGCGATCAACCTGTCGTGGCTGACCCTCGTTTATCCCTGCCTCGTGCTCAACTACATGGGCCAGGGCGCGCTCTTGCTCGGTCATCCGCGAGCAGCCATCAACCCGTTCTTCCTGCTGGCACCGGAATGGGCGCGCCTGCCGCTGGTCTTCCTTGCAACGCTCGCCACGATCATCGCCAGCCAAGCGGTGATTTCCGGCGCCTTCTCTGTCACCCACCAGGCGATCCAGCTCGGATTCCTGCCGCGCCTACGTACCGAGCACACCAGCGAAAAGGCGCGAGGCCAGATCTACATTCCTGCGATCAACTGGGGGTTGCTGGCGATGGTCATAATCCTCGTCGTCGGCTTCCGCGCATCGACCAACCTCGCCTCCGCGTACGGCATCGCTGTGACCGGCACGATGCTCATCACTTCGATGATGCTTGGCGTGATGATGCTCTACGTCTGGCGCTGGAACCGGCTGCTCGCCATCGGCGCGACCACGCTGTTCGTGCTGGTCGACGGCGCCTATTTCGCGTCCAACATGACCAAGATCCCGGACGGCGGCTGGTTCCCGCTGCTTGTCGCCGCGATCAGCTTTACCGTGCTGACCACCTGGGCGAAGGGCCGCCAGCTGATGCGGCAACGGCTCGCCGAATCCGCACTGCCCCTTGCAGTCTTCATCAAGTCTGTCGCCAAGTCGGTGCATCGCGTGCGCGGCACGTCAGTGTTCCTTTCGACCTCGGCCGAGACGGTACCTGCAGCGCTGCTCCACAATCTCAAGCACAACCAGGTGCTCCACAGCCGGGTTCTGATCCTCAACGTGAAGGTTGAGGAGGTGCCACAGGTCGCTCCCGAGAAGCGGGTTGAGGTCCACGACGCCGGGAGCGGCTTCTATCGCGTCATCCTCCACTACGGTTTCATGGAAGAAGTCGATATTCCGCGCGATCTCGCTGCCATCAGCACCTGCGGCGAGCCGTTCAACATGATGAGCACGAGTTTCTTCCTGGGACGGCAGAAGCTGATCGCCTCCAAGCGGCACGCCGGCATGGCACTGTGGCGGGAGAAGTTGTTCGCGTGGATGCTAAAAAGCAGCGAAAGCGCCATGGAGTTCTTCAGACTACCGACCAATCGGGTGGTGGAGCTCGGCAGTCAGTTGCAGATCTAGCGCCGAGTGCAAGGGTGGGCCAACCGAGGTCCTCTCGTGAGATATCCCGTCGTCAAGGCCGCCCATTGTCAAGGGGCGTGTTGATGCTCGCCAGCGGCTGTGCAAACGACCGAAGATCCCAAGGGAAAACCCCTAATTCAAACTTGATGGAACTTCGGTACCGCGCGTTCGTCTGGCCAGTCGGCAAGCTCTAAGCGACGGGGGCTCGTGAACTCGCAGAAGCGCATCAGCATTGTGCTTTGGGATGGGCGCCGCGTGTTGCGCGCCTGTCAACTTGCGGTTCTCGTTCTCCTGACCGCCGGCTGCAATCGCGGCATCCTCGACCCCGTCGGCCCCGTTGCTTCCGCCGAAAAGACCATTCTCATCAACTCGACCGCGATCATGCTGGCGATCATCATTCCGACAATGATCGCGACGGTCGGCGTCGCCTGGTGGTTCCGGCGCGGCAACACCAAGGCCGAGTATCGGCCTGACTGGGAATATTCGGGCGCAATCGAGATGGTGGTCTGGGGCATTCCAGTCCTGACCATCATGCTGCTTGCAGGCATTGCATGGATCGGCAGTCATGACCTCGAACCGAGCAAGCCGCTCAAGTCCAATGTGCCGGCACTCAACGTCGAAGTCGTCTCGCTCGATTGGAAGTGGCTGTTCATCTACCCCGACCAGGGGATTGCTACGGTCAACCAGCTCGTTGTGCCGGCGGGCACGCCGGTCAGTTTCCGGCTGACGTCGGCGACCGTCTGGAACGTCTTCTGGGTCCCGCAGATGGGGACAATGATCTACGCGATGCCGCGCATGACCACCCGCCTCAACCTGCAGGCGGACCGCCAGGGAAGCTTCAATGGCCTTTCCGGGCACTTCAGCGGCGACGGCTTCCCGGGCATGGAGTTCCAGGTACAGTCGCTGCCGCGCGACCAGTTCGCAATGTGGGCGCAGGGCGCGCGCGGTCAGGGTCAGGTGCTCGACGGCCGCTCCTATGCCGAGCTGTCGAAGCCGAGCAGCTACGTGAAGCCGATGACGTACGGCGCGATTGCACCCGGCCTGTTCGACGCGATCGTCGCGAACCGTGCGCCGCCCAACCCGGTGCCGCCGCCACAGCATAACAAGCCAGTCCCGGGATCGAAGGCATGAGCTTTTTCGGCAGACTAACCTGGCACGCCATTCCGTTCGATCAGCCGATCCCGTTGATCACCTCGCTGGTCGTGGTGATTGCGGTTGCCGCGCTTGCGACCTGGGTGTGGCGCAACGGCTGGTGGCCCTACCTCTGGCACGAGTACATCACGTCCACCGATCACAAGCGCATCGGCGTCATGTACATCGTGCTGGCGCTGCTCATGCTGGTGCGCGGTTTCGCCGACGCCATCATGATGCGGGCCCAGCAATCCCTCGCGATCGGGCAGTCGCAGGGTTACCTACCGCCCGAGCATTATAACCAGATCTTCTCCGCGCACGGGACGATCATGATCTTCTTCGTGGCGATGCCGTTCGTCATCGGGTTCATGAACTTCGTCGTTCCGTTGCAGCTGGGCGTGCGCGACGTCGCCTTCCCGACGATGAACAATGTGAGCTTCTGGCTGAATGCTTCGGGCGCACTGCTGGTCAACTTGAGCCTGTTTCTCGGCGAATTCGCGCGCACCGGCTGGCTCGCATTCCCGCCGCTCAGCGAGAAAGCTTTCTCGCCCGGGGTCGGGGTCGATTATTATCTGGTCGCATTGCAGATATCCGGCGTCGGGACGGTGCTGACGGCGGTCAATTTCGTAACGACCATCCTCAAGATCCGCGCGCCCGGCATGAGCTATTTGCGCATGCCGGTGTTCTGCTGGACGGCGCTTGCATCCAACCTGATCATGCTCGCGGCGTTCCCGGTGCTGACTGTCGCTTTGGCGCAGCTGATGCTCGACCGTTACCTCGGCTTCCATTTCTTCACGAATGACGGCGGCGGCAACTCGATGCTCTACATGAACCTGATCTGGGTCTGGGGGCATCCGGAGGTCTACATCCTCGTGCTTCCGGCCTTCGGCATCTATTCGGAAGTTGCCGCGACCTTCTCCGGCAAGCCTCTCTTCGGTTACCGGTCGATGGTCTTTGCGACGATGGTCATCTGCATCGTCTCCTACTGCGTCTGGCTGCACCATTTCTTCACGATGGGCGCCGGCGGCGACATCAACGCCGTTTTTGGCATCGCCAGCATGATCATCGGCATTCCGACAGGCGTGAAGATCTACAACTGGCTATTCACCATGTACGGCGGCCGCGTCCGCTTCACCGTGCCGATCTACTATCTGATCGGCTTCATGCTGACCTTCGTGATCGGCGGCCTCACCGGCGTCTTGCTCGCAATTCCGCCGGTCGATTTCGTGGTCCACAACAGCCTTTTCCTGGTCGCGCACTTCCACCAGGTGATTATCGGCGGCGTCGTCTTCGCGCTGATGGCCGGCTATACCTACTGGTTCCCCAAGGCCTTCGGCTTCACGCTCGACGAGCGCATCGGCAAATGGATCTTCTGGTGCTGGTTCATCGGGTTCCACCTCGCCTTCATGCCGCTCTACGTGCTCGGTTTCTGGGGCGCGACGCGGCGGATGCAGCACATTTCCGATGTCACCTGGAAGCCTTGGCTGGATGTCGCGTTCCTCGGCGCGGTGATCATCGGCGTCGGGATCGTTCTCACCGTGGTCCAGCTTCTCTATTCGATCAGGACCCGCGAGCAGCGCCGCGACGTCACGGGCGACCCGTGGGACGGCCGCACGCTCGAATGGCTGACCCTGTCACCGCCTCCGCATTATAATTTTGCAGTGCTCCCGGACGTCCATGGCGAGGAGGCCTATTGGACGCGCAAGCAGACGGCGATCAAGATGGACCAGCTGATCGCGGAGCCCGACTATCAGCCGATCGAAATGCCCATCAACACGCCGACCGGCGTCATCGTCGCCTTCTTTGCCTCGGTCTGCGGCTTCGCCATCATCTGGTACATCTGGTGGCTCGCAATCCTGGGGCTCATCGGCGCCTTCGCCGTCTTCGTCTGGTACGCTTGGCAGGACGAGCATGAGCATATCATCCCAGTCGACGAGGTGAGAAAGAACGCGCGCGAGCGGCGTCGCATCCGGATGGAGCACCTCCACACCTTGAGCCAGTCGACATGACGACCGAAGCAGCAACGATCGGCCTCACGCACGGCGGCTCGGAAGACACTGGTCTTGGCCACCGCGGGCCCGAGTCAAAGAGTATCGTCGTACCCTACGGCTTCTGGCTCTTCGTCCTCTCGGACATGATCCTGTTCTCCGCGCTGTTTGCCAGCTACGCGACGCTGGTCCACGCGACGGACGGCGGTCCGACGACCAACCAGCTGTTCCACCGCGATCTCGTCGCTGTCGAGACCATTGCGCTCCTCCTCTCGAGCTTCGTCTGCGGCCTCGCGATGATCACCGCCAAGCGCGGAAACATGCTGTGGACGCAGGCCTGGCTCGTTGCCACGGGGGTGCTAGGTCTCGTCTTCCTCGGGATCGAGCTTTACGAGTTCGCGACGATGATCGGCGAAGGCGCCGGCCCGCAGCGCAGCGCCTTTCTGTCAGCTTTTTTCACCCTCGTCGGCTGCCACGGCCTGCACGTCACCTGCGGCATCCTCTGGCTCGGCACGATGATCGCCCAAATCTGGGCCAAGGGTTTCCAGCAGCACATCCTGCGGCGGATGCTGTGCTTCAGCATCTTCTGGCACGCCCTCGACATCATCTGGGTCGCCATCTTCACAATCGTCTATCTGATCGGGACACTGCCATGACCGAAGACGAAACCAACCTCGTCGATGTCGCTCCAGGCTCGCCGCACAACAATATCATGAGCGAGGTCGTGGCCTATGTAATGGGCCTCGGCCTGGCGTTGATCCTGACCGGCATTTCGTTCTGGGTCGCATCGACGGGCGTCCTGTGGGGACCGGGCGTCGCAACCGGCCTCGTCGTGCTCGCCATTGCGCAGATGGGCGTTCACCTTGTCTTCTTCCTTCACATCACCAGCGGCCCGGACAATACCAACAACGTCCTCGCGCTCGCCTTTGGCGTGCTTATCGTTTTCCTGGTGATGGTCGGCACCATCTGGATAATGGCGCACATGAACGCGAACATGGGCGTCAGCCCGGAACTCATGAACCTCCAGATGCAGCACTAGGAAGCGAGTGCGAATTCCCGCGCCTTAGGGTTTCACTGACACAATTCGAATTTCGCAGTTCGTTGGCGCCCTAGCTTCCCCAGCCGGAATTCGCATTTGCCGAAGATCGCTCCCTCATTTGCGAGTCGATCATCGGTCGGCGTGCCCGGCGAGGACAGAACCGCCTGGCTGCATCCCGAAATCAAACGAGAAGGGCCGCCGTTGCGAGCGACCCTCCCGTTCGAGAAATCTAGACTTGAAGCTCAGATGTTGAACAGATCCCCGTTGATGAACAGGTGATCGGTTCCGGTCTCGAAGCCTGTCACGTGCACAACCGCGCCCGACACACCGAGAATGGACAGGTCTCCGCCGCCATTGTTCGTCACCTGTACCGGATCGTCGTCATTGATGTTGATCGTGTCTGCCGATCCGTCGCCAGCACCGGCGACACCAAGATTGATGAGAACCGCCGCAACACCGCTGCCGGAGGGATCGTTGACATTGATCGTGTCCGCGCCGCCCAACGCATTGACAGTCACCTTTTCGACGCTGGCGAGATCCATGGTGATCGTGCCGACATTGCGAGTGAACAATGCTCCGCCCGCGTCCGCCGACAAGGTGAAGGTCTCCGCACCAGCAGCGCCGTTGAACAGCATTTCGTCAAACCCGGCGCCGCCGTCGACCTTGTCGCTGCCGTCGCCTGGATCCCATAGGAAGACATCGTCGCCTGCGCCCAGCGATGCGGTATCCGCGCCTTGGTTGCCGTCGATGAAGTCGTTGCCGTTGTCGCCGAAAAGCGCATCGTCACCCGCGCCGCCAAGCAACGTGTCGGCGCCATTCGATCCATGGATCGTGTCGTTACCCGCACCGCCGTCGACCCGGATGCTGATCAGCGATGCAAGGTCGCCGCTGGCGGTGAAGGTATCGTCCCCCGCGCCCATGTTCACGGCGAGGTTCTCGGTCGAGCCTATATCGATCGAGAAAGGCGCCGGACTGACGCGCTCGAAGTCGACACGGTCACCGGCCGCGGTGACGGTAAAATTCTCGCTGGCGGCAGCACCGTTGACCTCAGCGGTATCGATGCCGTCTCCGCCCTCGAACCGGTCGCTGCCGTCGCCCGGATTCCAGACCAGGCGGTCGTTGCCGTCCCCGCCGAACATCCTGTCGTCACCCGCACCGCCGGTCAGGGTATCGTTGCCGGCGCCACCCAGCAGCACGTCGTTGCCTCCGCGACCCAGCAGGATGTCGTTCCCTTCACCGCCGATGAGCCTGTCGTTCGCGCTCCCGCCCGTTAGCGTGTCGTCGCCGGCGCCGCCGAAGAGCCGCGCGGCCGGCAGTGAGCCGTTGGCCTCGTCGAGCGCGATAATGTCGTTGCCCGCACCGCCGACTGCGCGGATCAAGTCGGTATTGAAGACCGTCGCGACGTCGCCCGTGATCGGGACCGCCCCGCCATTGCCGAGCAGATCGCCCGAAATGTCGCGGCTTATGGTAAGGCTATTCTCGCCCGGATCGCCGAAAAACATGAGGCTTTTCGGATGGGAATGGAATATTGCGTTAATGCTCATTGCAAGTCTCTTTTGTCTCGTGTTGCCAATTCATTTTAATGAACGGCTCAAAGCCAGGTCACTTGCGTAGACTTTGAAAAGTCCACGATCCGCTCCTTCGCGCTATTACAACGATGCAGGGGGAACGCTTCTTCGGGATGCCATCCGAAGACGGTTTTACTTCAACGTGATGGCCAACGTTTAGCGGCGCGGCGGCGCGCCGATATGACCGATTAACCGGCAGCGTTGATTGAAACGCCGGTTCCGAACGGAATTTTCGATCACAGAGATCGGCATTCGCTTTGGGTCGATTCTAGCCCCTGTCCCAGCGACGGAAATGATAGCGCCCGCGCACTGGCGCCGCTCGATACGACTGACCGGACGTACAAGTAACCTTGAAGACGCCCGGCGCTTCGCCTTCGACGCGCGCGGTGGAAGCGACATCGCCGCAGGCATAACCGATCCGCTCGATCGTCCGGGCGACAAATCCGTTGGACAAGGGCATGGCGGCCGGACTTCCCGACGCAGGTTCGGACGCAGCGCCCTCAGTTGCAGAATCCAGTTCGCCGGACGGCAGTTGCGCTGCCGCCTGCTCTGCCCCTGTCGTTGGCCGTGGCGCCGCAAAGATGGGCTCCGGGGTCGTGACGCGCGCGAGGCTAGTGGAATGCTCGGCGGGCACCTCCGCGACCGTTGTTTCGGGTGCCGGAAACGGCTCGGCTTCGAACTGCCGCCGCGGCGCCGGGCGCTGCTCTCCCTCCGCAGGTCTTGCCTCCGCCGCGTGAACGTTGTCCCTGGCCGACAAGCCTGCCAGCGTACCGAATATCCCGGCCCCGACGAGGAGGCCGCCGACCGCGAGCGCGGGGCGCCACCACTCGAACCCGCGATTGTCACCTTCGCGCAAACGCGCTTTCTCCGCTCGGCCCACTTCCAGGATGTGCTGGATCAGCGGTTCAAGGCCGTCATCCCGTCGGCCCGCATTTCGGCGCTGCTCGCCGGGCCGAGCGGGCGATACTGGTGGCGCCTCGACCGCGGCGGGCCTCGCGAGCTCCCGGACGGTGGCCGCTATGGATGCGAGCCGCGGGTCGACGGCCGCCTGTCCGGCGGGCGGGGACTCAAGCTCGGGCTCGGGCCGGGACCCGGGTTCGTGCCCGGCAATCACATGCGGCTCGGGAGCAGGCACTACTGCCGCAACCTGCAGGGCTTGCACCGCCGGCGAAGCAATGAACGGCGACCAGCGCGGTTGTACTGCCGCTGTCCATTGTCGCGCCTCCGGCTGCGCAGGAGCAAGTGAGCGGTCATATTCGAGCCGCTTCTGCGCATCGCGGAGCGTCTCATAGGCAAGGAGGATCTGCGCGGCCTCGGCCACAGGATGCGCGCCCGCAACGCTCATCTTGCGTGCGAACGCCCGGGCGATTTCCTCGGCGCTTGCCGTCAGTGCGACACCCAGCGTTTCATAATGGTTCGGCCGCGACTTGACCGTACTGACCATTGCTTCCCTCCCACGCGCGATGCCGGCTCGCTGCCAGTCGCCAGGGCTCGAAGGCTCCTATTGTTTACCGGGGAAATCCAGTTCAGGCCGCCGCAAATCCCGGGCCGTCCACGGCTAATGCGGCGGCGATTTTATGACCGATGAATCAATCCACCACGGTACCACTGGAACGGCTTCTTTTTGGCGCGGGTGAGAGGAAGGCGATTGTCCCGCGCTCTTGCCACCGCAAGCATTAACTGCGGACGTGAAAAAGGGCCGCTCCAACGGAGCGGCCCTTCGCTGTTCCTGAACCTTGAAGCCGGCCTGACTAGCCGAGCATTTCCTGCTCGAGCTTCTTGGCCATCTCTTCGATGTTCTCCGGCGGCCAGCCGGGGATGTCCATGCCGAGACGAAGACCCATGCTCGCGAGCACTTCCTTGATCTCGTTGAGGCTCTTGCGGCCGAAGTTCGGCGTGCGGAGCATCTCGGCCTCGGTCTTCTGGACGAGGTCGCCGATGTAGATGATGTTGTCGTTCTTGAGGCAGTTGGCGCTGCGCACCGACAGTTCGAGCTCGTCGACCTTCTTGAGGAGGTAGCGGTTGAGCTGGTTGGTGTCCGTCGGCGTCTCTGCAGTCACCGGCGCCGCGGTGCCGATCATCGGCGAGGGCGCCATGCGTACCTGGCTCTCGTCGAAGTGGACGAACAGCTGAAGCTGGTCCTGCAGGATCCGAGCGGCATAGCCGAGCGCGTCCTCGGGCGTGACCGTGCCGTCGGTCTCGATCGTCAGCGTGAGCTTGTCATAGTCGAGCTCCTGCCCGACGCGGGTATTCTCGACCTTGTAGGCGACCTGGCGCACCGGGCTATAGAGCGCGTCGACCGGAATAAGGCCGATCGGCGCGTCGGCCGGGCGATTGGCGGCCGCCGGCTGATAACCTTTGCCGATGTCCGCGGTCAGTTCCATGTTGAGCGTCGCGCCATCGTCGAGGTGGCAGATCACGAGGTCCGGGTTGGTGATCTCGATGTCGCCAGTGGTCGCAATCATGCCGGCGGTGACTTCGGCCGGGCCCGTGGCTGAGAGGTGGAGGCGGCGTGGCCCCTCGCCTTCCATCTTAAGCGCGACCTGCTTCACGTTGAGCACGATGTCGGTGACGTCCTCGCGGACGCCGGCGAGGCTCGAGAACTCGTGGAGCACGCCATCCATCTTGATCGAAGTGACGGCGGCGCCCTGAAGCGAGGAGAGGAGCACGCGGCGCAGCGAGTTTCCGAGCGTCATGCCGAAGCCGCGCTCCAGCGGCTCGGCGACGAAGACGGCACGGCGACGGCTGTCGCCACCGGACTGCTTCTTCTCAAGCGCGCTGGGCTTCTTCAGTTCCTGCCAGTTCTTTGCGTTGACGGCCATTTTCATCCCTTGGCAGTGCGAGGGCGGCTCACTTGCCATAACCCTCTAGGTTCAGTTTCTTTTCTCTGCTCCCCGCCGAAAGCATGGCTTCCGGCGAAAAAGCGTCAGACGCGGCGCCGCTTGCTGGGACGGACGCCGTTGTGCGGGATCGGCGTCACGTCGCGGATCGAGGTGATCGTGAAGCCGACTGCCTGAAGGGCGCGAAGCGCGCTCTCGCGGCCAGAGCCTGGGCCCTTGACCTCGACCTCGAGCGTGCGGACGCCGTGCTCGGCGGCCTTACGGCCCGCATCTTCCGCCGCGACCTGCGCGGCGTAGGGGGTCGACTTGCGGCTGCCCTTGAAGCCCATCATGCCCGCGCTCGACCAGGCAATCGCATTGCCCTGCGCGTCGGTGATGGTGATCATCGTGTTGTTGAAGCTGGCGTTCACGTGAGCGACGCCGGCCGTGATGTTCTTGCGCTCCCTTCTGCGGATGCGCTGCGGTGCCTGGGCCATTTTATTCTCGTTCCTAATCCCGTTCGCCCTCTGCCGTCAGGCGGGGCGGATGTTGCAGCTGGGGGCGAAGATTACTTCTTCTTGCCCGCGATCGGCTTGGCCTTGCCCTTGCGGGTACGCGCGTTGGTGTGCGTGCGCTGGCCGCGGACCGGCAGGCCCTTGCGATGGCGGAGCCCGCGGTAGCAGGCGAGGTCCATCAGCCGCTTGATGTTCATCGCGGTTTCGCGGCGAAGGTCGCCCTCGACCGTGAAATCGCGGTCGATCGTCTCGCGGATGTGCAGCACCTCCTGATCGGTTAGATCCTGGACGCGCTTTTCCGACGTGATGCCGAGCTGCTCGGTAATCTTCTTGGCCGTGGTTCGGCCGATTCCGTGGATGTAGGTCAGCGCGATCTCGACGCGCTTGTTGGTGGGGATGTTGACCCCGGCAATACGAGCCATTCGTTATCCTTCTTCAGCTCCACGGGGCGCCCGTCGCCCCATCTCGTCGCTAGAAAGTCCCGTTCCTAAACGAAAAACCGACGCGCGCACGAATGCGCCGCCGGGAACCGGTGGATCGGGATAATCGGCAGATAAGAATGGGACGGAGCAGAGTCAAGCACGGCCGCGTTGGGGCTGGCGTGTTCCAGCACCGCCTTCACCAGCTATTCCTGCTTACCATTGCGATCAAGGGAGCGCACGCCCTTATCGAGCTTGCGGGCGGCATCGCACTCTACCTCTTCAGCACGGACCTCATCCTCCGATGGCTGTGGGAAGCGAGCCAGAGCGAAGACTGGATCGCCCGCTTCGCGCAGAGTTTCTCGAAGTCCGAGCATGAATTCTATGCCTTCTACCTCGTCAGCCACGGCGTCGTGAACGCAGCCATCGTTGCCGGCCTCTTGCTGCAAAAGCGCTGGTCCTATCACGCGACCTTTGTCGTCCTGACGCTGTTCATCGCCTACCAGCTCTATCGCTACAGCTATACGCAGGACATCGGCCTCATTGTCATTACCGTCATCGACCTCGTCGTGATGGCGCTAGCCTGGAACGAATTCCGGATGTTCAAGCATCAGCTTCGCCACTGATTTGCAGCGGCCGCGATGCGCCGATAGAGCCGGCAGCAATGCAGCGCCTCACTCTCGCCGGTGGAATTCCCGACGACCTTCGGGGGAGCATCGTCGCTCTCGGCAACTTCGACGGTTTCCACCTCGGCCATCAGGCGGTGGTCGGGCGCGCGGTGCAACGAGGCTTCCACGAGCGCCGGCCGGTGATCGTCGCGACCTTCGATCCCCATCCGGTGCGTTTCTTCAGGCCCGACGTACCGCCGTTCCGGCTGACATCGCTCGACCAGCGCGAACGCCTGTTCGCCCATGCCGGTGCAGATGCGATGCTGGTGTTCGAGTTTAGCGAGGAACTGCGCTCGACGAGCGCCGAGGATTTCGTCGCCGGACTGCTCGGACAGAGCCTCGGCGCAGCCGGCCTTGTGACCGGCGATGATTTTACCTTCGGCAAGGCCCGCGGCGGCAATGTTGAAGTTCTGCGTGCCCTCGGTGCACGGCAGGGCATCGTGGCGGAAGCCGTAACGCCGGTGCTGCTCGATGGCGCACGCATTTCATCCGGCCGCATCCGCGAGGCGTTGCAAGCCGGCGATACGTCAACTGCCACGCGCCTCCTCAGCCGCGACTTTGCGATCGAGGGCGTGGTCCAGGGGGGCGACCAGCGCGGGCGCGAATTGGGCTACCCGACGGCGAACATGGTGCTCGGCGATTATCAGCGGCCCCGCTACGGCATCTATGCAGTGCGCGTGACGCTCGAAGACGGCAGCGAGCATCCCGGTATCGCGAGCCTTGGCGTCCGCCCGACCTTCGATCCGCCTGTCGAGCTACTCGAAACGCACCTCCTCGACTTTAAAGGCGATCTCTACGGCCGCAAGATCGAGGTGGGCCTTCACGCCTTCATTCGCGACGAGAAGAAGTTCGATGACATCGAGGCGCTCGTCACCCATATGAGTGATGACGAGACGAAAGCCCGACACCTCCTCGCTCTCGACTAAGTCCCCGATTTTGCAATCTCATGAGTGACCGCTAGAGCCCGCGCGACATGGCCGACGCCCCCGACACGACCAAGCCCGACTACCGCTCGACGGTCTTTCTTCCGCGCACCGACTTTCCGATGAAGGCGGGTCTGCCGCAAAAGGAGCCCGGCATCGCCGCGCGCTGGGAAACCGAGGGGCTGTACCAGAAGATCCGGAAAGGCCGCGCGGGGCGCGAGAAGTTCATCTTCCACGACGGCCCGCCCTACGCCAACGGCAACATGCACATCGGCCATGCCCTCAACCACACGCTCAAGGACATGGTAGTGAGGACGCAGACCCTGCTTGGCAAGGATGCACCTTACGTACCTGGCTGGGACTGCCATGGCCTCCCCATTGAGTGGGCAGTCGAGCAGGAATATCGCAAGAAGAAGCTCAGCAAGGACGAGATCCCGGTGAGGGAGTTTCGCGCCGAGTGCCGCGCCTATGCGCAGCATTGGGTAGACGTCCAGCGCGAGCAGCTGAAGCGGCTCGGCATCAGCGCCGACTGGGACAAGCCCTATCTCACCATGGCGAAGGGGGCCGAGGCGACGATCGTCTCGGAGCTGTTCAAGTTCGCCGAGACCGGCCAGCTTTACCGCGGCGCCAAGCCGGTGATGTGGTCGCCGGTCGAGAAGACCGCTCTCGCCGAGGCCGAGATCGAATATGAGGACATCGTCTCGACGCAGATCGATGTCGCGTTCGAGATCATCGAGAGTCCGGTCCCGGAGCTGGTCGGCACCAATGCGGTGATCTGGACGACCACGCCCTGGACGATCCCGGTCAACCAGGCGATCGCGTACGGGCCTGAAGTCGAATATGCCGCCTTCACCTGGAACGGCCGCTCCTTCCTCATTGCAGAGCAGCTCTTGGCGCAATGGTGGCTTCGGGTCGCCAACAAGAATGCTGAGGGCGGTGTCGAGGATCAGGCTCCAGCGCAGCCATGGAAGAGCGGGGCGAAAAGGTATCGTGGTTCAGCACTCGCCGGCACCATAGCTCGCCACCCGATGCACAAGCTCGGCGGGTTCTTTGCGAGGCCGCGTCCGTTCCTTCCAGGCAACTTCGTCACCACCGACCAGGGAACCGGCCTCGTCCACATGGCGCCCGATCATGGCGAGGACGATTTCGAGCTGTGCCGCGCCAATGACATCGACCCCGTCTTCGCGGTCGACGCCGCCGGCTTCTACCGGCCCGACTGGCTGTGGCTTGGCGGCGAGGGCAGCGTCATCAACACCAAGTTCAACGCTCCCGACGGGCCGATCTGCTCGGACCTGCGCGAGGCCGGAGCGCTGCTCGCCGGAAGCGCGGACTTCAAGCATAGCTACCCGCATTCGTGGCGGTCCAAGGCCAAGGTCATCTACCGCTGCACGCCCCAGTGGTTCGTGGCGATGGACAAGCCGCTGCCGCACCTCTTGGGAGAGACGCGCGCAGAACAAAGGTGGGACAACGAAGGCGGCGCCGACCCGCTCGACGGATCGGAATCCCCGACGCTGCGCCAGCTGGCAATGAACGCGATCGCGAGCACCCGTTTCGTGCCGGAAAAGGGCCGCAACCGCCTCGGCTCGATGGTCGAGCAGCGGCCAGATTGGGTCTTGAGCCGCCAGCGTGCCTGGGGCGTGCCGATCGCGGTGTTCGTCCAGCGCGCCACGGGCGAGCTGCTGGTCGACCCCGAGGTCAACCACCGCATCGTCGATGCGTTCAGGCGCGAGGGCGTCGATGCCTGGAACACGGAAAATTCAGGCCACTTCCTCGGCAATCGCAGTCCCGACGATTACGAGATGGTCACCGACATCCTCGACGTCTGGTTCGACAGCGGCTGCACGCACGTCTTCACCCTCGAAAGCGGCCACTGGCCCGAAGAGAGGTGGCCCGCCGATCTCTACCTCGAAGGATCCGACCAGCACCGCGGCTGGTTCCAGTCGTCGCTACTGGAAAGCTGCGGCACTCGCGGGCGCGCGCCCTACAATGCGGTCCTGACCCACGGCTTCACGATGGACGCCAAGGGCTTCAAGATGTCCAAGAGCCTCGGCAACACGATCAGCCCCTTGGACCTCATGAAGGAATTTGGGGCCGACATCCTGCGGCTCTGGGCCTTGTCGGTCGACTTCACCGAGGATCACCGGATCGGGAAAGAGATTCTCGCCGGCGTTGCCGACCAGTATCGCAAGCTGAGGAACACGTTCCGCTACCTTCTCGGGGCGCTCGACGGGTTCGATGACGATGAACGGCTCGATGACGTCTCGGCATATCCCGAGCTCGAGCAGTACATGCTGCACCTGGCTGCAGCGCTCGACCAGAGGCTGCGCAACGCCGTCGATGATTTCGACTTCAATACCTACGTCCGCGCCCTTAGCGATTTCTGTAACGAAGATCTGTCGGCCTTCTACTTCGATATCCGCAAGGACGTGCTCTACTGCGACGCCTCGTCGTCGCTGAAACGCCGCGCCTACAGGACGGTGCTCGACACCTTGTTCCACGCGCTCGTTCGATGGCTGGCGCCAGTCCTCGTGTTCACGACCGAAGAGGTGTGGGGCACGCGCTATCCTGATGCCGGCTCGGTGCACCTGCTCGAATGGCCCGTGGTTCCACCGGTCGACGCCGACGATGCCAAATGGTCGCAACTCCGTGAGCTGCGCGCCCAGGTGACAGAGCGCATCGAACCGTTGCGGCGCGACAAGATCGTCGGATCGAGCCTCGAGGCCGAAGTAACGGTGCCGAGCAGCGAGGACGGCGACCTATTGCAGGAGCTGTTCATCACCTCGACAGTCCATAATGGCGATTGGAAGATCGCGAAGACCGACAACCACAAGTGCGGACGCTGCTGGCGGCTGCTTCCGGAGGTGAAAAGTGACGGCGAACTCTGCAACCGCTGCGACGAGGTGGTGAATGGCTAATCGCCGCCTGGGTTTCATCGTCGCGTTTCTGGTCTTCGCGCTCGACCAATTGACAAAATGGTGGGTGACGACGCCGCTCGGCATCAATCACATCGGCGACCAACTGGTGCTGCTGCCGATCTTCAACTTCACCTATACGGAGAACAACGGGATCTCCTTGGGGCTCCTGAACGCGACGACCGAGATCGGGCGCTGGATGCTCGTCGGCGTCACGACGGCAATTGCGCTAGGCGTTGCCTACTGGATGGGCAGGGAGAAGAACCGTTTCGACCAGATCGCCCTCGGGATGGTGTTGGGCGGAGCGCTCGGCAATATCCTCGACCGCACGCGCCACGGCTTCGTCGTCGATTTCGCGGACCTGCATTTTGGCGACTTCCGGCCTTTTTTGATATTTAACGTCGGCGATGCGGCGATTAGCATTGCTGTCGTGATCCTGTTGCTGCGCGCGTTTCTGAGCCGTAAGGATCAGGAAACGGGCAGTGACCCCGAGGAGACGATTAAACATGCGTAAAGCACTGACCGCTCTGGTTCTGGCTTCGGCCGTAACCACCAGCGGCTGCGCGGCCTTCAAGGGCCGGCAGAACGGACCCGACGAATTCGCAGTCGCGCGCAACGCGCCGCTGATCATCCCGCCGGACTTCAGCCTCGCTCCACCGGTTGCCGGCACCGCCGCGCCGGCGGCAACCGAGGCGCAGCAGCAGGCGATCGACGCGCTCTTCGGCGGCCCAGCGCAGCGTAGCCCCGGCGAGACGAGCCTGCTCGACGCGGCCGGCCGCAACGACGCGCAGATCGGTATCCGCAGCCAGGTGTGGGATCCGGATACGCGGATCGTCGACAAAGGACCGACGACGGTGCAAATCCTGACCGCGCAGAACACGAGCAGCAACGTCGCGTCGGCGCAGCCGGGCCAGTAAGGCAGCAGGGAGCGAAACGGAGAAGAATGGCAGAAGCAACCCTCCCCGCCCGCCTGGTCGAGATCGAATCGATGCTCGACCGCTCGCGCCGCCGCTTCGAGGAAGGCACAAAGCTGGTCGAGGAAGCGCACAAGCTGCTCGCCGACATCCAGCAGGTGATCATGGGCAGCCCGCGCAGCGTGTCACCCGAAGACAGCGAGGAAGCGGCGTCACGGCTGCTCGCAAGCCTCAAGGCGACCGGCAGCGAAATGCCCGAGAGCCTGTGCGGCGGACGTCTCTCGGTCGATCAGATCCAGCGCCTGATCCGCATCGACGGTCATCCGATCGGCATCACCGAGATGGAATATCGCGTTCTCGAGCTGCTCGCTTTTGCACGCAATAATGTCGTCACACGCCAGATGCTGCTGAAGCACCTCTACCGCCGTGCCGACGACCAGCCGCAGCCAAAGATCATCGACGTGTTCATCTCGAAACTGCGCAAGAAGCTCCGCAATGCAAGTGGCGGAGCGGAGTTCATCGAGACGATCCCGCAGCGCGGCTGGATCCTGCGCGACGTCGACGAAAAGAGCGGCGCCTAAAGGCAACCGACATGGTCTCCTTGCGAGGGGACACCATGGGATTCACGATTTCTTAGCCTTGTCCGGCCTAGGCCGGACCGATGCTGAACCTCATTCCGCAGCCCCAGGAGGAAGCGCCTGCTGCCTACGCCGAGGCCGTGTCGCGGCTGGCGAGCGTTCGCCATGCGCTGCGCCTGGTGGACGGAGGGTTCGGCACGGGACCTGAAGACGATCTGGACGAGCGGCTCGCCACTTCCTGGGACGAGGCAGGAGAAGCGAAGCGGCGCTGGTTCGAACGACGGTCTGGCAGGCTCGTGGGCGCCGCGGCCGTCGGCATCGAAGCTCTGCTCGGCGAACGGCACCAAGGCCGCGAAACTCACGCCGCTGCGAGCAAATCCCTGGTGGACGAGATCAGGCGCGAGCTGCGCGACGTTGCGCAGATCGTCCTCGCCTAAGCCGGTCCGAGCACCTTCGGCGTCGACGGGTCGGCTCCCCACTCGCTCCAGCTGCCGTCATAGAGCTTCGCTTTGTCATTCCCGAGCAAATGCGCCGCGAAGATGAGGCTGTTGGCGGTCACGCCGGATCCGCAGCTCGCGACGAACGGCCGGGTAGGATCGATACCGGCCTCGGCAAAAATCTCCCTGATCTCGTCCAGTGACCTAAAGCGTCCGTCTTCGCGATAGAGGAGGGTGAAGGGGAGATTGCGTGCGCCTGGCGCATGGCCGGCAGCGACACCCGCGCGAGGATCGGCTTCAGCGCCTTCGAACCGCGGCTTGCTTCGCGCATCTGCCCATGGAAGGGCGGTACCGCCAAGAAGTTCTTCCATGGTCATGATTTCGGTCCGTTCCACCGCATCGAAGCGCGCCGCTCGCGGCGTCGCATCGCCGCTCTCGATAGGCCGGCTTTCGGACAGCCATTTCTGGAAGCCGCCGTCGAGGATCGAGACGCGTTCGGCTCCGAAGTGACGGAGCATGAACCAGCCGCGCGCCGCCGTGCGGATCGGCGAATTGTCATAGACGACGATGCGGTCCTCGCGGCCCACGCCGAGCTTCTCCATTGCCGCGCCGAAGTCGGCCGCATTCGGCAACATGTGCGGCACGGGACGGGTCCTGTCGCTGATCTCGTCGATGTCGAGGAAACGCGCGCCGGGAATGTGCGACTTCAAGAATTCCTCGCGGCCGCTGCGGCCGCTCGAGGCCATGTGCAAGCTTGAATCGATGATCACGAGGTCGGGATCGTCGAGGTGCCGGGCAAGCCAATCGGTGGATACGAGCGAGTCCATGGGAGCGAGGATAGGCGCGTCGCGCGACTGCTGCTAGTTGACGGTGATGGAGACCCGCCACTTAGGCCAGGCCAGCACCCTCCCCTCTTCCCCTGAAGAGGCCGTGCTTGATTATGTCCCCAACCCGCGGCCGAAAACGCTCTATCTCGTGCGCTTTGCCGCGCCCGAATTCACCTCTCTCTGCCCGGTCACCGGGCAGCCCGACTTCGCTCACCTGGTGATCGACTATGCGCCCCGCGAGACGATCGTTGAAAGCAAGAGCCTAAAGCTGTTCCTCGGCTCGTTCCGCAATCACTGCGGTTTTCACGAGGACGTCACCGTTGGCATTGGCCAGCGCCTGGTGGATGAGATGAAACCCGAATGGCTGCGCATTGGCGGATACTGGTATCCGCGTGGCGGCATGCCGATCGACGTCTTCTGGCAATCGGGCGCTCCGCCAGAAGGCCTGTGGCTTCCAGACCAGGGGGTGCAGCCGTATCGCGGCAGGGGGTAAGTCATGGCGGGGGGACCAAAGGTTGCGATCCTGGGGGCGGGATCGGTCGGCTGCTTCATCGGAGGCTCGTGGGCTGCCGCCGGCGTCCCCGTAACCTTCATCGGACGGCCAAAGCTCTCCAAGGACGTCGACGAGCACGGGCTGACGCTTAGCGATTATGACGGCTGGCAGGCGCACCTTCCGCCGGGCGAAGTCGATTACCGCTGTGGGCCCGAGGCGCTCGAGGATGCGCAGCTTATCGCGCTGTGCGTGAAGAGCGGGGATACCGAAGATGCTGCCGACCAGATCGCCAAGCACGCGAGGCCCGGCGCAACAATCATCAGCTTCCAGAACGGGGTCAGCAACATCGACGTGCTGGAGCAGGGGTTGGGCGGCCGGTTCGAGGTCGCCCGCGGCATGGTCCCTTACAACGTCGCCTATCTCGGCAAGGGACGGTTCCACAAAGGGGTGGCGGGCGACCTTTATGCCGAGCGGCGTGCCGGCGTTCGTGCGCTTGCCGAGGCCATCGACAGCGGACCGGCCGCGCTCAAATTCAGCAATGACATGCTAAGCCTCGCCTGGGGCAAACTTCTCATCAATCTCAACAACGCGGTGAACGCTCTTTCGGGCCGGACCTTGCAGGACGAGCTCAAGCACCGCGACTATCGACGCGTCTTCGCAGCATCGATGCGCGAAGGCCTCGGCCTTCTGAAACGTGCGGAAATCACCCCCGCGACGGTCGGGCCGATCTCGCCGGCGGTGCTGCCCCGAATTGTCGACACGCCGGACTGGATCTTCAACAACGTCTTCATGAGGCGATGGAAGATCGACGCCAAGGCGCGATCGTCGATGGCCGACGACCTCGCCGCGGGGCGCAAGACCGAGATCGATTACCTCAACGGCGAATTGGTGCGCCTCGCGGAGCGACTGCAACGTGCAGCGCCCGTCAACAGCGCGATCGTCGATCTGGTGCACAAGGCGGAAGCCGGCGCCGGGCCAATTCCACCGGTTGCGCTTCGCAAAGCTGTCCTAGGCCGCTGACGGCTCCGCCGCCTCGCGCTTGGTCCAGGCATAGAAGCCAAGAACGATAGCGACAAAAACGACGATACTGACCGGCACCGCCCATGCATTTTCCTCGATGAGCGCGAGCGGCGCATCCTTGCCCGTTGCGGCAACGAGGCCCGCGAAGACGACCCCGAACAGGCTTTCGCCAACGATGAGGCCGGTCGCGAGGAGGACGCCCATTCGTTGTGCGAACTCGGCGTTGGACTGCCGGGCCGCCCATTTGTCGTAAAAGTGGCCAAGCGCCGCGCCGACCGGGATCAGCAGGGTCAGCGCCATCGGCAGGTAGATTCCCATTCCAACGGCCAAGGGCGGCAATCCTCCGCGCTTTGTCGCTCGCAATATTTCATCGACGATGACGACGCCGACGCCAATTGCCGCGCCGAGGCCAATCAATCCCCAGTCGAGGTTTCCGCCAAGCACGCCCTGCGCGATTGCCGAGATCAGCGCGGCTTGTGGCGCCGCCAGCGAATTGGCGGTGGCGCCCGGAGCGCCCTGAAACCCGAATGCCGTGTTGAGAAGATCGAGGATCGGCGGAATGACTGCCGCTCCGAAGACCACGCCGAGGACTAGCGCGACCTGCTGTCGCCATGGAGTCGCTTCCACGAGCTGGCCGGTCTTGAGATCCTGGAGATTGTTGTTGGCAATCGTTGCCACGCCGAAGATCACCGCGGTGACGAACAATGCGAAAGCGACCAGCGACGTCGATGCATTGCCAGTGACGCCCGGAAAGAGCAGCGCGAGGATCAACGCAATGCCGAGGACGGACAGGATCCCGACGCCCGAAACAGGACTGTTCGAGGCACCGATGAGACCCGCCATGTAGCCGGTCACGGCGGCGATCACGATCCCGGCGATGAGAATGTAGATGATGCTGATGACGATCGTCGCCGTAGGGGTCGAGGCAATCGGATCGGTGCCGGCGAATGCGTAGAGCAAAACCGCGATCGGGATCATCAGGAGAAGGATCGAGGCAGCGACAAAGCCGATCGGAATGTCGCGCTCGGTCAAGGGAAGGTCCTCGCCCCGCCCGGCCCTCCGGGCCCGGCTCGCTGCAAGAGCGTCGCTGATGCCCTTGATGATCGGCCCGATGATCTTGAGCAGCGTCCAGATCGACGCGACGCCGATCGTGCCGGCACCGATGAACCGCACCTTGTTGCGGAAGACGTCGTTGACGAAGGCGCCGAGATCCATGCCCGCCGGTTGTGCGGCAAGCGCCGTATAATGAGGGACGAGGTAAACCCAGCTGATGAGCAGACCCACGAACATTGCGATCCCGACGGTTAGACCGACGAGATGGCCAACGCCGATCAGCAGCATCGACATGGTCGTCGATGCAGCGCTCGCGCCGGCGCCGACCTTGAAGGCCTTGGCAGCATCGGCCACGAGAATTCTCGTCTGCGCGAGCGCGGCGAATCCCGCCGACGCAATGGAGCTCCAGACGATCATCAATAGTCCGCGGCGATTTTCTTCCGCTCCGCCGACACCAGTACCGACCTTCAGCACCTCGGCAGCGGCGACGCCTTCAGGGAACGGGAGGTCGGTGCCGGTCACGAGAGCCCGCCGCAGCGGCACCGAATACATGACGCCGAGGATCCCGCCGATCCCGATGACTGCGACAGACAGCCAGTAGGGGAAGCCCGTCCACCATCCCACCATGATCAGGCCGGGTAGCACGAACACGATCGCCGAGAGCGTGCCCGCCGCCGACGCAATGGTCTGGACGATGTTGTTTTCCTGAATGGTGGAATCGCGAAAATTCCTCAGCACCGCCATCGAGATGACTGCTGCCGGGATCGACGTCGCGACCGTAAGTCCGATCTTGAGACCCGCGTAGACGTTGGCGGCGGTCAGGATTACCGTCAGCACCGCCCCGAGGATGATCCCTCGAAGCGTCAGTTCCTTGATCTCGCCTGACGCACGAACGCTGGCGCGTACGGCCTCCCGATCTGCCATTCCTATTCTCCCCTGAGCTTGCACGCGCCTGGCGGCGCCGGCGTCGAGTGGCGGCGGATCGCCCGCCAGCGCCCGTCTTCATTGACCCAGACGTCGGTCAGAACGACGCAATCCTCGATCGTCCGCCCGAGATATTTGAGCCGCCAGCGGGCGTGGACCGTGCCGATCATCACGTCCTTGACCCTGGTCGCGTCCTCTACCTCGATCTCGATCGTCTCGACGTCGCGGCGCTGGATGGCGTCGAGCCATTCGTCGCGCGTCATCATGAACGGCCCGGTCGAGCGGGTGCCGATCAACACGAAATCCTTGTGAACCAGCGCTTCGAGCGCCGTCATGTCCTTGCGGCACAGCGCATCGCGCCATTCCCGCTCAAGTCCGTCGATCACCTGACAGTTCGGATCGGCCACTGAATCAGTCTCCCGGGCTCTTCTTAAGGCCGAGTTCGGATAAAGCGAATCTCGCGGTCGTAACGATTCAGGACAATTCCCGAGCCAGTCACCACGAGCTTCTGGTTTTCGAATGCGGCAGTGCCGAGATCGTTCGCATGGAAGCGGAACAAGAGCCGATGGCCCCGCTCCTGGCTTAGCGGAAAATGGCCGCCGACGTCGCCATAGACCGGAACGAGCGGATCGATGGCGATAAGCGTGTGGCCGCCAGCTTCGACACGGCTGTCACCATCGGTGGTGACCAGTCCCTTCTCGCCCGATGCGTCCGTCGCGATGGCGTCCAGGCGGTAATCTTTTCCGAAGCCCGGCTCCTCGATCTTCATCGTTAGTTCGCCTGCGGGAGCGGGATCGTCCCGCACAAGCTCGAAAGCCGGCCTCCTCGGGGAAGGCCGTGTCGTCAGGCGAAGACTTGTCCCGTCGAACGTCCAGTCGCCCTCGGCATGCTCCGACACCGCGCCATAATCGAGTTGATACCTAAAATGGCCGTTCGGTTGCAGCTCGAGCGCAGCGCCGACTTCCATCTGATGCGCTTGGTAAAGCCCGGCAATTGCGGCGGCCGGTGCGAGAAACATGACCGTGGCGGCGAACATCAGCGGCCGCGCTTCAGTCCGCCAGGAATTGCCCGCAGCAGCTGTTTATCGAGCTGCCGGCGTCGGGCGCTTGCACCGCCTAACACAGCAATGATGAAGATGCTGTTCCCGCTCACCCTTCACCTCCGCCACGGGCCTTTGCGCTGAAACAGCCGATGCGCAAGCCCAGGGCGGAAGTGATGTGTGGGGCCGTTACTGCCCGCCGATGTTGACGCCCACGAATGCCTCGGGCGACGTGCCGCGCTTGACCAGCAGCAAGACACTCGAGCGGCCGGCCTTGCGCGCCGCATCGACGGCCGCGATCACCTGCGCCGGAGTGGTCACCGGCTGGTTGTTGACCGAAACGATGAGGTCACCGCGCTGGAGCCCCTGCTCCGCCGAATTTGCGTTCGGATCGATCGAGGTGATGATCACGCCGCGAGCCGTTGGCGGCAGGTTCGCCGCGCGGGCAAGCTCTGGCGTCAGCGGCGCAAGCGAGAGACCGAGCGCACGTTGCGGGCTGTTCGGCGCGGTCGCCGAGCCCCCCGGCGTGCCGGTTCCCGAACCCGAGATCCGCGCAAGCTGCTCTTCGGTCGGGCGCTCGGATACCTGCACGGTGACCGTGGCGCGCTTGCCGCTCCTGATGATCTCGAGCGGAATGCGTGAGCCGACCTGGGTGTTGGCGACGAGGTAGGAGACCGTCTGGTCCGGAGTAACCGGCTGGCCATTCACCTTCACGATCACGTCGCCCTGGACGAGGCCGGCGCGAGCGCCGGGCGCGTTCGGAACGACCGAGCGCACCAGTTCGCCAGTGTCCTTGGGGATGCCGAGGGCGGGAGCGAGATCCTCGTCGACCGGCTGCAGGCTGACGCCGAGATAGCCGCGCGAGGGACGCTGACCCTTCTTCAGCGCGTCGATCACAGGCTTGGCGAGCTCTGCGGGGATGGCGAGGCCGATGCCGACGGACGCTCCGGTCGGCGAGATCAGCGCCGAGTTGATTCCGATGACATTGCCGTTGAGGTCGAACATCGGGCCGCCGCTGTTGCCCATGTTGATGGCTGCGTCCGTCTGGATGTAGCGGTCGTAGGCGCCAACGCCGGTAATCCCGCGGTGGAGCGCGGAGACGATGCCGGCGGTGACGGTGCTTCCAACGCCATAGGGATCCCCGATGGCGATGATCCAGTCGCCGACCCGGGCCTTGGTGCTGTCGCCCCACTGAACATAAGGCAGGTTGCGCCCCTCGACCTTGAGCAGTGCAAGATCGGACGTCTCGTCACGCCCGACGATGCGCGCCGGATATTCGCGACGGTCGGTGGTCGTGACGGTCACCGTATCGACCGTGCCGGTACCGCTGACCCCCTGGATCAGGTGGTTGTTGGTGACGATGTAGCCGTCGGGCGAAATGATGAAGCCCGAGCCGAGCGAGCCTGCCTCGCGGGTCCTCGGCTGCGCGCCACCGCTATTGTCGTTGCTGCCCTGGTTGTTGCCTTGCGGCTGGGTCGGATCGAAACGGCGGAAAAATTCCTCGAATGGATCGCTTTGCGACTTCACCGGCACGCGCTGCTTGGTCGAGATGTTGACCACCGCGGGCTGCAGCTTCGCAACGAGATCGGCGAAGGACATCGGAGCCCCGGGCCGCGGCGCGAGCGCGGACGTGCCGGGCGCATTCTGGGCGACTTGCGCTCCCGCCTGGCCAGTGGCGAGCGAGAATGCCGATCCCCCGATGAGCAGAGCCATTGCGGCCCCGTAGGCGTAGCGCACTTTTCCGGACTCCTTCGACCTCATCGATACTCCATCAATTCGGGTGGGACGCAAGGCGCTAATGTCGCCATGGCCTTAACGCCATTTGAACGCATTCGGGTTCAGGAGACTTCCCTACTTCGAGCGTCCAGAAAATTCCTTCAGATATTCGTTCTGCGGCGACAGAATCATCGTCGTTGGCGCGGACTTGTCCTGGCCGTCGCCGATAAACGTCGCCTGATAGCTCTGCATCGCGCGATAGAAGCTGTAAAAATCCGGGTCCTTGCCGAAGCTTGCCGCATAGGTGCGCGCAGCCTCGGCGTCGGCCTCGGCGCGAATGATCGCAGCTTGCTTGGCGCCCTGTGCCTGGATCGAACGCGCCTCCTGCTGACGCGCGGTGCGCATGCGGTCGAACGCCGCGCTCAGGGGTGCGCCGTCAGGGAGGTCTGTGCGCTTGATGCGGACGTCTATGACCTCGACACCGTACTGGCGCGCGATCCGGTTGAGTGAGTCCTTCACGCTGCTCATGATCCCCTGCCGCTCGGGCGTCAGGAGGGAGGCGAATTCGATGCGGCCAAGCTCGTTGCGGACTTCCGAGCCGAGGATCGGGCGCAGTTGCTCGCGAAGCTGATCCTCGTTGCCGGCCCGGATGTACATGAGCGTCGGATCGATGATCCGATATCGCGCGAAAGCGTCGACCTGGAGGCGGCGCTGGTCGGTAGACAGAACCTGCTGGCGCTGCATGTCGACGTTCTGGACGCGCTTGTCGATCCACACCAGCTGTTCCGCGAATGGGATTCGGAAGTTGATGCCGGCCCCGGCCGTGCCAATCGGCCGGCCGGGCTTGAACTGGTTGTAGATCCTGACCGGTTTTCCGAAGCGGACGACGACCGCCTGCTTTGTCTCCGGGATGATCGGGAAACTGCCGAGAAGGACCAGGAGGACCAGGATGCCAACGATGCTCGAAAGCAGCGGCCGGTTGCGAATGAAGTCGGTCACTGCTGCCGCTCCTGCTGCTGCTTCTTCACTTCGGGAAGCGGCAGGTAGGGCGTCACTCCCGGCGCCTCGACGATCGTCTTGTCCACCTTTGACAGGACCTGCTCCATGGTCTCGTAATACATGCGGCGGCGGGTGACCTCGGGCGCTAGCCTGTACTGCTCGTACACCTTGTCGAACGCAGTCGCTTCACCCTGGGCCTTCTGGCGCAGCTGAAGCGAATAGGCATTGGCACTGTTGATATAGGACTGAGCCTGCTGCTGGGCCGCCGTGACTTCCTTGAACGCGTCGTTCACCGCGTCGGGCGGATCGGCCTGCTTGATTGCGATGCCCTGCACCTGGATGCCTGAGCGATAGGAATCCAGGATGCGCTGCATGTTCTGCGCGGCCTGCGCCTCGATTTCCGCCCGGCGATCGCCCATGGCGTCGTTGAGCGTCACCTGGCTGACCACGGCACGCATGGCGCTTTCAGCCACTTCGCGGATGGTCTCGTCGGGCTGCGACATCTGGAACAGGTAAAGCTCGGGAGTCCGGATGTTCCACCTCACGGAATACGCGAGGTCGATCAGGTTCTGGTCGCCCGTCAGCATGAGATCGTCGGCGCCCGAGGAGCCGAGATCGAAGGACTGGATCTTCTCGACGTCGATCTTCTTCACGCGCTCGATCGGCGCTGGCAGGGTGAAGCCGACGCCAGGTCCAAGCGTCCGGCTGTAGCGCCCGAACTGGGTCACGACGCCGCGCTGCCCCGGCGAAATCGCGTGCGTGCTGGTGAAGACGAGCCAGATCAGCACGAAACCGATGATGCCCCAGATGACCAGCGAGCGATCCGGCCGGCGCGGAAGGCCGCCGCCTCCGCCGCCACCGCCAAACCGGGCGCGGCTGCGGCGCAGGAGCTCGTCGAGCGCGGATACATTGGAGGAACCGATGCCCGGGCGGCGTCCGCGCTTGGGTGGTTCGCCCCAGGGCCCATTGCTCCCGCCGTCGCCGGACGGCGGGTCGCCACCGGCGTCGCCGCCGCTTGGGCCCCAAGGCCCCTTGGTTTCAGCGAACAGGCCGCGAACGCGGCCGCCCCACCCGGAAATACTTCTCATCAGCGGCGAATATAGAGACCCCGCAGACGAAAAACAGTGGCAAGGGGCCCGACGCTTCCTATGTGCGCGCAATGGAACATCCCGTGGACCCTCTGACGGGCCTGCCGCACGACGACCGCATCCGCTCGCGCAAGCTTGCGGGAGGCATCGCAACCATCATCGTCGACGCGACCGGCCTCAGCCAGAACGAAGCGAAGCAGCTCGAGGATGAGATCCGCACCGCCGCCCTTGCGACAGCGGGTGTGACCGAGGCGCGGATCGCGATGACGGCAGCGCAGCAGGCACGAACGCTGATTGCAATCGGCAGCGGCAAAGGGGGCGTCGGCAAGTCCACCGTGTCGGCGAACCTTGCAATCGCGCTCGCGCGAAGCGGCAAGAAGGTCGGGCTGATCGATGCCGACGTCTATGGTCCCTCACAGCCGACGCTTCTTGGAACGCACGAGAAGCCTACCGCCGAAAACGAAAAGCTGATCCCGGTCGAGGCGCACGGCATCCGCTTCCTCTCGCTTGGGCAGCTCGTCTCCCCGGGGCACGCGCTCGCATGGCGAGGACCGATGGCCACTGGCGCTCTTGCCAACCTTGTCGATGCCGATTGGGGGGATGCGGAGCTCCTGCTTGTCGACCTGCCGCCCGGCACCGGCGATGTGCAGCTGTCGCTAATCCAGCGCTCGCGGCCGGCGGGGGCGGTCATCGTCTCGACGCCTCAGGACCTTTCGCTGATCGACGCGCGCCGCGCAGTCGACCTGTTCAACAAGACCAGCGTCCCGGTCTTCGGTATCATCGAGAACATGGCAACCTATACCTGCCCTCATTGCGGAGAGGCTTCGCACCCGTTCGGGTACGGCGGCGCCGAGGAGGCGGCAGCCAAGATGGGGGTGCCGTTCCTCGGCCGGTTGCCCCTTTCCCTTGCAATTCGCGAGGCGTCCGACGCCGGCAATCCGCCGGCCGCCGCCGAAAGTGCCGAGTCAGAAGCATTCGCGAGGATTGCCGCGAAACTGTTGGAGGCCGTGGCGCATTGAGCCTCACGCAAGGAGTGCCGTTATGCCGCTCACCCGCGACGAGGACATCGCCGATCTTCTGACGAGTGCCCGAACGATCGCCGTGGTCGGCGCATCGGACCGCGCCAACCGCCCCTCATACGGGGTGATGAAGTTTCTGCAGGACTGGGGCTATCGAGTAATCCCGGTCAACCCGCAGATCACCGGCGAGCATGTGCTGGGCGAGTTCGTCTGGCGCGAGCTTGCCCAGATCGGCGTCCCCATCGACATCGTCGATATCTTCCGGCGTCCCGAGGCCGCGGCCGAAGCGGTGGAGCAGGCGATATTCGTCGGCGCGAAGGCGGTTTGGATGCAGATCGGCGTCATCAACGAGGAAGCAGCCGCGAGGGCGGAAGCCGCCGGCCTCAGGGTCGTGATGGATCGATGTCCAAAGATCGAGATCCCGCGGCTTCGCGTGCCGCGGATTGCGGCAGAGGCCTAGGCGGCCGCGACGGTCATTTCCGGAACGAGGATAGTCGGCGCATCGACGCCGCGGCGGAACTCGAGATCGCTGGCGGGTTCGAGCGTTGCGAACATGTCCCTGAGGTTTCCGGCGATCGTAATCTCGGCGACCGGCTCGGCGATTTCGCCGCCGCGCACCATGAAGCCGACAGCGCCCCGGCTATAGTCGCCCGTCACCGGGTTCACGCCCTGCCCTATCAGCTCGATGACGAGAACCGCCTCTCCAAGATCGGCGAGCAGTTCCTCCCGGCTTCGCGTTCCGGCGGCGAGGTAGAAGTTGCTGGGGCTCGCGCTCGGGGCCCCACCGACGCCGCGCGCTGCATGTCCCGTGGGGGCGATGCCGAGTTGCCGCGCCGATGCGCTTTCCGCGATCCAGGTTTGAAGAATGCCGTCGTCCACAAGCGCCTGCCGCGCGACGCGGACGCCCTCGCCGTCGAAGGGGCGCGAGCGAAGGCCGCGCCGGCGCAGCGGATCGTCGATGATGTTGACGCCGGGCGCGAATATTCGCGCCTTGAGGCCGTCCTGAAGGAAGCTGGTCTTGCGGGCGATCGACGAGCCGCTGATCGCACCGGCCAAATGACCGAGGAGCGACGAGGAGACGCGAGGATCGAAAATGACCGGGTATTTGCCGGGTTTGGGGCGAGAGGGGTTGAGCCGCGCCACCGCGCGTTCACCCGCGCGGCGACCGATCTCGTCGGCGCTTTCGAGGTCAGACAAATGGTGCGCGCTGTGCCACGCGTGGTCGCGCTGCATGGTCGCGCCTTCGCCAGCGATCACCGACGACGAGCAACCGTGGCCGCTGCTGCGATAGGCGCCGCTGAACCCGCCCGAGGTTGCAAGCGCAATTGTCGAAGCCGAAGCGCTTGCACCCGAGCCGCTGGAGTTCGTGACTCCGGTCACCGCCAAGGCGGCGTTCTCCGCTTCGAGCGCACGGACGCGAAGCTGCGTCGGATCGGGCTCCGCTCCATCGTCGCTGTCGAGATCCGGCAACTCGCCCCGCTGCAGCAGGTCGGCCGGAGCAAGACCCGCATAAGGATCCTCCGGCGCCTCCTTGGCCATTGCAATGCATCGTTCGACCAGAAGACCGAGCGCTTCATCCGATCGATCGGATGAGGCGACACTCGCCGATTGCTGGCCGACAAAAAGCCGAAGACCGATCTGCTCGCCTTCCGACCGGCTGACGCTGTCAATCTCGCCAAGACGCACCTGGACGCTCGAAGATCGATCGCCGACGTAGAGCGCATCGGCCGCAGTCGCGCCGGCTGCGATGGCACGCTCGACAAGGGATTGGGCGATGCGGCTTGCGTCTTCTGGCCTCAGCATGGCGAGCGCCTAGCGCGCGGAGAGGCCGACGACCAGCATGC
>Ga0207644_10000226_pt1 | contig 38864 bp, 33 predicted proteins | sample KBSS73metaG_FD_184326 | JGI IMG/M metagenome (GOLD analysis project Ga0207644, IMG submission 184326) | Switchgrass rhizosphere microbial communities from Kellogg Biological Station, Michigan, USA - KBS S7-3 metaG (SPAdes) (version 2) | ecosystem: Host-associated > Plants > Roots > Rhizosphere... | reverse complement strand
CTGCCGTCTCGTCTGATGGTGGTGGTGATCGGGAGTACTGGGAGCAGCAGGGTCGCCGCGTCCTGGAGGCGCTGCTGCACGCCGCCGCTCTGGGGCACAGGTCGATGCGGGAGGTCATGGACTGGACCGCCGACCCGGAGGCAGCGCGCAAGGAGGTGACCGCGCTGCTGCGGCGGTCGTTGGAACCCGGGTTTGGGGTGTCGTTCGAGCAGTTCGTGACCACCAACGACCGCACCCGGACCTCGATCACCTCGACGATCATGCCTGCGCTGGGCTGGCTGACCTCGGCTCCTGCGAGGGCTGCGGCGGGGCTCGGCCCGGACGGTGCTCGCCCGCTGGATGTGGCGGATCTGCTCGCGGTGCGGGGGACGGTGTTCCTGCTCGGCGGGGAGGAGTCCCCGACCGCGCCGCTGGTGTGCGCGCTGACCGGGTTCATTGCCCGCGAGGCCCGTCGCATCGCCGCGACCAAGCCGTCCGGCCGTCTCGATCCCGGGCTGCGGCTCGCGCTGGACGAGGCCGCGCTGATCTGCCCGGTCCCGCTGGAGTCGTGGACCGCGGACATGGGCGGCCGCGGAGTGTCGATCCTCGTGGTGGTCCAGTCCCGCGCCCAGCTGCTGGCCCGCTACGGCGGGCATGGTGCGGCGACGATCCTGAACAACGCGGGTGCGGTGATGGTGTTCGGCGGCACCCGCGACCGCGACGACCTGCAGTTCTGGTCCACCCTCACCGGGGAGCGTGACGAGCCCGCCGACACCCTCGACCCCCGCGGCCACACGGTCGCCCGCGGCACCCGCAAGACCAGTGTTCTGTCGCCGGCGCAGATCGCGAACCTGCCCGCAGGGAAGGTCCTAGTGATCCGCCGCGGCATGGCCCCGGTGGTCGGGTGGGCGCAGATGGCGTGGCGGCGCCGCGATGTGCGCTGGACCCGCTACGCCCGCCGTCGCCCGCACCTCGCGCGCAAGGTCGTGAACACCGTCGACCGGGTCCCGCCTGTCCGCTGGAGCGTGGCCCGTGCGGTCCCGGGTTGGCCGGGGCCGCAGTTCACGAAGCCTGCTTCACCTGCGTTGCCCGGCGACGCCCTAGTCGTCGAGGGCGAGGTCATCCCCATCCAGCCGATCCGCGCAGGGGAGCAGTGAGCATGCCTGACAACGACAACACCCTCAGCACCGACGACTGGCCCGAGTCGGGCCCGCGCCTGGTCCCGTTCACTCGCAGCGAGGCCGCCGAGCAGCTCGCCGCGGACACCGGCCGCTCCCGCGAGGTGGCGGAGGCGATGATCCGCGACTACCTCGACGACAACAGCGCCCGCCTGGGCTACTCGGTGCACCGCTGGGGCCTCGACGCAGGGGACGTCGCCGAGATCCGCCGCGACTACGAGTGGATCGACTACGAGGCCGGTGAGAGCCCGGCCGATGCCCGGGCTCGTGCCGCGGTCAACGCGGCCGGGTGGGCTCAGGCTGCGGCCGAGGTCGACCGCGAGCACCGCCCCGGCTACGCCTCGCGCGCCGACCAGCAGGCGGTCGAGTGGGCGGAGCGCGCCGAGGACGGGTGGTCGGCATGATCCCGCCGAGCCCCGAACCGTCCGACCCCGGCTCGCTCGCGGCGGTCGCGCGGGAGGTCGACGTGCTGCGCCGCGAAGTCGCGCCGCTGCGGCAGCTACCCGCACGGCTGGACCGCCTCTCCGCCATCGTCGTCGAGTTGGCCGAGACGGTGTCGGCCGTGGCGGCGCGCAAGGCGACGACGCCGGTTCCGTCCTGGCTCATGGCTCCGACCGACCCGAACGAGACCCGGGAGAGGCTCGACGAGCTCGCTGCGTGGCTGCCGACGGTCTACCTGCGCTACCCGGACGCACTTGCGTCCTTCCCGGAGTGCTGGTGCTGGCATCCCGACGTCGTCGAGGAGCTGCTCTGGCTCATGTATGCGTGGTCGGCCGCCTATCAGGGCAGCTCGGCGTCCGTCGCGTTCGCGGGGGACTGGCACGACCGCCAGCGCCCCGGCGTCGTACGACGCATCAAGGCCTCCGCGGGGACCTGCTCGCTGGAGAACCACCAGACCCGCCCCGGCTGGCCCGCCCCGACGACGACCGCGCCGAGGACTCCGGCCGAGTCCGAGCTCGGCCGGATCGCCGAGTGGTGGGCGTCCGCGCGCGAGCAGCCCGCGCCCGAGCCGCCACCTCGCAACGGCAGCCCGATCGCCTCGGCACTGCGGGGCGAGGGCTGATGGACGCTCGGCCCGCGTGGCGGCGCTCGGCGGTGTGGCTGCCCGGCCTCGCCGTGGCGGTCGGCGCCGCGATCGCGACAGCGCACGGCCTCTACGAGGTCGCGGTCGCCTCCCGCGTCCCCGGCCCGCTCGCGTGGCTCTACCCGTTGATCACCGATGGGCTCGCGCTCGTCGCCTACACGGCCACCGCACGGCTGAGCGGCTCAGCGGCCCGCTACGCCTGGTCGGTCGTCGTCATCGCGGCGGGGCTGTCCGGGCTGGCGCAGGCCGCGTTCCTCGCCGGTGACGCCGAGGCGCTCATCGCCCCGGCCTGGCTGCGGTTCGGCATCGGCGCCTGGCCCGCGATCGCGGCCGCCGTCGTCGCTCATCTGCTGTACCTGCTCGCCGATGTACACCCGGACCGTTCAATCGACGTCGGTGTTCAGCGTTCAGGGCCCGTCGTTCAGAGCTCTGTGACGGCCACTGGACCGGCTCTCGCCGCAGACGAGTTGGAGGCGGCGAGTTCAACGCCTCCCGAGGCCGAGCAGGCGGGTCAACGCAGCGCGGCTCCTGCCCCGGCTCGCGAACACGCCCGCACTCTCGCCCGCGCGCACCGCGCCCGGCACGGCGACTGGCCCACGGTCTCCGATCTCCAGGCCGCCGCCGGAGTCTCCCGCGGCACCGCCTCCGCGGCCCTGAAATCCCTCCGCGACCACGACAACCAGCCCGTCCCGCTCCACCTCGTCAGCGACCGAGCCCAGAACCACGACGACACCAGCACCAGCGAGCAGACCCAGACATGACCAGAACCTTCAGCTACTCCAACCGCACTACTCAACGACCAAGATCAAAGGACTCACACCGAGGCATCACGATCCGAGGGAGCGAGCCGGACTCCGGCCGCCTCCCCACGAACAAGATCATTTCGAGGGGGTCGGGGTGCTGAGGATCGGGACCGGCTACAGCCCGGACTACCTGTTGAAGGAGGTCGCGACCGGCCGCGAGAACTATTACACCGGCGCGGTCGCCGAGGGCGAGCCTCCCGGCCGCTGGTGGGGCGACGGCGCCGAGCAGCTCGGCCTGACCGGGTTCGTCGACGCCCAGGACATGCGCGGGCTCTACGAACGCTTCCTGGACCCCCGCGCGGACGGGTTCGCTGACCCGCAGAAGTGGGACGCGCTGCCCACCCTCGGGCACACCGGCCGCCGCTACACCTCCGAGGAGGATCTCTACGTTCAGGCCCTTGAACGGGAACCGGACGCCTCGGCTGAACGCCGCGCCGAGCTCCGCACGGAGGCGGGCAAGCTGGCGAGGCACAACGTGGCGTTCCTGGACGCCACGTTCAGTGTTCAGAAGTCGGTGACGCTGCTGCACACCGCCTTCGAGGCCAAGGAGGTCACCGCCCGTACAGCCGGGGACGAGGCGACGGCCGCGGCGTGGGGCGAGTTCCGGACCGCGGTCGAGGACGCCATCTGGGCGGGCAACAACGCCGCCCTCGCCTACCTGTCGGACAAGGCCGGGTACGCCCGCGTCGGGCACCACGGCGGCTCCGCCGGACGCTGGGTCGACGCCCACGGCTGGGTCGTCGGATCGTTCTTCCAGCACGACTCCCGCGACCGGGACCCGCAGCTGCACATCCACAACGCGATCCTCAACCGCGTCGAGGGCCCCGACGGCACCTGGCGCACCCTGGACTCCCGCGCCATCCACCGCTGGCGCGCCGGCGCCGGGGCGGTCGCCGAACGCACCACCGAGGAACGCCTCGCCGCGACGCTCGGCACGCTGGTCGCGACCCGCCCGGACGGGAAGTCCCGCGAGGTCGTCGGCGTCTCACCCGAGGCGATGTCGCTGATCTCCACCCGCCGCCACGCCGTGACCGCGAAGGCCGCGGAGCTGATCGAGGCGTTCGAGCAGCGCCACGGCCGCGCCCCCAACGGCGTCGAGCGCGACCGCCTCGCCCAGCAGGCCACCCTCGTCACCCGCGCAGCGAAGACACACGACGGCGAGACCCGCGAACAGCTGCTCGACCGCGTCGACGCGCGCCTGCGCGCCGACATCGACGGCGGCCTCACCGGGATCGCCGACGCCGCCCTCGCCGCCCGCGAGCAGCAGGTGACGCCGATGGCGTTCAACCCACAGGCCGTTGTCGAGATCGCCCTGGAGGACGTGAAGGGCCGCAAGGCCGGATGGACCCGCTCGGACCTCACCCGCGCGATCAACGCCGCCCTGCCCGACTACCTCGGCGTCCCCGACGGGACCGACGTCGCCCACCTGCTCGACCAACTCACCGACCAGGCACTCGGACACGCCGTCGCGATCGAGTCCGAACGACCCGGCGCCGAGCGACTGCCCGACGCGCTGCGCCTGGCCAACGGCGAGTCCGCCTACCTCGCCCCCGGCGGACGGGTCTACTCCACCCCGGACCAGGTGCGCTCCGAGCGGATGCTCCTCGCCGCCACCGCACCGCGCGACGGCGCCGCGCTGAGCCCACAGGCAGCCGACCGGTTCCTCACGAGTTTTCGCGAGGAGGGAATCGAGCTGGGCGTGGACCAGGCCGCGGCAGTGCGCGGGATCCTCGCCTCCGGCGCACGGGTCGAGACCCTCGTCGGACCGGCCGGGACCGGGAAGTCGTTCGTCGTCGGATCGCTCGCCCGCGCCTGGACCGACCCCGCGCTGCGCGCCGACGAGCCTGCCGGACGGGTGTTCGGGCTGGCAACCAGCCAGGTCGCCACCGAGGTCCTGACCGCCGAGGGCCTCACCGCCCGCAACGTCGCCCGCTGGCTCAACACCCAGGACCGACTCGCAGCGCCCGGGGCGGTGGGGGAGGACGAGGCGTGGCGGCTGCGCGCCGGCGACCTGGTTGTCATCGACGAGTCCGCGATGACCGACACGGCGTCGCTCTGGGCGATCCACCGCCACGCGGACGCCGCCGGGGCGAAGCTGCTCCTGGTGGGCGACCACCGCCAGCTCGCCGCGGTCGGCGCGGGCGGCGGGATGGACCTTCTCGCCACCGCCGGCTCGCGCTACGAGCTCGCCGACGCCCGCCGCTTCACCGCCGCATGGGAACGCGACGCCTCCCTCCGCCTGCGCGCCGGGGACGACTCTGTGCTGCGCACCTATCACCAGCAAGGACGACTGCTCGACGCCGGAACCCAGGACCACGCCGAGGCCTCCGCCGCCCGGGCGTGGCTCGCCGACACCCTCGACGGCCACCGCTCCCTACTGCTGGTCGACACCAATGACCAGGCCGCCCGCCTGTCCGCGCAGCTGCGCGCTGAGCTCGTCCGCCTCGGCCGCGTCGCCGAACACGGCGTCCCGCTCGGCCGTCAGGGCACCTACGCTGGCGTCGGCGACCAGGTCCAGGCCCGACGCAACGCCTGGGACCTCGCCGGGTTCGACGGCAACCGGCGCGGCCCGATCAACCGCGAGACCTACCGCGTGACCGGAGTCCGCACCGACGGCGGACTCGACGTCGTCACCGCAGGCGGGGAGACCATGGCGCTGCCCGCCCGCTACGTCACCGAGGACCTCGCCCTCGGCTACGCCGCCACCGTGCACGCCGCCCAAGGCTCCACCGTGGACACCACCCACTCGGTCATCACCCCCGGCACCGGACCCGCCGCCCTCTACGTCGGGATGACCCGCGGCCGCGAGGCCAACACCGCCCACGCCACCACCCGCACCGGACCCGACGACCCCGCCCAAGGTGACCCCGAACGCCACACCCTGCACCGCGACCCGGTCGCCGCCCTCGCCGGGATCCTCGACGCCAGCGACACCGCGGCCCCGCGCTCGGCGGTCGCAATCGCCACCGAGTCCGCCGACGAGGTCGCCAGCACCCGCACCGCGGCCGAGCTGCTCGCCGACGCCGCCCAGCTCGCCGCCACCGAACGCACCGCCGAGTCCCTCGACCAACTCGTCGCCAACGGTGCACTCAGCGACGACCAGCGAGCGCGGATCGCCGCCGAGGACGGCGTCGCCGGCCTCACCCGCGTCCTGCGCCGCGCCGAGCTCGCCGGCCACGACCCCCACCGCGTCCTCACCGACGCCGTCGAGCACGGCAGCCTCGTCGGCTCGAGGAACCTGACCAACGTCCTCTACTCCCGCATCCGCGACCGCCACCGCTTCGACCCCCGCGGCGACACCTGGGCCGACTGGACACCCCACACCGACAACCCCGAATGGCGCGACTACCTCACAGAGTCGCCCGCGCCGCCGACAACCGAGCAGCCCAGCTCGGAGCCGAGGCCGCGAACGAGCCGGCGCCGTGGACGACGGCGGCGTTCGGTCCCGTCCCGGACGATCTCGTCGACCGCGCCGCGTGGGAGGGCGCGGTCGGCCGCGTCGCCGCCTACCGCGAGGTCCGCGGCCACGACGACCTTGACGAGGCCCTCGGCCCCGCACCCAAGCCCGGCCAGGTCGAACAGTTCGCCGCCTACCGCGCCGCCTGGCGGGCCCTCGGCCGCCCCGAGATCGACCGCGAGCACCTCGAGCTTTCCAATGGGCAGCTCCGGATGCGCGTGCGCGCCTACGAGCGCGAGCTCGCCGCCGCACCCCGCTATGTCTCCAACGAATTTGCTGGAACCCGCGAGGCCGCAGCCACCTACCGCCAGAACGCCGCCCTCACCCGCGCCGAGGCCGAGACGACGCCCGACAGCGACCATCGACAGCAGCTCACCACCGAGGCGGACCAGGCCGCCAGGCTCGTCGAGCTTCTCGACAGGCAGGCCGCACAACTTCAGCAGGTCGACGACGCCCGCGCAGCCTGGCTCGCCCACACCGCCCAGACCCGCGTCCAAGCCGAACTCTCCAAGGCCGAACTCTCCGCCCGCGACGCCGACGACGACCCCGACGACCGGGTCACAGCCGCTGAGTGGAAGGCCGCTCACGACGCCGCCCAGGTCGAGGACGAACGCCACCGCGACGTCACCGAGGACGACCTCGACCGCAACGACGAGCACGACCACCTCGATGAGGCGACTGCGTCCCAAGCCGAGACCGAGCGGCGCGACGTACGCGACGAAGCCGCCCAGGCGTCGACGCGAGCAAGCGAGGACATCGTCCGCGTTCCCGACGCCGCGGAGACCGCAGACAGCCTTGATTGGGCCGGGCAGATCCTCACGGAGATCCGCTACCGAGAGGCCGCGGACATTGCCGAGGAAGCCGACCACCGTGCCGCACAGCTCAACCAGTGGCACGGTGACGACGTGGCTGCCGAGGACGACGCTGCTCTGCAATATGAGGGTTCCGCGATGGGCGGCGAGTGATTAGGGCTCGTTGTGCTCGCGAGGGGCCACCGCCTCGCTGAAGGGCGGCGGGACCTCGGCCCGCCACGCCCAGCGCAGCGTCGCCACGATCCCCTCGCACCACCCGGGTCGCTGCATAGCGAGCTCTGGCCGCCGCTGTGCGAGGAGTCCCGCCTCGACGAGCTCGGCCTCGATCGACTCCGGGTAGGCCCGCAACTCGCGACCTGTCGCCGGGGATCGGGCGGGATGCGCCCGGTCCCAACTCGGCGTGACCGTCGAGTCCGCCAGCCAACGGCAGGTGACGACGACAGCCGCGACGAACCAGTCCGTGCCTGGGTAGTCGTCATGTCGTCGAACGGCGTCTGCCCAGACGGTAGCGAACTGCGCCCGCGGAACCCGAAGGTTCCCCTTGGGAACACCTTCGGCGCAACCGCTCACCTCCATACCTCTAGGATTGCACGGCTCACCGACAGTTCGAGTGGATCATAGGGAACTGACCGTGTCGACTATTCCGGGGTCAGTGGTAACGACCCAGGACCGTGAAGCGGTGCGACTGCTCTTGGCGGAAGATGAGGCGCAAGGGCCGCGACTAGCCCCGAGCTTAGGGTGGTCAACTCCTTGGTCGCTCCTTTCAGGCCTGCGGCGACAAGCTGAACATACGACTCTGTAGTCATTCCCGCGTACCTGGCGGCCAGCGGCAGTATTGGTTTTCCTGGGAGGATCTGGAGAAGTTCGAACGAAGATCCAGTTGTCAATATTTTGTCGACCCGGTCGACTTCTTCCTTCAGGATCTGCTGGGGATCGAAATTCCAATTTGTAGACCTGAAGAGGTCGGGTAGCTCGCTGGTGAGGTCCTCAAGCGAAGAGTCCCGCTTGCCAGCCGTTGCGATGACGCTGGCGAGTAGTGGCTCGATACGACGCTTCCAACGATTGATGATCAGGCGATGCCGTTCTGTTTCGTTTGCAGTGTTGCGAATGTGAGACACGTAGGCGGCTTCGTCGAATTCTCGATGCACGTGTGTCGCAATGGCGCGGACTACGCCAGGGAGGCTGAGTAGGCTCTCGATCTCGTGAGTCTCCAAGGCGACTATGCCTTGAGGGAGCGCTATCAGGAAGCTGTCAGGATGGTAATCGCGGTCAATGATTCCGACTGCTTCCAGCGAGTTAATGATTCCAGATTCACGAAGTGCTTCAACACATCGCATCACGCGTTCACAGCCGCCCACAGGGCGAACGACAGTGTCGGTCCCATTAAACCAGGCGTTGTACAGAGTCTTATCGTAACTTGTCTCTTCGCCTTCGCAGAAGACGACTCGCGAGGCGTGGAATGATAGAGAGGCAGATCCGAGTAGTGCGGCGGCCACGTCCGCTGGTAGGTCACCGCTTAGAGCCAGGGTGCGAAATCCTTGCGTTGGGCTAGCGAGCACGAACTGGGCTGAAGATCGTGACATCGCAAACGTCAGGTCGTGAGTGATGTAGACGAATCGAAGATCTGGTCTTGCCGCTTCAAGTGTGTCCCACAGCTGAATCGCGAGCAACGAATGGAAGTGCGTCTCAGGCTCGTCTACTACGAGCACGACTCCGGGATCGGTGCTGAATACACGACCAGCGAGGAAGAGCGCTGCCTTCTCGCCGTCGCTCATGGTGTTGCCGCTGTAGCTCGTGGTAATGCCACTCTCGACGGCGCTATCGACCATGGGACGCCAGTCGTCCCAACGAAGGGAGCGAGATGGAAACACATCTCCCCAGATGTCCTCCATCCGGCTGAGTGCGCTCACGGGAAGCGAGGAAGCTTCTCGCGGATCGGCTTTGACTCTGCGAACGTAGTCGTCGTTTGCTTTCGCGTTTTCTGCAAGCAGCTGCGAAAGTAGGTAGTCGAACTCGCTGCTAAGCTCCCAATGCTGGGTTTGAGCCTGAGCCTTCTGGCTCTCAAAATTGCTACGTGCTGCCTGCTGTCCCATTGCAGGAAGTTCCGGCGCGACCCTGGTATTGCGAAGCGCGTTTACAAACTCAATGCGGCCGCCGTCGGTGCGAAGCAGCGTCCGAGCGTGGCGGCTCTTGCCGCTACCGTTAGGGCCGATGACGACTACTGGGTGGCTCCCGGGCAACTCCTCGCCTGTTGGCAGTCGCAGTGTTACGTCCACCGAGTCGCCTCAGTGCAAGAGTGGGGGCGCATCCACAAATTCTAGTGAAGGCCCGTCGAGTCCTCTCTGTTAACCCCCTCGAAGTTGGCGCGTAGGTTTCAGCGCCATGGAATAACCCTTTTAGAGCAATGCAGCTACGCCGAGTGGGTGAGGGGTGCCCGGGTGCGCTCGTCGTTACCTGCAAGCTCAGTGCCGCTCGGGCCAAGAAGCTGAGTCGGGCGCCCTTCGTGTGGGGCCTGCTGGGCCTTGGTTTATACGGAATGAGCTGTGGTGTTCCTCCGCGGCGTGAGTATGGTCGTCGCTCGTCGCTCGTCGCAGGTCAAGGTCGTTCGTCCTCGCTGCGCTGTGGGCGCTGCACCTTGACCTGCTCCTCTTCGACGACTTCTTGGCCTGGTGTGGAGCAACGGACGGGACTGAGGCGACCGCGCGGGGTCGGGTGGGGAGTAGGCCTGCGACGGGGAGGTCGGTCGTGGTGACCAATGCGCGGACGAGTGTGGGCCTTGACGTACATGCCCGGTCGCTGGTGGCGTGTGGGCCGCACGGGCAGACCGGGGAGGTGTCCGAGCAGCACCTGGCTCCGGAGCCGGCCACGGTGATCGACTGGGTGCGGGGCCTGCCGGGCCCGGTGGCGGTGACCTATGAGGCAGGGTCGACCGGGTTCGGGCCGGCGCGGGCGTTTGACGAGGTCGGGTCCGGTGTCTGGTCGCGGCGCCGTCGAAGCTGCAGCGTCCGGCCGGCTTCGGGCGAAGACCGACGCGCGGGATGCCCGGCATCTGGCCCGGCTGTTGCACCTGTCGGAGATCGTGGAGCTCGTGGTCCCGAGCCGGGAGCTGCGGCCGCGCCACTGGCGAGCTCGGTGGTCCTGCCCTGACCTCGGGCCGCTCGGCACTCACAGCCGCGCCGTGGTCGGTGTCGGCGCTGGTGTGGCAGGGTGGTGAGCCCTCGGTGACCGGTGGGCTGCTGCCCGGCAGGGCGGGGTCGGAGCTACCGACGATGCTGCGGTTCCGTGTCGGCCCGATCACCTTGGAGATTTGTGCGGCGCTGCTTACACCATGATGCTGGCCGCGTGGCGCGGAGAGCTCATGCAGGTGGTGGCGGTCGGCTCTGGCGGTCCCGGGGGATCGGGCCGAAGGTTGTCGCCACAAGGTCGACCGCGCGGACCGTCGCGTCGTCCAGGACCTCAGCGGGCGAGAACGTAAGCTGGTACATACGGTTTCTGAGAGCTGTTCGACCATGGCGTAGAAGCGTGCATCGTCAGCCACTTAGGCCCCTTACGTTTGCTGCTGCTCGGTTACCTGAATGGACTTGTCATGAGTAATAAGTCTTGCCAGGCAGCGGTGGTTATCAAGCCTGCGGGTTCGGCACCATTGGAGTGCGCCTTCCGCGGAATCGTACGACCGAGCGCTGACTATGACGTACGAATCCTGATAATGCGGGAAGTTGAAATCTGCACTGCGAATGAGATAAACCCCATAGGTCTTTTCGGCCCGCCGATAATCCGCTACTTCTAAACGTTGATCAGCGCTGACTGGCACGGTCGATAGCTGCGGAACCCAGCGACCAAGCAATTTCTGATCGACAACGTTGCGGTCAAAATTAAGGATTTCCGCGAGTTCTGGGTCGAGGCTCGCTGCTTCCGGGTTAGGCGGGGTCGTCCCAGGCGAAGAGTCGGAATTGGGGAACTTGCCCAGGAGGCTCGCGACAACGACAGCGCTAGCGAAAATCAATAGAACGACGATCGCAGATAGAATAATGGCCATGAAACTCTGTTTACGCGCCGGACGTGCTGTGGGAAGACGTCGTTCTTTCGCCTGAGGGGGCGGGTCGCTTTTTGGCGCCGGACGTGTCTCGACGGAAGGGTCTGCCCAAAGGGCTGCAATGTTGGCCCAGTCGACGTTCCCGCTATTGCCCGAAGTGGCAGCCGTCTCTCCTGCTGGGATAAGTATTTGCGCGAGGAGCGGGAAGGAGGCCTCGATCGTCGGCGGCGCTTCCGGTTGTTCTTCCACAATCCAGCGAGCGAGGTCCACGACGCTGTCAAGCCAGCGGTTGTCCTCCCAGCGGGGTGCAACACTCGCCACGATGCCCGCGTCGAAGTTCGAAAAGTCGAGGTGCCCGCTCAGGAGCGTCTCGTAAAGTAGGTACAGGCCGGCAACCGGATGCTGCTGGATCATGGGGAACCTGGCTGCATCGCCAGCGATGGCCGAGGGATCGAAAACCGGGAGAGTGGGGTCGTGGGGCTCGATCTCGGCCTCGTAAAAGCGTTCTTTGAAATGCTGAACGAGTAGGACAGCCGCTGCCCACGAGTCGCTCGGGAGACTCGGCACCGCGCTTTGGAGCCGCTCGGAGCCTTGGCCCGTGTACACGAAGTCTGGGTCGGCTCCGTAAGCAGGGATGGCCTCGTACGGAACGGCCGGTTCCGTAGCGTACTGGGGTTGGTGCCACCGCAGTTCATCCGCAATATTCGTCGGTTGATATAGATAGAGGTGGAACGGCGCGAAGTAGGCGTTGATCCAAAGCATTTCCGCGAGTGTGCGCAACGGCTGGGACTCCCGCAGCTTTGCGACCTCAAGCAGATTCTGGGCCACGTACTTCGTATGTCGCGGGTAGCCGCCCCATACCCTCGCGTGGTGGGCGCATGACATAGCAACGGCAAAGAGCCTGGCGGCGAGCTCGTCGCTGTCGGCGGCTACGGCGTCCCTGTTGTAGAGGTAGGCCATGTGTTCGGCCGCGACGGATTTTGTCGTCGGAAGTGAAGCGCGGGTAACGTAGCTTGCAAGCCTGGCGATCGTCTTCACGGAGTCTTCAGTCTCGCGGTTCTCATTCACAATTTCGTTGTGTACTTCGTAGGAGTCTCTGAGAGACTGGGTGAGGAGGTTCAACTCCGTGAGGGCCAGCGAGACGATCGTCGCGGCGCGTTCGCCTTCCGGCGAGTTCGAGGACGCCAGCCGCTCCGCGTACGCCTCGACCGCGTCGAGGTACTCAAGGTCTGGAACCCGCATCTGCCCGACGGCTGGGTCGAGCAAGCCTCCAAAATAGACGTCCCCTCCCAGGAGGCTTTGAAGAGGCAGGGACACCTCGTCCAGGGTCTGAGCGAGCCAGACGCAGGCCTCAGTGAACTCTGACGGTGACGGGGTAGCATCGTTCTCGCCGGAGGCGAGCAGAGTTGCCCTGGCGAGCATATGGACGGCGTCGGCGAGCTGGCTTAGCCCTTCACGGGCATATACGTCGGCCGTCATCTCAGTCGCGGCGGGGAGTCGGAGTAAGAGTTCGCACCCGGGAAGGCTCGCTACGCCCAGAGTGAGGTCGCCATCGGAAGACCTGTCGCTCTCGAGCTTCGCTCTTTGCACGGATTCAACTCGTGGATGGCACCGCTTTAACATGTCCAGGCACACCTTGGCTCCATAGACCATCGCCAACCAGGAGTCCTCGGGTCCCCAGTCGCGCTCTTGGACTCCGAAGACACCCGCGGCAACGAAGAGGGCCGCGCGCGCGAACTCGACGTCTGCGGCGGCCTCGTCAGCCTGCGGTCCGTTCTCAGGATGCATCAGCGAAGCCCCCGGTCGATCGAACCAGACGCGGCTATGGGCGCGCCGCAGCGCGTGACGCCGCTCTGCACATTGTCGACCCAGCGCGGGCTTGGCCCTATGTGGGATCAACGGGCCCGGCTGTGTGCGGGACCAAGAGGCGGGGCAATCCCCGCGAGAAGGTCGGACAAGGTGTCGGCGACCCTGTCCCGCGGGCTGGAGTCGGGCGTACCGTCTAAGACGTAGCCTTCGGACGGAGCGTGAGATGCCCTGTTACCGCGAACGGACAGGTTTCACTGGCGGAGGGCGCCCCGTTGCCGCTTCTGGGCCGAGGAGCGTGCCGACGACTGCTCGCGTGGTCCCGGGCCCGCCGCGGACGGTTGTGTCGACGAGGGCGGTCAAGGCCGCCCCGCGATCGGTGCAGTCGCCTCAGCCCTCCAGTACCGCCCCGCGGACGCCGCCGCCAACTTCCCCGCGGGCGCGCCAGCGGGTGGCAGCCCCAGACACGAGTGTCGCGACGTCACAGGACGGAGCCCTGTCCCTGTCGGCTGAGCTGGGTCGGCTGCGAGCGGGACAGGGATCGCGGAAGCAGCTAGGCGACTTCTCAGAGGCTGTCGCAGCGGGTCTCGCAGTGGTGGTACTCAAGCACGATCTGCTCCAGCAGCATGCCCCAGGACTCAGCTCGCATGGGTTGGACGTGCAGACGGTCGACGCGGCCGGAAAGACGTGGGCGTTCGAGGTGAAGGGTACAGGGGTCTCGGGAAAACTCCCGAGAGGAACTAGCTACGCGATCGGACGGCAAGGCAGCGGACAGTATGTCGCGGACCGGTCCACCAACGGTCACGTCCGAGCGACGTCGGCAATGGCCGTTGGCCCTGCGTTCGATCAGATGGGCAGCCTCCTTGTGCAGGTAAATGTCGCCGACAACGAAATCACGGTCTGGGACGTGGACGCGGTGGGGCGGAGGGCGAAGTCGCCGACAGAACGCCGTTCCCTCAATGAGGTCGTCACCGCAATCGAGCAGTGGGATCAGCCCTCGTAGGCGTCGGCAGCCGACTCGGAGGTCACAGGGGAAGCTATACATCTCGCGACGCGATACTTTGCTAATTGGTTTTGGGCGTTGAGCGGGCGGCCAGATGTCGGGTGGTACGCATCAGTACCAGCGGCGGCCCGGGAGCTGTAAGTATTGACGCGGCAAGTATGTGTTGCAGTGGTTTGCAGAGTTCGTTGTATGGCTGGTGGCTCGATGGCTCTAGTGGCCGAATGACTTTGGCGACTAAGTGACCGGAGACCTCGCCGACGTTGCTTCGGTGTCGAACGCCGAGGTGCATTACTTGAGGAGTCGGAAGCGTCATGCAGCGGTCTGGGACTACAGTGCATGAGAGAATCTAGCGCCGAGCGCCAGTGCTCGCGCGAATGGGTGAGCTGCATGGTTTCGCCAGGATTTCTAGCATGGGCCCCGTTGGCTTGAGGCGGTACGTTTTGCGCGACTCAGGGCATGGTGGACGGGCTTCCTGATGCCTTCTGACCAGTGGTTCTTGGGTCGAGGACGGTGGCGCGCTTGCCGCGTCTTGCAGCGACGAGGCCTTCTTCTTGAAGGAGCGCAACGGCGCTGTATGCAGTACTGGTGGCAACCTTATACCGTGCTGCCAATGCTTTCACTGCTGGAATCTGGTCGCCGACCTCCAATACTCCGCAAGCAATGGCGCCCCGGACGTCGGACACGATCTTCTGGTATCTATGGACCTCGTTGGAGCGAGGGGAGCCGACATCGGCGGGCAAGTTCTTGGAGGTCGCCTCGGTCGGAACGGCTGGCATCCGTACTCCGGAGGACTTCATCGCGCGTTGGTCGGACTCTGCTACCCAGGCCGTATAGACCCGGAGAGTTGTCGAGCCGCCGCCACCGTGGCCGAGGCGTCCAGCCACAGTGCGGACGTCCACGCCAGCGGCAATCAGCTCCGTGGCGGAGTAGTGGCGGAGTTGGTGGAGGTTCATGTCCCAGCCGAGCCTCTTGCACATCCGCACGTAGCGGTTAGAGATCGAGGAGGGGCGGAGCCAGGTGCCGTGGTCGATCGAGGGGGAGAAGATGTGGCCGTCCGGGCGGATCGTGATCCCGGCTGAGTTGGCGAGCCGCTCGCACTCCGCTCGGTAGGTCTTCAACAGCGTGACCGTGTCTGCGTCGAGGTGGATGCGGCGCTGCTGGTGGGTCTTGGTGTCCTTCTCCCATGTCTCCGTGTCTCGCTGGGCGATGCTGGAGCGAATTGTGAGGACCGCGCGGTCGAGGTCGAGGCGGTCCCAGCCTAGGGCGCAGAGCTCGCCGCGGCGGGCTCCGGTGACCATGGCCAGCCAGAGGAAGCAGGCCCACCAGAGGTCGGCGTCGAACGCGGAGGCCAGGATCCTGGCCGCCTGAGCGGCCGTGGGCGGGTCGGGCTCGGCCACTGAGCCGCGGGGCGGCTCGGCCTGGTCGAGCGGGTTGACGGCGATCCAGCGCCAGCGGACGGCCCGCGCGAGCGCGCCGCTCAGGCAGAAGTGAATCTTGCGGATCGTGGCGCTCGCGAGCGGCTTGCAGACGTGGCGAGTGCACTTCGCGTCGCACTCGTGCGGCTCGTCAGTGGAGTGGTCGACCTTGACCCGGCCGTTGCAGTGCTGACGGCAGCGCCGCAAGATCGCGTAGTACGAGTCCAGGAGCTCGCCGTCGAGCCTCGCGACCTGGAGCGGACCGAGGCGTGGGCGGATGTGGACTCGGATGACCTGCTCGTAGCGGTCCCTCGTCGTGTCTTCGACTTCGAGGAGCTCGAGGTAGCGGTCCAGGAGTTGGTCGACCGTGGCCTTGGTGCGCGGATTGCGCTGCTCGTCGACCTGCGTGGCGAGCCGGCGTTGCACCTTCTCGGCCTCTTTGCGAGCGTCCTTGCCCGCGGGGACGGTCTCGACGAGGTAGTGCCGCTTGCCGCTCAGGGGGTCGATGCCCGCGTACACGCGGACGCGGAGTGCGCCGTTGGGGCGGACCTCGATCTCGCCCCGCTGTCGTCTGGCCATGGGAGCGACGCTAGCGATTCGCTCCCATCATGGCTCCCAAGCCTGTGGATAACTCCGGTCAGCGCCCCTGCTGACCTGCGTGCCCCCGGCAGGATTCGAACCTGCGACACCCGCTTTAGGAGAGCGGTGCTCTATCCCCTGAGCTACGAGGGCCTGGGGTGAGCCTACCGGGGGCCGTCCCAGGGCCGACGGGCCCCACGCCACACGGCGGGAACCGGCGGAATGGGGTAGTCAGGGAGCATGACGCGCGACCGAATCGTCCGATTGCTCCTGGCGGGGATGACCGCCGGGGGGCTGCTACTGACGACGGCGGGTTCCTGTGCGCCGGCGCCCGCCCCACCGGGCCAACAGCAGAACCAGAACGACGACGACCAGAACGACGACCAGAGCGACGGTGACGACCAAGGCGGCGGGGAGCAGGACGACGACTGACCCGGGCCGGGCCGGCGCCGGAGGGATGTCGCGCACGCCGCCGGTCAGGACGTGGGGCTCGGCCCGACCTCAGGCCAGGCGCTCGGGCTGGTCGTCGCACCAGGGGTGAGTAGCGGGTCCTGAGCGGACAGACCGAGGAGCACGACACGTCGGGCCACCGGCCTGCTCGACGCACACCGGGAGCGACTCGCACACCGCCGGACGTGGAGTCCGCCGCTGCTCAGTCCGCCGCGTCGGCGCGGGCGAGGCTGTCGGCGTACTCCGCCTCGTCGAACTCCTCGGCGGTCGCCTGCTTGGTGCCGTTGTAGACCTCGCGGTCCAGGTCGCCGGTCGGGGCGGCGACCAGCATCGCCACGACGGTGTCGCCGTTGACGTTGAGGAAGGTGCGGAAGATCCCGGCGAACCAGTCGACGGCGATCAGCAGGCCGACGGCCTCGAACGGAAGCCCCAGCGACGTCGCGAGGAACATGGCGACCACCGGGAAGCCGCCGGGGACGGTGATCGTGCCCATGTTCAGCAGCACCGCCAGGCCCATGCCGAGCACGATCTGGCCGGTGGTGAGCGTGATGTCGCCGGCCTGGGCCAGGAACATCACCACGATCATGTAGTTGAGCACCGCGCCGTACGAGCCCATGGTCAGGCCGACGGAGAGGGTGAAGTTCGCGACCCGCGGGCTGACCCCGACCTTCTCGACGGCGTTGCGCAGGACCGTCGGGAAGGTGACCGCCGAGCTCGTCGTCGTGATCGCGATCATCGTCTGCTCGGCGAGCTTGGCGGGCAGCCTCCACGGGTTGAGCCGGGTGCGCAGGGTGACCACCACGACGAACAGGGCGGCGATGATCAGCACGCCGAGCAGCGTCGTCCCGAGGTAGGCCAGCGTCGTCGTCACCACGGCGAAGCCGACGTCGCCCGCGAGCGCGGCGAGCAGACAGAAGACGCCGATCGGGGCCAGGTACATGACGAGCCGGATCATCGAGAGGACGACCTGCTGCACCTGGTCGAGCAGGTCCAGCACCAGCCGGTTGCCGGTCTTCGCGATGTAGCCGTTGAGCGCCACGCCGAACAGCAGCGAGAACACGATGATCGGGACCATCGTGGCCGTCGACATCGCGGCGAAGATGTTGGTCGAGACGAAGTTCAGCAGCGTCTCCTGCCAGCCGCTCGCCTCGGCGGCCGACTCCTGCAGGGACGGGTCGAGCTCGCCGCTGAACGTCATGCCCGAGCCCGGCTGGAACAGCACGCTGAGACCCCACGCGAGCAGCGCGGAGACGACGGCGAACCCGATCATCCAGGCGAACGTGCGGCCCGCCAGCCGCCCCATCCCGGTGCCGGTCATCGAGCCGGTCGCCACGATCACCGAGGCCATCACGAGCGGCACGATCGACATCTGGATGAGCCGGATGAACAGGTCCCCGACGAACTTCAGGTTGGCGGCCCAGTCCCCCACGACGAGGCCGAACGCGATGCCGAGGAGTGCGCCGGCCCCGATCATGATCGCTGGGTTCCTGAGCAGCTTCACGTGCCCTCCCGGTGTCGTGCCCCGTCACGAACCCTCATGGTGAGCCGCGCCTGTGGCCTCGGGATTGCCGCCACGTTGCCGGGATGCGGGCGCTACCTCAGGGGGGAGGGCTCGTCGACCGACGTGGTCTCCGTGCGTGGGGCGGGGACCGCGCCCGTCGGGTGGGTGCGCTCCAGCTTGGCCCCCTCCACGTCGACGTCCGGGAGGATCCGGTCCAGCCACCGCGGCAGCCACCAGGCGGCGTCCCCGGCCAGGTGCAGGACGGCGGGGATGATCAGCATCCGGACCACGAACGCGTCGAGCAGGACGCCGAAGGCGAGGCCGAAGCCGATCGGCCGGACCATCGCGAGGTGGGAGAAGACGAACCCGCCGAACACCGAGAACATGATGATCGCCGCGGCCGTGACCACCGCGCGGCCCGCCTGCAGGCCCTCCTTGACGGCGAGCCGGGCCGGGGAGCCGTGCACGTACGCCTCGCGCATCCCGGAGACCAGGAACAGCTGGTAGTCCATCGCGAGTCCGAACAGGATGCCGACCAGGATCGTCGGCAGGAAGTTCAGGACCGGGCCCGGGTCGTGCACGCCGAAGACCGCGCCCAGCCAGCCCCACTGGTAGATCATCACGACCGCGCCCATGGCCGCGAAGTACGACAGCACGAACCCCACGGTGGCGGTGACCGGCACGAGGATCGAGCGGAACACCAGGATCATGATCAGCAGCGACAGTCCGACGACCACGCCGAGGTAGAGCGGCAGGGCGTCGGCCAGCGTGGCCGAGATGTCGATGTTGCCGGACGGCACCCCCGCGACGGCCAGGGGGGTCCGGGGCTCGAACGGGGTGGCCGTGGCGCGGAGCTCCCGGACGAGCTCCTCGGTGGCGACGGAGGTCGGACCCTCGGTGGGCACGACCTGGAAGACCGCGAACGAGCCGTCGGGCGCGGTGGCGACCGGCGCGACGCCGGACACCGAGGGGAACGCCCCGATCTGCTCCGCGACCTGCAGCTGGGCGGCGGTCCGCGCGGCCTCGTCGAGTCCGGCAGGCAGATCGGCCACGACGACCAGGGTGCCGTTCTGTCCGGCCCCGAACTTGTCCGCCACGACCGAGTAGGCCTGGTACTGCGTCGAGTCCTCGGGCTCCGACGAGCCGTCCGGCAGGCCGAGCCGCAGCGCGAGCGCGGGCAGGGCGACCACCACGAGCAGCACGAGCCCGCCGACGGCCCGCAGCACCGCGCTGCCGGTGGACATCGGTGTGGTCGACGCGTCCGCGTGCGAGTGCGACCGCGACCGGGCCTTCTTCGGCAGCGCCCGCAGCCCGATCAGGGACAGCAGCGCGGGAGTCAATGTCACGGCGACGAGAACGGCGACGGCGACGCAGGCCGCCCCGACCGAGCCCATCAGGCCGAGGAACGGGATGCCGGTGACGTTGAGCGCGACCAGCGCGATGACGACGGTGACGCCTGCGAACACCACGGCGTTGCCGGAGGTGCCGTTCGCCAGCGCGATCGACTCGGGCACGGGCAGCCCCGCGCGGAGCTGCCTGCGATGCCGGTTGAGGATGAACAACGAGTAGTCGATGCCCACCGCGAGCCCCAGCATGAGGCCGAGGATCGGGGTCACCGACGTCATCTCGACGACGCCGGACAGCGCCATCGCCCCCGCGACGCCCACGCCGACGCCGACGAGCGCGGTGAGGATGGGCAGCCCGGCGGCGATCAGCGTGCCGAGCATGACGAGCAGCACGATCGCCGCGATGGCCACGCCGATGATCTCGCCGGGCCCGGCGAGACCGTCGATGTTCTGCGTGATCTCGGAGGAGAAGTCGGCCTGCACGCCCGCGATCGGGGTGGCCTCGATGGCCGCGACCACGCCGTCCTTCGTCGTGGTGGGGACGGACATCTGGGCGTCGGCGAACGCGACGGTCGCGACCGCCGCGCTGCCATCCTCGGACACCGTGCGGATGCCCTCGGCCAGCCGCATCTGGGTCTCGCCCGCGGTGAGCTGGGCCTCCTGCGCGTCCAGCTGGCCCCGAGCGGCGTCGAGCTGCTGTCGTTGAGGGGCCAGGGCCGCGGCGGGCGCACCCGCGGCCGCGGCGGCGTCGAGCTGTGCCTGCCCCTGCGCGAGCTGCGCCTTCGCGGCGTCGAGCTGGGCTCGTCCGCCGGTCAGCTGCTGCTCCGCGCCCGCCCGCTGCGCCGCGACGGCGAAGGGGTCGATCACCTGTCGCACGCCCTCGACCTCCGACGCGCGCTGCAGCGCCGCCGAGATCTCCTCCTGCTGGGCGGCGGTGAAGGGTTGTCCGTCGGTGGTGTGCAGGACGACCAGGCCCGTGCCTCCACCTGCGTCGGGCAGCTCGGCGGACAACCGCGTCGACACCTCGTCCGTCGGTGTCCCGGGGATCGTGATGGCGGTGCCCAGTGAGCCTCCCACCAGGAGGAACGCGATCACGGCCGCGGCCAGCGCCGCGATCCAGGCCACGACGACCCGCCAGGCGTGGCGGGCCGAGAAGGCGCCGAGGCGGTGCAGCAGTTCTGCCATGGGTGTAGGGCTCCTAGAAGCGCAGGGTCGTGAGGAGGCGGTCGAGCAGGTGGTCCCAGTGCAGGCGGGAGGCCGGTGTGTCGGCCCCCCCGGTGCGCGCCCACCAATGCCCGTGGAGCACGAGCACGTCGGAGAGCAGGGCGGTGACGACCAGGTCGACCTCGAGCGGGTCGACCGTGGGGTAGCGCGCGGCGGCGGCGGCGCGCAGGTCGGCGATGCAGCGCCCGAAGGCGGTCTGGACGAACGCCTGGACCCGGGGGTCGCGCTCGTCGCGCGCACCCAACGCATGGGTCAGGTACGACATCGGGCCGACGAGGTCGGTGGAGCGCAGCACCCGGACGACGTCCGCGGCGACCGCGGCGGGTCCGGGCTCGCCGGGGGGATGGGCGGAGGTGGCGGCGAGGAACCCGTCGACCACGACGTCGAGCACCTCGGTGCAGGCCGCGAGGACGATCTCGTCCAGCGTGGCGAAATGGTTGAACACGGTGCGCCGCGAGACCCCGGCCAGGTCGGCGACGGCGCCGACGGTCAGGCCGCCGGGGCCGGACCGGGAGGTGATGGCCAGCGCGGCGTCGATGATCGCACGGTGGGTGCGCGCCTTCTGCGCGTCACGCACCTCGGAGGCCACCCGATCGAGTGTACGAATCTCGCTGCACCGAGTGCAACGAGAGTCGCGCCACCCGTCCGTGGTGATGGATGGAACACGAGCGAGCACGGACGACCAGGCGGCGGCGACCTACTCTGGAACGGTTCCGAATTCTCCGTGCACAAGTGAGGACGGCTGCCGTGCGGCTCTCGCTGCTGGCGCTGGCCCTGGGTGCCTTCGCGCTCGGGACCGGCGAGTTCACCGTGATGGGGCTGCTCCCGGAGATCGGTGACGGCCTCGGCATCACCATCCCGGAGGCGGGGCACCTGGTCTCGGCGTACGCGATCGGCGTCGTCGTGGGCGCGCCGCTGCTCATCGCGGCGGCCACCCGGATGAACCGCCGCCAGGCGTTGATCCTGTTCATGGGCCTGTACGGGGTGGGTCACCTGCTCTCCGCGATCGCCCCGTCCTACGGGCTCGAGGCGGTCGCCCGGTTCCTCTCCGGCCTGCCGCACGGGGCGTACTTCGGGGTCGCTGCGGTGGTGGCGGGCACCCTCGCCGCCCCCGGACGCCGGGCCCGGGCGATGGCGATGATGTTCGCAGGCCTGACGGTGGCCAACATCGTCGGCGTGCCGCTGTCGACGCTGCTGGGCCAGCTGGTCGGGTGGCGGTGGACCTTCGCGGTCGTCGGGCTGATCGCGCTCGCCGCGGCCGTGGCGGTCCGGCTGAAGGTGCCGGACGTCCGCCCGGACGGGGCGCCGCCGCGGCTCGCGGAGGAGTTCCGGGCGCTCGGTCGTCGGCAGGTGTGGCTGACCCTGCTGGTCGCCGTGCTCGGCGGCGCGACCCTGTTCGCGAGCTACAGCTACATCGCGCCGATGCTCACCGAGGTGGCCGGGTTCCCGTCCGCCGCGATCACGCTGCTGCTGGCGATGTTCGGCGTGGGCATGACGATCGGCAACCTCATCGGCGCGCGCCTGGCGGACTGGAACCCGATGCGGGCGATCCAGCTGGTGTTGGTGGCGGACGTCGTCGTGGCGTTGGCGCTGGTCCCCGCGATGCGGCACCCCGTCAGCGCGGCCATCGTGCTGTTCCTGTTCGCGGTGTCGACGTTCTCGCTGATCCCGTCGGCGCAGCTGCGGATCATCGACGGGGCCGAGGGTGCGCCGCACATGGCGGCGGGCTCGATGCACGCCGCGTTCAACCTGGCCAACGCCCTGGGCGCCTGGCTGGGCGGGGTCGCGATCGCGCTCGGCTTCGGGCTCACCTCGCCGAACGTCGTCGCGGCGGTGGTCGCGTTCCTCGGTCTCGTGGTGGCGACGGTCGCGGTGTGGGTCGAGCGGCCCTCCCGTCAGGCCGTGCCCGCGTAGCGCCTCGGCCGGCCCCACGCAGGCGCTGATCAGAGCCCTCTCAGACGCCTCTCAGACCCTCGCGCGAGACTGTGGCCATGCGCATCCTCGTGGTGGACGACGACCGCTCCGTGCGTGAGTCGCTGCGCCGCTCGCTGGCGTTCAACGGCTACCAGGTCGACCTCGCGAGCGACGGTTTCGGCGCGCTCGAGGCGGTCGACGCCCAGCGCCCCGACGCGATGATCCTCGACGTGATGATGCCCCGGCTGGACGGGCTGGAGGTCTGTCGTCGGATGCGCGCGGCGGGGGACGAGCTGCCCATCCTCGTGCTCACCGCGCGGGACGCGGTGTCCGACCGGGTCTCCGGCCTCGACGCGGGCGCGGACGACTACCTGCCCAAGCCCTTCGCGCTGGAGGAGCTGTTGGCCCGGCTGCGGGCGCTGCTGCGCAGGCGTACCGCGGACGACATCGCCGCCGCCGCGGGATACAGCCCCACCCTGCAGTTCGCCGACCTGTCGCTGGACCCGGACACCCGGGACGTCCGCCGCGGGGACCGTCCGATCAGCCTCACCCGCACCGAGTTCTCGCTGCTGGAGCTGCTGCTGCAGAACCCGCGCCGGGTGCTGACCCGCTCCACGATCCTCGAGCAGGTCTGGGGCTACGACTTCCCGACGACGGGCAACGCCCTCGAGGTCTACATCGGCTACCTGCGGCGCAAGACCGAGGCGGAGGGTGAGCCGCGGTTGATCCACACCGTGCGCGGCGTCGGGTACGTGCTGCGCGAGACGCCCCCGTGACACAGACCCTCCTCCCGCGCCTGGAGCGGGTGAGCCTGGGGGCCCGGATCGGCATCCTGGCCGCGGCGGTCGCGGCGGCGGTCGTCGTGCTGGTGTCGATGGCGGCCTTCTTCGTGGTGCGCGGCAGCCTGCTCGCGTCCCTCGACGAGAACCTGCAGCAACGGGCGGTCGCCGCGGCCCAGAGCCAGCTCGCGCGGCCGGAGCTGCTGGCCACCGTGCCGTCGGAGATCCTCGGGGCGGCGGACATCCGCGTCGCGCTGCTGTACTCGTCCGGCCTGGCGCAGTCCGCGGAGGGTGCGGCGTCCGCGCCGCCGTTGTCGGAGGTGGAGCTGGCGGTCGCCCGCGGCGAGGAGCCCGAGTCAGTGCGCTCCGCGAGCGGGTACCGCGTGGTCGCGGTGCAGGCGGGGGAGGGGCGGGCACTGGTGATCGCGCAGAAGATGGACTCCACCCAGGCCGCGTTGGCGGGCCTGGCGACCACCCTGCCCGTGATCGGCGGGATCGGTGTGGTGTTCGCAGGCCTCGCGGGCGCGGCGGTGGCGCGGGCGGGACTGCGGCCCGTACAGCGGCTGACCGAGGCCACCGAGCGGGTCACCGCGACCGGGCAGCTCAGCCCGATCCGGGTCAGCGGATCCGACGAGCTGGCCCGGCTCACCCGGAGCTTCAACGAGATGCTCGGCGCGCTCGCCGCCTCGCAGGAGCAGCAGCGCAGGCTCGTCGCCGACGCCGGGCACGAGCTGCGCACCCCGCTCACCTCGCTGCGGACCAACCTGGAGCTGCTCGCGTCGGCCGAGCGGCCGGGGGCGCCCACGCTGCCGCGCGAGGACCGCGAGGAGATGCTCACCGACGTCCGGGCCCAGGTCCAGGAGCTCACCCAGCTGATCGGCGACCTCACCGAGCTGGCCCGGGACGACCTCCCGACCGCCGCCCGCGAGCCGGTCGAGCTCGTCGACGTCGTCGAGCGGGCGTTGGAGCGGGTGCGCAGGCGGGCCGGGCCGGACATCGGGTTCGACGTCACGCTCGTCCCGTGGACGCTCGTCGGGGAGGCCCCCGCGCTGGAGCGGGCCGTGCTGAACCTGCTGGACAACGCGGTGAAGTGGAGCCCGCCGGGCGGGCACGTCCGGCTGCGGATGGTCCCGCTCGACGACTGGACGGTCGTCGTCGAGGTCGCGGACTCGGGGCCCGGGATCGCCGAGGAGGATCGCCCCCACGTGTTCGAGCGGTTCTACCGCGCCGACACCTCGCGGACGATGCCCGGCTCCGGACTGGGCCTGGCGATCGTCCGGCAGGTGGCGGTGCGGCACGGCGGGGCGGTGTGGGCGGACAAGGCGCCCGAGGGCGGGGCGCTGCTCAGCCTGCGCCTTCCCGGGCGCCGGGCCGACCTTCCCTAACGCCAGTCGGCGGGCAGCTCGAGGGCGAGCTGCCACGAGACGCCGTAGCGGTCCGCGGTGAAGCCGAACGGGCCGAAGCCGTAGTCGCCCAACGGCATCGTCGGGGTGCCGCCCTCGGCCAGCGCGGCCCAGAGCTTCTCCAGCTCCTCCCGGCTGTCGCAGGTGACGAACAGCGAGACCCCCGGCGTGAAGTCCCAGGCGTGCTCGACCGGGGAGTCGAAGCAGCGGACCCGCTGTCCGGCGACCCGGAACACGCCCTGTTGGACCTTCCCCTCCGGGGTGCGGACGAGGGTGAGCACCTCGCCGTCGGCGAACAGCCCGGTGTAGAAGGTCATCGCCTCCTCGGCCTCGCCGCCCTGGAACATCAGGAACGGTTCCATCGTGGACATCTCAGCCCGCCTTCTCGGCCAGCCAGGCCGTCCAGGTGTCGGTGATCGCGGCGCGGTCGGCGCCGGGGGTGTACTCGTGGTGGCCCACGGCCAGGCACATGCCGATCAGCGAGCGCTCGTGGAAGCGGATCAACGCGTTGTCGGTCCGGATGCCCAGGTAGTGCTCGCTGCGCAGGTCGACGGTCCCCGGGCCGACCGGGGTGTCGACGGTGTCCCCCTCGGCCGGGTCGCCGAACGCCTCGAGCGCGCCGGTCCAGGCCTCGGGCCCGGGCGGCGCCTCGGCCTCGACGTAGACGGCGGGGCGGCCGGGGAAGTGGACGAGGTACTCGCGCAGGGTGCGCAGGTAATGGTCCCAGCCGAGGCCCGTCATGGTCTCGAACTCGTCCCCCCAGTCCTCCTCTGCGATGCCACTGTGGACGAAGCGGAGGACCGTGGTCCCACCCTCCGCCGCCTCGAGGACGTACTCGATGGCCTGGGTGCCGAAGCGCTGCTCGAGCCGGTGCGGGGCGTCCTCGACGATCTCGGCGGCGGCGTCGTCCCCCTCGAAGGTCATGAACCAGCCCGCCTGGCCCTCGCGCGTCGCGATCGCCCGCCACACGTCCTCCGGCGGGACGGGGAGGGCGACCTCGCGGCGGATCTCGAATCTCACTGCTGCTCCTCCTCGGGAGGCATCGCGGGATGCAGGGCGACCACGATGCGGTGCGGCCTCCCCTGGGCGGAGTGGTACTTCGCGACGAGCCCGGTCACGGACTCGCCGAGCTCCCGGGCGAACGCCGCCCGGTCCGCGGCGGCGGCGAAGGTGATCTCCCCGTCGATCGCGAACGTGGCGATCCGCCGGGGGCCCGCGGCGGTGATCAGCCTGCCGACCTCGCGGAGCAGCCGAGCGGCGAGCGCGAGCAGCCACTGCGCGGAGAGCTTGTCCGGCTCGCGGTCCGGGTCCGGCGCCACCAGTGCCCACGCCTGCGGCGACACGACGAAGGCGCCCGCCGCCGCGCGCAGCACCCGCTCGGTCATGTTGCCCTTGCGGCGCTCCTCGACGAGCTCGACGAGGCCGTGTGCCTCCAGGGCCCGCAGGTGGTAGTTCACCTTCTGCCTGCTCAGGCCCAGCTCGGCGGCCAGGCTCGTGGCTGAGCCCGGTTCCCGCAGGGCTCCCAGCAGGCGGGCGCGGACGGGATCGAGGGCGACCGCCGCGGCGGCGGGGTCCTCGATCACGACGGTGGGACCGGGCATGCAGTGAGGGTCTCACCGACAACAATGCCTGTCAAGAAAGCAGATGTTGTCGGTGGATCCCGTTCGGCGGTCCCTGGGTCGTCGCCATTAGGGTCGCCGCACACGCCCGGCGACCTCAGGAGCACCCAGCCCGGATGACCGACGAGCACACCGACGGCGGCGGTCGTCACCCCACGCCCGCCGAGCCGGGAACCGAGGCCTCGGTCACGGAGCAGGGTGAGCGCACCCCGGAGCCGCAGGTGCCCGCGGGTGCGGACCCGACGCCGGACCTCGCCACCCCGCCCGTGGGGTCGCCGCCGGTCGATCCGCTGACGGACACGGGGCGCCACGCGCTCATCGAGCCGATCGCGCCGGAGGGGCAGGACTGGGCCGAGCCGATCACGCGGGACCGGCCGGTCGTCTCGGCCGATCCCGGCCGGGCGCCCGTGCCGGGCGGGCCCGCTGCCTCGGGTGGGGCCGCCTTCGAGGAGGCGACGACCGCGGCGGAGGTCCCGAGTCCGCCGCCCGGGCCGGGCGTCTCGCGGCCCTCCGGACGCCGTCGGCTGCTCGCCCTCGCGGGAGCGGCGGTGGCCCTCGCCCTGCTCGCCGGTGCGGCCGGCGGGTGGGTCGGCTGGTCGCTGGCCGACCGGAGGACGGGGGAGCTCGGCGTCCTGGAGCGTGGGCTGCCCGCCCCGGACCCGGCGTCCGCGCAGCTCACGCCGGTCGAGGCGGTCGCGGAGAAGGTGTTGCCGAGCGTCGCGCTGCTGCGGGTCGAGGGCGGTGGCCCGGGCGGCGACGAGGGGTCCGGCATCGTGCTGAGCGCCGAGGGCCTGCTGCTCACCAACGACCACGTCGTCTCCGCCGCGGCCGAGGGCGGCACCATCACCGCGATCCTCACCGACGGCCGGGCCTTCACGGGCCGGATCGCGGGCCGCGACGTGGGCTCGGACCTGGCCCTCGTCCGGCTGGACGGCGCCGTGGGCCTCACCCCCGCGGAGCTGGGGGACTCCGAGTCGTTGCGGGTCGGCCAGCAGGTCGTCGCGATCGGCGCGCCGCTCGGCCTCGACGGCACGGTGACCACGGGGATCATCAGCGCCCTGGACCGTGCGGTCAGCGTCGGCGGTGCGGGCGGCGCGCAGGCCACCGTGCTCAACACCGTGCAGCACGACGCCCCGATCAACCCGGGCAACTCCGGCGGCCCCCTGGTCGACCTGCAGGGCCGGGTGGTCGGGGTGAACTCCGCGATCGCAGGCGCCGGGGGCGACCAGGGCGGGTCCATCGGCGTCGGGTTCTCGATCCCGGTCGCCCAGGCCGCCCGGGTGGCCGACGAGCTCGTCCGCACCGGCACCGCGACCCGCGCGGTGCTCGGGGTGAGCGTGACCCAGGCGGGGGCCCCCGCCGCCGGGGGTGCCGTGGTGGGCCAGATCGCGCCCGGCAGCCCCGCGGAACAGGCCGGGATGCGGCCGGGGGACGTCGTGCTGCGGGTCGGGGACCGGCCCATCGCCGACGGCGACGAGCTGGTGGCCGCGGTCCGCGACCACCGCCCCGGAGAGCAGGTGACGCTGCTGCTCGCGAACCGAGAGGTCCGGGTCACCCTGGCGGGCGAGCCGAGCTGAGCCCGCCGGGTGAGCACGGGCCGGCATCCGGCGGAGATCCGTCGTCGAGCCCCCGGGAACGGCGGCGGCGGGCCATGATGGGGGTTCGTGCCGCGGTGCCCCGCGGTGCGGTCAGGGCCCGCGTCGGTGCCGGAACCCCCTCCCCGCACCGGCGCGGTCCCGCCGGGCCCCGCCGGTGGCGGCACCACTACGGTGAGCGCATGGAGATGGTGACCCCGCAGATCGGCCGTGCCCTCGTGGTGATCGTGGACGACCGGGTGACCCACGGGGAGACGCAGGACCGCACCGGCCCGCTCGTGGCCGAGCTGCTGGAGGAGGCGGGCTTCGTCGTGGACGGGGCCGTCACCGTCCCGGGTGAGGCCGTCGCGATCCGCAACGCGCTGAACACGGCCGTCATCGGCGGCGTCGACCTCGTGATCACCGTCGGCGGGACGGGGGTGTCCCCGCGGGACGTCACCTCCGACGCCACGGCAGGCGTCCTGGACCGTCCGATCCCGGGCATCGCCGAGGCCATCCGTGCCTCCGGGCTCGCCGCGGGCGCCGTGGACGCCGGGCTGTCCCGCGGGCTCGTCGGGGTGTCCGGCAGCACGCTCGTGGTGAACCTGGCGTCCTCGCGCGCCGCCGTGCGGGACGGGATGGCCACGCTGTCCCCGCTGGTCGCGCACGTGATCGGCGAGCTGTCGGGGCTCGAGACCTCCTGACCCGGAGCTGCTGTCCGCACTGGCCGCACTGACCGCACTGACCGCACTGACCGCACTGACCGCGTCGCCGGTCCACGCTGACCGGCGACGTCAGGCCGCGCTCAGGCGGAGGGGGTCGTCCCCGCGCCGGGTGTGGTGTCCGACCCCGGGGCCGTGGGCGGTGTCGTCGGCGGGACCGGCGGAGCGCTCGTGGTCGTCGGGGCGGTCGGCGGGGTCGCCGTCGGTGTGGGCGACGGCGTGGCTGGCGTTGTGGGCTGCGCGGTGGGCTGCGCGGTGGTGGTCGGGGTCTCGGGCGAGTCCGACTTCTTCAGCGCCTCGTCGACCGTCTTCCTCACCGAGCCGATCTGCTCGCTGTACTTGCCCTTCGTGGCCTCGTCGACCTTCTGCGCCGCCTTGTCCACCAGCGGGCCCGCCTTCTCCTTGGCCTGCTCGACGTACGGCGCCGCCTTCTCGCTCGCCTTGTCCAGATACGGCCCGGCCTTCTGCTGCGCCTGGTCGACGTACGGCTTGGCCTTGTCGATCAGACCCTTCAGCGTGTCCTGCCAGCCCATCGGTCCTCCACCCCTGTTCGCGGTCCGGTCACCCGGTGTCCGTCCAATGGTGGCACCGAATGGACGCCGGTGTGGACTGGCACGATGGGGGCATGGCAGAACTGCCGGATCGGGTGCGCCGCAGGCTCGCGGAGGTCTTCGGCGACACCCTGCCCGAGGTCACGAAGGACGAGGTCGACGACGAGCCGCGCCCGGCCGACCGGGACGGGGAGCGGGACGAGGAGTGGTACCGGGCGAACCGCCCGCCGCACCACGACCGGGACTGAGCGGCTCAGGCCTGGTGCTTGCCGCTGCCCTCCGCGGCGGCGCCCTGGGCCTTGAGCAGGTCCCTGATCTCCGCCAGCAGCTCGACGTCCGTCGGCTCCGACGGGCCCGGCTCCTCGCCCCGCTTGCGGCGGGCCTTCAGCGCGTTGATCGGCAGCACGAAGACGAAGTAGACGATCGCCGCGACGATGAGGAAGTTGATCGCCGCGCTGATCACGGCCGAGAAGTCGATGAAGGTGTTGGGCTTGTCCGCCTGCAGCAGGATGCCCAGGCCGGGCGTCGACGGCGGCGTGATCGCGTTGAGCAGCGGCTCGATGATGCCACTGGTGAACGACGTGACGATCGCGGTGAACGCGGCGCCGATGACGACCGCGACCGCGAGGTCGACGACGTTGCCGCGCAGGATGAAGTCCTTGAAGCCCTTGAGCACGTTGCCCCCTCCGAACGGCCGTGCGGCCGGCTCTCGATCAGTACCGGAATGATCAGTACTGCGAGCGGAGCGTAACGGCGACCTGATCCGAGAGCGAAGCAGCCGCCACGCGCGTCGCGAGTTCCCGAGGGAGGGCTACCAGCGCCGATCGTCCGCGCGCGGCGGTGCCCGCGGCGCCCGCGCCGGGCTCGAGCACGGTCAGCACGACCGCGGAGTCGGCCAGCACGGTGGGCCCGCCGCCCTCGGCCGCGGCGGTCACGACGTCCACGCGCGTGCCCGGGGTGAGCAGACCCGCGATCTCGGGATCGGCGAGCCGGACGGGCACGGCCGCGGCGTCGACGACGCCGGTCGCCCGTGCGGCCAGCGTGGGCCCGGCCAGCCGCAGGTCCGTGAGCACCTCGCCCGCCCGCACCGCGCCCGCGACGACCCGCCCCTCGACATCGCCCGCCGCGCCGAGCGCGCCCGCGGGCACGATCTCCGTGGGCCAGGGCCTCAGCGCGAGGTCGGCGGCGGCGAGCACCGCGCCGGGCGCGAGGTCCCGCACCGCGACGACCACCGGGGTCGTCCCCGCCTCGGAGGGCCGCAGGGCGAGCGCCGCGGCGAGGACCAGCAGCGCGCAGGCCGTGACCCGCCGCAGCAGCACGGTGCGCCGCCAGGTCGCCTGCACCCGCAGCCACGCCAGCGGATCGCGCCGCGGGTCCCCTCGTTCGCTCATGACCGCGACGGTAGGGGCGCGCGGACCGGCGGAACGGACTGTCCGAAAACCTGTGGATGACTCGCTCAGGCTGTGGACAACTCCGGCCCCGGAGGGCTCAGGAGGCCGCTGCCGCCTTGCTCGTGGAGGACGATGCGGTCGAGTCGGACTTGCTGCTCGAGGAGCTCGACTCGGACTTGGTGCCGGAGTCGGACTTGGCGGGCGCGGAGTCCGAGCCGTTCGAGGAGGAGGACGACTCCGGGCTCACGGTCGAGGAGCCGGAACGGCTGTCCGTCCGGTAGAAGCCGCTGCCCTTGAACACGATCCCCACGGAGGAGAACACCTTGCGCAGCTTGCCCCCGCAGGACGGGCACTCGGTGAGTGCCTCGTCGGAGAAGGACTGCACGGCCTCGAACCGGTGGTCGCACTCGGTACAGGCGTACTGGTAGGTCGGCACGTGATCCTCCGCGAACTGGCACTCTTCGTGAGCGAGTGCCAGCATAACCCGTCAGCCCCGGGTGTTGTTCCCCGTCACAACGATTCCGGGAGTCGGCATGGCCACACCCGTCACCGGGTGGTCGTGGGCGTCGACGGGCACCGTGTCGAGCAGCTCCCCGTCGTGCAGCAGGGCGAGCAGCGGTGTCCCCGGGGCCACCGCGCCGAGTGTGCGGTCGTAGTAGCCGCCCCCGCGGCCGAGCCGGTGTCCCTCGCGGTCCACGGCCAGAGCCGGGACCAGCACGAACGCGGCGCCGCCGAGCGCGGCGGGCCCGAGCCGGTCGGTCGTGGGCTCGCGCAGGCCCAGCGGCCCGGGGCCCAACGACGCCTGCCCCAGGTAGGGCGCCCAGTCGAGGGGGCCCGGCAGCTCGGGAACCACCGGCAGCAGGACGGACCGGCCCGCGGCGCGCAACCCGTCGAGCAGGGCGGCGGACCCGGGCTCGGCACCCACCGGGAGGTAGGCGAAGGCGGGGCCCGGGGGCAGCTCCCCCGCCCACCGCAGCACGTGGGGGCGCAGGGCCTCCGCAGCCTGCGTGCGCTGCTCGGCGGTCAATGCGCGGCGGCGGGCGAGGAGCCGGCCGCGCAACGCGTCCTTGGCGTCCTTGGTGGGCTGCGTCGCCGGTGGGAGGAGGTACGACGGTGCGTCGGACGGCTGTTCAGGGCTGCTCCGGGCGCTCGATTCGTGCTCCGCCACCCGGCCACGCTACCCGCGCGGATAGGCTCGCGGAATGAGCCAGCCCTCAGCCCTGCGCTCGGCCGTCGTCCCCGCCGCCGGTCTGGGTACTCGTTTCCTGCCGACCACCAAGGCCGTGCCGAAGGAGTTGCTGCCGGTCGTCGACACCCCGGGCGTCGAGCTGATCGCCGCCGAGGCCGCCGAGGCCGGGGCGCAGCAGCTGCTGATCGTCACCTCGCCGGGCAAGGAGTCGGTCGCCGCCTACTTCGAGCCGTCGCCGGACCTGGAGAAGACGCTCGAGGCCCGCGGGAAGGACGCGCTGCTCGCGAAGGTCCAGCGCGCGCCCGGCCTGATCGCGGTCAAGACGGTCTACCAGTACGAGCCGAAGGGCCTGGGCCACGCGGTGGCGCAGGCCGAGCAGGCCCTCGAGGACGACGAGCAGGCGATCGCGGTCCTGCTGCCGGACGACATCGTGCTCCCCACCGGGGTGCTCAACCGGATGATCGCGGTGCGGGAGGAGAAGGGCGGCAGCGTGCTGTGCGCCTTCGACATCCCGAAGGCGGAGATCTCGCCGTACGGGGTCTTCGACGTCACCGACACGGACGACCCGGACGTCAAGCAGGTCCACGGCATGGTGGAGAAGCCCTCCGCCGAGGAGGCGCCGTCGACCTACGCCGCCGCCGGTCGGTACGTCCTGGACCGGGCGATCTTCGACGCGCTCCGCCGGATCACCCCGGGCGCGGGCGGCGAGCTGCAGCTCACCGACGCCGTCCAGCTGCTGATCGACGAGGGCCACCCCGTGCACATCGTGGTCCACCGCGGTGGGCGCCACGATCTCGGCAACCCGGGCGGCTACGTCCGCGCGTTCGTCGACTTCGCGCTCGATCACCCGGACTACGGCGCGTCCCTGCGCACCTGGTTGGCCGACCGACTGGGAGACTGACGCCCGTGCGGAGCGTCGACGAGCAGCTCAAGAGGGTCCTGGAGATCGCGGCCAGGCCGGCCCCGGTCCGGGTCGCGCTCTCCGACGCCCACGGTCTCCGCAGCGCCGAGGAGGTCGTCGCGGCTCGGGCCCTGCCCGGGTTCGACCAGGCGGCGATCGACGGGTACGCGGTGCGCAGCGTCGACGTGGTGGGCGGGTCCGCGGCCGAGCCGGTCGAGTTGCCCGTCGTGGGAGAGATCCCCGCGGGGTCGCGGCAGCCGCTGCGGCTGCAGCCCGGACAGGCGGTGCAGGTCGCGGCGGGAGCCCCGCTGCCGACGCTGGCCGACGCCGTGCTGCCCCGGGCCCACACCGACGGCGGGTCCGCGCGGCTCAAGGTCACCCGCGGAGTGCCGTCCGCGGGCTTCGTCCGGCGGATCGGCGAGGACCTCCAGCCGGGGGACGTCGCGGTCCGTCGGGACGCGGTGATCGGGGCGGCCCAGGTCGCGCTGCTCGCGGCGGCCGGGCGGGACAAAGTGCTCGTGCATCCGCGGCCCCGAGTGGCGGTGGTGTCGATGGGGGACGAACTGGTCGACGTCTCGCGTCCGGCGGCGGCGGGCCACGTGCCGGACGTGGCGTCCTACGCACTGACCGCGGCCGCGCGCGAGGCGGGTGCCGAGATCGCCCGGCCGCCCCGGTTGGTGCGCTGCGACGCCCGTGAGCTGCGGTCGGCCGTCGAGGACACGCTGCCGTTCTCCGAGATCATCGTGGTCTGCGGCGCGGCGGGCGGCAACGCCGGCGCCGAGGCGAAGGCGGCGTTCGCCGGTCTCGGGGAGATCGACACCACCCGGGTCGCGATGGCGCCCGGCTCGTCGCAGGCCTTCGGGCGGCTGGGCCGGGACGCGGTGCCGACCTTCCTCTTCCCGTCCGGTCCGGCGACCGCGCTGGTGCTGTTCGAGGTGCTGGTCCGCCCGCTGATCCGGCTCGGTCTGGGCATCACCGACCCCTACCGCCGGACGGTCTCGGCGCGGCTCACCTCGCCGGTCACCTCTCCGGAGGGCAGGCGCTCGTTCGTGCGGGGCAGGCTGCTGCGCGAGGTCGAGTCGGGGGAGTACCTGGTGCAGCCGCTCGCCACCGGGGGCGTCCACCTGCTGGCCACCCTCGCCGAGGCGAACGCGCTGGTCACGGTCCCCGAGGCCACTACGGAGGTCGGGATGGACGAGCGCGTCGAGGTCGCGCTCCTGTCCTCCCGCCGCTAGTGACCCACGCCCAGCCCGAGTACGTCGGGCGCCATCCCGGGTGGCCCGCGCGGCTCGGGCCGTTGCACGTCCCCGCGGGCCGGGTCGAGCTGCGGCCGGTGAAGCTGTCCGACGGCGCCACCTGGTCGGCCATCCGGATCCGGGACGAGGAGCACCTGGTGCGCTGGGAGCCCTCGACCCCGGGCGGGTGGGCGCGACGCAACGCGCCCGCCGAGTGGCCCGGGCGCTGGTGGCTGCTGCGGGGCGCGGCCCGACGGGGGGCGGCGCTGCCGTTCGCGATCGTGCTCGACGGCACCCTCGTCGGCCAGGTCATGATCGGCAACGTGGTGCGGGAGCCGTTGCTGTCGGCGTACGTCGGATACTGGTGCGACGCCCGGGTGAACGGCAAAGGGGTCACCACGGCGGCGGTCGCGCTCGCCGTCGACCACTGCTTCCGGGCGGTCGGCCTGCACCGGCTGGAGGCGACGGTGCGCCCCGAGAACGGGCCGAGCCTGCGGGTCCTGGCCAAGCTGGGATTCCGCGAGGAGGGTCTGTTCCAGCGCTACCTGGACGTCGACGGTGCCTGGCGTGACCACCTGTGCTTCGCGCTGACCGCCGAGGAGCTCCCGGCGGGTGGCCTCGCGGCCCGTTTGGTCGCTGAGGGTCGCGCCACTCGTCCCTGAGCGGTGTCCGGGCCGCTCGATCGCGGCGAATGTGGCGGTGCGTGGTCGCTCGCGCACCAGGGGTCACACCCGTCCCGGCAGAAACTCGGAACGGCGGGGGAGTCCGGCGCGTCGCAGCCCGGATCCCACGGTCGCGCTCATTACCGTGGGGCATCCGGTGAGTGATCATGGCTCCGGCCCCGGGGCGGATCACGCACCGACTGCGCCGTTCGGGGAGGAGGCAGCTGGTGCCCAGCTCGTTGATCTTCGCGGGTCTCGTGGTGTTGTGGCTGCTGATCCTGGTCCCCGCGGTCGCGCGGCGCCGGCAGGAGGTGGAGCGGCCCAGCATGGCCGCGCTCTCCGGCCGGGTGCTGGAGCGACCGGTGCGGCACTGGAGCCTGGAGGTGGACCCGATGGACACTCACGACGAGCGGGACGAGACCGAGGGCGCCGTCTCGACGCGCGAGGCGGGCGTACCCGCCGCTCGGAGGCCGGACGAGCGGGAGCGGTCCGTCGCCGAGCCCCGCGCCGGGTACGACGCCGATGACCTGGAGGGCGCAGGCGCCCCGGACGACGCCCACGAGGCGGACGACGCGGCCCGGGACGGCGCGATCGGCGATCCCGACGAGGGCTACGCCGCTGCGGGGTACTACGCCTACGACGAGGACGACCGGCCCGCCGCCGTCCCGCGCCACGAGCCGCGTGGTCGGGCGGACGAGGACTGGGACCGTCCGCCCGCCGCCTTCCGCCGTGGCCGCGGCGGGTTCGACGCCGAGGCCGCGGCCCTGGCCGCCCGCGCCCGCTACGGCTTCCGGCAGCGGGTGGTGATCGGCCTGTTGGTGCTGGCGGTGGCGACGGCGCTGGTCGCCGTCCTGGCACTGCCTGCGCTCTGGTGGGTGCACGGCCTGGTCGACCTCACGCTCGTCGGGTATCTCGTGTACCTGCGCAGGCAGGTCCGGCTGGAGGAGGCGATTCGGGCGCGGCGCGCGGCGCGGATGGCAGGCACCCGGCGCTCGGCCGCCGCCGACGACCCGGAGTCCGACGACTGGGCGGGACGCGACCACGTCCGCGCCGACGACCACGAGGACTACTGGGAGCGGGCCGAGGTCCGCGAGGACGGGGACGCGGGACCGGAGGAGCACCCCGAGGACTGGACCGCCGACGACGGCAACCCCGGTCGGATCCGCGGGACCGGCGAGCCCGTCGGCGTGCTCCCGGCGCACCGCCGGACGCTCGACGGGGCCACGCCGACCACCGTCGAGTCCGCCCTGCCCCGCCTGCAGCCCGCCCCACCGCCGCCGCTGCCTGCGGGAACGCAGCTGGTGGACGTCGACGAGGAGGACGATGACCTCCCCGCCGCCGGAGCCGACGGGGCGTCCGCCTACCCTCGTGCGGCGGGCGAGTAGCGGCTGATAAGGTCTTTCCTGCACGGCCGGAAGGCCTGCAGGCCTGGGGCTGTAGCGCAGTTGGTAGCGCGTCTCGTTCGCATCGAGAAGGTCAGGGGTTCGATTCCCCTCAGCTCCACTCCTTTCCTCCGACGGCCCGGTCCCTGTTCAGGGAGCCGGGCCGTTCGTCTTGTTTGGCGATGCCTTGAGAAGTGATCGCCGTCACACTCGTTCGATGACTACCTATGTGCTCGTTCACGGTGGGTTCGTCGGCGGGTGGTACTGGGGCGAGACGGCCGCGCTGCTGGAGAAGGCCGGCCACCGGGTCCACATCGCCGAGCAGATGCCGAGCGCCGGTCGCGACGTGGAGAGCCTCGGCGACCTCCACACCGATGCCGAGTACGTCCGCGCGATCCTGGACGGGGCGGCGGAACCGGTCGTCCTGGTCGGCCATTCCTACGGCGGGATGGTGATCACCGAGATGGCTGACCATCCGGCCGTGGCGCACTCCGTCTATCTGAGTGCGTTCTGGCCACAGCGCGGGCAGTCCGGCGGCGACCTGCTCGGCGGAGTCATGCCGAACTGGGCCGTCGCCCACGAGGACGGCACCGCTACGGTGACCGAGGACTTCGACGTGGCCTACGCGGCGCTGTGCCATGACCTCGACCCTGCGCGCGCCGCCGTGGAGGTCGGTCGGCACGTTCCCCAGTCCATGGCGGCTCTAGGGGTGCCCAGCTCGGCGCCGGACCGATCGCACCCGACGACCTTCCTCATCTGCGAGCAGGACGGCGCCGTCCCGCTCGCCGCCCAGGAGCAGATGGCGGCGCGCGCCGACCACGTCGAGCGGCTGCCGTCCTCCCACCAGCCCATGCTGTCGATGCCGGACCGCCTTGCGGAGGTGCTCGGCCGGATCGGCTGATCCCACGGCCGACCCGGCGCCCCTCCACGCCACTGAGGAGCGGGGCCCGTAGCCTGCGGGCGCAGGTCGTGCCCGTCGGCGAGGCGCCGCGCCTCGAACCGCCGGAGGCCCGTCTGTCGGAGGCGTGAGGCGGGAGGGCCGGATGCGGCTGGGGTTCGGGGTGGCGGCGCTGGTCGTGGTCGCGGTGGCGGTGTTCGCCGTGCTGGATCCCTTCCACCTGCTGGTGGCGCCCTGGTTCGCCGGGATCGCGGTGGGTGCGGCCGTCGTGCTCCTGACCGTGGGGGCCGTGGTGCTGCTGCGACGGCCGTTGGCGCGGTTCCTCGCCGGGGCGATCGGCCTGCTCGTGGCGCTCGTCTGGGCAGCGCTGGTGTGGGCCACGATCGCGATCTCGCCCGGGCTCCAGGTGCTCAGCGAGGTCGCCGGGCCGCCGGACTCGCGTCTACGGCTGGCGGTCGTCGAGGTGGAGACCCTGGCGACCGACGGGCCCGCCTACTCCGTCCGGCTGCGCGCCGGTTCCGGTCTGCTCACCCAGGACTCCCCGGTGTGGGTCGGGCTGGGGGAGGGTGCCCAGCCCGCCGAGGCCCGGTTCACCGACGACCGGACCGTCGAGGTGGTGAGCAGCGCGGGCTGCGGCTACCGCTCCACCGTGGACCCGGTGACCCTCGCGGTCGATCCGGTGCATAGGCCGCTGCGGCTCGACGGCTGCTGAGCCGGCCGTCCCCGTCCAACGCCGTGGCCGTGGACGACTCGGGACATGCCGTCCACGGCCTCCCGGACAGCACCGGATCCGGCCCGGTCACCCGGCGGCTCTCGATCGTCGAGAGGCGTCCGACCTGCGGTGACACTGTCCATGGACGGTTGGCATTGGGCCGAACGGTTCTTTTGGTCACTGAGACACCGACCGATACTGCGTGACGTGTCGGAGACACCGGTCGACCAGGGGCGGGATACGCCGCAGCGGTTCTGCGCGGACTTCGCCCGCGAGCTGAGCGGGCGTGGGGTCTCGGTGCGGGACGCCGCCGAGCGTTCGGGGTGGAGCAAGAGCGCGATCGGCAACGCGCGGACGGGCCCGAGGCTCCCGCGGCGCGAGCTCGTGGTGGACGTGTTGTCCGCCGTCGGTCTGACGGCCGCGGAGCTGCAGGACTGGACGCTGCGGCACGCCGCGCTGACGATGGGCGGGTCGAACCCGGCCGTGCCCGATCCGGCCGTTCCGGCGCCGGCGCCGCGAGGACGGGCGCCGATCCTGGTCGCGGCGGTCGCCGCGCTGGTCGGGGCGCTCGTCGCGGGAGTCGTCGTGTACCTGGTCACCAGGCCTGCGGAGGTGCCGGTCCCGGCCGCCGCGACCGCGGTGGTCACGGTGCAGAACAAGGTCGCGCTCGGGGCCGCGGACCTCGTGGAGGACACCGGGCCCGCGTACCTGTCCAGCAGGCCGGAGCCCTTCTGCGGTCGGGCGGGCTGCAAGCTCGAGGGCACCGACGTGGTCAGCGGGGCGCTCCTGCCCGCGACCTGCACGGTGACCGGGACCGAGATGGTCAACTACAACCTGGACTCCCCGGCCGACGAGAACCCGCACCGGGTCCGCTCCACGCTCTGGTACCGGCTCGCGTGGCCGGACGGCCGCGCCGGCTACCTGTCCGAGGTCTACCTCGAGCCCGCCTCGCGGGGCGGGCTCGGCCTGCCCGCCTGCGCAGCACCCTGATCCGACGCCGCCCGCGCCGCTCGCTGCGGCGGAGGGGTCCGTTCCGCTCGGCCGGGCGGCGTCGCCCGACGGGCAGGCAGTGCCGCGACCTGCGCATCCCTACCGCGAGTGCGGCCCCTTCGTCCGGCGCTCCGAGTCGGGGCGACGAGCCCAGGCCCGACGAGTGCCTGCGGCGCCCCGCGATCAGTCCGGGTCCGCCGGGGCGATCGCGGAGGGCGGGACCAGCCCGGAGTCACCCGGCTGCAGCACCACCATCGTGAACCGCACCGCCT
>Ga0207644_10000225_pt1 | contig 38964 bp, 30 predicted proteins | sample KBSS73metaG_FD_184326 | JGI IMG/M metagenome (GOLD analysis project Ga0207644, IMG submission 184326) | Switchgrass rhizosphere microbial communities from Kellogg Biological Station, Michigan, USA - KBS S7-3 metaG (SPAdes) (version 2) | ecosystem: Host-associated > Plants > Roots > Rhizosphere... | reverse complement strand
CGGCGTGATCGGCATCATCGGCATCATCCTTCTCATCGGCATCGTCAAGAAGAACGCGATCATGATGATCGACTTCGCGATCGACGCCGAGCGGACCGAGAACAAGCCCGCGCGCGAGGCGATCCACCAGGCCGCGCTGCTGCGCTTCCGGCCGATCCTGATGACGACGCTCGCCGCGCTCTTCGCGGCGCTGCCGCTGATGCTCGGCTGGGGCGAGGGCCACGAGCTGCGCCGGCCGCTCGGCCTGGCGATCTTCGGCGGACTGATCGTCAGCCAGCTGCTGACGCTGTTCACGACGCCGGTGATCTATCTCGCGTTCGATCGCCTCGGTCGGCGAGTCTCGCGGCGACGGTCGCGCGATGTGATCGCGGTGCAGGGGCAGACGTCGTGAGGCGCAGCGTCGCACGCGGGATCGGGGCGGCGGGCCCCCTTCGGAGCTCCATGTCCGCCGAACCAGGGCGATGCTCTGGTTCTCCTCCTAATACTTGCGCTCCGCAGGGGGCCCACCACCCCGATCCCGGACCGATGCGTGCTTGCAGCATGGTCATGCTGCACGGTGCAGGACGAGGGTGGTGGGTGGCCGGTGGAGCGCAAGTATTAGGAGGAGAGCCGCGGCGCAGCCGCGGCTCGGGGGACATGGAGCTCCGCCGGCCAGCCGCCGCCCTCGTCCCGCGTCCCAAGAACGGGAACAAGGACCGAGGGCCGACGCGATGAACCTGTCGCAGCCCTTCGTTCGAAGACCCATCGGCACCGTGCTGCTCACTGCCGGCGTCGCCCTCGCCGGCATCGGCGCGTTCTTCGTCCTGCCGGTCTCGCCGCTGCCGCAGGTCGATTTCCCGACCATCTCGGTGAGCGCGTCGCTGCCGGGCGCGAGCCCCGACACGATGGCGACGAGCGTGGCGACGCCGCTCGAGCGCCGCCTCGGAACGATCCCCGGCGTCACGGAGATGACGTCGTCGAGCCAGGTCGGCAGCACGCGGATCAGCCTGCAGTTCGAGCTCTCGAGGAACATCGACGGCGCCGCGCGCGAGGTGCAGGCGGCGATCAACGCGTCGCGAGTCGACCTGCCGGCGACGCTGCGCAGCAATCCGACGTATCGCAAGGCGAACCCGTCGGACGCGCCGGTGATCATCCTCGCGCTCACGTCCGAGACGATGTCGCCGGGCGAGATCTACGACACGGTGTCGAATATCGTCAGTCAGCGGCTGGCGCAGGTCGAAGGCGTCGGCGACGTCGAGATCGGCGGCTCGACGCTGCCGGCGGTCCGCGTCGAGCTGCTGCCGTTCGCGCTCAACAAGTACGGCATCAGCGCCGACGACGTCCGCGCCGCGATCCAGGCGAGCAACGCGAACCGGCCCAAGGGACAGATCGAGGGCGACGGCCGGCGGCTGCAGATCTACACCCAGGCGCCGGCGCGGCGCGCCGCCGAGTACGCGCCGATGGTCGTCGCCTGGCGCAACGGCGCGGCGGTCCGGCTCGACGACGTCGCCGAGGTCTTCGACGGCGTCGAGAACACGCGCACGCTCGGCCTCTTCAACGGCAAGCCGGCGGTGATCATCCTGGTCACGCGCCAGCCCGGCGCCAACGTCATCAAGACCGTCGACGGCGTGATCGCGCTGCTGCCCGAGCTGCGCGCGCAGCTGCCGGCGCAGATCGCGCTCGACGTCGCGTCCGACAGCACGCACTCGATCCGCGCCTCGCTGCGCGAGATCGAGTTCACGCTGCTGATCTCGATCGTCCTCGTCGTCGCCGTCGTCAGCCTGTTCCTGCGCAGCGTTCGCGCGACCGTCATCCCCGCGGTGGCGACGATCGTCTCGCTGCTCGGCACGTTCGGCGTGATGTACCTGCTCGGCTTTTCGCTCAACAACCTGAGCCTGATGGCGATCACGGTCGCGACCGGGTTCGTCGTCGACGACGCGATCGTCGTCCTCGAGAACACCGCGCGCCACATCGAGGCCGGAATGGACCGGATGAAGGCGGCGCTGCTCGGCGCCAAGGAGGTGGGCTTCACCGTGCTCTCGATCAGCGTCTCGCTGGTCGCGGTGTTCATCCCGCTGCTCTTCATGCAGGGCCAGGTCGGACGGCTGTTCCGCGAGTTCGCGGTGACGCTGTCGGCGGCGGTGCTGATCTCGCTCGTCATCTCGCTGACGACGACGCCGATGATGTGCGCGTGGCTGCTGAAGTCCGGCCCGTCGCCGGGATCGGACGGCCGCGGGCCGGCTGCCGATTCGGCCGCGCGCCCTCGCCGCGGCGCGCGTCGCTTCGGCGCCGTGCTGGCGCGCGGCGCCGAGCGCGGCTTCGCGAAGGTGCTGTCGTGGTACGAGGCGAGCCTCGACTGGGCGCTCGCCAGCCTGTGGCTCGTCCTCTTCATCCTGGTCGCGGTGATCGGCCTCAACGTCTATCTGTTCAGCGCCGCGCCGAAGGGCTTCTTCCCGCAGCAGGACACCGGCCAGCTGCGCGGCGGCCTGCGTGCCGACCAGAGCATCTCGTCGCAGGCGATGGGCGACAAGCTGCGCCAGGTCGTCGCCATCATCCGCAGCGATCCGGCGATGGCGACCGTCGTCGGCTTCACCGGCGGCAGCCGCGCCGGCGGCGGCTTCCTGTTCGCCAACCTGAAGCCCGCGTCGGAGCGGACCGAGAGCGGCCAGGCCGTGATCGCGCGGCTGCGCCCGAAGCTCGCGCAGGTGACCGGGCTGCAGGTCTTCCTGAGCACCGTCCAGGACGTTCGCGCCGGCGGCCGGCAGAGCAACTCCGACTACCAGTACACGCTGAAGAGCGACAGCCTCGCCGACCTGCGCCGCTGGGCGACCCGCCTCGCCGACGAGATGAAGCGCGAGCCGGAGCTGACCGACGTCGACACCGACCAGCAGGAGAACGGCGTCGAGACGATGGTCGACGTCGATCGCGACAGCGCGTCGCGACTCGGCCTCACCCCGGCGACGATCGACTCGTCGCTCTACAACGCCTTCGGCCAGCGCCAGGTCGCGACGATCTACAGCGAGCTCAACCAGTACCACGTGGTCATGGAATGGGCGCCGCGCTACACCCAGGGCCCGAACGCGCTCGCCGACGTCTACGTTCCCGCCAAGGGCACCGCGGCCGCCGCCTCGACCCAGACGGCGGGCGCGGCGGCCGCGGCGGCGTCGGCGCCGACGCTGAGCGGGGTCAGCGCCAACCCCGGCGCGCGCGACGCGTCGACCGGCAACCCGCTCAGCAACACCGCGACGCCGCTCGTTCCGCTCAGTGCGGTCGCGAGCTTTCGCGAGCGCTCGACGCCGACCGCGGTCAATCATCAGGACACCGAGCTCGCGACGACGATCTCGTTCAACCTCGCCGAAGGCCAGACGCTTCCCGACGCGGCGCGGGTGATCAAGGACGCCGAGGCGAGGATCGGCATGCCGACCAACGTGCGCGGCTCGTTCCAGGGAACGGCGCTCGCGGCGCAGCAGTCGCAGGGGCAGCAGACGCTTCTCATCGTCGCCGCCATCGTCGTCATCTACATCGTCCTCGGCATGCTCTACGAGAGCCTGGTCCATCCCCTGACGGTGCTGTCGACGCTGCCGTCGGCGGGAGTCGGCGCCGTCCTCGCGCTGCTCATGTTCAGGATGGACTTCTCGATCATCGCCCTCATCGGCGTCTTCCTGCTGATCGGCATCGTCAAGAAGAACGCGATCCTGATCATCGACTTCGCGCTCGAGGCCGAGCGGACGCGCGGGCTGTCGGCGGTCGAGGCGGTTCGCGAGGCGTGCCTGCTGCGCTTCCGGCCGATCCTCATGACGACGCTCGCCGCCGCGCTCGGCGCGCTGCCGCTCGCGATCGGCTTCGGCGAAGGCGCCGAGCTGCGCCGGCCGCTCGGCATCGCGATCATCGGCGGCCTGATCGCGAGCCAGGTGATGACGCTGCTGACGACGCCGGTCGTCTACGTGCTGCTCGACAGGCTGCGCGGGCGCAGGGCGGCGCCGCTACCACCGGTCGGCGCGCCGGTCGCGGTCGGGGAAGCGTCATGAAGCACTGGCTGACGATGCGGTGGCTGACCACGCGGTGGCTGATGCCGCAGTGGCTGATGCAGCCGTGGCTGACCGCGTCGCTCGCGACCTCGCTCGCCGCGTGCGCGGTCGGTCCCGACTACGAGCGGCCGAGCGCGCCGGTGCCGGCCGCCTACCGCGAAGCACCGCGCACCGGCGACGCGGTCTGGCTGCCGGCCGCGCCCGCCGACACGCTCGCGCGCGGCGACTGGTGGCGCCTGTTCGGCGACGCCGAGCTCGATCGCCTCGCGCGCGAGGTCGACGCCGCGAACCAGACCGTCGCGGCGGCAGTCGCGTCATACACGCAGGCGCAGGCGCTCGTGCGCGAGACCCGCGCCGCCTACTACCCGACCGTCGGCATCGACGCGAGCGGGCGCCGCTTCGGCGGCGGCAACGGCTCGGGCGGCTCCACCGGCGGCACCGGCACCGGCACCGCCAACGCCTTCTCCGCTTCGCTGGGCGGCGACTGGGCGCCCGACTTCTGGGGCCGCGTCTCGCGCTCGGTCGAAGGCGCCCGCGCCGGCGAGCAAGGCAGCGCCGCCGACCTCGCTTCGGCGCGCCTCTCGGCGCAAGGCGCGCTGGCGATCGACTACTTCGCGCTGCGCGAATCCGACTTCGAGGCCGAGCTGCTGGCGCGCACGATCGAGGCCTACGAGCGTGCGCTGCAGATCACGCAGAACCGCTACGCCGCCGGCGTCGTCGCCAAGACCGACGTGCTGCAGGCGCAGACCCAGCTGCTGACGACGCGCGCCTCGCTGGCGACGGTTCGCGCCAACCGCGAGCGCTTCGAGCACGCGATCGCCGTCCTCACGGGCAAGGCGCCCGGCGATTTCGCGCTCGCGCCGGCGCCGTGGAGCGATCGCGTGCCGACGCTTCCGCTCGGCGTGCCGTCGGCGTTGCTCGAGCGCCGGCCCGACATCGCCTCGGCGGAACGCCAGGTCGCCGCGGCCAACGCGCAGATCGGCGTGCAGAAGTCGGCGTACTACCCGAACCTGACCTTGACCGCATCGATCGGCACGGCGGGCCTGCGCTTCGGCGATCTCTTCAACGCCGCGAGCCCGCTCTGGTCGTTCGGCGTCGCGGTGGCGCAGACCGTTTTCGACGCCGGCGCGATCGGCGCGCGAGTCGATGCGGCCAGCGCAGCGCACGAAGCCGCGGTGGCGCGCTATCGCCAGACCGTGCTCACCGCGTTCCAGGGCGTCGAGGACCAGCTCAGCAACGCGCGCGCGCAGGCCGAGCAGGCCGACCTGCTCAAGCAGGCATCGGATGCCGCCGACCAGATCGAGCAGCAGATCCTCAACCGCTATCGCGCCGGCCAGCTCAGCTACACCGAGGTCGTCACCGCGCAGGCGTCGGCGCTGTCGGCGCGGCGATCGCTGGTGCAGACGGCGGTCAATCGCCAGGTCACGGCGATCACTCTGATCCAGGCGCTCGGTGGCGGCTGGGATGCCGCCGCGCCGGTGCAGGTCAAGAGCTCGGTTCGCGACGAGAACGCGCGCTGACGACGCGGCCCTGCGACGCGGCGCTGCGAAGCAGGGCGTTCAGCGTCGCCCACCTTGCGAGTTGCTGGCTTCCGTCTTCCTGATGATGAGGACGATGGAAAAATCACGACACTGAGCAGGCGCGGCGCCTCGCGGTCGCCGCAGCGCTGCTCGTGATCGCGGGAGGAGCCGGCATGGATTCGAAGGGTCTCGCGCTCATTGTGGTGCACGGGGTGGCCGACCAGAAGCCCGGCGACACCGCTCGCGCGCTGGTCGAGCTCATGGTCGCTGGCGATCCTCCCGGCGCGGCGCAGTACGAGGCGGTGGCGCGGACCGATTTCGTCGTCGAGGTCGCGCCGCTGCAACCGTCGTCGCCGACGACGTCGCGCGCCGATGCGACGCCGCGGCCGCAGGACCGAACCCTGCGCAAGGCCTGGCGCCAGTCGAGATGCTCCGACCTGCGGGCGCAGGACCTGCTCGCTCAAGGTCCTGCAGCCGCGGCCGAGGACGCCGGCGCCGCGCAGCAAGCCCCCGACCGCGGCATCACGCTCACCGACTACCTGCTCCGCAAGCACGTCGAGAACGGCGCCGGCCTCGAGGTCTACGAGTCGAGCTGCATCGCGCTCGAGCGCAAGGCCGGCGGCGCGAAGACGCCGGTCACGGTCTACGAGATGTACTGGGCCGATCTCTCGCGGCTGTCGGGTGCCCTGCCGCGCATCGTGACCGAGCTGTTCACGATGGTGTTTCGCCTCGCCAAGCTCGGTCGCGACACGGTCGACGAGGCGTTCGTCTGGCGCCAGCGACCCAGGCAGGGCGCCATGCACCGGTCGGCCTGGAACGTCACGATGCGACTGCAGACGGCGCTCGACTGGCTGTTCGCCAACGTGCTCGCCCTCCTCTTCGCGCAGCTCATCCTGCTGACGCTCGTCTTCGTCGTGCTCGCCCTGGCCGGCACGGTGCCGCTCGTGAATCGCTTCTGGCTGCATGTCCCGGTTCTCGGCGGCGCGGCGCTGCTGTCGGCGGTGGTCTCCGCCTATCACTGGCGCGGCTCGCCGCCGCGCCTCGACGTCGCGATCGCCGCGCTGCTGCTCGCAGCCGCCTGCGTCGTCGCGGCCGTGTGGCCGACGCTCAGACCCTGGGGCGTGGGCCTGCTGCTTTTCGGCGCGGTCAGCCTGCTCTACGACGTCGGCCTTCGCATCGCCGACGCCCGCTTCCCGTTCACGCGGCGCGCCGGCTGGGTCCTCTGGATCCTCCTGCTTCTCGTGGTCCTTGCCAGTGCGCTCGGCGAGGTCGCGGCGCTCGGCGAGCATCTCGACTGGCGCTCCTTCGGCGTCGGCTGGCACGCGTCGCTGTTCGGTGTCGAGGTCGTGCTGCTGGCGATCAGGACATGGTGGATCGGCGCCGGCATCCTGCTCGTGCTGTGGTTCGTCGCCGGCTCGCTCGCCGGGCTCGAGAAGAGCTTCGAATCGCGCGCCAGCCTCGCCACCGGGCGATTGGGCCTGGCGGTGTCGCTGGCCACCTTCCTGACGCTGACGATGGCGATCTGGGCCCTGCTCACGACCATCATCGACGTCTCCGCGCGCAACGTCGCGTACACGCCGTGTATCTTCGAATTCGACGAGGCTGCGGCAATCCGGAGCGAGGCGCAGCGCGAGAAGGAGCGCGAGAGGAAGTCGGCGAGCGCGAAGCCCGCCGAGCAAGCCAGGACGACTGCGTCCGACGAGCCGGCGCACCCCAATCACTGCCTGTGGATGTCGCCAGACGCAAGGAAGGCGGCCGACAACGCTGCGACCGCGCGAGCCACGGCCTCCGCGGCCGCGCCGGCGAGCGCTCTCGCATCGAGTTCGCGCGCCGCCGCGCCGGCGAGCGCGCCCGCATCGAGCGCCCCCGCATCGAGCGCGCGCCTGTACCTGCGCGACCGCTACGAGAAGAGCACGACCGTCTTTTCCTTCCTCGTCGTCACCCTCCTCGCGTTGTTCGCGTACGCGGCGGCGATGTTCATGCCGAGCGTGCTCGCCGAAATGAAGATCCTGGTCGCGCGCACGCGCGACAAGGCGGCAAGGGCGGTGGCGCGGGCCGCGACGCGAAGTCGCTCGCTCGGCGATAGCGACAGCGAACGAGCGCGCGTGTACCGGCTCGGCCGCTGGCTGACAGGCGGCTTCGTCGGGCTCGACAGCGTCGTCTACGCGATCGTCGCCGTCGGTGCGGTCGGCGCGCTCGCGGTGGCACTGGCGTTCCTCGGGGTGGGTTGGGACGTGCTTCGCGACGGAGAGCGATGGCTGTCGGGGCTCTCGCAGACGCTGCTCAAGCCCTTGGTGCTGACGGCCGCCGGCATCGTCACGATGCTCTCCGTCCTGGGCGGCCTGCTGTCGCGCTACCTGCCCGCCTTGCGTGCGCCGCTCGACATCGCGCTCGACGTCGACAACCACTTCCGCGAGTTTCCGCGCGCCGCGATTCCGCGCGCGCGAATCTTCTCGCGTTACGCGGCGCTGCTGCGCCACGTCGTCGCGCAAGGGCACGATCGCATCGTCATCGTCGCGCACAGCCAAGGCACGGTGATCAGCGCCGAGCTGCTGCGCTATCTCGCCAGCGCCGGCCGAGGCGGGTCCCGCATCGCGCGCGCGGCCGGGCGCGAACCTGGCGCCGACGCGCGGCCGCGGCCGTGGCTCGACGGCCGGCAGCTCCCCGAGATCTCGCTGCTCACCCTCGGCTGCCCGCTGCGCCAGCTCTATGCCGCGCGCTTTCCGACGCTGTACCGCTGGGTGCTCGCGCGCGACGGCGCGCGCACCGGTCCGCGCGCCAAGGACATCGGCGTCTCGCGCTGGTTCAATGCGTTCTGCAGCGGCGACTACGTCGGCCGCTGGCTGTGGGCCGATTCCTCGAGCGACGACGACTGGCTCGGAAGGCCAATGGTCGACGTCGTCGACCCGGCGCTGCTCGGAAGAAAGCGCGCCTACGACGCGTTCTCGCCGATGCCGCCGGACGAGCCGCTATCGACCCGGAGCGAGCTCGAGGTCTGTCTCGGCTTCGGCGCCCACACGCACTACTTCGAGACCGAGATGGAGACGGTGGCCTGGCTCGTCGACGAGCTGGTCGCGCCGGCGACGCTGCGTCAGCCCGAGGACCGCAATATCGAAAGACCCTAGGCAGGGCGGCCGACCCCTCCGCCAGAATCGCCTCTCCCTGTCCGGACGGGCCACTGGCGATGGAAAAGATCTGGTTGAAGCAGTACCCCGCCGGCGTCCCGGCCGAGATCAACGTGAACCAGTACCCGTCGCTGGTCGCGCTCCTCGACGAGAGCTTTCGCCGCTACGCCGATCGCACGGCGTACAAGTTCATGGGCAAGGCGATCGCCTTCAGGGAGGTCGACCAGGCGTCGCAGGCGTTCGCGGCGTGGCTGCAGGCGCAAGGGCTCGTCAAGGGCGACCGCGTCGCGGTAATGATGCCCAACGTGCCGCAATACCCGGTCGCCGTCGCCGCGATCCTTCGCGCCGGGCTCGTCGTCGTCAACGTCAACCCGCTCTACACGCCGCGCGAGCTCGAGCACCAGCTCAAGGACTCCGGCGCGAAGGCGATCGTCATCATCGAGAACTTCGCGAGCGTGCTGCAGCAGGTGATGGCGGCGGTGCCGACCAAGAAGGTCGTGCTCGCGTCGATGGGCGACATGCTCGGCTTTCCGAAGTCGCTCGTCGTCAACTACGTCGTCCGCAAGGTCAAGAAGATGGTGCCGGCGTTCGACCTGCCGGGCGCCGTGCGCTTCAACGACGCCCTCGCGCAGGGACGCGGCAAGCCGTTCAAGCCGGCCGAGGTCGGCCCCGACGACATCGCCGTGCTCCAGTACACCGGCGGAACGACCGGCGTCAGCAAGGGCGCGGTCCTGCTGCACCGCAACCTCGTCGCCAACATCCTGCAGGCCGAGGCGTGGTACCAGCCGGCGCTGAAGAAGATCCCGGCGGGCGAGCAGATCGTCACCATCTGCGCGCTGCCGATCTATCACATCTTCGGCTTCAACACGAACATGATGCTGGCGATGCGGATGGGCGGGTCGAACATCCTGATCGCCAACCCACGCGACCTGCCGGCGGTCTTCAAGCAGCTGCAGGGCGAGAAGTTCCACAGCTTTCCGGCCGTCAACACGCTCTTCAACGCGATGGCCAACCATCCCGACTTCGGCAGCGTCGACTGGAGCGGGCTCGTCATCTCGGTCGGCGGCGGCATGGCGGTGCAGAGCGCGACCGCCAAGCTCTGGCTCGACAAGACCGGCTGCCCGATCGTCGAGGGCTACGGCCTCTCCGAGACCTCGCCGTCGGCGACCTGCAACCCGGTCGACAGCACCGCCTACAGCGGCAACATCGGCCTGCCGATGCCGAACACCGAGCTCAAGCTGCTCGACGACGACGGCCGCGAGGTGCCGATGGGAACGCCGGGCGAGATCGCGATCAAGGGGCCGCAGGTGATGGCCGGCTACTGGCAGCGGCCCGACGAAACCGCCAACGTGATGACCGCGGACGGGTTCTTTCGCAGCGGCGACATCGGCGTCGTCGACGAGCGCGGCTACTTCAAGATCGTCGACCGCAAGAAGGACATGATCCTGGTCAGCGGCTTCAACGTCTATCCGAACGAGATCGAGGACGTCGTCACGCAGATGCCGGGCATCCTCGAGTGCGCGGCGGTGGGCGTCGCCGACGCCAAGGCGGGCGAGGCGGTCAAGCTGGTCATCGTCAGGAAGGACCCGGCGATCACCGAGGCGGCGGTGCGCGCCTACTGCGAGGCCAACCTGACCGGCTACAAGCGGCCCAAGATCGTCGAATTCCGCACCGACCTGCCCAAGACCCCGGTCGGCAAGATCCTGCGCCGTGAACTGCGCGACAAAGCCTGAGCGGTCGCGAGGCGGAGAGCGCGGTGATGACGCTTCATGCTGATACATTTCGCGCATCGTTGATGTCGCGCCCGCGAGCGCGAGTGATGGGAACGGGAACATACCGGTGATCTGGGTCAAGACCGACGCGGGCCGCGCCGAAATGCAGACACGGTCGCTGGTCAAGGAGCGGGCGCGCCGAAATCTCCTGCTCCTCATCGACGGCACGAAGACCGAGGAGATGCTGCTCGCCAACCTGGCCGGAATCAGCGCCGACGACTTCCAGGAGCTTCGCAAGCTCGAGCTGATCGCCCCCGCCAGCGGCGCCGTGACGGTCGGCAATCCGGCGCGCGGCAACTTCGAGGCGACGCGCCCGACCGCGCCGATGCCGCTCGACACCAAGACGCTCGACTACAGCGAGTTCACGGCGGCGCTCACCAAGCTCATCTCGGCCCAGCTCGGCCTGCGCGGATTCACGCTGACGCTGGCGGTCGACAAGGCGTCGACGATCGCCGAGCTGCGCGACGTCGCGCAGCGCGTCATCGAGCAGGTGCGCGAGCGAAAGGGCGACGCCGCCGCCAACGAGGCGCGAAAGACGCTCTACGGCGGTTGATCGCGTCCCGTCGCTGCGGGCGGCCGCGGCGCGCGCGCGCGGCCGCGCCGTCGCCGCCTTCGTGTGGCGCCCGTTCCGCGTCGTCCTGCTCGGCGTTCTCGTCGTCGTCATCTTCGTCGAGGAGTGGGGCTGGCGGCCGCTGACGGCGCTCGCCGCGAAGATCGCCCGCTGGCCGCCGATCGCCGCCGTCGAGCGATGGATCCACGCTGCGTCGCCGCCGGTCGCGCTGGCGTTCTTCCTCGTTCCCGCGCTCCTGCTCGTGCCGGTCAAGCTGGCCGCGCTCTGGCTGATCCACGACGGACAGGCGACGCTCGGCATCGCCGTCATCGTCGCCGCCAAGCTGGCCGGAACGGCCTTCGTCGGCCGGCTCTTCATCCTGGTCGAGCGCCAGCTGATGACGTTTCGCTGGTTTGCGCGCTGCGTCGCCTGGTGGCGCGGCACGCGCGATCACGTCATGGCGACCCTGCGCGGGTCGGTCGTCTGGCGCAGCGCGCGGGCGGTGCGGCGATTTGCGCGAAACTGGCTGCAACGCCTGCGCACCTTGAAGGACTGAGCCTGCGCCCCCGAATCTTCGTCGCCGACCCGTTCGCGGCCGACAGCATCGTCACGCTGCACGGGGCGGCCGCGCGCCATCTGCAGGTGTTGCGGCTCCAGCCCGCCGACCTCGTGACGCTGTTCAACGGCGACGACGGCGCCGAGTGGCCAGGCGAGATCGTCCGCATCGGCCGGCGCGAGGTCGAGGTCCGCCTCGGCGCGCCGAGCGCCGTCGATCGCGAGCTCGCGTGCGACGTCACGATCGCGGTCGGCGTCCCCGCCAACGACCGGATGGATGCGCTCGTCGAGAAGGCCGGCGAGCTCGGCGCTGCCGCGATCCAGCCGCTCGCCTGCGAGCGCTCGGTCGTACGCCTCTCGGGCGATCGCGCCGAGGCGCGGCGCGCGCACTGGCAGCGCGTCGCCGAGGCGGCCAGCGAACAATGCGGCCGGGCCCGCGTCACCGCCGTGCTGCCGGTGCGCTCGCTCGACCGCTGGCTCGACGAGGCGCGATCCAGCGCAGCGGATCGACGCATCGTTCTCAGTTTCGCCGCCGGCGCGGCGATGCCCGCGCAGGCGCTCGGCGCCGAGGGCAACGCCAGCACGAGGAAAACGCTCGTCCTGAGCGGCCCCGAAGGCGGCCTCAGCGCCGCCGAGGAGGCCGCCGCGGTCGGTGCGGGCTTCGTACCGGTGAGCCTCGGGCCGAGGACCTTGCGCGCCGACACGGCGCCGCTCGCCCTGCTCGCCTGGATCGCCCTCTCGCAATGCGGGCTTCGCGCCGATCAGCTCAGCATGTGGGTGTCGCCGCAGACCGACAGCGCCTGACCGGAGATCGTCGCCGCGCGACGGCTGGCGAGAAAGACGGCGTAGTCGGCGAGCTGCTCGGGTGTCACGTACTCCTTGATCGACGTCGCCGCGAACGCCGCGCGCTCGACCTCCTCGAACGCGACGCCCCGCGCCTTCGCCTTTGCTGCCAGCACCGACTGCTGCCTCGGCCCGGCGACGACGCCGGGCAGCAAGGCATTGACTCGGATCTTGTCGGGGCCGAGCTCGATCGCGAGCGAGCGCATCAAACCGATCACGCCCCACTTGGCTGCCGCGTAGGGCGTGCGCAGGGCGAAGCCGAGTCGCCCCGCGAGAGACGACACGCCGACGATGCTCGCATTGCCGGACCGGCGCAGTGCCGGCACGGCGAGGCGAACGCAGTTGAAGTGGCCGGTGAGATCGATGGCGATGCAGCGGTCCCAGTCGGCGGGATCGATCGTCTCGACGGCGCCGGTGGGGCCTGCGATGCCGGCGTTGCTGACCAGGCAATCGAGGCCGCCGAGGCGCTCGCCGGCGCTAGCGAACCAGCGCTCGACCGCGTCGCGATCCGAGACGTCGCAGGCGACCGCGTGCAGCGCCGGATCCGACGCGGCGAGCGCGCCCAGCGCGGCAGCATCCACATCGCACAGCGAAACGACGGCGCCTTCGCGATGAAATGCGCGCGCGATCGCCAGGCCGATGCCGGCGCCTCCCGCCGAGACCATGACGCGCAAACCAGCGAGACCGAGCTCCATGTCGTCCTCCGATGCGATGACGCTAGCGCGGCGGCAGCACCCCGCGCCCGGCGATGAAGGCCGCCGTGCTGCTGATGTCCTCGTGCAACGCCGATCGCGCGGCCGCGGCGTCGCCGGCGACGACGGCGGCGAGCAGCGCGGCGTGGCAGCGCAAGGCGACGCCGCTCTCGAGCCGGCCGGCGCCGGCGCGCATGTCGAGGTTGAGGATCGGGCCGATGCGAAGCCACAGCCCTTCGATGATCGCCGTCAGCGCCGGCATTCCGGCGCTGCGGTAGATCGCGAAATGCAGGTCGGCGTTGGCGACGATGGCAGCGTCGAGGTCGGGTGCGGCGCGAGTCCCCTGACGTCGGAACGCCGCCTCGTGGCGGCGCAGCGCGGCACGCTCGCCGGCGCCGCGGCGGCGCGCGGCCTGCTCGACGGCAAAGCCCTCGATCGCGAGGCGAATGGCGGTGAGCTCGGCAAAGCCGGGCGCGGACAGGAGCGGCACCTGCACGGCTCGCTTCGGAGTGACCTCAAGGGCGCGCTCGGCGACGAGCCGGGCCACCGCGTCGCGCACCGGCTGCATCGACGTGCGCTGCTGGTCGGCGACGCTGCGCAGGGAGAGCCGGTCGCCGGGCGCGAGCACGCCGGTGATGAGTTGGCGCCTCAGGTCGGCGAGGACCCGGGCGCCGAGTGTCTCGTCCATGGCGTCGGCTCAGGAGGTGGCTCAGGAGGAGATCGGAGATTCCCCGGCTTTACAAGCACTGCGATCCAGTCCACGATAACTGTGATCACAGTTCCAGGCAAGCGCTCTCACCCAGGAGGCAGCATGACCCGTCCCCTCGATCCCGTCCGCCGCCGCATCGTCGCCGGCGCCTCGACCGCCGCCGTTCTCGGCTGGCCCGCGCTCGGCCGCGCCCAGGCCGACGTCATCCGCATCGGCCACCTGACGCCGCGCACCGGCTTCCTCGGGCCGCTCGGCGAGTTCGCGGTGCAGGCGGTCGACATGGCGGTCGCGGAGATCAACGCCGCGGGCGGCATCAATGGGCGCAAGGTCGAGGCGCTGAAGGAAGACTCGGTCAATCCGCAGACCGCATCGACCAAGGCCGAGCGGATGATCGAGCGCGACAAGGTCGCCTGCATCATCGGCGAGATCTCTTCGGCGTCGGCGCTGACGATCAGCCAGGTCGCCGAGCGCACGAAGACGCTCTTTATCAACACCGGCGCCAACTCCGACGAGCTGCGCGGCAAGGGCTGCAAGCGCTACATGTTCCACATCGAGAGCCAGAACTCGATGTACGTGAAGACGTGCGGGCGCTCGCTCATGGCGCAGGGGCTCGTCAAGGGCAAGAAGTGGTTCTCGCTGACCGCCGACTACGCGTTCGGTCACGACCTGCTGCGAGTCGCCAAGCGCTTCATGGCCACGGCAGGCGGCGAGTTCGCGGCCGACAAGCTGGTGCCGACCGATGCCACCGACTTCTCGCCGCTGCTGCTCGAGATCCGCAGCGCCAAGCCCGATCTGGTGATCTCCAACCTCGCCGGCAACCAGATCACGAATTTCCTCAAGCAGTACTCGGAGTTCGGCCTCACGTTTCCGGTCGCCGGCTTCGGATTCGACACGGCGCTCGCCTGGGGCGCCGGCAAGGGCAACTTCCTCGGCACGTGGCCGGTGGTCTGGCACCATCTCATCGACACGCCCGACACCAGGCGTTTCGTCGCCGAGTTCACCAAGCGCTACAGCCGGCCGCCCGAGAACCAGGCCTGGGGCGACTACAACGCCATCAAGCTCACCGCGCAGGCGATGGCCGAGCTCAAGTCGACCGATTCCACGAAGCTCGTCGAGCACTTCGAGAAGGGCGCCAAGTTCGGCCTCATGAAGACGCGCGAGGGCTACTTCAGGAAGAGCGACCACCAGATGATGCACGAGATGTACACCGTGCAGGCGCTGCCCGCCGCCGAGATCAAGAACGCGTTCGACATCTTCCGGTCGTCGGCGCCGGTGCCGGGACCGAACGAACCGCTCGAGGTGATCGCGGCGACCGCCGAAGAGAACGAGTGCAAGTTCGCCTGACGCGCCGGCCCGCCGTCATCGCCCACCGGCGCAGCCGCCGAACGACGTGCTGCTCGTCCAGCACCTGCTCAACGGCCTGCTGGCCGGCGCCTATTACCTGCTGATCGCACTCGGCCTGTCGCTGATCTTCTCGCTCGGCGGCATCGTCAATCTCGCGCACGGTGCGTTCTACGCGATCGGCGCGTACCTGGCCGTCAGCATCGGCGCGTCGCTCGGCTTCGGCGGCGCGGTGCTGATCGCGCCGGTCGCCGTCGGCATCCTCGGCGTCGCCGTCGAGCGGGTGCTGTTTCGGCGCTTCTACAAGGCCGACCCCGCGCTCTCGCTGCTACTCACGTTCGGCCTGGCGATGGTCGCCGAGCAGGCGCTGCGAATGATCTTCGGCGCCGCGCCGCTGTCGTGGGCGATTCCGCCGGCGCTGCGCGGCCAGGTCTTCCTCGGCGACTTCGTCTATCCGCGCTACCGGCTCCTGATCCTCGCCGTCGCGGTCGCCTGCGTCGCCGCGCTCTGGCTGCTGCTGCAGCGAACGCCGTTCGGCCGTGTCGTTCGCGCCGGGGTGCAGAACGCCGAGATGGTCGGCGCGCTCGGCATCTCTCTCGAGCCCTACATGACGGCGATCGCGTTCCTCGGCATCGGCCTGGCCGGACTCGCCGGCGTCATGCTGGCGCCGATCTTCTCGATCCATCCAGCGATGGGCGCCGAGATCATCACCTCCGCATTCGTCGTCGTCGTGATCGGCGGGCTGGGCTCGTTCTGGGGCGTCGTGGCGGCCGCCGTCGTCGTCGGCCTGGCCAAGGGCGCCGTCACCGCGGCCGGCTACCCGCAGTACTCGGAGGCCGCGATCTACCTGCTGATGCTGCTCGTGCTGCTGGTGCGTCCGCGCGGCCTCTTCGGCGAGCGCATCCAGCGCTTCGAGTAGCCGGCGACGCACGATGCCGACCGCTCGCGACCTCGTCATCGCCGCGCTCGGCCTCGCGCTGCTGCCGTTCGCACTGGCGGCGATGGGGCTCGGCGTCACGTCGGCGACCGAGGTCGTCGTCTTCGCGCTCGCCTGCATGGCGCTCAACGTTCTCGTCGGCTACACCGGCCTCACGTCGTTCGGCCACGGCGCCTGGTTCGGCCTGGCGGCGTACGCGGCGGGGCTGTCGCAGCGCGCCTGGTTCGCCGGCTCGTTCGTCTGGCCGCTCGTCTTCGGCGGCGCTCTCGTCGCGGCGCTCGCCTGGGCGTTCGGCTTTCTGATCCTGCGCCGCCGCGGCGTCTACTTCTCGCTCCTGACCCTGGCGTTGGCCGCGATGCTGTACTCGGTGGCGTTTCGCTGGACCGAGGTGACCGGCGGCGAGAACGGCCTCGGCGGCATCGTCAGGCCCGTGCTCGCCGGCGTCTCGTTCGACGCCGCGCCGGCGTACTACGCCCTGGTCGCGACCATCGCCTTCGCGGCCGTCGTCGCGCTCTGGCGTCTGCATCGCTCCCCGCTCGGCAGCGTCCTGGTCGCAATCCGCGAGAACGAGCAACGTGCGCGCTTCATCGGCTACCCGACCAACCGCGTCAAGCTGGCGGCGTTCGTCGTCTCGGCGATGCTCACCGGCCTGGCCGGGATGCTGCTCGCCTTCAACAACCGGATGACGTCGGCCGAGCCGATCTCGGTCGCGTTCTCGGGCGAGCTGCTGGCGATGGTGATCATCGGCGGCATGCGTTCGTTCCTCGGCCCGGCGCTCGGCGCGCTCTTCTTCGTCATCTTCCGCGATTCGCTCTCGCGCGTGACCGAGAACTGGCTGCTCTATTTCGGATTGCTGTTCGTCGCCTTCATCGTCTTCTCGCCGACCGGGCTGGTCGGGCTGTACGAGCGGGTCTCGGCGCGCTGGCGCAAGGCCGCCGCCGGCGACGCGGCGATGGCCGACCGCCAGGCCGGTGCGACGGCGCTGCCGGCGTTCCTGCGGCCGCCGCCGGGCGACGGCGCTGCCGTTCTCGAAGCTCGCGGGCTGGCCAAGCGCTTCGGCGGCATCGCGGCCGTGAAGAACGTGTCGCTCACCCTGCGCGACCGCACGCTGCACGCGCTGATCGGCCCGAACGGCGCCGGCAAGACGACGGCGTTCAACCTCGTCTCGGGCCTGTACGCACCCGACGCGGGCAGCGTCACGCTGCGCGGCGAGGCGATCGGCGGCCGTTCGCCCGAGGCGATCACCCGCGCCGGCGTGGGCCGCTCGTTCCAGATCACCAACCTGTTCGCCGCGCTCACGGTCGCCGAGAACGTCCGCCTCGCCGTGCAGGCGCGCCATCCGCGCCGCTTCGCCGCCTGGTCCGGCGTCGCGTCGCTGAGCGACGTCGGCCGCGACAGCGCCGAGCTCGTTCGCGCGATGGGCCTGGGCGGCGTCGAGAGCGCGCCGGCGGCGTCGCTCTCGTACGGCGGCCAGCGCCTGCTCGACATGGCGCTCGCGCTCGCGACGAAGCCGCGCGCGCTGCTCCTCGACGAGCCGCTCGCCGGTCTCGCCGCGGCCGAGCGCGAGCGCGTCGGCAAGCTCGTCAAGGACATCTCGGGCGAGATCCCGGTCCTGCTCGTCGAGCACGACATCGACCGCGTCTTCGCACTCGCCGATGCGGTCACGGTGATGAACGAGGGTGAGGTGCTCGTCGACGGCAGCGTCGCCGACGCGCGCGACTCGCCGCAAGTGCAGGCGATCTACATCGGCGCCGGGTCGCACGCGCTGGCCGAGCGGGCGCATCCCGGGGCGGCGAGCGCGCAGGCGCTGCTATCGGTCAGCGGCATCGACACCTACTACGGCAAGAGCCACATCCTGCGCGGCGTCAGCTTCGACGTGCGCGAGCACGAGATCGTCGCCTTGCTCGGGCGCAACGGCGCCGGCAAGTCGACGCTGCTGAAGTCGGTGATCGGCATCGCACCGCCGGCGGCGGGAACGATCGCCCTCGGCGCCGAGGCGCTGGCGCGCCGACCGGCGGCGCAGATCGCTCGCGCCGGCGTCTCCTACGTGCCGCAGGGGCGCGGCCTCTTCGCCGGAATGTCGGTTGCCGAGAACCTCGAGCTCGGCCACCTCAAGCGGCGCAGCGGCACCGGCAAGCACTGGGACGACGCCAAGATCCTCGCCTTCTTCCCGAGCTTGAAGGCCCGCTGGCGGGCGCCCGCCGACTACCTCTCGGGCGGCGAGCAGCAAATGGTCGCCGTCGCGCGAGCGCTCTCCGGCGACACCCGCATCCTCCTCCTCGACGAGCCGTTCGAGGGCCTCGCGCCGGCGGTGATCGAGGAGCTGTTCGAGGCGTTCGACCGGATGCGCTCGGAGATGGCGATCCTGATCGTCGATCATCATCTCGATCTCGCCCTCGCGCTCTCGGACCGAACGGTGGCCCTCGAGCGCGGCGAGGTGACGCACGTCGGACCATCGGCCGAGCTCTCGCGCGATCTCGAGCTGAGGCGCCGGGTGCTCTGGCTCTGACCGCGCGCGGCCGTCGAGGAACACGACCCATCGAGGACGACATGACACCAAGCTCCAAGCGCGCCGGCATCGTCGGCGCCGGCCTCATCGGACGCGCCTGGGCGCACGTCTTCGCGCGCGCCGGCTGGCAGGTCGCCGTGTGGGACCCGTCCGCGGCGCAGCGCGACAGCGCAGCGCGCGAGATCGAGCGCTCGCTGCACGATCTGCATCGCCACGGACTCGTCGTCGATCCCGACGCGGCCGCGGCGTGCGTGCGCGTCGTGCCTTCGCTCGCCGAGGCGGTCGGCGACGCCGTCTACGTGCAGGAGAGCGGACCCGAGACGCTCCAGGCGAAGCTGGAAACCTTTGCCGCGCTCGACGCCGCCGCGCCGCCCGACTGCGTCCTCGCGTCGTCGACGTCGGCAATCGTCGCGTCGCGCTTCACCGAGGCGCTCGCCGGGCGCGCGCGCTGTCTGGTCGCCCACCCGGTCAACCCGCCGCACCTCGTGCCGGTCGTCGAGCTCTGCGGCGCGCCGTGGACCTCGCCGGAAACGCGGGCGCGCGCCCGCGACGTGATGCTCGGCGTCGGCCAGGTGCCGATCGACGTCCGCCGCGAGATCGACGGCTTCGTCCTCAACCGGCTGCAGGCGGCGCTCCTCACCGAGGCGTTTCGCCTCGTCCAGGACGGCGTCGTCAGTCCCGACGACCTCGATCGCACCGTCGCCGAGGGTCTCGGCCGGCGCTGGGCGTTCATGGGGCCGTTCGAGACCATCGAGCTGAACGCCCCGGCCGGCGTCGCCGACTACTGCGAGCGCTACGTCGAGTGGTTTCGACGCTATGCGGCCGACCTGCCGCCGCCATCGGTATGGAACGAGGCATCATGGCGCGCCACCGCCGCGGCGTGTGCGCCGGCGCTGGACCGCGATGCGATCGCGCGCAAGAGCGAATGGCGCGACCGACGGCTCGCCGCGCTCGCGTCGCACCAGCAGAGCCAGCCCCGATGGGCCGACACACCGAACGAGGAGCCATCGTCATGAGCCCCAAGACCTCCCCCCGCCGCAAGGTCATCGTCACCTGCGCCGTCACCGGCGCGATCCACACGCCGTCGATGTCGCCGCACCTGCCGATCACGGCCGACGAGATCGCCGAGGCGGCGCTCGGCGCGCACGCCGCCGGCGCCGCGATCGTCCACCTGCACGCGCGCGATCCCGTCGACGGCCGGCCGGACCAGAGCCCGGCCGCGTTCGAGCCGTTCCTGAAGCGGATCAAGCGCGAGGCCGACGTCGTCGTCAACATCACGACCGGCGGCGCGCCGACGATGTCGGTCGAGGAGCGCCTCAAGCCGTGCGCGCACTTCAAGCCGGAAGTGGCGTCGCTCAACATGGGCTCGATGAACTTCGGCCTGTTCCCGATGCTGGCGCGCTTCAGCGAGTTCAAGCACGACTGGGAGCGGCCGTATCTCGAAGGCTCCGACGAACGCATCTTCAAGAACACGTTCCGGGACATCGCGAACATCCTCGCCACCTGCTCGGCCAATGGCACGCGCTTCGAGATCGAGTGCTACGACATCGGCCACCTCTACACGCTGCGTCACTTCGCCGACCGCGAGCTCGTCAAGCCGCCGTTCTTCATCCAGTCGGTGTTCGGCATCCTCGGCGGCATCGGGCCGCACCCCGAGGACGTCGCCCACATGCGGCGCACCGCCGACCGGCTGTTCGGCGACGACTACGTGTGGAGCGTGCTCGGCGCGGGTAGGAATCAGCTGCCGATCGCGGCGCAGTCGGTGGCGCTCGGCGGCAACGTCCGCGTCGGCCTCGAGGACTCGCTCTGGATCGGCGCCGGCAAGCTCGCCGAGACCAATGCGCAGCAGGTCCGTGCCGCGCGCCAGGTGATCGAAGGTCTCGGCCTCGAGCTGGCGAGCGCCGACGAGGCGCGCGAGATGCTGCAGTTGAAGGGCAAGGCCAACGTCGCGTTCTGATCGTTGCCGGCTGCACGCGCGTCGTGCAGCCGCCGCGACGTGGCTGCCGCGCCTCTACGCCGCGTTCCGGCTCGAGCCGCGCAGAGGCCTAGGCCTTCGCCCCGCTGCGCGCCGAGCCGGGGACGAGGTCGAAGCGGAACAGGCGGCATTCGATCGGGCCGTTCCACATCGGCACCCGGCGCGATTCCTTCAGACGCATCGCGCTCGGCAGCTTCATGTCCGGGCTGAGGATCCACGCCGTCCAGCCAGCGGGATGGGCCGTGTAGGCGTGCTTCCAGTGGGCAGCCAGGCGCGGGAAGAAGTCGCCCGGCGCGTCGCGGTCGCTCGCCGGCTCGCTGCCGGCGCGAGGCGCCGCCGCGATGGCCCGGGGATCGTCGCCGCGTCGCTCCGTGCCCGGCGAGGCGACGCGTCCGGGAGCGCCTGAACGCGCCTTGCCGGCGACCTCGATCCGCTCGCCGTAGGGCGGGTTGACCATCAGCGTGCCGTGCAGGCCGTCGGGCAGCGGCGGCGGCGGCCGCTCGAGCGCATCGCCGCCGTGGAAGACGATCGCTTCGGCGACGCCGGCGCGCTCGGCGTTGCGGCGCGCGAAGTCGACCATGCGGAACGAGACGTCGCTGGCGAAGATCGGTACCTGCGCGGCGCGCACGCGGGCAGCCGCCTTGGACTTCAGGCGCTGCAGCTCGGCGCGCCGCTCTGCCATCGCGAACGGCAGCAGCCGCTCGAACGCGAATCGGCGCAGCCGGCCCGGTGCCAGATCCATGGCGATCTGCGCCGCCTCGATGACGATCGTGCCCGAGCCGCAGCAGGGGTCGTGGAGGGCGCCGCCCTCGGTGGGCGTGCCGCGCCAGCCGGCGGCGGCGAGCATCGCCGCGGCGAGCGTCTCCTTGAGCGGCGCGTCGCCCTGGTCCTCGCGCCAGCCACGCTTGAACAGCGACTCGCCCGAGCTGTCGACGTAGACCGCGGCGCGCTCGGCGCCGACGTGAAGGACGAGGCGGAGGTCGGGCCGGACGGTGTCGACGCTCGGCCGCTCGCCGTGCTCGTCGCGCATCCTGTCGCAGACGGCGTCCTTGACGCGCAGGGCGGCGAAGTTGAGGCTCTTCAGCGGGCTGCGCTGCGAGGTGGTGTCGACGCGCAGGGTCTGGCGCGGCGTGATCCAGTCGGACCAGGCGACGCCGATCGCGAGCGCGTAGAGATCGCCCTCGTCGCGGTACGGTCCCTCGGCGACCTCGATCAGGACGCGCTGCGCGAGGCGGCTCTCGAGGTTGAGCACCATCACCTCGTGCGGGTCGCCGGCGAGCGCGACACCGCCGCGCGCGGCCCGGACCGAAGCGTCGGGCAGGAGGCGCGCCGTCTCTTCGGCAAGGAGGGCCTCGGCGCCGGCGGCGCAGGGAAGGAACAAGGGCAGCGGCATGGCGAGGCGAAAAAGTGCGCGAGCAGGACCCGCGGTCGGCGCCGCGGTCAACAGGCTTGCAGGGATCGACGTTGAGGCAGGGCGGCCGTGCAACGACGGCGTCGTGAGGGAGGCTCTCCTTGGAACGCTCGACGAAACGGCTCGCGGTCTCGCTGGTGGCGCTGTTGGCAATACTGGGGTTCTTCGCGACCTTGAGCGCAGCGGCTCGCGGCCTCGCCGACAACCGTGCGCCGATTATCAATCCGGCCATCGACGAAGACGGCTATGTGCGCGCCGTCAAGGAGGCGCTCGCCCATCGCGCCGGCCGTCGCCTCTCGGAAGCCGATTTCATCCGCATGAGCCGCGAGCCGGGAACGATCGTCCTCGACGCGCGCAGCAAGGCGAAATTCGACGAGATGCACGTCGCCGGTGCGATCAACCTGACCTTCCCGGACATCGCGATCACGTCGCTCGCGCACGCGGTGCCCGACAAGAACGCACGCATCCTCATCTACTGCAACAACAACTTCATCGGCGCCGCGTTTCCGTTTCCCTCGAAGCTGCCGAGCGCGTCGCTCAACCTGGTGACGTACGTGGCCCTCTACAACTACGGATATCGCAACGTCTACGAGCTGGGGCCGCTGCTCGATGTCGGCAAGACCGCCATCGCGTTCGCGGGCCAGGCCGCGCCGGTGCGCTGACTTCCGCTTCGCGGCCGAAAGCGACCGCGCACGAGTCGCGCGGAGCGCGCCGACGCTACATCGCCTTGCGCAGCTGCGTCGGCGCGATCTTCAGCGCCTCGCGGTACTTGGCGACCGTGCGCCGGGCGACATGGATTCCCTGCTCGTCGAGCATCTGCGAGATCTGGCTGTCGGAGAGCGGCTTGGCCGGGTCCTCGGCGGCGACGATCTGGCGGATCAGCGCCCGCACCGCAGTGCTCGACGCGGTGCCGCCGGCGTCGGTGCCGAGCGACGAGCCGAAGAAGTACTTGAGCTCGAAGGTGCCGAACGGCGTCGCCATGTACTTGGCGGTGGTTACGCGCGAGATCGTCGACTCGTGCAGGCCGAGCTCGTCGGCGATCTCGCGCAGGACGAGCGGCTTCATCGCGATCGCGCCGTGCGTGAAGAAGCTCTTCTGGCGCTCGACGATCGCCTGCGAGACGCGCTGGATCGTGTCGAAGCGCTGCAGGATGTTCTTCACGAACCAGCGCGCTTCCTGCAGGCGCGAATTGAGCCCGGGGCCGGCGCCGTTGAGCGCGCCGGTGCCGCGGTGCTGGCGGATCGCGCTCGCGTAGAGGTCGTTGATGCGCAGCTTGGGCATCACGTCGGGGTTGAGCTGGACCTTCCAGCCGCGTCCCGACTTCAGGACGATCACGTCGGGGATCACGATGTTCGCCTCGGCGCGCGCGAACGGCCGCGCCGGCTTCGGCTCGAGCGCGACGATGAGCGCCTGCGCCTCGCGCAGCAGCGTCTCGTCGGCGCCGGTCACGGCCATCAGCTTCTTGAGGTCGCGCCTGGCGAGCAGCGGCAGGTGGCCCTTGCAGATGATGATCGCGATCGCCTGCGCTTCCGAGCGCTCGAGCGTTCGCAGCTGCAGCGTCAGGCACTCGGCGAGGTCGCGCGCACCGACTCCCGTCGGCTCCATGCTCTGCAGGTAGCGCAGGGCGCAGCGCAGGTGGGCGAGCAGCGGCTCGACCGCGTCGGCCTCGTCGTCGGCGTCGATGCCATCGGCGACGATCTCCGGCGTCAGGCCGCCGTCGATGAGGCGCTCGGCGATCTCCTCGAGCGGGTCGGCGAGGTAGCCGTCGTCGTCGAGCGAATCGATCAGCACCAGAACCGCGGCGGCGTCGGCGGGCGCCAGGCGCATCCCGGCGAGTTGGTCGCGCAGATGGTCCTGCAGGCTCTGCGCGGCGGTGTCGCGATCGCTGTCGTCGATCTCGTCGAAATCGTTGTTGGTGCGCGTCTTGCCGGGCGTCTCGCGGACGCCGTCGAAATCCTCGCGCTCGGTGCCGTTCTCCCAGTCGTCGCGCTCGCTCGTGCCGAACTCGGCGGCGCCGTCGATCGCGGCCGGCTCGCCGGCGTCGGCGCTGTCGCCGCCCGGCTCGGCGGCGCGCTCGGCCTCGCGCTCGCCGGCGCGCTCGTTGCTCGTCAGCCGCTCGACGAGCGGCTCGAACACCGGCGTCGTGTCCTCCTCGGTCTCGAGGAACGGGTTCTGCTCGAGCATCTGCTCGACTTCCTGGTGCAGCTCGAGCGTCGACAGCTGGAGCAGCCGGATCGACTGCTGCAACTGCGGCGTCAGCGCCAGATGCTGCGAAAGACGAACCTGCAGCGTCTGCTTCATGGCGATGGGAAGCGATGCGCGAGGCCGCGTCCGGCCGGGCGCCGGGCCGCTCCCAAGCCCGGCCGCGCCCCCTCGGGGGGCAGCGAACGGAAGGAGCGCAGCGACTGATGTGAGCGTGGGGGCATCACATCCTGAAGTGTTCGCCGAGGTAGACCTTGCGGACGTCGGCATTGGCGACGATCTCGGCCGGCGTGCCTTCGGCGAGCACTCGGCCGTCGCTGATGATGTAGGCGCGGTCGCAGATGCCGAGCGTCTCGCGCACGTTGTGGTCGGTGATGAGAACGCCGATGCCGCGCTCCTTGAGGAAGCCGATGATTCGCTGGATCTCGATCACCGCGATCGGGTCGATGCCGGCGAACGGCTCGTCGAGAAGAATGAAGCGCGGCTGCGTCGCCAGCGCGCGCGCGATCTCGACCCGGCGCCGCTCGCCGCCCGAGAGCGCCGGCGCCGGCGAGGCACGGAGCTTCTCGATCGAGAGTTCGCGCAGGAGCCGATCGAGCATCTCGTCGATCGCCGCCTTCTTCAGCGCCCGGCCGTCGGGACCGACCTGCAGTTCGAGGACGGCGCGGATGTTCTCCTCGACGTCGAGCTTGCGGAAGATCGAGGGCTCCTGCGGCAGGTACGAGAGGCCGAGGCGAGAGCGCTGGTGGATCGGCATCCGCTCGACCCGACGCCCTTCGATCGTGATCTCGCCGCCGTCGGCGCGAACCAGGCCGACGATCATGTAGAAGCTCGTCGTCTTGCCGGCGCCGTTCGGGCCGAGCAGGCCGACGACCTCGCCGCTCCTGACGCTCAGCCGGACGCCGTCGACGACGGTGCGCGAGCCGTACGACTTGCGCAGGCCGCGCGCCTCGAGTCGGTGCGGCGCGTCCGAGTTCGGCGCCGGGGTCGCAGCTGGGGTCATTGCTTGCTGCCGAGCGACGGTGCAATGCGAAGCTGGGGCGGCGCGCTCGCCGCCGCGCTCGCCGCCCGCGCCGCCTCGGCCGCGGCGGCACTGCCTTCCTTTGGCGTGAGGACGGCGCGGACGCGCCCGCCCGGATTCGCCGCCGTCGCCGGCGCACCGCCGGTGACGCTGAAGACTTCCGTGCCGCTGTCGTAAGTGACCAGGTTGCCGGAGATCTCGTCGGCCGTCTCGCTGCCGCGCAGGCGCCGCACCGAGGCGTTGTTGACGAAGCGGATGACGTCGGACTTGCCGTCGTACTCGAGCCGCTCGGCGTCGCCGGCGATGTATTCGTCGGGCGAATCGCGCTTCTGGCGAAAGGTGGCGTGCTGCCCGGGCGAGCCGAAGGCGACGGCGGCGTGATAGCCGTCGGGAAGCTCGCGGACCTCGATCCGCGCGGCGCGGATCGTCATCGTCCCCTTGGTGACGACGACGTTGCCGTTGAAGACGACGAACTGGTTGAGCAGATCGATCTTCCCGGGCAGGTCGGCTTCGACGTTGAGCGGCTTGAAGCGGTCGGCCCTCTCGGCCTGCGCCGGAGGCGCCGACAGGGCGGCAAGGCTGGCGACGAGAGCGACGCCGGCTCGGCAAGAGAAGGACAGTGAGAATCGCACGGTGGCAGAGAAGACGGGAAGCCGAGGAGCGGCATGAATCTTGCAGGCATTCTATGCCATCGACACGGCCCCGGGCCGTGAATTCGTCCCGGCCGCGTCGCCGAGGCGACGAACGCGAAGCGGCGAGCCGCTATGCCTTGGAGCCTTGCCGCACCTTGGCGACAAGCGCGTCGACAACCGCCAGCATGCGCTCGTTCGAGCCCGGCGGCAGCCCGGCGTTGGCGAGGTCGCCGTTGGTGTAATAGCGTCCCTGGACCCCCATTGCCGGGACGGCGTCGATCCGGTACGCGGCAGCCGTCTGGCGGGCCTGCTGTGCCTTGGACTGGACCGCGAACGACCCGTACGTGGTCATGAATTTCACGGGGTCGACGCCGTTGGCGAGCGCGAACGCGGCGAGGTCTTCAGGCGTGCGCAGTCGCGTCCGTTCCCCGTGGATCGTCGAGAAGACCTTGCGATGCAGCGTCGGCAGCAGGCCGAGCGTCTCGAGGGTGAAGAACAGCCGTTGCTGCGGGCCGAACGGCTCTTCGCGGAACCAGACCGGGACGCGTCGGAACGCAACATCGTCGGGCGCGCGCTTGGCCCACGCGTCGAGCGCCGGCTCGAAGGCGTTGCAATGCGGGCACTCGTACCAGAAGAACTCGATCACTTCGATCTTGCCGGCGATCGCGACGGGCACGGGCTCGGGCAGGCGAAGGTAGTTCACGCCCTCGACGGGTGCGTTCTGGGCGCGCGCGCGCCCGGGCAGGACGCTGACGGCGCCGGAACCGAGCAGGCAAGCTGAGAAATGGCGGCGCGTGAGTGGCATGGCGGCGGCGGGGGTCGAAAGAAAAGCGGATCGACCTCGCGGTTAAAGGATCCCGAACTTACTTCTGAACCGCGACCAGTGCCGAATCGACGCCCGAGTCGCCGAGCTTTTCCTTGGCGTTTTCCGCATCTTCGCGTCGTTCGAACGGCCCGACGCGAACCCGATAGACCATCCGGCCGCCTTGCTCGCGTTCCGTCAGCCGACTGTCGACGCCGAGCATCGCCAGCCTGGCCCTCTGCTGCTCCGCGTCTTCGCTGCGTGAGTAAGCGCCAGCTTGAACGAAATACGAAAACGGACCACCGGACAACGTCGACGCGACGGCCTGCGATGCCCGCGGTGCCGGACTGGCCACCACGCGCGGCGAACTTGCCGCGCTTGCCGATGGCCGGGCGGTGCGCACATCGGGCGGAGCCGGCTGAACCGGGTCGATCACGGTCGGCGCGACGAGAGCCGGTCGCGGCGCAGCGGCGTTGGCGTCGGCGCCCGTCACGACCCCTGAGGCCGACGTTCCCGGCGCCGGATTGCGGCCGGCGAGGGCACTGTTCGGATCCCAGTTGCGGTTGCGCTCGGCCTCGGCAGCGTCGTGCGCGGGCGAGCGCGCCGGCACCTTGTTGACGAACGGGTTCGGTGCCTTGGTGACGTAAAGGGCGACGCCGAGCGCGGCGGCGAGGCCGATCAGCAGGCCGACGACGAGGCCGACCAGGAAACCACCGCCCTGGGGGGCGCGAAATCGTGCTGCCTTCATGCCGTGTCCGTCTCTCTCTTCATTCGTTCCGGCGCGCTCACGCCGAGGACCGCGAGCGCGTTGCGGATGATCTGGCGCGTCGCCGCCAGCAAGGCGATCCGCGCCCGCGCCAGCTCGGCGTCGTCGACGAGGAAGCGCTCGGCGCCGTAATAGCTGTGGAAGGTCGCCGCGAGCTCGCGCAGGTAGAACGCGACCTCGTGCGGCGCCAGGGTCGCGGCGGCGCCGGCGAGCATCGGCCCGTACTCGGCGAGCTTGCGCAGCAGCGCGGTCTCGCTCGGCGCCTCGAGGCGGGCGAGATCGGCGCCGGCGAGGTGGGCGAGATCGGCGCCGGCGAGGTGGGCGACATCGCCGCCCTGCGCCGCGTACTGCTCGAGGACCGAGCAGATCCTGGCGTGCGCGTATTGCACGTAGAAGACGGGGTTCTCGTCGTTCTGCTTCAGCGCGAGGTCGACGTCGAAGGTGAACTCGGTGTCGGCCTTCCGGCTCAGCATGAAGAAGCGCACCGCGTCGCGGCTGGTCCAGTCGATGAGGTCGCGCAGGGTGACATAGTTGCCGGCGCGCTTCGAGATCTTGACCTCCTCGCCGCCGCGCTCGACGCGGACCATCGTGTTCAGCACGTACTCCGGGTAGCGCGCCGGCACGTCGGCATTGGCCGCCTGCAGGCCGGCGCGGACGCGCGCGATCGTGCCGTGATGGTCGGTGCCCTGGATGTTGATCGCCGTGGTGAAGCCGCGCTCGAACTTGGCGAGGTGGTAGGCGACGTCGGGGACGAAGTACGTGTACGTGCCGTCGGACTTGCGCATCACGCGGTCCTTGTCGTCGCCGTACTCGGTCGTTCGCAGCCAGAGCGCGCCGCCGTCCTCGTAGGTCTTGCCGGCGGCGACGAGGCGAGCGACCGTCGCCTCGACGCGGCCGCTCGCGTACAGGCTCGACTCGAGGTAGTAGTTGTCGAATCGGACGCCGAACGCCTTCAGGTCGAGGTCCTGCTCGTGGCGCAGGTAGGCGACCGCGAACTGGCGGATGCCGTCGAGATCGTCGGCGCGTCCCGACGCCGTGAACTCGCGGTCGTCGGCGTGGACGGTCTTGCCGGCGCTGAAGTCCGCGGCGATGTCGGCGATATAGTCCCCGTTGTACGCAGACTCGGGCCAGCCGGGGTCGCCCGGCTTCAGGCCGTCGAGCCGCGCCTTCACCGAGGCCGCGAGCGTCGCGATCTGGACGCCGGCGTCGTTGTAATAGAACTCGCGGACGACGCGCCGGGTCTGCGTCTCGAGCAGGTTGCAGATCGCGTCGCCGAGCGCCGCCTGACGCGCGTGGCCGACGTGCAGGGGGCCGGTCGGATTGGCCGACACGAACTCGACGATGACCGGCTCGCCCGCGGCCTCGCGACGACCGAACCCGGCACCGCCGGCGAGGACTTCGGCGACGATGCGCTGGCGTGCCGCCGCGCGCAGGTGCAGGTTGATGAAGCCGGGGCCGGCGACGGCGATCGACTCGACCCAGCGCTCGACCGCGGTCTTCGCGCGCAGCGCCGCGATCAGCTCGGCAGCGACCTCGCGCGGATTGCGCCGTTGCGCCTTGGCGAGCGGCATCGCGGCGGTGACGGCGAGGTCGCCGTGATCGGCCTGCTTTGGCGTCTCGAACGCCGCCGCGAGCGTGTGGCCGGGGTCGACTTCGGCCATCGCTGCACGCAGCGCGTCGAGCAGTTCTTCACGGGCCGACATCATCGACTCGATTCTACGAGCCGGCCTTTGCGCCGCTGTGCGGGTAACGAGAAGTCACTCGCAAGCGTGAATAAGGCGGGGTCTGGCGCGGCGGCGCCGATCCGCTCGCGCGGCGCGGATGCAAGAATGGCCGGCCACCCGCCGTCAGATGACTGCCACGCTGTCCGTCCCCGCCATCGCCGAAGCCTCGGCGGCGGACGCCGCGCTGCCGACGCACATCGGCAAGTACCGCATCCTCGGCCGGCTCGGCGACGGCGCGACCAGCGAAGTCTTTCTCGGCTACGACGACTTCCAGCGCAGGAACGTCGCGATCAAGCGCGTTCGCGCGGGAACCGCCGGCGATCCCGTCGACAACCACTATTCCGGCCGCTTCTTCGCCGCCGAGGCCGCGCTCGTCGGCCGGCTGCAGCATCCCAACGTCGTCCAGATCTTCGACGCGGTTTCCGATCCGGTCGCGCCGTATCTGGTCATGGAGTACGTCGCCGGCAGCACGCTGCGACCCTTCTGCCGTGCCGACCAGCTGCTCTCGCTCGAGCTCATCGTCGAGATCGGCTTCAAGTGCGCGATGGCGCTCGGCTACGTCTACCGCCAGGGGCTGATCCACCGCGACGTCAAGCCGGCGAACCTGCTCGCCGTGCTGACCAACGGGACGATCACCGACGTCAAGATCAGCGACTTCGGCAGCGTCCTCAACCTCGGCTCTGACGTGACGCAGATCCACCGGGTCGGCTCGCTCGCATACATGTCGCCCGAGCAGCTCGACGGCGGAACGATCGATTGCCGCGCCGACGTCTATTCACTCGGCGCCGTGCTCTACCACCTTATCGCCGGCCGGCCGCTCTTCGATGCGCAGGTGCAGTCGGCCATGATGCATCAGATCTACAACGTCAAGCCGGTCCCGCTCACGGGCTTGCGGGCCGGCGTCAGCGCCGGCCTCGACGAGGTGATCCAGAAGGCGCTCGCCAAGCAGCCCGGCGATCGCTACAGCGACTGGGAAGAGTTCGCCAACGCGATCTCGGCGCTCGTCACGACCCAGCAGGTGCCGCGCGGGCAGTTCCAGGGCGTCCTCGATTCGGAGCGCTTCACGCTGCTGCGAACGCTCGAGTTCTTCCAGAACTTCGGCGACGTCGAGCTCTGGGAGGTCGTGCACCGTGCCAAGTGGCAGCGCTTCCATTTCGGCCACGCGCTCTACCGCAAGGGCGAGGAAGGCAACAGCTTCCACATCATCGCGCAGGGCGAGGTCGAGGTCTTCCGCGACGGCAAGAAGGTCGCCCAGCTGGGCTCGGGGACGTCGGTCGGCGAGATGGCGTACCTCGCGCCGAGCGCCGAGCTGAAGCGGCACAGCACCGACGTCATCATCACCGAGCCGGCGACGACGATCTCGTTCACGCCCGAGAGCCTGCTCCAGCTGAGTCCGAACACGCGCCACCTGTTCCACGACTCGTTCATCAAGGTGCTCGTGCGGCGCCTGCACTCGGCGCACGAGGCGCTGGCGCATCCGCGCCGGATCTTCTAGCCGGCGGCGAACGCAAGCGTCGCGCCTTCGGTTGTCGGCGCTTGTTCGCCTTGCCGCGCCGCGGCGGCGTGTGCTCCAATCCGGCCCGTCGCCGCGCTGCCGCGTGGCTTCGACTCTTCACATTCCGGAGACGTTCATGAAGCAACTGATCACGCTGGCGGCGGTCCTGGCCCTCGCCCTCTCGACCTCGGCGTTCGCGAATTCGCACAAGGAAGCGCCCGGCATGGCCAAGGCCGCGAGCGGGTCGATGGCCGCGCCGATGGCGGCGCCCGCCGGCAGCTGCGCCGCGGCTGCCGAAGAGAAGAAGCTTGCCGGCGCGGCCAAGACGAGCTTCATGAAGAAGTGCGAGAGCGACGCGACTGCGACCTGCGATGCCAAGGCCGCCGAGAAGAAGCTCGCGGGCGCCGCCAAGACGAGCTTCACGAAGAAGTGCGTGGCCGACGCCTCGGCCGCCAAGTAAAGCTCATCCGCTCGCCGAGCGCGCGTTCGCGCCGACGCGGGCGGCGCTCGTGCGGGACGCCGCTTCGTCCCGTCGAGCGGTCCTCGGGCCGCCGCCGTTCCCATCACGCTCGCTCCGGCGGGCTTCGCGTCGCGGCGTTTCGCATAAATTAGCGGCATGGAAGCCGCTTCCGGACGCGCGCCGCGCGCCGTGCTGTTCGACGCCTACGGCACGCTGTTTGACGTCTACAGCTTCGGCGCCGCCGCCGAGCGCCTGTTCCCTGGCGCCGGTGAGCGTCTGGTCGTCCTCTGGCGCGACAAGCAGATCGAATACACGCGGCTGACGTCGATGAGCGGCCAGGCGCGCAGCTTCAGCGACTGCACGCGAGCCGGCCTGCGCTACGCCGCGCGGCGTTTCGGGCTCGCCCTCGACGACGCGGCCGAGCGCGAGCTGATGGGCGCCTACGAGCGGCTCGCGCCGTTTCCAGAGAACCGCGCCGTCCTGGTCGAGCTGCGCAGGCGCGGCATTCGCGCCGGCATCCTCAGCAACGGCGACCCCGCCATGCTCGAGCCCGTCGTTCGCCACGCCGGCTTCGCCGAGCTGCTCGACCCGGTCCTGAGCGTCGAGAGCACCGGCCGGTTCAAGACCGATCCGGCGACGTACGCGCTCGGCACGCAGGCGCTCGGCCTCGCCGCCGCCGAGATCGTGTTCGTCTCGAGCAACTGCTGGGACGCGATCGGCGCCACCTGGTTCGGCTACACGACACTCTGGGTCAACCGCTTCTCGCTGCCGCTCGACGAGCTCGGCGCGCAGCCGACGCGGATCGGCAGCCAGCTGACCGACGTGCTCGACTTCTTCCCTTTCCGAGGACCTTCGCCATGACGTTCAAACCGCCCGCCGGCATCGAGATCAACGCACCGATCCGGCCCGGCTACGAGACCATCCTGACCGAGCCGGCGCTCGCCCTCGTCGCCAAGCTGCACCGCGCCTTCGACGCGCGCCGCCACGAGCTGCTCGCCGTCCGCGCCGAGCGCGCGAAGAAGCTCGACGCCGGCGAGCGGCCCGACTTCCTCGCCGCCACGGCGAGCATCCGGGCCGGCGACTGGAAGATCGCGCCGGTGCCGCCGGCGCTGCAATGCCGGCGCGTCGAGATCACCGGCCCGGTCGACGCGAAGATGGTCATCAACGCCTACAACTCGGGCGCCGATTCGTACATGACCGACTTCGAGGACTCGAACTCGCCGCTGTGGACGAACCAGATCCAGGGCCAGATCAACATCGCGCAGGCGATCCGGCGCACGCTCTCGTTCGCGCAGGAGACCGCCGCCGGCAGCAAGACCTATCGCCTCAACGACAAGGTCGCGACCCTGCAGATGCGGCCGCGCGGCTGGCACCTCGACGAGAAGCACGTGACGATCGACGGCAAGCGCATCTCCGGGGGCATCTTCGACTTCGCGCTCTTCATGTTCCACAACGCGAAGGAGCTGCTCGCGCGCGGTGCGGGCCCGTACTTCTACCTGCCCAAGCTCGAGAGCCACGTCGAGGCGCGGCTCTGGAACGACATCTTCGTGATGACGCAGCAGGAGCTCGGCCTGCCGCAGGGCACGATCAAGGCGACGGTCCTGATCGAGACGATCCTGGCGGCGTTCGAGATGGACGAGATCCTGTACGAGCTGCGCGACCACTCGGCCGGCCTCAACGCCGGCCGCTGGGACTACATCTTCAGCTGCATCAAGAAGTTCAAGCTCGACCGTGACTTCTGCCTTGCCGACCGCGCCAAGGTGACGATGACGGCGCCGTTCATGCGCGCCTACGCGCTGCTTCTGCTCGAGACGTGCCACCGGCGCGGCGCGCCGGCGATCGGCGGGATGAGCGCGCTGATCCCGATCAAGAACGACCCGGCGAAGAACGAGATCGCGATGGCCGGGATCATCGCCGACAAGCGCCGTGACGCCGAGGACGGCTACGACGGCGGCTGGGTCGCGCACCCGGGCCTGGTCGAGGCGTCGATGAAGGAGTTCGTCACGGTGCTCGGCGACCGGCCGAACCAGTTCGACAAGCTCAAGCCCGAGGTCAAGGTCGCCGCCGCCGACCTGCTCGACTTCAGGCCCGAGAAGCCGATCACCGACGCCGGCCTGCGCATGAATATCAACGTCGGCATCCACTACCTCGGTGCCTGGCTCGCCGGCAACGGCTGCGTGCCGATCCACAACCTGATGGAAGACGCGGCGACCGCCGAGATCAGCCGCTCGCAGGTGTGGCAGTGGATCCGCTCGCCGAAGGGCGTCCTCGACGACGGCCGCAAGGTTACCGCCGACCTCGTCCGCGGCCTGGTTCCCGAGGAGCTCGCGAAGATCAAGGCCGGCGGCTTCGTCGGCAAGTTCGACCGCGCGGCCGAGATCTTCACCCAGATGAGCACGCAGGACGAGTTCGCCGAGTTCCTGACCTTGCCGCTGTACGAGGAGCTTTAAGGTTCCTCGCGGCGCTTCGCGCCCGCGCTGCCGCGCGACGCCCGCGCCCCCAGAAAGGATGTCATGAGAAGACTGACGATCGCGCTCCTGTGCGCGACGACGTGCGCTGTCGTCGGCTGCGCGACGAGCTCGGGAATCGATCGCGCCGCCGGCGACCCGAAGGTCCGCGCCCAGGACGACTTCTTCCGCCACGTCAACGGCCGCTGGCTGGCGACGACCGAATTCCCCGCCGACAAGGCCTACCTCGGCTCGTTCGAGTCGATCCACGACAGGATCCAGGTGCAGCTGCGCGCGCTCCTAGACAAGGCGGCCTCTGCACCCGTCAATGCCGACGAGCGCCGCATCGGCGACCTGTACGAGAGCTTTCTCGACGAAGCCGCGGTCGATCGCGCGGGCCTCGCCCCGCTCGCCGGCGAACTGGCGGCGATCGACGCGCTGCAGTCGCCGGGCGAGCTCGCGGCGATCATGGCGCGGCTGGGCCGGCTCGGCGCGGCGATGCCGCTGCGAATGGATGTCGACCAGGACGCGCGCAACGCGCAGCGCTACGTGCCGGTGATCGGCCAGGCCGGCCTCGGGCTGCCCGATCGCGACTACTACCTCGTCGCCGGCGATGCCAAGTTCGCTGCCGCGCGGGCGAGCTATGTCGGCTATCTCGCGCGCCTGCTCGAGCTGTCGCGAACTCCCGGCGACGCCGCGACGGTGGCGCGGTCGGTTCTCGATCTCGAGACGGCGCTCGCGAAAGGACAGTGGACGCGCGTCGAGAACCGCGATCCGGTCAAGACGTACAACCGCGTCGATGTCGGCGATCTCGCGCCGCTCGCGCCCGGCTTCGCCTGGCCGGCGTGGCTCGAAGGCGTCGGCATCGCCGGCAGGAGCGGCGACGTCGTCGTCCGCCAGCCGGGCTATCTCGCGACCGTGGCGGCGCAGCTGTCGGCGACGCCGCTGCCGGTCTGGAAGGCCTACCTTCGCACCCACCTGCTCCATTCGTACGCGCCCTACCTCGGCAAGGAATTCGTCGACGCGCGATTCGCCTTCGTCGGCACGGCGTTGTCGGGAACGACCGAGAACCAGCCGCGCTGGAAGCGCGGCATCCGCTTCGTCGAAGGCTCGGCGGGCGAGTCGCTCGGCAAGCTCTACGTCGACGCCCACTTCCCGGCCGAATCGAAGGCGCGGATGGAAAAAATGGTTGCCAACCTCCTGGCGGCCTACCGCGAGAGCATCGACGCGATCGACTGGATGAGCGCGGCGACCAAGAAGGAGGCGCAGGCCAAGCTCGCCACCTTCGCGCCGAAGATCGGCTACCCGAAGCGCTGGATCGACTACTCGACCCTCGTCGCGCGCAAGGACGATCTCGCCGGCAACCTCCGGCGCGCGCGCGAGTTCGAGTACGCGCGCGACCTCGCCAAGCTCGGCAAACCGGTCGACCGCGACGAGTGGTTCCTGACGCCGCAGACGGTCAACGCCTACTACAACAAGTCGCTCAACGAGATCGTCTTCCCGGCGTCCGTGCTGCAGCCACCGTTCTTCGATGCGGGTGCCGACGACGCCGTCAACTACGGCGCGATCGGCGCGATCATCGGCCACGAGATCAGCCACGGCTTCGACGACAAGGGCAGCCAGTTCGACGGCGCCGGCAACTTGCGCTCATGGTGGACCGACGACGACCGGAAGCGCTTCGACGCCAAGACCAAGGTGCTCGTGTCGCAGTACGCCGCGTTCTCGCCGCTCGCCGGCTACCACGTCAACGGCGAGCTCACGCTCGGCGAGAACATCGCCGACAACTCCGGGCTCGAGATCGCCTACAAGGCCTACCACCGCTCGCTCGGCGGCAGGACCGCGCCGGTGATCGACGGCACCAGCGGCGACGAGCGATTCTTCTACGGATTCGCGCAGGCGTTCCGCGGCAAGGCGCGCGACGCGGTCCTGCTGACGCAGATCAAGTCGGATCCGCACTCGCCCGACGAATTCCGCGTCAACGGCGCGGTGCGCAACCACCCGGCGTTCTATTCGACCTTCGGCGTCAAGCCCGGCGACGCGATGTACCTGCCGACCGAGCAGCGCGTCTCGATCTGGTAGCGGCGCCGGCCCCGCGACGGCGGGCGACGACAATCGCCGGCTGACCTCGACCCCGCCGCCGCCCGTGCCGACGCCCGACCCGATCCACTCACGCGACGCCCTCGCAGAGCGCTTCGGCCCTTCGTACCGCTGGTTCGTGCTGGCGACGGTGATGATCGGCACGGTCGCGTCGATCATGGCGTCGACGATCATCAACGTCGCCGTTCCCGACATGAGCCGCGTTTTCTCGCTCGGCCATGAGCGAGCGCAATGGCTGTCGGCCGGCTTCATGGGCGCGATGACGCTGTCGATGCTGACGACGCCGTGGCTGCTCGCGCGCTACGGCTACCGCCATGCCTACACGGGCGCGGTCGCGCTGCTGATGGCCGGCGGCATCCTCGGCGGGCTCAGCCCGTGGTTCGAGCTCGTGCTGGCGATGCGCGTCGCCGAAGGTCTCGCCGCCGGCGTGCTGCAGCCGATCCCGGCGATCGTCATCCTGCATGCGTTCGGCGCGGGCGAGCGCGGCAAGGCGATGGGAATCTTCGGCTTCGGCGTCGTCCTCGCGCCGGCGCTCGGCCCGAGCGTCGGCGGCATCCTCGTCGAGGCGTTCGGCTGGCGCTCGATCTTCTTCGTCGTCACCCCCTTCTGCATCGTCGCGATCGCGATGGCGCAGCGCTACCTGCCGATCGGCGCCCCCGGCGGCGCGCCGATCAGCAAATCGGGCGGCCGGCTCGATGTCGTCGGGCTCGGCCTGATCGCGCTCGCCGTCCTCGCGCTGCTCAATGGCATGGTCAACCTGCACGGCGCCACGCGCGACGTCGGCGTGGCCCTGCTCGCCGGCAGCGTCGTCGCGACGATCGGCTTCATCTTCCACCAGCGTCGCGGCGCGCGGCCGCTGATGGCGCTGCCGCTGTTTCGGCATCGCGCCTTCGCCATGGGTGGAACGGTCGCCTTCATCTACGGCATGGCGCTGTTCGGCTCGACCTACCTGGTGCCGGTCTTCATGCAGGAAGCGCTGCACCTGCCGCCGTCGCAGGCGGGCGCGGTGCTGCTGCCGGCCGGCCTGGTGCTCGCGCTGACGATCCCGGTCGCCGGCCGCTTCGCCGACCGCGTCGCCGTCAGCCGCATGGTGAGCGCCGGCCTGATCCTGCTCGCCGCGTCGTTCTTCCTCATGCTCGGCGTCGGCGTGGCGACATCGCTCGCGCTGATCACCGTCTGGGCGGTGGTCGGCAGGCTCGGCCTGGGCATGATCATGCCGTCGCTCAACCTCGGCTCGATGCAGGGCCAGCCCGATACGCTGATCGCGCACGGCTCGAGCACGATCAACTTCCTGCGCCAGCTCGGCGGCGCCTTCGGCATCGGCCTGGTCGGCAACGTCCTCGAGTGGCGCCTGCGCGCGCACTCGGTGCAGCCGATCGCCGCCTTCCACGAAACCTTCGCGCTCGTCGGCGCCATCACCGCCTGCGCCATCGTCGCCGCCTGGCGAATGGGGCCGGGAAGGCGATCGAGCGCGACCCGACACCAGCCCCGGCCCTCATGAACCTCGACCTCGACCTTCTTCCCGAGCGCTGCGACGCCATCGTCGTCGGCGCCGGCCCGGCCGGAGCCGCCGCGGCGCAGTGGCTCGCGCGCGGCGGGCGCGACGTCGTCCTCGTCGACGCGCAGGCGTTCCCGCGCGACAAGGTCTGCGGCGACGGCCTCATCCCCGATGCGCATCGCGCCCTCGACCGCCTCGGCGTGCTCGCGCAGGTGATGGCTGAGGCGCGATCGTCGACGTCGCTCGCCTGCATCGCGCCGCGCGGCGGACGCATCGACGTGCCCGGCCGTCTCGCCGTGCTGCCGAGGAAGCGCCTCGACGACATCATCTGCCGCGCCGCTGTCGCTGCCGGCGCGCGGATGTTCGCCCCCGTGCGATTCGTCGCGCCGCTGCGCGCCGGGGTCGACGGCGGCAGAGACGTGAACAGCAAAGGCGACGACAGCGTCCGCAGCAACGGCACGGTCAACGACAACGGGGCGGGACGCGTCATCGGTGCGCGTCTCCAGCAAGGCGATCGGGTCCGCGAAGTGCGCGCGCCCTGGCTCGTCCTCGCCAACGGCGCGCAGCCGCAGGCGACGATCGCGGCGGGCCTCTGCGACCGGCGCACGCCGAGCGGGATCGCCCTGCGCGGCTACGTCGAGAACGCGGCGATGACGGCGCGCATCACGAGCCTCGAGGTCGTCTGGCACAAGCGACTCTCGCCCGGCTACGGCTGGATCTTCCCGTGCGGCGGCGACGTCTTCAACATCGGCGTCGGCGTCGCCCAGAGCCACCGCGAAGGCAAGGACGGCAAGCATGCGATGCAGGACGTCAACCTGCGCGAGGTCTTCGCCGCGTTCAAGGCGCTGTACGCGCCGGCGCGCGACCTCGTCGAGGGCGGCCGCTGGCACGGCGATCCAGGGCACGAGCTGAAGGGCGCGCCGTTGCGCTGCTCGCTCGAGGGCGCGCGCCTCGAGGCGCCGGGGGTGCTGGTCACCGGCGAGGCGGCGGGCAGCACCTATGCCTTCACCGGCGAGGGAATCGGCAAGGCGATGGAGACCGCGCTGCACGCCGCCGAGGCGATCCTGGCGCATTCAGCGAGCGACACCGGCGATGCCGCCGACGCGGCGATCCGCGCCGACTACGCCGCACGCGTTCTCTCGCTCAAGCCGCGCTTCGACATGTACGAGCAGGCCAATCGCGCCAACGCGCATCCCTGGCTGATCGACCTGCTCGTCTGGAGCGCCCGGCGCAGCCCGCGTCGCGTCCAGCGCATGGCCGGCGTGCTTGAGGAAACGCACATCCCGACCGACGCGGTGACGGTCCGCGGCGTCCTCAGGCGCCTGTTCGATTGGCGCTGACGACGGCGCTGGCGACAATTCGATCGCGTTCATCGGTTCCCTGTCGAAATCGCCCGCCGCCGCGCGTCATCCTCCTGAGCGAACCTGTCGCTCGCCCACACGAGGAAAGTCATGGAATACATGCTGATGTTCTACGAGCCCGCGCGCCAGTTCGAGCAGCGCAAGGACCGCGCCGAGAGCCAGCCCTACTGGGCGGCGTGGATGGCGTACGTGCAGGCGATGCACCAGTCGGGCATCGTCAAGAGCGGCGCCGGCCTGCAGGAGCCGGGGACGGCAACGACGGTGCGCGTCGTCGACGGCAAGCGGCGCGTCCAGGACGGCCCGTTCGCCGACACCAAGGAGCAGCTCGGCGGCTTCTTCGTCATCGACGTGGCCGACCTCGACATCGCGTTGTCGTGGGCGGCGCGCGCGCCGTGCGCGGCGGCCGGCGGCGTCGAGGTGCGACCGGTGCTGCCGCCGCCGCCACAGGGCTGACGACATGGCCGCACGCGCGCCGAGCGACGCTTCGGCCGTCGTCGCGCGCGCCGCCGAAGA
>Ga0207644_10000223_pt1 | contig 39200 bp, 37 predicted proteins | sample KBSS73metaG_FD_184326 | JGI IMG/M metagenome (GOLD analysis project Ga0207644, IMG submission 184326) | Switchgrass rhizosphere microbial communities from Kellogg Biological Station, Michigan, USA - KBS S7-3 metaG (SPAdes) (version 2) | ecosystem: Host-associated > Plants > Roots > Rhizosphere... | reverse complement strand
GGCGCTCGGGATCGAGCGGACGCAACAGCGTGCCGCAGAGGACGCCGTTGCGAATCCCGGCGACATGGCAATCGGCGAGCGGCACCGAAGAGGCCGGCGTCGCCGAGGACGCAGCCGACGCAGCCGACGCAGCCGGGGACGCCGGGGACGCCGGGGACGCCGGGGACGCCGATGTGGACGATGCCGCCGTTGCGGACGACGCGAGGGCTGGCGACGCTGCCGGCGCGGCGGGTGCCACGGCCGGAGCGATGCTCCAGCAAGCGATCGCCGCCAGCGCGATCGCCGCGCCGCTGGATCCCGGGGACGCCGCCGCCCGAGCGACGTCGGCGAGCCGCCTCATTCGCCGAGCGTGCGTTTCAGTTCGCCGCTGCTCACGAGCCGCTCGAGCTGGCTCGCGCCGCCGATCAGCGTGCCCTTGACGAAGACCATCGGGAACGTCGGCCAGCCGGTCCACATCTTCAGCGCGTTGCGACGCCGCCAGCCGCCGAAGTAGCTGCCGAACTCGAGGTAGTGGAACGGGATCGCCGCGGCCGCGAGCGTCTTGCGCGCGTGCCGCACGTGCGGGTTGCCGGCCATGCCGACGACGAGCACCGGGTTCGACGACGCCGCCGCCTGGACGTTGTGGACGATGTCGGCGTTGTGGTTGGCGACGGTGTCGCGGATCGCCGGGTGCAGACGGGCCTCTTCGAGAATGGTGCGGGGCATGGCGGAGGCGGCGGCGACGACGCGCGCACGTTACCACCGGCCGCGCGGCGGCTGCGCGTGACGTCGGGCGCCTACGTTCGGGCGCCCTTACGGCGGCTGCGCCTTACGGGGCCGCGCCACACGGCGGCGCGGTCCTGTTGCGCAACGCTGCGGCAGCGCCGCCTCTGGCATCCGCCGCGACTCAGGTCGCGAGCGCACCGCGCCGGAAATCCTCGACCGCTCGCTGCAGCTCGGCGGTCGTGTTCATCACGAACGGACCGTACTGGGCGATCGGCTCGCCGAGCGGCCGGCCGGCGACGAGAAGGACGCGGGCCGGCGCCGCCGCACCTGCGTCGACCGCGAAGCGAACGCCATCGCTGCCGCTGTCGTTGGCAAGGATCGCCATACGGTCGGGCTCGACGGTGGCGGCGGCCGCGCCACCGATCGCCACCGGCGTCGTGCCGAAGACGTAGGCGAACGCGTTGTGGCCTGCCGGCAGCTCGGCGTCGAAGGCGCTGCCGGGCGGCAGCGTCAGATCGAGGACGATCGGCTCGGTCGTCGGCCGCGTCACCGCGCCCGCGTGGCCGTGGCTGGCACCGGCGATGACGCGAACGTGGACGCCGGTGCCGTCGCTGTACGAAGGCACCGAGTCGGGGGCGATGTCCCGGTACGCCGGCGCCGTCATCTTGTCGGCGGCGGCGAGGTTGACCCAGAGCTGGAAGCCCGCCATGCGGCCTTCTTCCTGCTCTGGCATCTCGGAGTGGATGATGCCGCGGCCGGCGGTCATCCACTGGACGCTGCCCGGCTCGAGCAGGCCGACGTTGCCGACGCTGTCGCGGTGTCGCATGCGCCCCTCGAGCATGATCGTCACGGTCTCGAAGCCGCGGTGCGGGTGGTCGGGGAAGCCGCCGACGTAGTCGCTCGCCGAATCGCTGCCGAACGCGTCGAGCATGAGGAACGGATCGAGGCGCTTCTGCAGCGGCTGGGTCAGGACGCGCGTCAGCTTGACGCCGTCGCCGTCGGACGCGGCTTGGCCGCGGACGACGCGCTCGACGGTGCGGGAAACGAAGGGGGTTGAAGGGGTGGTGGTGTTCATGCGGTCAATGTAGCGACGCCGGCGCCGACCGCAATGGCAGGCAATTGCAACGCTCGCTTCAATCGGGTCGAATGCGCCGCCCGCCGGGTCGCGGTCTAATGCGCGTTCCTTCGCTCATCGACCACCCAACCGCCATGAAGCTCTACTACTCCCCCGGCGCCTGCTCGCTCTCGCCGCACATCGTCCTGCGCGAGTCCGGCCTCAAGTTCGACACGGTGTCCACCAGCACCAAGACTCACAAGACGCAGGACGGCACCGACTTCTACACGATCAACCCGAAGGGCTACGTGCCCGTGCTCGAGCTCGACAATGGCGAGCGCCTCACCGAGGGCCCGGCGATCGTCCAGTACATCGCGGACCAGGTGCCCGATAGGAAGCTCGCGCCCGCGAACGGCACGTTCGCCCGCGCTCGCCTGCAGGAATGGCTCAACTTCACGACCAGCGAGATCCACAAGACCTACAGCCCGCTCTTCAACCCGGCCGTGCCCGAGGAATACAAGACGATGGCCAAGGCGAAGCTGGTCGACCGCTACCGTTGGGTCGATTCGCAGCTCGAGGGCAAGAGCTACCTGCTCGGCGATTCGTTCAGCGTCGCCGACGCCTACCTCTTCACCGTCACCAACTGGGCCAAGCCCGTCGGCATCGACATCTCGGGATTCAAGAATCTCGGCGCGTTCATGGGCCGGGTCGCGGCGCGTCCCGCCGTGCAGGAAGCGATGAAGGCCGAGGGCCTGCTCAAGTAGCCCAGCCGGAGGCGCGCCCCGCCCGAGTCAGACGCGCGGGCGCGAAAAGCAAACGCGCGGCGCGAATCGCAGGCGCGCAGGGGCGCGAATCGCGCCCGCGCGGCGGTCTCGCTCAGGCGAGGCGCGCCGCCGCGAGCAGCTCCTGCGTGTAGGCCTCGCGCGGCGCCGAGAACACCGCCTCGGCGTCGCCCGACTCCACGATCTCGCCGTCCTTCATCACCAGCACGCGGTGCGACATCGCGCGGACGACGGCGAGGTCGTGGCTGATGAAGACGTAGCTCATGGCGTGGCGGCGCTGCAGCTCGCCGAGCAGCGCCAGCACCTGGCGCTGCACCGAGACGTCGAGCGCCGACGTCGGCTCGTCGAGGACGAGCACCTCCGGACGCAGGACGACCGCGCGGGCGATCGCGATGCGCTGGCGCTGGCCGCCCGAGAACTCGTGCGGAAAGCGGTCGAGCACGCCGGCGAGGCCCGAGCCGGCGCCGAGGCCGACTTCGTCGAGCACCTCGACGACCAGAGCGTCACGCTCGGCGCGGCCGAGCTCGGGCCGATGCAGATCGAGCCCCTCGCCGACGATGCGGCGGATCGTCATCCGCGGGCTGAGCGATCCGAAAGGATCCTGGAAGACGACCTGGATGCGGCGCCGCATCGCGCGCAGCGTCTCTCGGTCGGCGCCGTCGATTCGCGTCCCTTCGAGCGAGACGGTGCCGTCGGCGATCGGCTGCAAGGCGAGCAGGGCCAGGCCGAGTGTGGTCTTGCCCGATCCCGACTCGCCGACGATGCCGAGCGTCTCGCCGCGGCGCAGCCGCAGCGTCGCGCGCCGGACCGCGTCGAAGCGGCGCCGCCTGAACCAGCCGCTCGCGATCTCGAAGCTGACGCGGACATCACGGGCGTCGACGAGCACCGGCGCATCGGCACCGACCGGCGCCACCGCGCGCGTCGGCCGGCTCGCCAGCAACGCCTGCGTGTAGCGATGCGCGGGCGCAGCGAACACCGCGCCGGTCGGCCCGGACTCGACCAGCCGGCCGCGCTCCATGACGCCGACCCGGTGCGTGAAGCGGCGCACCAGGTTGAGGTCGTGGGTGATGAAGAGAAGCGCCATCGCCATCTCCGCCTGCAGCTCGTCGAGCAGCGCCAGGATCTGCGCCTGGATCGTCACATCGAGGGCGGTGGTCGGCTCGTCGGCGATGAGCAGTCGCGGCTTGCAGGCAAGCGCCATCGCGATCATCGCGCGCTGGCGCTGGCCGCCCGAGAGCTGGTGCGGATACGAGTCGACGCGGCGCGCCGGCTCGGGGATGCCGGTGCGATCGAGGAGCGCGATCGCGCGATCGCGCTCCTCGCCCCGGTCGAGCGACTCGTGCAGCCGCAGCACCTCGACGATCTGCGCGCCGACCGTGTGGAGCGGATTGAGCGCCGTCATCGGCTCCTGGAAGATCATCGCGATCTCGCCGCCGCGGATGGCGCGCATCTTCGGCTCGCTCAAGGCGCGCAGGTCGTTGCCGTCGAAGACGATCCGCCCCGACGTGCTCGCGCCGTCGACGAGGCCGAGCAACGACAGCGCCGTGATCGACTTGCCCGAGCCCGACTCGCCGACGAGGGCGAACTTCTCGCCGGCGTCGATCGTCAGCGAGACGTCGTCGACGACGGTGGTGGTTCCGAAACGAACCGTCAGGTGCTCGATCGCGAGAAGCGAGCTCACGGCGTCGACACGACGGCGACCGATCTCGGCCGATCGATGCTGCTATCGGCGCGATCGGACCCGATCAGGCAGTCGATTTGGTCGGCGCCTTGAGGAGCGCCTCGCAGGTCGAGCGCTCGCTCGCGCTGTGCGTCGGCGCGCCGCACAGGGTGTCGAGCTTGCCTTGCAGGCGGGCCATCGCGGCGCGATGCGCGCCGCCCTTGTTCCACGCCTGCAGCTTGGCGCCGACCTTCTGCAGCGAGCGAGCGCTGCGCTGGTAGAACGCGTCGGGCTGCGCCGCGGCCTCGCCCCACAGCTGCGCCGTGGCGGCCTCGATCGCGGCCTCGTCAGCGGGGGCGAGGTCGACCAGCGCGCCGACGTAGCTCGCACCCCACTGCAGCCGCGTCGCCGGCCCTTCGCTCTTCTCGTAGGCCTCGCGGTACCAGCGCAGGGCCTCGGCCTTGTCGCCGCGCTTCTTCGCATTGCTCGCCAGCTCGGACATCAGGTAGTAAGGCGAATGGCTCCTGGCCAGATTGGCCTTGAGCAGCGCGTCCGACTCGGCGCCGAGTCCGGCGCGCTCGAGCAGGTAGGCGGCGGCGGTGATCACCGCCTGGCGCTCATAGCCGTCGGTGATCTCGCGGTCGGCGCGCGCCGTCTGCTCGCGAATGTCGGCGAGCAGCGCGGCCTGCAAGACGACCGGCGCCGGCGGCTTGGCGCCGGGCTTGCCGGCGTCGGCTTCGACGACGTCGATTCGCGCGAGGTCGACCTGCGCGATCAGCGCCTGCATGCGATCGGCGCGCGAGAGCGCCGGGTCGGCTTCGAGCCGCTTGAGGGCGGCATCGAAGGGGGCGAGCAGCGCACCGCGCTCGGCCGATCCCTTCGCGCTCAGGGCGCGGACGATCTCGGCCGCATAGTTGGTCACCATGTCGGTCTGCTCGCGCGTTCGCGCCGCGTCGCCGAGCAGGGCGACGACGCCGGCACGGGTGGCCGCGTCGACCGGCACCGGCGCCTTGGCATCGGCGGCGACGAGCGCCTTCAGGCGCAGCCGCATCGCGGTCTCGGGCGCGTCCTTCGGGCAGGCGTCGGCGAGCGCGAGCAGCGTCGCCGGCAGGCGGTCCTTGCTGATCACCTGCTGGTGATCAGTGTCCCACGAATAGAAGGCGAGCAGCCGCCAGTCGTTGGCGCTCAGCGTCGCCGGCCTGGCGAGCGCGTCGGCGAGCACCGCGCTGACCGGCCGCGCCGCGTTCATGCCGAGGGTCAGGACCTCGGTGTAGCGAACCGGCTCGACCTCGCCCGGCAGGCGCGTCACCTCCTGCCCCTGCGGCGTGAACAGCACCATCGTCGGATAGCCGCTGACCTTGAAGCGCGCGCCGATCTTCTGCGCGCCGGGGCTGTCGCCGTCGACGTAGACCGGGACGAAGGCGCGCGACCGCTCGATGAAGTCCTGACGGTTGAAGAGCGTCGCCTTGACCTGGTTGCACGGCGGGCACCACTTCGCGCCCCAGTAGACGAACACCGGCTTGTTCTCGCTGCGCGCGCTGGCGAAGGCGGCGTCGACCTCGGCGTCGTTGGCGGCCTGGCGCCAGGCGATGCCGGCGTCGGCGTGCTCGGGAGCGGCGGCCTTGACGGTGGTCGGCGAGGCGGCTGGGGTCGGCGCGGTCGCAGGCACCAGCGCGGTCGGCGCCGGCTTGTCGCAGGCCGCCAGCGCCAGTGCGGCGGCGAGCGCGGCGAGCGCGGCTGCCGCGGACGTCGGCCGGGCGGGGCGGATCGGGTTCAGGGCAGCTTTCATGAGTTCGCCATCATGGCGCAATCGGTCGACTGGCGCCCGGTCTCGCGCTGCGTCGAGCGCCGAGCGCCTCGCGCTCAGTCGACCGGCGCCGGCGCCTCGCGCACCGGGTCGCGCGGCGACGACGTGAACTGCGCGAGGGCGACGCCGGCGAGCGTGATCGCCGCGCCGGCGATCTTGGCGGCCGAATAACGCTCGCCCGTCAGTCCCCACGCGATCAGGCCGGCGACCGGCGGCATCAGGTACATCAGGGGCGCGGTCCGGCCGACGCCGCGAATCGCGTTGACCCAGCCCCAGACCAGCCAGCCGAGAAAGGCCGAGATGATGACCGCGTAGAACGTTCCGGCCCAGACCGCGGGCGAGATCTCGCCCCAGCGGACGGCGAGCCCGGCCGGCAGGCTGAGCAGGACCACCGGCAGGCTGCCGAACAGGACCGCGTAGGTCATGACGGGGACGCCGCCGAGGCGCTCGATGAGCGGCTTGGCGGCGACCGTGTAGTACGAGAAGAACGACGCCGCGACGAGCAGGACGAGGTCGCCGCCGCCGGCCTGCCAGTGGCCGCCGAACAGCTTGTCGGACAGGAACACGACGACACCGGCGCAGGCGACGGCGACGCCGGCGACCGAGCCGCGCGTCAGTGCCTCGTGGCCGTGCCAGTGCAGGATGAGGAGCGTGAAGACCGGCCCGCAGGCGAGGATGAGAGAGCTCGAGAACGCCGTCGACCAGTGGATGCCGTACGTCACCATGCCGACGTGGAGCAGGTGGCCGACGAGGCCGAGACGGAGCAGCGCGAACGCGTCGGCGCGCGAGACGTGTGGCCAGCGCGTGCCGTAGCGGACGCAGAGCAGGAGCGCCGCGGCGACCGGCATGATCAGGTAACGGACGAACAGGAAGCCGCCCGGCGAGAGCGCCTGGAAAACCGCTTTTTGGACGCTGAAGTTGGCGCCCCAGACGACGATCAGGCCGAGCGCGGCCCAGAGCGCCTGGCGCGAGCGGTCGATCGGGACGCTGCGCGATGGCGTCGAGGTGGTGGCGGTCATCCGCGTGGCAAGCCGATGCCGTCCGACGGCGTCCCGTCGTCGGCGCGCGCCGGGGTCGCGGCGGGCCCTGCGACGCCGTCGCCATCCGCCGAGCGCGCTGCCAGCGCTGCCACGTCCTCGCCCGCTGCTCTCGCGCCGAGCGGCATCTGCGCGTCGTCGAGGCGCCAGCCTTCGACCGGCGTCGCGCGGGCCAGCGCCATCCAGAGCGCGAAGCCGATCCGCGTCGGTCGCTTCGGCGCACGCCGCGCAACCTCGAGGCCACGCTCGCTCGCGACGAGAACGCCGCACTCGGCCGGGATCTCGTCGGCGCGGGCGATGCCTTCCTTAATCACGTACCAGCACTCGCCGCCGAGGTCGAGGTAGGCCTGGCGCTTGGCCTCGCGGCGCAGATCGGCAAGGAGGTCGGCGCGCTGCACCTTGACCTCGTGGACGATCGGCTCGGCGTAGGCCTCGACGGTGGTGTGGCGAATCGAGAAGACGTCGGGCATCGCCATCGTCCAGCCGGCGTCGACAAGCGCGCGCACCGCGAGGCCGCGCCACGCAAGCCGGCCGGCGCGCGTCATCTCGCGCGCGACGCGCTCGACCAGCAGCTCGTGCGCGTCGCGGCGCGACCGGTTCTTCGTCAGCGACTCGGCGAGGGCGGCGATGCCGGCGTCGGTCAGGCGGATCGTCTCGTGGCCGAGCGGGCCGCGCTCGCGCTGCAGGAGGCCGGCGGCGAGCAGCTCGACCTCGATGCCGTCCTGGCACGGCCAGCCCGCCGAGCGATAGACCTCGCGCAGCCGCCGCTTGTGAACGATGCCGAGGGCGACGACGCCGACCGTGGCGCGAGGAAAAGCGTTGGAGGCGTCGAGCATGAAGAATGGGGCCGCGGCATGCGCCGGATCGAGCCCGGAACCATACCGCGATCGCGATTCGAGCGCTCTTGCGCGGGTACGATTCGCGCCCACATCCGTCCACGAAAAATCAACCAGGGCCCGACCCGATGACACACCGCACCGGCCTGCTCCGCAACGGCATCGCCGCCACCGGCCTCTCGTTCGCGCGCCGCCTCGCCGCTGCCGCCGCGATCGTGCTCGCGGCAAGCCCGCTCGCGCACGCCGCCGACCCGAAAGTGCTCAACGTCTACAACTGGTCCGACTACATCGCCGACGACACGATCAAGAACTTCGAGAAAGAAACCGGCATCAAGGTCAACTACGACAACTACGACAGCAATGAGGTGCTGTTTGCCAAGCTCGTCGCCGGCAACAGCGGCTACGACATCGTCGTCCCGGGCGCGCACTTCGCGAAGACGCAGATCGAGGGCGGCCTGCTGCAGAAGCTCGACCGCACCAAGCTCACCAACTGGGGCAACCTCGATCCGACGCTGCTGAAGCAGCTCGCCGCGGTCGATCCCGGCAATCAGTACCTCGTCGACTGGCTCTGGGGCTACGTCACGGTGGGCATCAACGCGCCCAAGGTAAAGGCCGCGCTCGGCGACCTGCCGATGCCGGAAAACGCCTGGAGCCTGATCTTCGATCCCAAGTACGCGGGCAGGCTGAAGGGCTGCGGCCTCAACATCCTCGACTCGGCGTCGGAGGTGCTGCCGGTGGCCCTGCTCTACGTCGGCAAGCCGCCGTACAGCGCGAACGCCGCCGACTACGACGCGGCCGCGAAGATGCTGCAGTCGGTGCGGCCGTTCGTGACCCGCTTCTCGTCGTCGGGATACCTCAACGACCTCGCGGCCGGGTCGCTGTGCGTCGTCATGGGCTACTCGGGCGACATCAACATCGCCCGCGCCCGCGCCCTCGAGGCGAACCCGAAGCAGCCGGCGGCGATCGAGGCGCTGATCCCGAAGGGCGGCGCGACGCTCTTCTTCGATTCGATGGCGATCCCGAAGGACGCCAAGAACGTCGCCAACGCGCACCTCTTCATCAACTACATCCTGCGCCCCGACGTCGCGGCGGCGCTGACCAACAAGGTCTTCTACGCCAACCCGAACGCGGCCTCGCTCAAGTTCGTCAGGAAGGACGTCGCCGAGAACAAGACGGTCTTCCTTTCCGCCGCCGACCAGGCGCGGATGACGCCGCCCGATGCGGTGCCGCAGGCGATCCGGCGCGTCCAGACGCGCATCTTCACGAACTTCAAGGCTGGCAGGTAGAGCCCCCACGCTCCCTTCGTTCGCTGCCCCCGAGGGGGCGCGGCCCGCGTGGGGGCGGCCCGGCGGTGGGGCCGGAGGGGGTCTCGGTCAGGCGACTTCGACGCCTTTCCAGAACGCGACGCGGCCCTTGATCTCGCGCGCGGCGTCACTCGGCTCGGGGTAGTACCAGACCGCGTTCTCGTTCATCTCGCCGTCGACCATCAGGCTGTAGTAGCGCGCCTGGCCCTTCCACGGGCAGCTCGACCGGTGGTTGCTGAACGTCACGTACTCGCGCTTCAGGCTCGATTCGGGGAAATAGTGGTTGCCTTCGACGACGACGGTGTCGTCGCTCTCGGCGATCGTCGCGCCGTTCCAGGTCGCTTTCATCTCGCACGTCCTCGCGGGGAAATCGGAATACTAGGCGACCTCGAAAGGCCCCCATGAGCGTCAAGATCCGCACCGGCCAGTTTCCCGGCAAGCTCGAGCGCGGCGAATTCAGCGTGCGCTTTCGCGCCGCGTTCGTCGACCCGGCGTTCCGCGCCGAGGACGGTGCGATCGAGCGCCTCGAAGCGATCGCCTGGGACGCGTACCGCGAAGGCCGCAAGGCGCCGATCACGCGCAAGGCGGGACCCGGCTACGCCGACCCCGACTACGACCTCGCCGTCGAATGGATCGAGACGAAGGAGCGTCTCGAGCGCGCGCAAAAGGTCTGGGCCGATCCCGCCACGAAAACGCGCGCGCTGGTCATCTGCGGCTCGCCGCGCAACGACGGCACGTGCCCGGGCGAGAACTCGAAGACGTTCCGGCTCGCCCGGCTGGTCGAGGAAGAGCTCGCCCGGGCGAGCGTCGAGGTCGACTTCCTCGACCTCAGCCTGCTCACCTCCGAGTACGGCCGCAGGATCCATCCCTGCAAGGGCTGCGTCTCGACGGCGATGCCGCTCTGCCACTGGCCGTGCAGCTGCTATCCGAACCACTCGCTCGGCCAGACGCACGACTGGATGAACGAGATCTACGAGCGCTGGGTGGCTGCGCACGCCGTCGTCATCGTCACGCCGACGCACTGGTACAGCACCTCGAGCACGCTCAAGCTGATGATCGACCGGCTCGTCTGCGCCGACGGCGGCAACCCCGATCCGACCTCGACGCAGGGCAAGAAGCCCGAGCTGGCGAAGGAGATCGAGCTCGCCGGCTGGGACTATCCGAAGCATCTCGACGGCCGGGTCTACGGCCTCGTCGTCCACGGCGATGTCGCCGGAATCGAAGGCTCGCGCCGGGCGCTGTCGGACTGGCTCGACTGGATGGGGCTCGTCAGCGCCGGCGACCCCGCCCGGCTCGACCGCTTCATCGGCTACTACGAGCCGTACGCGACCAGCCACGACGTCCTCGACGAGGACGACAAGGTCCAGGAAGAAACGCGCAACGTCGCCCGGGCGGTGGCGATCGTCACGGCGGCGCTGCGCGACGGCACCCTCGAGCGCACGCAGGCGGTCCTGCCGCGGCCCCGGCCGAAATGAGTTCCGCCGAGCGCGGCCGGCCGGAAGCGGGTAGGCTAGCGATGTTGCACTGCAGCAAAGTGCGCTTCGAATCCTTCCGTGAAGAACAATCTACTCAGCAAGATCTTCGCCGCCGGCGGCCTGACGCGACAAGGCAAGCTCGCCGAGGCGACGGCCGCGATCCAACGCGCACTGTCGTCTGCTTCGAGAGCGGGCGCTCACACGAGCGGCGATTTCCCGATCGTCGCCTCCCGCTTGGCGGAATCGGACGACCGGCTGGTCCTCGACGGCCTGGTGCGGGTCGCCGATCCGATCTCGCCGTCGCCGGACCCCGCGCGTCGTGAAGCGGCAGTCGACTCCGCCGGCCCGGCGGCCGAGGCGACGTTCTCCGACTCGACGTCCGAGATCGACGCGGCGGACATGGCGTCCTTCGAGCCGACATCCGCGACCGGCGCGGCCGACGCAGCCTCTTCCGAGTCGACGGCCGACGACGCGACCGACGACGCCGAGCCGGTCGTCATCGAGCGGCCCCGGCCGGCGCGCTTCCTCGGCAGCAGCTTCACCGGCGCCGCCGGGACGCGTGCCTTCAAGCTGTTCGCGCCCGGCGGGTTCGAGGGCGAGTCGCTGCCGCTGATGGTCATGCTGCACGGCTGCACCCAGGACCCCGACGACTTCGCGGCCGGCACGCGGATGAACGAGCTCGCGCAGGCGCACGGCTTCTTCGTCCTCTATCCGGCGCAGGCGGCGCGCTCGAACGCGCACAAGTGCTGGAACTGGTTCGCTCCCGGCGACCAGCGACGCGGTGCCGGCGAGCCGGCCCTGCTCGCCGGAATGGTCCGCCACGTCCTGCAGACCCACCCCGTCGACGCCGATCGAATCTACGTGGCGGGCTTGTCGGCGGGCGGCGCGATGGCGGCGATCCTGGCACGCGAGTACCCAGACGTCTTCGCCGCCGCGGGCGTGCACTCCGGATTGCCTCCGGGCGCAGCGCACGACGTCGCCTCGGCGTTCTCGGCGATGAAGTCGGGGCCGGTGGCGCGATCCGGCCGGCGCGTTGCCGGGCCGGGCCCGGCGCGGTCGGCGTGGGGCGCGAAGGCACCCGCAGCGCAAGCATCGCGGTCGGCTGCGGCCACGGCCTCGGCGAGCGCGCCGGTCATCGTCTTCCACGGCGATGCCGACGCCACCGTCGTCGCGAGCAACGGCGACGCGGTCATCGAGGCAGCGCTCGTCGGTCACGCGCGCACGGCCGCCGAGCCCGTCGCGGGCGAGTCCGGCGCCGGAAAGCGGCGCGCGCGCCGAACGGTCTGGCGCGCGGCCGACGCCGGCGTCGATTCGCCGACGCTGGCGGAGCAGTGGATCGTGCACGGCGCGCCGCACGCCTGGTCGGGCGGTGCGGCGGCGGGCTCGTACACCGATCCCGACGGCCCCGACGCGTCGCGCGAGATGCTCCGGTTCTTCCTCGACCATCCACGCCGGCGCGCCTGAGTCGACGCGGTCGGGCGCCTGAATCGACGGCGCGGAGCGCCTGGGTTCGACTGTGGCGCGCCTGAAATCAACGGCGCGAGGCGATGGGTCGGCGGCGTGGAGCACCTGAAAATCGAAAGCACGGGGCGCGTGGGTCGCCGCGCCGCGAGCGCGCCTCGACGGCGGCTCTCGCGTGTGCTCGACGCCCGCCCGCGACGCCGTAGACTTCGCCCCCCATGAAACGCCACTGCGCCGCGGTCGTTCTCGTCGCCGCCGGCGTGGCTGGCTGCGCCATGACGGGTGACGGCCCCGCGCCGACACCGATCGTCGCGCCGACCTGGCAGGCGCCACTGCCGCACGACGGCCAAGTCGGCGAACTGCGCCGCTGGTGGACGCAGTTCGACGACCCGCTGCTCGCCCGCCTGATCGACGCGGCCCAGACGGCGAGCCCGACGATCGCCAGCGCCGCGGCGCGGATCGCCGACGCAAGCGCGCGCCGCACGGCCGCCGGGGCTGCGCTGCTGCCCTCGCTCGACGCCGTCGCCAGCGCCGGCCGCGGCCGCGGCGACCTCAGCGTGCCGATCGGCACGAGCACCACGGCGGGCCTGCAGGCGAGCTGGGAGATCGACGTCTTCGGCCGCAACCGCTCAGGCCGCGACGCCGCCGAAGCGCGTCTCGAGGGCGCCGAGGCCTCGTGGCACGACGCACGCGTCGTCGTCGCCGCCGAGACCGCGAACCAGTACCTCGCCCTGCGCGCCTGCGAATCGCTGCTCGCCCAGCTTCGCCTCGACGCCGCGTCGCGCGCGGAAACCGCGCGCCTGACCGACCTCAGCATGCAGAGCGGCTTCGAGTCGCGCGCCAACGCCGCGCTGACGCGCGCGAGCGCGGCGCAAGGGATCCTCCTCGCCAAGCAGCAAGGCGAGCAGTGCGAGCTCGCCGTCAAGGCGCTGGTCGCGCTGACCGGCATCGCCGAGCCCGACCTGCGCGGCGAGCTCGCGGCGGCCGTGGCGCACCTGCCCGAGCCGGCAGCGCTCGCGGTGCCGGCGGTGCCGGCGGCCGCGCTCGCCCAAAGACCGGACGTGTTCGTGCGCGCGCGCGACGTCGTCGCCGCGAGCGCCGACGTCGGAGCGGCGCGGGCGGCGCAGTGGCCGCGGATCACGCTCGCCGGCAGCGTCGGCGCGGCGCGGTTCGACGCCGGCATCGGCACGATCAGCGGATCGACCTGGAGCGTCGGCCCGGTCGCCGTCAGCCTGCCGGTGTTCGACGCCGGCGCGCGCCGCGCCGACGTCGTCGCCGCGCGCGCTCGCTATGACGAGGCGACGAGCGCCTACGCGGCGACGCTGCGCAATGCGATCCGCGAGGTCGAGAGCGCGCTTGTCACGCTGCAGGGGACCGCCGACCGCAGCGCCGACGCGCAAATCGCCGCCGACAACTTCGAGGCCTCGTACCGGGCCACCGACGCGCGCTACCGTAGCGGCTTCGGCACCTTGTTCGAGCTCGAGGACGCGCGCCGCAGCGCGCTCTTGGCGCAGAACACGCTGATCGAGCTGCGCCGCGACCGCGTCGCCGCCTGGATCGCCCTCTACCGCGCGCTCGGCGGCGGCTGGTCGCTTGCAGACGAGCGGACCGCCGCGAGTTCCGCATCGACGCTTGCGCGGGAGCGGAGCGCCGCCACTTCCTCGTTGACGCTTGCGGACGAGCGAACCGCCGCCACCTCCTCGCCTCGCCTCCCATCGCCATGAACTTCCCGCCGCGCCGCGTCTTCGCGTTCAGCCTCGCCGGCGTCGCACTTGGCGTCGTCGTCGCGGCGGCAACGCTGTCGGGCCTGCGCGCCAACGCCGCCGACGACAAGAAGGCGGCCCCGGCCAAGCCGGCGCTGAGCGTCGTCGTGACGACGCCGCAGCGCTCGACGATCGCGCTGGCGACGCGCGCCAACGGCAACATCGCCGCCTGGCAGGAAGCGAGCATCGGCACCGAGGCGAACGGCCTGCGCCTGGCCGACGTGCGAGTCAACGTCGGCGACGTCGTCAAGCGCGGCCAGGTCCTCGCCACGTTCTCGCCCGAGTCGATGGAGGTCGACCTGCTGCAGGCGCGCGCCGCGGTCGCCGAGGCCGAAGCGACGCTCGGCGATGCCGCCGCCAACGCCGAGCGAGCGAAGAGCCTGCGCGCGACCGGCGCGCTCAGCGAGGCGACGATCAATCAGTACGTGACCGCCGAGCGCACCGCGCGGGCGCGACTGGACGCGCAGCGCGCGGCGCTGCAGGCGCGCCAGCTCAAGGTCGGCCAGACCGCCGTCGTCGCGCCCGACAGTGGCGTCATCTCGGCGCGCAGCGCCACCGTCGGTGCAGTTCTCCCGGCCGGCCAGGAGCTGTTCCGGATGATCCGTCAGGGCCGCCTCGAGTGGCGCGCCGAGGTGCAGGCGTCGGACCTTGCACAGATCAGGCCGGGAACGCGCGCCACCGTCACGCCGGCCGGTGGCGAGCCGATCGGCGGCGTCGTCCGCACGGTCGCGCCGACCGTCGATCCGCAGACGCGCAACGGCATCGTCTACGTCGACCTGCCGGCGCCGGGAAGCGCGCGCGCCGGCATGTTCGCGCGCGGCGAGTTCGAGACCGGCAGCTCGACCGCGCTGACGCTGCCGCAGAGCGCAGTGCAGCTGCGCGAAGGCTTCAGCTACGTCTTCAAGGTCGGCGCCGACAACAAGGTGACGCAGACCAAGATCGAGGTCGGCCGCCGCGTCGGCGACCGCATCGAAGTCCTCGCCGGACTCGCGCCCGACGCCCGCGTCGTCGCCACCGGCGGCGGCTTCCTCGCCGAAGGCGACACCGTTCGCGTCGTCGACGCGCCGGCGGCGATGCTGCCGGGCGCGGCCTCGGCAGCACGGGCGGCACCGCCCAAGCCATGATCAACGTCTCGTCCTGGTCGATCAAGAACCCCATTCCCGGGGTGCTGCTCTTCATCATGCTCACCGCCGTCGGGGCGATGAGCTTTCGGGCGATGAAGATCCAGAACTTCCCCGACATCGACCTGCCGACAGTCACCGTCACCGCATCGCTGCCCGGCGCGTCGCCGTCGCAGCTCGAGACCGACGTGGCGAGGAAGATCGAGAACCAGATCGCGACGCTGCAAGGCGTCAAGCACATCTACACCTCGGTGCAGGACGGCATCTCGACGACGACGGTCGAGTTCCGGCTCGAAAAGCCGACGCAGGAAGCCGTCGACGACGTCCGCGACGCGGTCGCGCGCGTCCGCACCGACCTGCCGGCCGAGCTGCGCGATCCGATCATCTCGAAGTTCGACCTCGCCGGCTCGCCGATCCTGACCTACACCGTCGCGTCGACGCGGATGGACGACGAGGCGCTCTCGTGGTTCGTCGACGACACCGTGACGCGAACGCTGCTCGCCGTGCGCGGCGTCGGCGCCGTGACGCGGGTCGGCGGCGCGACGCGCGAGGTCCGGGTCGAGCTCGATCCGGCGCGGCTGCTGGCGCTGAACGCGACCGCCGCCGACATCTCGCACCAGCTGCGCCAAACCCAGCGCGAGTCGTCGGGTGGTCGAGCCGACGTCGGCGGCGCCGAGCAGTCGGTTCGCACCATCGCGACGGTGCAGTCGGCCGCCGAGCTGGCGCAGATGGAGATCGCGCTCAGCGACGGCAGGCGGCTGCGCCTCGACCAGGTCGCGCGCGTCAGCGACACGGTCGCCGAGCAGCGCTCGGCGGCGTACCTGAACGGCGCACCGGTGGTCGGCTTCGAGATCGTGCGGACGCGCGGCGCCGGCGAGGTCGACGTCCAGCGCGGCGTCCGCGCCGCGCTCGAGACGCTGAAGAAGAGCAATCCCGGGATCACGATCACCGAGGCGTTCAACTTCGTCGACCCGGTCGAGGAGAACTACCAGGGCTCGATGGCGCTCCTCTGGGAAGGCGCGGCGCTCGCGGTGCTCGTCGTCTTCCTTTTCCTGCGCGACTGGCGCGCGACGCTCGTCGCCGCGACCGCCCTGCCGCTCTCGATCATCCCGACGTTCTGGGCGATGGCGCTGCTCGGCTTCACGCTCAACGGCGTGACGCTGCTGTCGCTCTCGCTCGTCGTCGGCATCCTCGTCGACGACGCCATCGTCGAGATCGAGAACATCATGCGCCACCTCGGCATGGGCAAGAAGCCGTACCAGGCGGCGATGGAGGCGGCCGACGAGATCGGCCTGGCGGTGATCGCGACGACCTTCACGCTCGTCGCCGTGTTCCTGCCGACCGCGTTCATGAGCGGCGTTCCGGGCAAGTTCTTCGTCCAGTTCGGCTGGACGGCCGCGATCGCGGTCCTCTTCTCGCTCGTCGTCGCGCGAATGCTGACGCCAATGATGTCGGCGTACGTGCTGAAGGCGCCGAAGAAGGCGCACGTCGAGGGACGCTGGATCGGGATCTACCTGAGCTGGACGCGCTGGTGCTTGCGCCACCGGATCCTGACGACGCTCGGCGCGCTGGTCTTCTTCTTCGGCTCGCTCTCGCTGGTGCAATTGCTGCCGACCGGATTCATCCCGCCCGACGACCTGTCGCAGACCCAGGTGCAGATCGCCCTGCCGCCGGGCGCGAACTTCGAGCAGACCAACGCCACCGCGGAAGCGTCGCGCCAGATCGTCGCCAAGAACCCGTACGTCAAGCTGATCTACACGACCGTCGGCGGCGGTGCCACGGGTGCGGACCCGTTCATGGGCGGCGGCAGCCCCGAGGTGCGAAAGGCGACCTTGACGCTGAACCTGACGCCGCGCGACGAGCGCGGCGGCGTTCGCAAGCAGGCGGTCGAGCAGCAGCTGCGTGACGCCCTCGTCGCCGTCCCCGGCGCGCGAATCAACGTCGGCTTCGGCGGCTCGAACGAGAAGTACACCCTCGTTCTCGCCGGCGAGGATGGCGCCGTTCTCGCCGGCGTCGCGCGCCGGGTCGAGCAGGAGCTGCGCACGCTGCACGGCGTCGGCAACGTGACGTCGACGTCGAGCCTGGTCCGGCCCGAGCTGATCGTGCGGCCGGACTCGGCGCGCGCGGCCGACCTCGGCGTCACCGCGACGGCGATCGGCGAGACGCTTCGAGTCGCCACCGCCGGCGACTACGACCAGAGCCTCGCCAAGCTCAACCTCGCGCAGCGCCAGGTGCCGATCGTCGTCAAGCTGCCGGCCGAGGCGCGCACCGACCTCAACCTGCTCTCGCGCTTGGCGGTGCCCGGCGCGCGCGGGCCGGTGCCGCTCGGCAACGTCGCGACTTTGGCGATCGACAGCGGCCCGGCCAAGATCGACCGCTACGACCGCCTGAGGAACATCAACTTCGACATCGAGCTCAACGGCCAGCCGCTCGGCGCGGTGCAGGCCGAGGCCCTCGCCCTGCCGAGCCTGCAGCACCTGCCGGCGGGCGTGGTGCAGACGACGGTCGGCGACGCCGAGGCGATGACCGAGCTGTTCGACAGCTTCGGCCTGGCGATGCTGACCGGCGTCGCCTGCATCTACATCGTCCTCGTCCTGCTGTTCAAGGACTTCGTCCAGCCGGCGACGATCTTGGTCGCGCTCGTCCTCTCGATCCCGGGCGCGTTCCTCGCCCTCTTCATCACCCGGACGGCGCTGTCGATGCCGTCGATGATCGGCCTGATCATGCTGATGGGGATCGCGACCAAGAACTCGATCCTGCTCGTCGAGTACGCGATCATGGCGCGGCGCGACTGGGGCATGACGCGCATGGAGGCGCTGCTCGACGCCTGCCACAAGCGGGCCCGGCCGATCGTCATGACGACGATCGCGATGGGCGCCGGCATGATGCCGATCGCGCTCGGCATCGGCACCGACCCGAGCTTTCGCGCGCCGATGGCGATCGTCGTCATCGGCGGGCTGATCACGTCGACCTTCCTCAGCCTGCTCGTCATTCCCGTCGTCTTCACCTTCGTCGACGACGGCGTGCAGAAGCTGAAGCGCCTCTTCGGCCATCTGCACCGGCACCCACCCGCGGCGGTGCCGGCGACGACGCCGAGCGGTGCGCTGCCCGGGCCCGCCGATCGCCACTGAGACCGCGCCGCGGGCGCAAAATCGGCGCGACCCGCCCTGCTTTTCCGGAGGACCGATGCGAGCCCCGCAACCCGACGCCGAATTCCTGATGCGCGACACGACGTCGCACCCGCCCGCCTACACGCCGCAGTACAAGACGAGCGTCCTGCGCAGCCCGAGGCTGGCGCTGATCTCGCTGCAGCAGTCGCTCTCGGAGGTGACGGCGCCGGTGTTTCGCGCCGACGAGCTCGGCGCGCTCGACAACGACCTGATCCTCAACTACGCCAAGGACGGCATGCCGATCGGCGAGCGGATCGTCGTCCACGGCTACGTCCACGACCAGCTCGGCCGGCCGCTGAAGAACGCGCTGGTCGAGGTCTGGCAGTGCAACGCGAGCGGCCGCTATCGCCACAAGAAGGACCAGTACATCGGCGCCCTCGACCCCAACTTCGGCGGCTGCGGCCGCATGCTCACGGACGAGAACGGCTACTACGCGTACCGCACGATCAAGCCCGGGCCGTACCCGTGGAGGAACCGCGTCAACGACTGGCGGCCGGCGCACATCCACTACGCGATCTCGGGCGACGGCTGGGTGCAGCGGCTCGTCACGCAGATGTACTTCGAGGGCGACCCGCTGATCAGGAGCTGCCCGATCCTCGGTGTCGCGCCGAGCGAGGAGCAGATTCGCGGCCTGATCGCGCTGCAGGACATCGGCGCGTTCGTCCAGCTCGACAGCCGCGCCTACCGCTTCGACATCGTCCTGCGCGGCCAGCGCGCGACGCTGTTCGAGAACCACGTCCAGCAGGCCCGTGAAGGAGCAGCGAAATGAGCGGCACGCGCGAGCATCGCCACGGCCTGGTCGGACCGTTCGCCGCGCCCGGCGGCAGCGACCTCGTCGTCAGGCGCGAGACCGCTTCGCAGACCGCGGGACCGTACGTCCACATCGGCCTGGCGCCGCAGGCGGCAGGATTCGACATCTTCGAGAAGAACTTCGGCAACGTCCTCGCCGGTCCGAAGACGAAGGGCGAGAAGATCCGCATCGAAGGCCGCGTCTTCGACGGCATCGGCACGGTGCTGAAGGACGTCCTGATCGAGATCTGGCAGGCCAACGCCGAGGGCAAGTACGCGCACCCCGCCGACCGCCAGCCGGGCAAGACGATCGACCCGACCTTTCGCGGCTGGGGCCGCGCCTGCACCGACTTCGAGACCGGCGTCTACGCCTTCGACACGATCAAGCCGGGCACCGTCGAGGGCCGCAACGGCCGCGTCATGGCGCCGCACATCAACGCCTGGATCGTCGCCCGCGGCATCAACATCGCCCTCAACACGCGCATCTACTTCAGCGACGAGGCTGCCGCGAACGGCAACGACGCGGTGCTGAACCTGATCGAGTGGGAGCAGCGCCGCTCGACGCTGATCGCCGAGCGGCTCGATCGCAAGCTCGACGGCGGGGCCGCCGTCTACCGCTTCGACATCCGCCTGCAGGGCGAGAACGAGACGGTCTTCTTCGACGTCTGAGGGCCTTCAGCGACGCGGCAGGCGGAGGTCGGCGACGACGGGCCGGTGATCCGACGCGTCGGCGCCGCCGACGAACGCATCGACCACGTCGAACTCGGCGCTGGCCAGCACGTGGTCGATGCGCAGGAACGAGAACGCCGGCCGCAGCGTGTGGCCGTACGTGTAGCCCCAGCCGCGACCGGCGCGGGCGAAGGCGTCGACGAGGCCGACCGCGCGCAGGATGCCGAGCACGGCCGACGAATCCGGCGCGTTGAGATCGCCGGCGACGACGAGCGGCCGCACGAACGTGCCGATCGCCCCGGCCAGCGCACGCGACTGGGCGAGCCGGATCTCGTGGTTGCGCTCCCACGAGTCGCGCCCTTGCAGGCCCTCGTGGCGCGCCGCGACCAGGCCGCTGCGCGGCGACTCGAAGTGCACGGTGATGAGGTCGAAGGCACCGGTCGGCGGTTCGACCGAGCAGCGAACGTAGGTCAGCGGCCCGACGGCGCTTTCGACCTGCGCCTCCGCGCAGCGCGCCGGGAAGCGGCTCGCCACGAAGTACTGTCCTTGGGCGTGGGCCTCGTGCAGGCCGGCGACCAGCGCCTGGCGGTCGTCGCCAGGCCAGTGACGCACGCCGTTGGCGTCCTGCATGACGAGCACGTCGGGGCGCTGTGCCGCGACCTCCGCGATCAGCGCGGCGACGCCGCCCGGGCGCTCGAGCGCGGCCGCCGCTTTCGCGTTGTAGGTCATGACGCGGAACGCGCCGTCGCGGTCGCCGCGAAGGTGCCACTCGAAGCCCATCGAGACAATGAGGACGGCGAGCGTCGCCGCGCCGGCCCCGGCCACCCAGCCCCGGCCGAGCGGCAGCGCCAGCACCACGGCGAACAGCGCCGGTGCAAGCAGGACAGGGAACGGCAGGTAGCGCGACAGCTCAAGCCACCACGGCCCCTCGCTGCCGATCTGCTGCGCCGCCGTCACCGTGATCACGGCGGCAACGAGGACGATGACGCCGCCCCGCAGCGCGCCGCGAAGGAACGGCCGCACCGGCCTAGGTCCCAACCCGACCGAGCTCGACGAGCAGGAAGACGTCGTCCTCGGCGATCTCGCGCAAGGCGTCGAAACGTCCCGATGCGCCGCCGTGGCCGACCTCGAGGTTGATCTTGAGGAGGAGCGGCCGGTCGTCGGTCTTCAGCGTTCGCAGCCGGGCGACGTACTTCGCCGGCTCCCAGTACGCGACCTGGCTGTCGTTGAGCCCGGTGCGGACGAGCATCGCCGGATAGGCGCCGGGCTTCAGGTTGTCGTAGGGGCTGTAGGCGCGCATCCAGGCGTACTGCTCGGCGATCTTCGGATTGCCCCACTCGATGAACTCGCCGACCGTGAGCGGCATCGTCTCGTCGAGCATCGTCGTGACGACGTCGACGAAGGGCACCTGGGCGACGACGGCGCGAAACAGCTCGGGGCGCTGATTGACGACCGCCCCCATGAGCAGGCCGCCGGCGCTGCCGCCTTCGATCGCGAGCAGCGCCGGCGTCGTCCGGCCGGCCGCGACGAGCGCGTCCGCGCAGGCGATGAAGTCGTCGAAGGTGGTCTGCTTCCTCGCCATCTTGGCCGCCTCGTACCAGCTTCGGCCGAGATCGCCGCCACCGCGGATGTGGGCGATCGCGAAGACGACGCCGCGGTCGAGCAGCGAGACGCGCGTCTGCGAGAACGCCGCATCGATCGGGATGCCGTAGCTGCCGTAGCCGTAGAGCAGCAGCGGTTGCGGTCCGTCACGCCTGGCATCCTTGCGGTAGACGAGCGAGATCGGCACCTCGGTGCCGTCGGCCGCGCGCGCGAACGTCCGTTCGCTCGCGTACAGCGACGGGTCGTAGCCGGGCACCGGCTGGCGCTTCCTGAGCGTCCGCTCGCGCGTCGCGACGTCGTAGTCGAATGTCGACGCCGGCGTCGTCAGCGAGGTGTAGACGAAGCGCAGGACCCCGGTCTCGAACTCGGCGTTGCCGCCGGTGTGGACGCTGTACGCGGGCTCGTCGAAGGCGATCGTGTGCGAGTCGCGCGAGGCAAGGTCGACGATCCGCAGCTGCAGGCTGCCGGCGACGCGCTCCGTGACGGCGAGATGGGTCGCGAAGACGTCGACATCGTCGAGCATGACCTGGTCGCGCGCGCCGATCAGCTCCTCGGCATTCGCCAGATCGGGCGCCGCGGCGTCGACGGTGACGAGGCGAAAGTTGCGACCCGTGTCGTTGATGCGGACGTAGAAGCGCCCGGCGCGATGCTCGAGGTCGTACTCGATGTCGGCGCGGCGCGCGAACACGGTGCGCGGCGCGAACGGCTGGTCGCCGGTCGTGTCGGCATCGGCGACGCGCCACTCGGTCGAGTCCTTGCTCTCGATGCCGAGCAGGATGTAGCGCTCGTCGAGGGTCTTGCCGACGCCGATGTCGAACAGCTCGTCGGCCTCCTCGTAGAGCAGCTCGTCGGCAGCGCCCCTCCCGACGACGTGGCGCCAGAGGCGGTTCGCCCGCTTGGTCTCGTCCATCGTGACGTAGTAGAGGGTGCGGCTGTCGTTCGCCCACGCCGCCGAAGACACCTCGTCGCTCGACCACGCATCGACCTGCCCGCTGCCGAGATCCTTGACATGGAGGGTGAAGTCGCGTCCGCCCGTGACGTCGGTCGTGTAGGCCAAGCGCGTCGCGTCGCGCGACACCGTCGTCAGGCCGAGGCGAAGGAAGGGCTGGCCGCGCGCGAGCTCGTTGAGGTCGAGCAGCGTCTCGTCCATTCCGGCGGGGTCGTAGCGACGCTCGGCCCCGACGGCGCGCCGGCGCAGGTAGTGCGGGTACTGCTCGCCGCGCCGCGTCCGGGTCGAATACCACCAGTCGCCCTTTCGCATCGGCACCGAGTCGTCGTCCTGCTGGATGCGCGAGAGCATCTCCTGGTAGAGCGTCTCCTGCAGCGCGGCGTGCGGCTGGAACCAGGCATCGGCGTAGGCGTTCTCGGCCATCAGGTACTCGAGCGTTCGCGGGTCGTCGCGGTCGCGCAGCCAGAAGTACTCGTCGACGCGCGGGTCGCCGTGCACGCTGACGTCGCGCGTCTCGCGCGGCGCGCGCGGCGGCGCCGAGGTCGGCGCGCTCATCGGGGCGATTCGAGCGCCGCGCTCAGGTCGCCCATCGGCGCGCGGCCGTTCGCGGCGAGGGCGCGGTCGCGCTCCTCGATCCCCGGCAGCGGCGCGAGGTTCCAGCGCCTCGTGATGAAGCGCAGGATCGAGCCGGTGTCGTACGGCGTCTTGTCGACGAAGCCCTTCTTCGCGAGCGGCGAGACGATGATCGCCGGCACGCGCGTCGCCGGGCCCCAGCGGTCGCCCTTCGGCACCGGCGCGTGGTCCCAGAAGCCGCCGTTCTCGTCGTAGGTGACGATGACCAGCATGCGCGGCCACTGCGGGCTCTTCTCGAGCGCGGCGACGACGCTCGCGATGTGGGCGTCGCCGAGAGCGACCGTGCTCGACCCCGGGTGCTGGTTCAGGTTTCCCTGCGGCTTGTAGAACGAGACCGCGGGCAGCCGGCCGGCGGCGGCGTCGGCGAGGAAATCGCTGTCGAAGTCCTTGAGGTGCGCGGCGCGATACGCCGCGCGAGTCGTCGGGTCGAACGCCGCGTAGTAGTTGAACGGCTGGTGGTGCGGCTGGAAGCGGACCTCGCCCTTGTAGATGATGTCGCGCGCGGCCGGCGTGTCGGCGCTCGCTGCCTTCCAGGCACCCGCGTACCACGTCCACGAAACGCCTTTCGCGTCGAGCCGGTCGCCGATCGTCGCCGCGCGCTGCGGCGGCAGCGTGTGCGCCGCCGCCGGATCGCCGTAGCGCCGGTCACCGCTCTCAGGCGGAACCTCGCCGCTCGGCTGGTAGGCGGGCTGCATCGTGTTGACGGCGTGGAACATGCCGCGCCCGTCCTTCGGCGTCAGGTCGCCGTCGCGGCGAAAGCGCGGCGCGCCGGCGAGCGCGCTGCTCGCCGCGTCCGCCGCGGCGACGAGGCGGACGCGGCCGCGCGGGTCCGTCTCTACCGCGCTGATCAGGTCCTTCGCCGGCGAGGTGTCGGCGTCGGGGTACTCGGGGGCGCAGGCGCAGACCAGGTACTGGTGATTGAGGAACGAGCCGCCGAACGCACCCATGAAGAAGTTGTCGGCGAGCGTGTAGCGGCGCGCCACCTGCCACATCGCCAGGCCGCTGCCGTCGTAGTAGCCCATCGTCAGGCCGCCGGCGTCCGACCAGGCGGCGAAGCCGTCGTTCGTTCCGCCGTTGATCTGCATGATGTTGTTGTAGTAGCGGTGGACGAGGTTTCGCGTCATGACGTCGAACGGCACGTTCACGCCGCTGCCGGCGAGTGCGTTGGCGCCGTTCAGCCGGAATGGACGGTTCGGCAGCCCGGCCGACTGCGCCTCGGTCACCGTCAGCGGCTGGCCGCGCGCGATCAGGCCGCCCCACGCCGGCGGCAATGTCGCCAGCGGCGCGCCGTCTCGGTCGACCTGCGCCACGTAGCTTCCGATCGCGCTCGGATTCACGCCGGGGATTCCATTGGCGCCGGGGAAGAGGCCGAAGAGCGTGTCGAAGGCGCGGTTCTCGGCGTAGATCACGACGACCGTGTCGATCGCGTCGACGGCGCGGCGGTCGTCGGAGCGTGGCGCCGGCGCGCTGCACGAGGCGAGCGAAATCGAGAGGGCAAGGGCGATCGAGGCGAAGCGTTTCATTTGCGGCGAAGGGCGGGTGGAGTCGGCTCCGATTCTCGGCCCGCGGCGCAGCCGCGGACAACCGCGGGCCAAGCCCGCGGCCCGGATGCCGCCTTTGCGCGCTGCGCCTTGACTTTTCACCGCCCCGATCGCCGAATGTCGGCCCGGCCCGGCCCCGCCCGCGCCGTCCCCCCAGATGCCACGGCAAAGCACCTTTGCAAAGGAGCGTTCATGTCTTATTCGCCCGGAAGATTCGTCTGGTTCGAGCACCTCTCGAACGACATCCCGAAAGCGCGCGCGTTCTACGAGAAGCTGTTCGGCTGGAACACCGAGAACATGGCCATGTCGAGCGGCGACCCCTATCCGGTCATCCACAACGGCGAGACCGGGATCGGCGGCTATGCGCAGGCGCGGGCAGGCGCGCCGTCGCAGTGGATGTCGTACCTGTCGGTGAGCGACGTCGACAGCACCTACAAGGCCGCGATTGCCGCCGGCGCGAAGAGCCTGTCGGCGCCGGCCGACTACGGCTCGGCGGGCCGCTCGGCGACGATCGCCGATCCGACCGGCGGCGTCTTCTCGCTCTGGCGCGGCGCCCACGGCGATCCCGCCGAGACCGAGGCGACCCCGGCCGGCGGCTGGATCTGGAACGAGCTGTCGACGCAGGACGAGAAGATGGCGCTCGCGTTCTACGAGAAGGTGTTCGGCTTCACGCACGACGAGATGCCGATGCCCGACGGCACGTACCACATCCTGAAGCAGGGCGACAAGGGCCGCGCCGGCCTCTTCAACTCGAAGCACCCGATGCCGACGATGTGGACGCCGTACGTTTCGGTCGCCGACTGCGACGCGACGGTGGCCAAGGCCGAGCAACTGGGCGCGACCATTTGCATGCCGTCGACCGACATCCCCGGCGTCGGCCGCCTGGCGATGTTCAACGATCCGCAGGGCGCATCGATCGCGATCCTGAAGCCCGATCCGAGCATGGCGTAGGCGAGCATGGCCTAGGCGAGATCTCCGGCATCGCTGCCGGCCGCGGGCGCGCCGATTGCCTCGCCCGCGGTCCGTTTCCATCGCGAGACAGCATGACCGCGCCGACTGCCACGCCCGACCTCGGCGACCTGCGCCGGCTGACGCCGATCGATTCGGGGTTCGGCCTCGGCCGCGGCAAGCCCGTCGATCGCCACTACATCGAGGATTTCCTGCGCCGCCACGCGGGCGACATCCGCGGCCGCGTGCTCGAGGTCGGAGAGGACGCGTACACGGTCGAGTACGGCGGCAGGCGGGTGACGCAGAGCGACATCCTCCATGCCGACGACTCGAACCCGCGCGCGACGCTGATCGGCGACCTCGCCACGGGCGACGCGCTGCCGGGTGACGCGTTCGACTGCTTCATCTGCACCCAGACGCTGACCTACATCTACGACGTGCAGCGCGCGGTGCGGACGATCCACCGCGTTCTCAAGCCGGGCGGCGTCGTCCTCGCGACCGTCCCCGGCATCAGCCAGATGAGCCCGTACGACCGCGACCGCTGGGGCGAGTACTGGCGCTTCACGGCGCAGTCGCTCGGCCGCGTTCTCGGCGACGTGTTCGGCGTCGCCCACGTCGAGGTCGAGTCGTACGGGAACGTGCTCGCGTCGACGGCATTCCTGCAGGGCCTGTGCGCCGGCGACCTGAGCAACGACGAGCTCGATCATCGCGACCAGCGCTACCAGATGCTCGTGGCCGGTCGCGCCGTCAAGGCACCCTGATCGCGGGCGCGGCTCGCGCGGCCCGTCGCCGACTCGCCCCTGCCGGGCGCAGCGGCAAGCCGCGACCGAATGGCGGTCCGCCGCGGATCGGGCACCATCGAGCCCTCGTCCGCGAGGATCTCGTCATGGACCGTCCCGAGCCCGCCGCCGTCTTCCCCGACCTCCTCAGCTGGGAGAGCGCCGGCACCAGCCGCATTCCGTTCGCGGCCTACACGAGCGAGACGCTGCACCGGCGCGAGCTCGAGCGCTTCTTCTACCAGCGGCACTGGTGCTACGTCGGCCTCGAGGCCGAGATCCCGAACCCGGGCGACTTCAAGCGAACCGTCGTCGGCGAGCGCTCGGTGATCCTGGTGCGTGCGCAGGACGGCGAGGTCCACGTCGTCGAGAACGTCTGCGCGCACCGCGGCATGAGCTTCTGCCGTGAGCGCCACGGCAACCACAAGGACTTCACCTGCCCGTACCACCAGTGGAACTACTCGCTGAAGGGCGACCTGCAGGGCGTTCCGTTCCGGCGCGGCGTGAAGCAGGACGGCAAGGTCCAGGGCGGCATGCCGGCCGACTTCAAGCCGGCCGACAACGGCCTCACCAAGCTCAGGGTCGCGGCGCGCGGCGGCGTCGTGTTCGCGTCGTTCGATCACGACGTCGAGCCGCTCGAGGCCTTCCTCGGCCCGGCGATCCTGCGCTACTTCGACCGCCTGTTCGACGGCCGCGCGCTCAGGCTGCTCGGCTACAACCGCCAGCGCATCCCGGGCAACTGGAAGCTGATGCAGGAGAACATCAAGGACCCGTACCACCCCGGCCTGCTCCACACGTGGTTCGTCACGTTCGGCCTCTGGCGCGCCGACAACAAGTCGCAGCTCGTCATGGACGAGCATCATCGCCACGCCGCGATGATCTCGACGCGCGGCCAGAGCGGCGCCGCCGCCGACGTGACGCAGGTGTCGAGCTTCAAGGCCGACATGAAGCTCGAGGACCCGCGCTTCCTCGACATCGTCGCCGAGCCGTGGTGGGGCGGGCCGACCGCCGTGATGACGACGGTCTTTCCGAGCGTGATCTTCCAGCAACAGGTCAACTCGGTGTCGACGCGCCACATCCAGCCCGACGGCCACGGCGCGTTCGACTTCGTCTGGACCCATTTCGGCTTCGCCGACGACACGCCCGAGATGACCGAGCGGCGCCTGCGCCAGGCCAACCTGTTCGGCCCGGCGGGCTTCGTCTCGGCCGACGACGGCGAGGTGATCGAGCTCTCGCAGCAGGGCTTCGAGCAGAAGCCGTTTCACCGCACCCTCGCCGAGCTCGGCGGCACCGAGGTCGGCGACACCGACCACATGGTCACCGAGACGCTGATCCGCGGCATGTACCGCTACTGGCGCGAGGTGATGGAGGCATGAGCGCGGCGATGCTGCGCGAGGATGCCGCGGGCGTCCCGATCGACTTCGCCACCTACCACGCGTTGGTGCAGCTCTACGCCGAGTACGCCTACGCGGTCGACTCCGGCGACTGGGACCTCTGGCCGGAATTCTTCGTCGACGATTGCCGCTACCGGCTCGTGCCGCGCGAGAACCACGAGCGCGGCCTGCCGCTGGCGACGCTCTCGTTCGAGAGCAAGGGGATGCTGAAGGACCGCGTCTACGGCATCCGCGAGACGCTCTTCCACGATCCGTACTACCAGCGCCACGTCGTCGGCGCGCCGCTGGTTCGCGCGTTCAAGCCGGGCCGGATCGAGAGCGAGGCGAACTACGCCGTCTTTCGCACCAAGCTCGACGGCCCGAGCACGGTCTTCAATGTCGGCCGCTACCTCGACGTCGTCGTCGCGACCGATCGCGGGCTCAAGTTCGAGAGCCGGACCGCCGTCTTCGACAGCGAGATGATCCCGAACTCGATCATCTACCCGATATGAGGAGCGATTCATGAGCGAGGCCGCTTGGACGCCGGTCGCGACGCTCGACGACTTCGCCGCCAGCGACGCGATCGCCGTCGTCGCCGCCGGCAAGGAGATCGCGATCTACCTCGTCGGCGGCGCCGTCTTCGCGACCGCCAACCGCTGCACGCACGGCGACGCGCGCCTGTGCGATGGCTGGGTCGAGGGCCATGAGATCGAGTGCCCGCTGCACCAGGGCCGCTTCGACGTCCGAACCGGCGCGGCGACGGGTGCGCCGGCCGAAGTCGCCCTCGCGACCTGGCCGGCGCGTCTCGCGGGCGACCGCGTCGAGCTTCAGCTCGGCTGACGAGTTGCTATCGTCCGAGTCCCCGACGAAAGCGCCGATGCCTCCCGTCATCACCAGCCTGCTCGACACCGATCTCTACAAGTTCACGATGTGGCAGGCGATGCTGCATCGGCATCCGCAGACGCAGGCCGAGTACACCTTCCTCTGCCGCAACGTGCCGGCGTACCCGCTCGCCGAGCTCGTCCCCGAGCTGAACCGCGAGCTCGACGCGCTCTGCGCGCTGAACTTCCGGCCCGACGAGCTCGCCTACCTGCGGAGCCTGCGCTTCATCCGCTCCGACTTCGTCGACTTCCTGCGCATCTTCCACTTCCAGCGCGACTTCATCACTGCGCGCGCCGCGCCCGATGGGCGCGGCCTCGAGGTCGTCGCCAGCGGCCCGCAGGTGCACGTGATGGCGTTCGAGATCTTCGTCCTGGCGATCGTCAACGAGCTCTACTTCCGCCGCTTCGACGCCAAGGCGGCGATCGCCGAAGGACGCGCCCGCCTCGCCGCCAAGATCGAGCGGCTGCGCGAATTCGAGAAGGAGCCGAGGCGGGCGACGCCGTTCGAGTTCTTCGACTTCGGCGTGCGCCGGCGCTTCTCGGGCGAATGGCACCGCGAGGTGCTGGTCACGCTCAAGCGCGAGGTGCCGCAGTTCTTCAAGGGCGCCTCCGACGTGCTGTTCGCGCGCGACCTCGGCCTGGTGCCGATCGGCACGATGGCGCACGAGTACCTGCAGACGTTCCAGACGCTCGGCGTCCGCCTGCGCGACTTCCAGCGCGCCGCGCTCGAGGCGTGGGTGCAGGAGTACCGCGGCGACCTCGGCACGGCGCTCACCGACGTCGTCGGCATGGACGCGTTCCTCGCCGACTTCGATATGTACTTCGCCAAGCTCTTCGACGGCCTGCGGCACGACTCGGGCGATCCGTACGTCTGGGGCGAGAAGGCGCTCGCCCACTACGAGAAGCTGCGCATCGACTCGCGCACCAAGCGGCTGGTCTTCTCCGACGGCCTCGACTTCGAGAAGTCGTTCGCCCTGTACCGCCACTTCGCCGACCGGGCGCCGTGCGGCTTCGGCATCGGCACCAACCTTACCAACGACATGGGCCTCCGAACGCTGCACATCGTCATGAAGCTGACGCACGCCAATCGCCAGCCGGTCGCCAAGCTGTCCGACAGCCCCGGCAAGCTGCTCTGCGACGACGAGACCTTCCTCGCCTACCTGCGCCAAGTCTTCAACGTGCCGGCGTGAAGGATCGCGACTCGCCTTCGACCGTCATGCCCAGCGCCAAGAAGAGGCCCGGCCTCTACGCCAACATCCACGCCAAGCAGGAACGGATCGCCCACGGCAGCGGCGAGAAGATGAGAAAGCCCGGCAGCGCCGGCGCGCCCGCGGCCGATGCGTTCGACGCCGCGGCGAAGACGGCAGACGCAAGAAAGACCAGGGCGAAGAAGACGGCCGTGAGGACAAGGCCTCCGGCGAAGAAGGCGGCGACAAGAAAGCCGTCGACGAGGCGCACGTCCGCGAAATAGAGCGGTCGGCAGGCGTGTCGTTTGCCGCGGCGACTGTCTCGCGACCAGGAGACACGCATGAACAGACAAGCTCCCATTCGGCCGGAAGACGCGCCCGGCCACTACGGCGCCGGCTACGGCGAGCAGGTCCCCGAGGACGCACCACCGCGGCCGGCCCCGGTGACCGACGACGAGAATCCGGCGCGCGCCACGACGCCCGCGGACACCTCGGTCACCCCCGGCACCCCGCTCACCTCCTGTACCTCGGGCACCTCCGGCACTTCGAGCAACTCTGGCACTTCGAGCACCTCCGGCACCTCGCCAGCCGATGATGGCGAACCCGTCGTGTTCACGCCCGAGGACGTCAGCGCGAGGCCGCCGGATCACACGCCGACCGAGAACGCACCCGCGAGCGAGAAGGCGGGCCTGATCTTCGAACGGTCGTAGCGCGATCTCATCGCCGTGATCGAGGCCGGCTGGGAGCTGTATATTCATACAGTTCCACGCCGCGCGCATGGCCGCGCCCCTGCCCTTCATGCAGCTCGACCGCAAGCTCGCGATCCTCGCCGACGCCGCCAAGTACGACGCGTCGTGCGCGTCGAGTGGCAGCGACAAGCGCAACTCGCTCGGCGGGCGCGGCATCGGCTCGACCGAGGGCTCGGGGATCTGCCACAGCTACGCGCCCGACGGTCGCTGCATCTCGCTGCTGAAGATCCTGCTCACCAACTTCTGCGTCTACGACTGCCTCTACTGCGTCAATCGGGTGACGAGCAACGTCGCCCGCGCGCGCTTCACGATCGACGAGGTCGTTCAGCTGACGCTCGACTTCTACCGGCGCAACTGCATCGAGGGCCTGTTCCTCAGCTCGGGGATCATCCGCTCGCCCGACTACACGATGGAGCAGGTCGTCGAGGTCGCGCGCGTGCTGCGCGAGGAGCACGACTTCCGCGGCTACATCCACCTGAAGACGATTCCCGAAGCGAGCGCCGACCTGCTCGCCCGCGCCGGCCGCTACGCCGACCGGCTCAGCATCAACATCGAGCTGCCGACGAACGAGTCGCTGGCAGCGCTGGCGCCGGAGAAGGACGGCGCGGCGATCCGCCGCTCGATGGCGCGCCTGCGAGTCCACATCGACGACGCCAAGGAGGCGGCGCGGCCGGTGCCGGTCGCATCGCAGGTCCACGTCGCGCCGCGGCGCGCCCGGCCGCCGCGCTTCGCGCCGGCGGGGCAGAGCACGCAGATGATCGTCGGCGCCGACGCCACGTCCGACGGCACGATCCTCGCGACCAGCGCGGCGCTCTACGGCGCGTATCGATTGAAGCGGGTCTACTACTCGGCCTTCAGCCCGATCCCCGACTCGGCGCGCGCGCTGCCGCTGCAGGCGCCGCCGATGGTGCGCGAGCACCGGCTCTACCAGGCCGACTGGCTGATGCGCTTTTACGGCTTCGCGCACGAGGAGATCGTCGCCGGCACCGACGGCATGCTCTCGCTCGACGTCGATCCGAAGCTGGCGTGGGCGCTCGCCCACCGCGAGCGGTTTCCGGTCGACCTCAATCGGGCGCCGGAGGAGATGCTCCTTCGCGTCCCCGGCCTCGGCATCAAGGCGGTCGCACGCATGCTGCAGGCGCGCCGGGTGCGCCGGCTGCGCAGCAGCGACCTCGAGCGGCTTCGCGTTCCGCTCGCCAAGGTGCTGCCTTTCGTCGAGCTCGACGATCACCGTCCCGGCAAGGCGCTCGAGAGCGACGCGATGCGCCGTCTCGCGAGCGGGGTCACCGGATCGCTCGACGGCGAGTTGCTGCCCCGTCTCGTGACCGGCGCCGCCGCGCCGCGCCAGGCGACTCTCTTCGACGAGCTCGGCGCAGCGCCGACGCCTGGCGCGCGCTAAGCTCTCCGCCATGGTGGCGGACGCAGGCGCTTCCTCGATGACGGCGGTCGCGGCTGGCGCGCCATCGACGCCGCGGGCGCTGCGCGAAGTGCGACTCGCCAGCGCCATCGATTTCGCCGGCTTCCGGCGCGCCTGCCGCCAGCTCTGGGCCGAGCAGGTCGCGCCCGATCACGTCGCCTGGCACTGCGCCGACGACGTCGAAGGCGACCTCTTCGCGGGCGATCCCGATGCCAGATCGCTCGCCGCTCCACCTGCCGCGGCGATCCCGCCCGTGAACGCGCCGGCGGCGTTCCTGCCGCTCAGCGAGAGCGTCGTCCTGCACAGCGATGCCGATCGCTTCGCCCTTCTCTACCGGCTGCTCTGGCGCTTCCAGCTCGAGCCCGGCCTGCGCGCCGACCCGATCGATCCCGACTGGATGCGCGCCGACGCGATGGCGCAGGCGGTGCGGCGCGACATGCACAAGATGAAGGCCTTCGTCCGCTTCCGCAGGATCGAAGGCGCGGCCGAGGACGGCGGCGCGCCACTCCACGTCGCCTGGTTCGAGCCCGAGCATCACATCGTCGAGGCAACGGCGCCGTTCTTCGCGCGTCGCTTCACCGCCATGCAGTGGGCGATCCTGACGCCGGAGCGCAGCGTCCGCTGGGACGGCGCTCGCCTCGCCTTCGGCCCGGGGGCGCGGCGCGACCAGGCACCGCCCGCCGACGCCGGCGAGAGGCTCTGGCTGACCTACTACGAAAGCATCTTCAACCCGGCGCGCCTGAAGCTCGACGCGATGCAGAAGGAGATGCCGAAGCGCTACTGGAGGAACCTGCCGGAAGCGCAGCTGATTTCACCGCTGGCGGCGGCGGCCGCCGAACGGAGCATGAGCATGATCGCCAAGGGACCGACCGATCCGAAACGCCGCCCAGCGACCGAGCCGCAGCCGACGCCGGGCCGCGAGGAAACCCCGGGCGGCGACTCGCCGCGCAGCCTGCCGGCACTGCGCGAGGCGCTCGATCGCTGTCGCGAATGCCCGATCGGCGAGCACGCGACGCAGGCCGTCCCCGGCGAAGGGCTGAAGCACGCGGCGCTGATGTTCGTCGGCGAGCAGCCCGGCGACCAGGAAGACCTGCAGGGCAAGCCCTTCGTCGGCCCGGCCGGCCAGCTGCTCGCGCGCGCGCTCGAGGAGCTCGACGTGCCGCGCGACAAGGTCTACATCACGAATGCCGTCAAGCACTTCAAGTTCGAGCTGCGCGGCAAGCGCCGGATCCACAAGACGCCGGCGCAGCAGGAAGCGGCGGCGTGCCTGCACTGGCTCGAGAGCGAGATCGAGCTCGTCGACCCCGGGGCGCTGGTCGCGCTCGGCGCGACGGCGGCGCGCCAGCTGATGGGCACCGCGGTCGCCGTCACGCGCGAGCGCGGCCGCTGGCTCGTTCGCAGCGACGGCCGCAGGGTGCTGATCACGCTGCATCCTTCGGCCTTACTTCGGATGGAGCCCGACGAGAAAGCGGCCGCCTACGCCGCCTGGCTCGCCGACCTTCGCCAGGCGGCCAAGCATTTCGCGTTGTCCGACAAGCGAGGGGGGTGAGGTCCGGCAGCCGTCGCGCTGGCCGGTGGAACACTCGGGCTCGTCATGGTCGTCGGCTGTAAGTTCGTGGCGCGCCGAGCGACCAGACGGCGTGGCCCGCGGGCCGCGCGATCCACCCACCCAAGCTCAAGGAGACCTGCCATGAAGACCCTCGCCGCCACCCTGCTCTCCGGCTGCCTCGCGCTCACCGCGGCCGGCGCCATCGCCGCCGACGACATGAAGAAGACCGATCCGATGAAAAAAGAGATGACGATGCAGGAGTGCAAGGACCACATGGCGATGGCCAAGAAAGACGACGCGACGATGAAGAAGGACGACGCGACGATGAAGAAGGACGCCATGTGCGCCGACATGATGAAGAAGGACGCTATGAAGAAGGACGACGCGATGATGAAGAAGGAAGAGCCGATGAAGAAGTAGCGGGCCGGCGACGAGCCGCAACCGTCCTACAGCCCGGTCCGGCACTGCCTGACCGGGCTTCGTTTCGTCAGGTGATGCAATCGTTCGAACGGCCGCCTTGGCCTGCTCTTGAAAGCCGACGACATGAACGAGACGAGCCAATCGCGCGACAAGCTCTGGACGATGATCAAGGACATCAAGTTCGCGATGTTCACGACCCGGCACGGCAACGGCCACCTGCACGCACGGCCGATGACGACGCAGAACAAGGCGCTCGACGACGACGACAGCCTCTGGTTCTTCATGGCGAAGAAGGGCGACCCGGTCGAGGACCTGAAGACCGATCCCGTGGTCAACGTCGTCTACGCCGATCCTTCCAGCGACACCTACGTGTCGGTCTCCGGCACCGCGGCGATGCTCGAGGACGCGGCGAAGAAGCAGCAGCTCTGGAACAAGGCCGCCGAAGCGTGGTTCCCCGGCGGTCCGACCGACCCCGACCTCGCGCTCGTCCAAGTGCGGATCATCCATGCCAACTACTGGGACGTGAAGGCGAGCAAGCCGGTCCAGCTCTTCGCGATGGCCAAGGCCGTGGTCACGGGCAAGCCGCCGGTCGATCTCGCCGAGCACGGCGAAGTCCGGATGGGCTAGGCCGAGTCGCGGCAAACGCCATGGCGCCGGTGCAGGCGCTCTACCTCATGCGCTCGCCCGCGGGCGCGGGGCTCCCGACGCGGATCTCGGAATTCGCCTGGGCGGTGCGCGACCTCGTCCGTCACCTCGGCGCCCTGCGCTTGGGCATGCCGTGCCAGCTGATGGGCACGGGCAGGGCGTTCCCCTGGGCCGTGATCGCCGGCGCGCCGGTCGCCTCGGGCCACATCGTCGAGGACATGTGCCTCGGCCCCGACCTCGCCGAGGCCGGCACGCCGCCGCGCTTCTGCCCCGACGCCCTCGTCACCAGCACCCTCGCCGCGGAGGCCGACGGCCTGGCAACGCAGCGCACGCGCTGGGAGCACGGCCACATCGGCGTGATCGCCGAGCGCGCGCCCCGCGATGCGGAGGGCGCTGGCCGGCGGCGACGCGTGCTCGCCGCGATGGTGCTCTACCTGTGCGTACCCCGCTGGCCTCGCTGGTGCTGATGCTGGTCGCCAGCGCGCTCGTCGCCGCCGCGTTGTGGGCGGTCGTCGGCAACGCCGTCCTGTTCGTCCTGTTCGCGCTCGCGCTCGCGCGGGTCGCGATCGGCGTCGCATCCGCATGGCGCGGCTTCGCATGGCGCCGCTTCGGGCGCGAGATCGTCTCGCTGCGCCACCTCGCCGGCGTGCCGGGCTACGTCGGCTCCAAGGTGCCGCTCTACTGGCGTCCGATGCGCGGCCGCCAGGCCCCCTGGGTGCGCACCGAGCGGGCCGACGCGGCGCCGAAATGAGCGCCGCGGACCCGAGCCCGCCCGCGCGCCCGGCATCGCCGCCCGATCCGACGATCGCTGCCGCCGAGGCGCGGCCGAAGGGGCACCTGACTGTCCTCGACGGCTGGCGCGGCATCAGCATCGCCCTCGTGCTCGCGGCGCACCTGCTGCCGCTCGGCCCCAAGCCGTGGGAGCTCAACGAGGCCACCGCGCGGATGGGGATGGCGATCTTCTTCACCCTCTCGGGCTTCCTGATCACGCGCCTGCTGCTCGCCGACACGCGGATCACCGACTTCCTGATCCGTCGCGTCCTGCGCATCGTCCCGCTCGCCTGGCTGGCGATGGCGATCGCGTTCCCGCTCACCGACGCGGCGGCGAACACGTACCTGCCGAACTTCCTCTTCTATGCCAACCTGCCGCCGATCCGGCTGACGGCGGTGGCGAGCCATCTCTGGAGCCTCTGCGTCGAGATGCAGTTCTATCTCGCCATCGCGATGGTCGTGCTCCTCGCGGGCGCGCGTGGCTTGGTCTTCATGCCGCTGCTGGGCCTGGCCGTAACGCTGCTGCGCGTGCGCGACGGCGCCTACCTCGACATCGTCACCTGGCACCGCATCGACGAGATCCTCGCCGGCGTGACGCTGGCGCTGATCTCCGGCGAGCGCCTCGGCCAGGCGGCCGTCCGGCTGGTCTCGCGCTGCAACGTCTACTGGCTGGTGCCGCTCGCCGCCGTCACCTGCCATCCCGACGCGACGTTCATGAACTACCTGCGGCCGTACGCCGTCGCGCTCATGGTCGGCAGCACTCTCTACGCGCCGCCGGCGGCGGCGCGCGCGCTGCTCTCGAGCCGCGTCCTCAAGTACCTCGCGGCGATCTCGTTCGCGCTCTACGTCATCCACGGCGTCCTGATGGAGACCTGGCTCGGATCGGGCGACCGGCTCGTCAAGTATGCGAAGCGGCCGCTCCTCTTCGCGCTGACCTTCGCCCTGGCCCATGTGTCCACCTTCCACTACGAGGCGCGCTGGATCGCGCTCGGCAAGCGGCTGACGGCGCGGCGGCGCGGCGCTGGGCGCTAGCGTCGGCGACGTCTCGTTCGCGCCGCCGCCGGCGCGCCGCGTCGTCGGCGTTCGCCGCCGCAACGCCCTCGGCATCGTCTCGCCGAGCTGCGGCAGCGAGAAGGTGTCGTACGGCCTCGCCCCGCGAGGGCTACAGCTTCCACACCTCGCCTGCGTGCCACCCTACCGGGTCGAGCGGAGCGGCACGTTCTGGCGGCAGACGCCGCTCGTGCTCGACCACCCGGTGTCGCTGGTGCACACCTTCAACGAGCTGCCGGTCGGCGTGCGGCCCTTCGTCGTCTCGTTCGAGAACGAGCTGCCGCGCTACCTCGGCACGCCGTCTCATTGGCAGCTCGACGCAGGCTATGCGCTGCTCGCGAGCGGGCGCTGACGGCGCATCCTTGCGCTCTCGGACGCAGCGGCCACGGGCCTGCGCCGTCGCCTCGCCGCGCGCGGGCTGGGCGCGCTCGACGATCTGGGCGGCGACTCGGGTCCTGTTCCGCGCTTCCCGCTCGCGACGAGCGCCTATCGTCTCCGTCGTCCACTTCGGGTGACCGCCATGCGCCACGCTCCTTCCACGCTCCATTTCTCGCACGCGTTCCGTTCGCAGACGCCGCCGGGCGCCATCGAGTGGGAAGAGCTTCCTTCGCTCGCCCCGCGCGTTCGCCAGGCGGCGGTCGGGCACGCGAGCGCGCCCTGGGATGCGACCCGCCCTGCCGATCTCGAGACGACGACGATGTCGCCTCCGTTTCGCGAGCTCAAGGGCGTCGCGATCCGCGAGGTGAACGAGCCCGACGTGTTCCGCCACTTCTTCGGCCGCTGACACGACCGAGGCGTCGGCCCGCCAGGCTGCGGGACGCGCGCCCTCGGCGCTCCCCTTCGCTCCCTTCGCACGGTCCGCAGCGGCGGTCTATCCCGCGGCCCGCGTCGGCGCCACGACGCCGCTATCCTGAAGGTCGCCGCTTCGATCGCCGCGACCTGCCATGACGCTTCCGTCCGACCCTCCCGCCGCGGTAGCGCCGCAGCCCAAGCGCTTCTTCTGGGAGGACTTCCCGGTTGGCCAGGTGCGCGAGTTCGGCGGCTACCGCGTCACCCGCGAGGCCGTTCTCGCCTTCGCGCGCGAGTTCGACCCGCAGCCTTTCCATGTCGACGACAGCGCCGCCGAGGCGTCCCTGTTCGGCCGCCTCGCCGCGAGCGGATGGCACACCTGCGCGATGGCGATGCGGATGATGTGCGACGCCTACCTGCTCGAGTCCGCCAGCCTGGGCTCGCCCGGCCTCGAGAAGCTGAGCTGGACCAAGCCGGTCTATCCCGGCGACACGCTCCACGTCAGGCTCGAAGTGCTCGAATCGCGCGGTCTGGCGAGCCGGCCCGGGGTCGGCCTCATCCGCTCGCGCTGGAACGTCATGAATCAGGACGACGAGACCGTGCTGCTGATGGAAGGCTACGGCATGTTCCGGCGGCGCACGCCGGCGGCGCCCTGAGCGCGCGCCGCTGACTTCGCCGCGACCCGACCCGTCGAGCCGCGCGATGACGTGATTTTGTTGGGCCGCCCACGGCGTCGCGCAGGCCATCGCGGCCCCTCGGCGGCTGACAATGACGAGCCGCCACGGACGCGCCGAACTTGCACCCAGGCGTAACGCAAGCGGTCGTCCCGGCTCCGGACCCGGACCGACACGCGACACGGAGCTGATCGACGACGATGACCCCGCTTTCCGAACTCGAGGCCGTCAGCGCTGCCGCGCCGCCGCTGCCGGGGCACACGCTGCCGATCGGCACGCGCCTGCGCGAGTACGAGATCAAGGGGCTGATCGGCGAAGGGACGTGCAGCATCGTCTATTCCGCGTGGGACCACGCGCTGCAGCGCAAGGTTGCGGTCAAGGAATACATGCCGGCGGCGATGGTCGGCCGCATCCAGGGCGCGACCAGCGTCGTCGTCGCCTCGGAGCGCCACCTCGAGGCCGTTCGCGCCGGCTTGCGCGGCTTCGTCAACGAGGCGCGGCTGCTCGCCCGCTTCGACCACCCGTCGCTGGCCAAGGTCTACCGTTTCTGGGAGGAGAACGGCACCGCCTACATGGTGATGCCGCACTACGAAGGGCCGACGCTGAAGACGGCGCTCGCCGAGCTCGGCCACGTGCCGAGCGAAGCCGAGCTGCGCACGTGGCTAAAGCCCGTCCTCGACGCCGTCACGGTCCTGCACGAGGGCAGCACCTTCCACCAGAACATCGGCCCCGACGAGATCGTGCTGACGCCGTTCGGCCCGGTCCTGCTCGGCTTCGCCGCGGCGGCGCACGCGATCGAGGCGCTGCACCACACGCCGGCGGCGGCGCTCAAGGCCGGCTTCGCCGCGATCGAGCAGTACGGAAGCGAAGCGGGAACGACGCGGGGCGCCTGGACCGACCTCTACGCGCTCGCCGCGGTGGTCTACGCGGCGATCACCGGCGCCGATCCGGCGCCGGCCGCCGACCGCCTCGCCAACGACCGGCTGCGGCCGCTCTCGGTGATCGCCGCCGGCCTCTACAGCGATCGCTTCCTGGCGGCGATCGACGCGGCGATGGCGGTGCAGCCGAGGCAGCGCCCCGCCGACCATCGCGAGTTTCGCGCCCTGATGGGCGACATCGAGGCGCCCCAGGCAGTGACGCTCGCGCCCCGGCCCGACCTGATGCAGGAGCTCTTCACCGGCACGCCGACGAGCGCGCGCGAGGTGACCGTGCCCGATCCACCGCCGCAGGCCAAACCCGAGGCCGCGGCGCCGGTGCACACGACGGCGGCGGCCGAGCCCGTGCCAGCGCGGGCCGCGCCCGAGGCCGCCGCGACGCGCTCGATCGACGCCGGCGCCGAGCCTGCCGTGCCGTCGTGGATGAAGGCGGCCGGGGCGCATGCGTTCGGCAAGCGCGCTCTCTACGGCGTGATCGCCGGGAGCTGCGTGCTGGTCGGCGTCGCCGCGCTCGTCGTCCAGTTCGCCGGCCGCTCGGCGACGCGTGCACCGCAGGCGGCGGCGTCGGCAGCCGCGCGCGGCGTGCCCGCGGTCGCGCCGAAGCTCGCCGCGGCGTCGACGCCGGCCGTGGCATCGCGTCGCGCGAATGCGACGGCAACGAGAACGGCCACGACGACG
>Ga0207644_10000218_pt1 | contig 39570 bp, 32 predicted proteins | sample KBSS73metaG_FD_184326 | JGI IMG/M metagenome (GOLD analysis project Ga0207644, IMG submission 184326) | Switchgrass rhizosphere microbial communities from Kellogg Biological Station, Michigan, USA - KBS S7-3 metaG (SPAdes) (version 2) | ecosystem: Host-associated > Plants > Roots > Rhizosphere... | reverse complement strand
CGATGAACCGGCGTCTGCCGCGGGCGGCCGACCCCGCGGACGAGGCGGCGCCGATCGACGTCGCCTTTTCCTACGCGATGTTCACGCATCGCCATGTGTTCGACACGGTCGGTTTCTTCGACGAGTGGCTCTTCGCCCAGGACTCGGACGACGTGGACTTCTGCCTGCGCGCGCCGCGCCGCAATTACGGCGTGGCGGTTCTTCCGGACGCGATCGTCTGGCTCGCCGAGGGACGACGTCTCGCCGCCTCTCGCGATCCGTTCGAGCGAGGCCGGTCGCGCTCGCTCCTCGTCCGGCGGTACGGACGCCTGCACCACCGGATCGTCTATCGCTTGTTGAGCCCCCTGCTGGGCGCCGGGATGGTGGCGGTGGAGACGATGCGCGGCCGCCCTGCCAGGGGGTTGTCCACCGCGATGGGGATGCTCCGCGGGCTCACGATGTCCCTGCGCGGGTCCGGGCCGGGCGAAACCGAGGAGCCTGATCCCGAAGAGTGGGACGAGCGCGCGCTGCCCGGCAAGGGGCAGGGATCCGTCTCACACCGCTGATTGGGGCGCGGCGCCGCCCGGCGGCGCGGCCGTGGACGTCGCCGCGATGGGCGGCGCGGCGGGGGCGGGGGGAGCGGGGGTCAAGACCGCCGGCTGAGCCTGCCTTCCGCGGCCCCCGAAGCGCGTCAGGAGCATGAGCCCCAGCGCGGTCGAGGACAGGATCCCCGACACGAACCATCCCAAGATCGGGATCATGCCGAGCAGCGCGAAGATCGTGAACCCGAGAAGGATCGATCCGAAGTAGGAGAGAGACTTGCCGAAGGCGGTCTGCGAGAAGTTGCGGCCGACCTCGAGGTAGATCGCGGCGAGACCCATCCAGACCACGACGCGCACTCCGAGCCACAGCGCGAAGCCGATCGGAGAGGTCACGATGCCGATGATCAGGAGCAGGCTCACGATCCCGGCGAAGAGGTGTACGACGAACCCGAGGAAGAACGCGAAGATCCACGAGATGCGCGGCGCGCTCAGCGCCCCCTCGACGCGTCCGGGCGCGATCGCGGCGACGACGAGCACCGCCATGAACCGGATGGCGGTGACGATGACGCCTATCCAGAGGAACAGGCTGAAGAGATAGAGGAAGACGCCGTGCCCGGTCGCGAAGCGGCCGAGGTTGGGCAGGTCGATCGAGTGGTACTCCCCGCCGATGCGCGCGTTCGAGGCGCGGTCCACCGGGCCGGAGACGCTGACGAAGTCGTGCCGGATCACGGCCGTGTCGTGGAGGTGGACCTTCGACCCCACGGCGACGACGTTGCCGCCCACCCGCCCGGAGATCGTCAGGACGCCTCCGATGACGGTCACGTCGCCGTGCACCTCGCCGTCAATCGTCAGCTCGCCGCCGACGCAGACCATGTCCCCGCGATGGTATTCACCGGCCTGAACGTGGACCGGGTTCATCCCGAAGGAGACGTCCGGCGTGCTCGAGCGGCGCATCGCATTGCGGTCTTCATCGCCGCGGCCGTCCTCGCTGTCGCCCTCGCCGTCCCCGTGGTGGTCGTGGTCCATGCGGCCGCTCTCGCCGGCTGCGCCGCTCGTTTCGCTCGCGCCGCTCGCGCCGGTCGCTCCAATCGCTCCCGTGCCGCCGGAGGCTGCCGTCTTGCCGCGCTTCGCTTTCGGTCCGGAGGCGGCCCCGGTCGTCCCCGTCGCTCCGGAGGCCGGCGGTTCGAGCGTGGCGCCGGCGACGGGGCGCGAGGGGTCGGATACGGACGCCGCCGTCGTCACGGTGCCCGCGCTGCGCGCGCGTGCCCTCCAGAGTCCCGCGTGCTCGATCGAAGTGGCGAGCTCGAGGACCGACAGGACGGCGCCGCTCGCGCGCTCGACGAGCGGCTCGACCGACCCCGAGGGGAGCGCCCCGCGGACGGAGAAGAGGAGCGGCAGCGCCGCCGTGGCGAGCTTGAGCGCCTGGGTAGCGAGCACGATCATCCAGCGATCCTCCGCGTCCTTGTTTCGTGCAAGACGACGAGCAGGGTCAGGAACACCATCAGCGCGCAGACGACGAGCGCTCCGCGCGCGGCGAGGGTCACGGCGTTGTCGATCCCCGCGGAGCCTCCGAGCAGGGTCTCCACCATGCCGAGAACGACCTGGAAGAGGGACCGGGCGAAGCTCGTCGCCGCGCCGAGGATCGCGGACCCCCCGCGGCCGGCCGCGAGCCACAGGGCGCTCGGGGCGCCGAGCGCGCTCGCGCCCAGGACGGCCGCGAGGCCCAGCCCGCCGACGAGCACGGCGACGGCGGCCGCGGCCGCGGCCCAGCCGAACTGGTAGAGCGAGACGATCGGCGTGAAGGCCCGGGGGATCGGCAGGAGGCGCACGCGCCGCGCCACGTCGGCCGTCACGTCGAGATTCATGGCGAGGCCGCTCCCGCGCAGCGACTCGAGCAGCATGACCGCGCGCTCGATGTCCCTCTCGTGGACGCGGCGGTTCACATCACACCTTCTTCCATGAGGTCCGGATCGTGCTCCTTGATCAGCTCGGCGAGCCGGGCCCGTCCCCGCGAGAGGCGCGTCTTCACGGTCCCGGTCGGGACCCCCATGATCTCCGCGATCTCGTCGATCTTCTTCCCCTCGACGTGCATCAGGACCAGCGCGGCGCGGTACTTCGCGTCCAGGAGCGGCAGGAGGCGCTGGACGCGGCGGCTGACGTCCCCCCGCTCGGCCTCTTCGGAGGCGAGCGGCCCGGGGTCGGCCAGGGTCTCGGAGAGCTCGGTCTTGGGGCGCTCGCGGCGCAGGCGCCTCTGGTGGTCGAGAATGTGGTTGGTCGCGATCCTGTAGATCCACGTCGAGAAGGCGTGCTCGGGCCGGTAGCGGCCCAGGTTCTCGTACACCTTGATGAAGATCTCGCTCACGACGTCCTCTGCATCCTCCGGCTTCACGCCCATCCGGTACGTCAGCGATCCGACCAGCCTCTGGTAGCGCTGGACCAGGTGTGAATACCTCTCGGTTCGACCAGCGAGGACCTCGTTCACGGCCTCGAGGTCTTCCGGATCTACCACCGGCTCCTCACGCTCCGGGTTGTGATACTCCGGCCGGCTCCGAACGGTTTCATCGCGGAAAAGGGCCCGGCTGAAGGGTTTCCAGGACTTTTTCGAGGTAGTAGGCGTCGAGAAAACCCTGCAGGATCGAATTCGTGTAGGAAAAAAGTACCCGGGCTCGTCCCTGGGCGAGAAGGTGGACCTCGAAATAGGTTCGCTCCTCGGGGCGGGAGGCCTGACGCCCGCCGGAGGCGACCCAGACCCGGAGCCCGCTCGGCCCGGCCTCGAGGCTGGCTCCGTCGTCTGACGGCTTGCGGCGAAAAGGGGCCGTCGTGATCTCCGGGTCGTCGAGCTCGAGCCCGCCCCGCTGGAGGTACGAGCCGAGCGCCGCCTTGAGCGGCGCCTCGTCGCCCGGGCCGTCCTCGCGCCACGAAATGATGCGAAGAAGACCGCGGGAGTGACCGGTCTTCAGGACGACGACGGGGCGTTCGGTGTGGGCGGAAGGCCCGGCGCCCGCGGGCTCGGACGCGGCCGTGCCCGCGGGCGGCGCCTCGCGCACCGGCTTCCACCAGTGCGGGTAGCGCATCTCGAGGCCCGCCTCGGGAAGATCCAGGCGCGCGCCCTCGCCGAATCCGCGCCTTCGGATCGAGCGCAGCTTCAGCACGAGGGAGAGTCCGAGAAGGGCCGCCATCCCCAGGGCAGCGGCGACGAAGAGGATCACCGCGCTAGAATAAACCTTTGGGCTCGCATCCGAAGGAGAGCGGCATGGCGAATGTGCATTGCATGAAGTGCGGTCAGGACCGCGAGGGGCTGGCGAACCCGCCGTTCGGCGGGGATCTCGCCAGGCAGGTCCACGAGAAGATCTGCAAGCCCTGCTGGGGCGAGTGGATCGGCCGTCAGACGATGATCATCAACGAGTACCGTCTCAATGTGGTGGATCCCAAAGCCCAGGAGGCGCTGCTCGAGGAGATGAAGACCTTTCTCGGCCTGAGCGCGTGAGGCTGATAGAATCGTAGAGGGAGGGCATCATGGCCGGAAACAAGCCGTTCGCGCTGGAGATCACGTACTGCGGGGTGTGAAACTACGAGCCCCGGGCCACCAGTCTGGCGGCCGCCATCAAGAACCGCTACGGCGTCGAGCCGACGCTGATCCGAGGGAGCGGGGGGGTCTACGACATCAGGAAAGACGGCAAGATCCTCTTCTCCAAGCACCAGCTCAAGCGCTTTCCGGACGATGACGACGAGGTCTTCGCGCTGATCGATGGCTAGCACCAACCCCACTCTGCCGGTGATCCTGGTGACCGGCTTCGCACCTTCCGCGACGGGACGGGACGGCCCCTCGGGCGATCTGCTCCCTCTCATCGCGGCGGGGCCTCCCCCCACGGCCGAGGTCCGCACGCAGCTGCTCCCTGCGGATCCCGACGGGGCGCTCCTCAAGGCGGTCGAGGCGATGGACCGCCTCCTCCCGGACGCCGTCATCGGGCTCGGGCTCGCGGACAGCGGGGGAGAGCTCCTGATCGAGCGGGTCGCGCTCAACCTCCACGAGCGCGGAGGAGGGGCGCGGGCGGCGGGAGCCAAAAGCGAGCCGATCGACGCCGCGGGCCCGGCCGCCTACTTCTCGACGCTTCCGGTCGACGTCCTGGCCGAGCGTCTCAAGGCCGCGGAAGTTCCTGCGTCGATCTCCAGCGCGCCGGGCGCCGAGATCGGCAACAGTCTCTTCTACGCGCTGCTTCACTACGTGGCGCTGCGAGGGCAGGAGACGTGGTTCCAGAGGCGTCCGCCGGCGGGGCTGACGAGCCGCATCGGATTCATCCGCGTTCCCCCAGCCGCCGACCGGCGCGCGCGGATTCGTGCGCGGGAGGGGGGACGTTCGCTCCCGATCGACACGACGCTTCGCGGGGTCCTTCTGGCGATCGACGCCGTGGCCGCCTACATCGCGGCCGAGGCGGCGAAGCTCATTCCATCTTGACGGCGACGTCGGCGGTGGCGCCCTCCTGGACGGTCGCCGACTTGGTGACGGTCTTGTCCCCCTTCGTCACCGTGAACTGATACTTCCCGGCAGGGAGGCGCTCGAAGGGAAGGACCCCGTCCGCGCCGGTCGTGGTGGACCGTCCGCGCATCATCGCCCCGAGCTCCATCGCCGAGGACATCTCCGGAGAGTCGAGGCACTCGAGCGACACCTTGGCGCCGGAGATGGGCTGCTTGCCTCCGTCCTGTACGAGGATGCGCGCCGTGCCCCCCGTCGGGAGCGCGATGGTCGCCGTGTCGGAATCGCGCTCACCGCCGACGGAGACGTCGCGCGAGAGCCCCGGGGCGTAGTCGCGCGTCATGGCGAGGAACGAGTACATCCCCGGCTTGAGGGCCTTCATCGAAACGGTCCCGTCGTCGGCGGAGAGCCCGCCGATGCCGCCGAGCAGCTGGCCGTCCTGCGCGACCATGACGATGGCTCCGCCGACGGGGGCGCCGGACGGGTTCGTGACGCGCACCTTGAAGGAGATGCCCTTCGAGAGCGGCTGGTCCTGGCCGGACATCTCGTCCGTCCCCTTCACCTCGAGACCGTGACGCAGCTCGGCTCCGTAGCCCTCCTTCACGAAGGTCATGTCGTAGGTCCCCGGCGTCAGACCCGACAGTCTGTAGGTCCCGTCGTCGGCGCTCATCGTGCGCGAGCCCCCGCGCCCCATGAGCGTGGTCTTCTCGCCCTTGACCGTCTGCACCTGCGCGATGACCATGACGCCCGTCAAGGGGGCGCCGGTCTCGGAGTCGGTGACGCGCCCCGAGATCGCTCCGTCGGGGACCTGGATGTCGTAGGAGAAGGTGGCCGTGTCGGGGACCGTGACCTTGACGGTGCTTCCCCCGCGCATCCCCTGATCGGCAATGCCGACGTTGTACTCGCCGGGCGAGGGGAGCGTGACCTCGTAGTGGCCGGTCTCGTCCGTGGGCGAGATCTTCGCGGCCATGGGGGCGCCGCTCGTGCCCATCGCCGACCAGACCACGATGAGGCCGCTCGTTTCGCCCTGCTTCTTCTTGACGAGGCCGGAGACTTTGATCTTCTTCTCGCCGAAGTTGACGGTGCTCGTCTGGCCTTCCTTCACGTCGGTGGAGACGGCGTCCATGCCGCCGAACCGGCGGCCCTGCTGCTGCGGCTCTTCCTCATCGTCGTCCGACATGACCATGGAGAGGCTGGAGACGTTGTAGGTGCCCGCCGCGACGTTCTCGATGTTGTAATGGCCCTGATCGTCCGTGACGGCGGAGAGCCGCGCGGAGAAGTCCGCCACACCGCCCATGGCGGAGACGATCGAGTTGGACTTGGGGCGGCCGTCGTCGCCGAGCACCGTGCCGTCGATGCGCCCGCCCTTGCCGACGTTGACGATGAGGTCCTCGCCCGGTGCGGCGGGATCGACCGTAACGTTGGGCACTTCCTTGCGTGCATACCCGGAGGGCTCGACCGTGAGGGTGATCGTGCCCGCCGCGAGCCCCTTCATCTCGAATCGCCCCTGAAGGTCCGTGAGGACCGCGCCCTCGCCCCCGCCTCCCATCCCGCGGAAGTCGAAGATCCCGGCGCTCTTCACGCGGACGGCCGCGCCCGGGACGGGAAGCCCCTCGGGCTGGGACTGCACGCGCCCGCGCACGGTCCCTCCGGCGTCGAGGGTGAGGTCCCCGAGGTCGGTGGTCTCGCCCGCGTGGACGTCCACTCCGGTGCGCTGAAGGTCCATGAGCCCCTCGGCCTTGAAGGTGAGGGTGTACGCGCCGGGGGTGAGGTTCTCGATGTCGAAGTTGCCGCGCGGATCGCTCTGACGCGAGGAGCTGCCGCTCCCGCGCATCCTGCGGAACATCCCGGCCTGGCCGCCCCCCTCGTCTTTGGGATCCGACTCGATGGTGTAGTTGGAGACCGGGCGCGGAGGATCGCCGAAGACGACGCGCCCCTTCACCGATCCCGCCTTCACGAGCTTCAGCTCGAGCGGATCCCCCTCGGGCTTGACGTCGTCGGCCTTCGCGGAGGAATAGCCCTTGGCCGTGGCCTCGATGCTCCAGTTGCCGTCGGGATCGAGGCCCGAGAGCGCGAACTTGCCGTCCTTGCCGGTCTTCGTCTCGGCGTTCTGGAAGGCCTTGCCCGGCGCGAAGGCCGAGCCCGACACCTGCGCCATGGCGATCGGGTTGCCGTCCGCGTCGACGACCTTGCCGGAGATCTTCTTGCCGCGATCGAGGGTGATCGTGCCGAGGTCGGCGGGCTTGGCGTCTTTCCCGATGGCGACGTCCTTGCGGTCGAAGTCCTTGAAGCCCTCGAGCGAGAGGCTCACGGTGGCCGTGCCGGAGGGGAGCTTCTCGATCGCGAGCTCACCCGCGGCGGAGACGTGCGTCTCCTTGCCGGTGCGGTTGACGACGCGCAGGACCTTGCGTGTCTTGGGATCGCGGTAGGTGAGCGTGGCCTCGACGACCGGCGAGACGGGCTTCTGATCGGCGTCGATGAACTTCCCCTTGAGCGTCACGCCCTTCTCGAGACGCAGCTCCATGCCGGTGACGAGCGCGCCGGCGCGCGATGCGGGGATCTCGACGGTCGCGGGGGCGTAGTCCTTGGGCGACGCTTCGAGCGTCCACTTACCGTCGACGGACACTCCGCGCAGCGTGAACTTACCGTCCTTGTCGGTGAGGGCCGTCGGCGTGGCGTACCCGGAGCGCGACGCGAGTCGGAACATCGCGGTGCCGCGCCGAGGAGGCGCCGCGTAGACCTCCACCGAGGCGGCGGGCTTGTTGGCGGGATCGACGACCTTGCCCGCGACGTCGAAGCCGGGCTCGAGATAGAAGACGAGGGGCTGTCCGGCGGGGCCGTTCTCGCCGAGGGGCTTGCCGTGCGCCTCGAAGAGGGCGCGGCCCGGCGCGGTCACGCGGAAGGCGTAGAAGCTCGTGGCGAGATTGGGCGCCGTGAACGTGCCGTCGCGTCCGGTCTTGACCACCGTCGCGAAGCGCTTGGGGTCCTCGGGGTCGCGGAATCCCTTGGCCTCCTCCTGGAAGACGAGCACCTCGGCGTCCGGAACGGGCGCGCCGGTGGCGAGGTCGGCGACAAGACCGCTCGCCGAGACGCCCTTCTTGAGGAAGAGGGCGCCCGTCGTCTCGCCCGGCTGCATCTTCTCGACGGTCGTCGGCGCGAAGCCGGGGGCGTCCACGCGCAGGGCATAGGTCCCCGTACCTTCCGCGTCGATCGTGAAGGCGCCGGCCGCGTCGGTCTTGGCGGTGAAGAAGGTGGCGCCCCGTGCGCCGCGGCCGCGTCCGGCGGGCGAGAAGGTGCGGCGCATCATCATGCGTCCGCCGCCGCCGAAGCCCATGTTGCCGCCGCCGGTCCGATCGTCGTCCCCCTCGGGGATGACCGCGACGGTGACCGTCGCCCCCGCGAGTGGCTGGAGCTTGTCGTCCTGCACGACGCCCTTGAAGTGCGCCTTCTTTTCGCTTTTTGCGTTCGCGTCACTCTTCGCGCTCGCGTCGGCCTTGACGGACGCGGGCGCGCCGGCAGTCGCCGCCGCGATCACGGTCGCGGGCGGAGCCTTGGCTCCCGCCACGGCGGGGGAGGCCACCGTCGCGGCTCTCGGCAACCCCGGGGCGGCGGCGAGGGTCAGCGCGAGCATCGCGGCGAAGGCCAGGAGCGGGCGCTTGGCCGAAAGGCGGATCTGGGCGCGGGACATCGGAACGCGGGACATGGGGTCTCTCCTTCGCGGGAGCGGGAACGGGCGTCTATTCTGCACCAAGGTGAAGATCGAAGCGGTAGGCCGGCCAATCGGCGGATGCGGCCAAGGCTCCGCCCGAGCGCTGCTCCTCCAACGTTATACAGACGCGTCCGTGCCGAAAAGGTTGCACCCCGGTGCCGATTCGCAGTCCGGCCGCGCGCGTTGCAGCGAGGTGCGGGTTCGGATAGTGTCCGCCGGATGCGGCAAGAATCCGGGGCAGGGACGCGGAGATCCGTCACGTGAGGGCGCGCGCGGGGCTCCCTCTGGCGGTCCTGGGGCTCGTGGCCGGGATCTCCTCTTCCTTCCTCGGGATCGGCGGCGGGCTGGTCATCGTCCCCGTCCTGATGATCGGCTGGAGCTATCCTCTCAAGGGAGCGGTGGGGACCTCGCTGGCGACGATCGTCCTCGTCTCGCTGGTCGGCGTGGTGACCGAGGCGCTCGTCAAGTGGTCGAACATCCACTGGGGCATGGCGCTGATCCTGACCGCAGGCTCTCTGACGGGATCGTGGGCGGGGGGAAAGGCGCTGCCTCGTCTTCCCGAGACGCCGCTGCGGATCGCCTACGCCGTCTTCCTCGGCTTCTCCGCGTACCGCATGTTCGCCGCCGCGCGGGCCGGAGAAGGGACGGGAGCCCTCGAGCTCGCGAGCGCTCCGGCCGCGGGCGCCGCGGTCGCGCTGGCGGCGGGAGCGGTCGCCGGCGTCTCGTCGGTCCTCTTCGGGATCGGCGGCGGCGTCGTCATCGTCCCGGCGCTCTCGCTTCTCTTCCGCGACATCCCCTTCCATGCGGCGCGCGCGACCTCGCTCGTCACGATCGTGCCGGTCTCCCTGTTCGGCGCGCGGCAGCACCGGCGGCTCGGCAACGTCGACGGCTCTGCAGTCCGGTGGCTCGTTCCGGCGGGACTCCTGGGCGCCGTCGCGGGGGTTCTCCTCGTCAACCGGCTCCCCGCGCGCCCTTGCCGGATCGCCTTCGGCGTCTTCCTCGTGGCGGCGGCGGTGCGCCTCCTGACGCTTCGCGCCAGGCCCCCCCGCGCCGAAGAAGGCCGCGTTGTAAGATGATCGCCCCATGAACCCCGACAATCCGACGCTGCCACGCACCATCCGCCCCGCGCGCCTGAAACCGGGCGTCCGGATCGAGGACCTCCCCGCTTCGGAAGGCGCCCTCGCGGCGCAGGGCGCCTCGCCCGCGATCCGCGGCAAGGCCCTCATCTTCTGGGACCCCAAGCGCCCCGGGCACAAGCTCGACGCGATCGACACGGACCAGATCACGCCCGCCAAGGACTGCGTGTCGGAGAGCCTCGACGCCCTCGACGAGAAGTGGAAGGAGGGCGCCTTCCGCTACCTCATGCCCGACTTCAGGAAGCGCGTCCATGCGGGGGAGACCTTCGTGATCGCCGGGGACCGCTTCGCCATCGGCTCGTCGCGGGAGATGAGCCCCGCCGGGCTCAAGGCCGTCGCGGAAGAGGCCGGCCTGACGATGGTGATCGTCTGCGCGAACAACATGGGGGACATTTTCCGGCGCAACGCATTCAACCTGGGTCTGCACGTCGTGCAGGCCCCCGAGGCCGTCCATGACGCCCGCGACGGCGACCTCTTCAGCTACGATCCCGCCTCGCGCGCGCTCGCGAATCTGACCCAGCAGAAGACCTACGAGCCGATCCCCCTGACCGCGAAGGAGGACGAGATCCGCCGCTCGGGCGGGATCTTCGCCCTGGGGCGGCGCGAGCTGCGCCGCTCGGTGGAGAATCCGCCGCGCGTGACGTGGGCGGACCCCGAGATCGCGAGGCGCCTCACCACGACCGAGCAGATCTTCTGGTCGCACCGGGTGGACAAGGACGCGGAGGTGAAGCCAGGAGCCACGCTGCGCCTCTACGCGGACCTTCTCCCCGCCTCCGACGGCACGGCCCCCTTCGCGATCCACACCTTCAACCTGATCACGGGCGGCAACGCGATCGAGCCGCGCCAGGCGGCCGTCGCCAACGACCACTTCGTCTTCACGGGAAAGGTCGAGGACGACCACCAGACCTCGATCGGGCGCGCCTTCGCGGCCAAGCACGACATCCGCAAGCCCTGGTACGCGGATCCGGGTGACGGGATCTTCCACTTCTATTTCCCCGAGCAGGGGCTGATCCTGCCGGGGCAGTTCGTGCCGGGCGCCGACTCGCACAGCCGTGCCTACGGCGCCTACGGGGCGGTAGGGATCGGCGTCGGCTCCACGACGCTGGGCTTCGGCTGGTCCACCGGCTACGTCTACGCGACGCTCGCCAAGGCGCGCCGCGTCGTGCTGGACGGCAAGCTCCAGCCCTGGGTCGGCGGGAAGGACATCGTCCTCAAGCTCCTCGAGAGGTGGGGCGAGAAGCAGTCCCAGGGGATGTCGGTGGAGTTCGTCGATGCGCGCCGCCAGCTCCCGATCGCGTACCGCAACACCATCGCGAACATGATGGCCGAGGCCGAGGCGCAGAACGGGATCTTCGCGCCCGACGAGATCACCTACGCGTGGTACCGCGAGAAGGGGATCGGGGATCTGCCCTATCCGCCCATCGCGCCCGGCGCGGACGCCGTCTACGAGATCGACGAAGCGCTCGATCTCGCGGGCGTGGTCCCGATGATCGCCAAGCCCTACAGCCCGGGCAACGCCTTCCCTGCGGAGGAGGTCGCCAAGGAGCGGATCACCTTCGACAAGGCCTTCATCGGCTCGTGCACGAACGGCAGCTACGACGACCTGCTCCAGGCCGCGCTCGTGATCCAGGCCGCGAAGAAGGCGGGCCGCGCGAAGGCCGCGCGCGATTTCGTCGTCTTCCCCGGCTCGGGCGGCGTCAAGCGCCTGATCGAGAACCCCGACAAGCGCCTCGCGGGCGAGTCGATCGCCAACGTCCTGCGGGGGGCGGGGGCCCAGATCCGCGACTCGTGGTGCGGTCCGTGCTTCGGGCAGGGACCCGACGCGCTCGCCAAGGGCCAGCGCGCGATCACGTCCTTCAACCGCAACTGGCAGAACCGCATGGGTCTCGGCGGGGAGGGCTATCTCGCGAGCCCTTCGGTCGTCGCGGCGTCGGCGCTCCTCGGCTACATGGCCCCCCCCAGCGAGCTCGGTCTCGCCTGGGAGCCCGCGCTCTTCGGCGTGTAGCGCCGGCGGGCCGCGGTCAGCTCGCGCGGTCGAAGGCCGACGAGCCGAGGAGGCGGAAGGCCTTCCGGGCCAGCGCGCTCACGTCGCTCATGCTGCGGATGTAGCCCACCCGCCGGCGGATGAACCGCGGCGAGAAGTAGACGCTCCGGCGCGCGCGCGCCAGCGCCTGACCCACCTGCTCCGCGTCGAGCTCGTCGGTCCGCACGACGACGTGATCGAAACCGCTGTACTTGCTCCAGTCGCCGGTGACGAGGTGGCCCTTCTCCTTGGCCTCGCGGTAGAAGCTGGTCCCGGGGAAGGGTATCGCGACCGAGAACTGGACCGAGTGGCAGGGGACGGACTTGATGAAGCCGATCGTGTTCTCGACGGACGCTTTCGTCTCGCCGGGGAGGCCGATCACGAACATGATGTGGTTCTGGATGCCGAGCGATTCGGACATCTTCAGCATCTCCCGCGCCTCGGTCAGGTGGAGACCCTTCCCCGTGCGGTCCAGGACGCGCTGATCGCCGGACTCGATGCCGAGGCGCAGCGTGAAAAGACCCGTCTCGACGAGCCTCGACAGGACTTCGCGATCCCAGTGATCGGCCCTGGCGTTGCAGCCCCACGGGATCTTCATGCCGCGGCGGTTCATTTCATTCGCGAACGCGAGCATGCGCGGCTTCCCGAGGAGATTGAACGTGTCGTCGTCGAAGAAGAAGCTCCGAGTCTTCGGGTAGCGCTCCAGCACCCAGGCCATTTCGGCGACGATCGCCTCGCCGGAGCGCGGGCGGAAGTTCCCCGGCGACGTCGTCTGCGGCCAGAGGCAGAAGCTGCACTTGTAGGAGCAGCCCCGACCCGCGTACATGTACGCCACGGGATGAGGAAATCCCGGAACGTGGTAGGTCTCCATGGGAAAGGCGTCGCGCTTCGGATAGGGGAGCGCGTCGATGTCCGCAACGGGGGCGCGCCTCGGTCCGGCGACGACGCGGCCCTCCGCATCGAGTCGCGCGACGCCGGCGAGTCCCCCCGCGTCCCCGCCCGCGGCGACCGCGCGCAGAAGCTCGAGGGAGGTCAGCTCGGGCTCGCCCTGGATGACGTAGTCGGCTCCCGTCGCGACGAGAGCGTCCTCGGGCCGCACGTCCGTGTGCGAGCCGTACACGGCGATCCGAAGCCCGGGCTTCGCCCGGCGGAGCCGCGCGAGCACCTCGAGGTCGTACGCGAGCGACGTGGTCGACACCTCGGCGATGAGAAGGTCCGGCTCGAACCGGGCGACCAGATCGCAGAACGCGTCGACCGAGCATCGCTCGGCGCATCCATCGATGGCGATCACCTCGACCCCCTGGCTCTCGAGGTAGGCCGCCGTATAGCCCACGAGGTAGGGGAAGGGGATGTACCGATTGGTGTTCTTGTAGGTGAGGTTGGGGAAGCGGCATCCGGCGCGGATGCCGGTGCGGTTCGCGATCTCCCACGGAGGATTGACGACGCAGGCCTTCATTCTCCCCTCCTCATCGACGCAGGGCTCGGCGCCGGATCGCTGCCTTGAACATACGCTAACCTGAAGCCCGTGCAGTCGAAAAAACGAGGGCCACGACACGGGGTGCGCGGTTGCGCAACCTCCTTGACCGGCACGTGGGGCCGTCGTACGTTCTCGCCGGCGAGAGCAGGGAACCAGCGTGGCGGAAGCGGTCGAAGGGTTCGGGGATGAAGCCGCGCTCGAGCTGCCGCAGGAGCAGCTTTCGAGGGCGCGCGTCCACGCACCGCTCGCCTACCGGGCGTCCAAGCGGATCCTCGACCTGGCGATCGCGGTGCCTGCCTGCCTCTTCTTCCTTCCTCTCCTGGCCGTCGTCGCGGTCGCGATCAGGCTCGATTCGAGCGGTCCGGCCCTCTTCCGGCAGCAGCGGCGCGGTCTCGGCTTCGAGCCGTTCACGATCCTGAAGTTCCGGTCCCTGCGCTGCGGCTCCCGTGACCCGCATGCCCGCTATGAAATGGTCGAGACCGATCCCCGCATCACGCGCGTGGGCGCATGGCTGCGCAAGACGAGCCTCGACGAGGCCCCGCAGCTCTTCAACGTGCTCGGAGGCTCGATGAGCCTCGTGGGCCCGCGCCCGCTCGTCGAGTGGGAGAGCCTTCAGGCGCTCGCGGGGTTCGCCGAGAGATTCCAGGTCAAGCCGGGCGTGACCGGATGGGCCCAGGTGACCGTGCGGAACTCGGTGGGCTTCGACGCGCGGTGCGAGAAGGACCTCGAGTACGTGCGCCGCAAGAGCGTCTGGCTCGATCTCCGGATCCTGGTGCTCACGCCGCTGGCTCTCCTGAAGCGCGACGGCATCTATCCGGATCCCCCCGCCGCATGAAGCTCTCCATCATCGTCCTCAACTACAACTCCGGGAGCATGCTTGCCGAGTGCCTCGACAGCGTGTTCGCGGACACGATGCCGTTCGCGTTCGAGGTCATCGTTCCGGACAACGGGAGCTCCGACGAGAGCCTCGATCTCGCATCGCGGAAGTGGGGCGGGCGGATCACGATCCTGCACAACGGGGACAACCGCGGGTTCTCGTGGGGGAACAACAAGGGCGTCGCCGTCGCCGCGGGAGAATTCATCTGCCTGCTGAACCCGGACACGATCGTTCACCCCGGCGCGTTCCAGACCCTCGTCTCGTTCCTCGAGATGCACCCGAAGGCCGGATGCATCGGCCCGAAGGTGCTCAACCAGGACGGCTCGTTCCAGCTCTCCGCGAAGCGTTCCATCCCGTCGCCGTTCGACGCGATGAGCCGGGCGCTCTTCTTGAGCCGCCTCTTTCCGAAGAGCCGCCGCTTCGCGCGCTACAACGTCACCTACCTCGATCCGGACGTGACGCAGCAGGTGGACGCCTCCACCGGCTGCTGCATGCTCTTCCGGCGCACGGCGCTGGACGAGGTCGGCCTTCTGGACGATGGGTATTTCATCTACTGTGAGGACGTCGACTGGTTCCTCCGCGCCAAGACCGCCGGATGGGAGGTCTGGTACGTCGCCGAAGCCGTCATCGAGCATCATCACGCCTACAGCACGAAGTTCCGGAAGAGCCGTTCCGTCCGGGACTTCCACGATTCGATGATCCGGTTCTACCGCAAGCACTACGCGGCGCGTTATCCGGTGGTGTTCAACCAGCTCATCCTGGCCGCCGTCAGGGCGCGGATGCACGCGATGATCGCCTACAAGACGCTGCGGAGGTGGAGATGAGCGTGACTGCCGGAACCGGGCCCGGGACTGGTCCCGGGACCGCGACGGGGACCGGGACCGCGACGGGGAACGGGACGGGGACCGCTCTCGTCACCGGCGGTGCGGGCTTTCTCGGAAGCCACGTGGCGGACCGTCTCCTCGAGATGGGGCACAAGGTAGTGGTGCTGGACGACCTGTCCGGGGGCTACAGGCGTAACGTGCCCGCCGGGGCGGAGCTGTGCGAGGGATCGATCGTCGATCAGGCGCTCGTGGAAGACCTCTTCGGCCGTCACCGGTTCGACTACGTCTTCCATCTCGCCGCGCACGCGGCCGAGGTGCTGAGTCACTTCATCCGCCGGCATTGCTACACCGTGAACGTGATCGGAAGCGCGAACCTGGTGAACGCCGCCGTCCGGCACGGGACCCGCTGCTTCGTCTTCACGTCGTCGATCGCGGTCTACGGCACCGACTCCGAGCGCTTCGAGGAGGAGAGGCCCCTGAAGCCGAAGGAGCCCTACGGCATCGCCAAGTTGGCCGTGGAACAGGACCTCGCGGCCGCGCGCGATCTGTTCGGCCTTCGCTTCATCGTCTTCCGCCCCCACAATGTCTACGGGGAGCGCCAGAACCTGTCCGATCCCTACCGCAACGTGATCGCGATCTTCATGCGCCAGGTCCTGAAGGGCGAGCCGTGCACGATCTTCGGCGACGGAAGCCAGAGACGCGCGTTCACCTACATCGGCGATGTCGCGCCGCGTATCGCGGAGAGCATCCGCGTGCCCGCCGCGTACGACGGTGTCTTCAACCTCGGCAGCGACGAGGCCTGCTCGGTGGGCGATCTGGCCGTTCTCGTGCAGCGCGCCCTGGGCCGCGAGACGGGGACGGTCCATCTCCCCGCCAGGCCAGAGGGGAGCGACATCCGCAGCGATCACGCGAGGGTGAGGGGCGTGTTCGGAGAGGGGCGGGCGCTCGCGCTCGAGGAAGGGCTCCGGCGCATGGCGGCCTGGGCCCGGACCGTCGATCCGGCTCCAGGGCGCCCGTTCGACGCGCTGGAGATCGAGCGGAATCTTCCGCCGGCCTGGGCGCGTCTCACGCGGGGCCCGACCTAGGTCGAGGTCCTTTCCTTGAACCTCTTAGGGATCAATGCGTACCACGGCGACGCCGCCGCGTGCGTCGTCGTGGACGGGAAGCTGGTCGCGGCGGTCGAGGAAGAGCGGTTCCGCCGCATCAAGCACTGGTCGGGGTTCCCGTCGGAGTCGATCCGGTGGTGCCTGGAGGCCGCGGGCGTGCACCCGGGGGATCTCGACCACGTCGCCGTCGGCAGGAACCCTTCGGCGCACCTCCTGCAGAAGGCGGCCTACGCGATCCTCCGTCGTCCGAACGCTTCGTTCGTCAACGATCGGCGGACGAACCGCGCCCGCGTTCTCGGTGTCGGCGCGGATCTATGCGAGGCCCTCGGCGTCGATCGCGTCTCGCTGCGCGCGCGGATCCATTTCGTCGAGCATCATTGCGCCCATCTCGCCTCTTCCTTCTTCGTCTCTCCGTTCGACGAGGCGGTGTGCGTCAGCATCGACGGGTTCGGAGACTTCATCTCGACGATGGTCGCGCAGGGTCGGGGCAGCCGTATCCGCGTGAAGCGAAGCGTCGGGTTCCCGCACTCGCTCGGCGCCTTCTACACGCGGGAACGCAGTATCTCGGCTTTGCGTCCTACGGCGACGAGTACAAGGTCATGGGCCTCGCGGCCCTCGGCGAGCCCGCCTACCTCGAGACGCTTCGTGACGTCGTCCGCGACGAGAACCGGGGGATGTTCAGCCTCGACACGCGCTGGTTCCGCCATCCGCGCGAGATCGTGGACGTGAAGTGGGAGGGAGGCTCGCCCGAGCTGGGCCGGTACTACTCCGACCGGTGGATCCAGGAGCTCGGCCCCCCGCGCGAACCCGGCGCGCCGATCGAAGCGCGCCATCGCGACCTCGCCAGGTCGCTGCAGGCCCGCCTCGAAGAGGTCTACGGGAACCTGATCCGGGAGGCTCTGAGGGAGCCCGGGACGGACGCGCTCTGCCTTTCGGGAGGCTGCGCCTTCAACTCGGTCGCCAATGGGCGCATCCTCGAAGAGCGGCCGGACCTGCGGCTCTACGTGCCTCCCGCGGCGGGGGATGCAGGGACGGCGATCGGGGCGGCGTTCTGGGTCTGGAACCAGGTGCTCGGCAATCCGCGCGTCTTCCAGCTCCAGCAGGCCGCGCTCGGGCCGGACTACTCCCCGGAGAGCATCCGTCGCGCGGTCGAGGGGGCCGGCCTCGCGTATCGATGGGTCGAGGACGAAGAGGAGCGCGCTGCGCGGACCGCGACGCTGCTCGAGGCCGGCGCGGTGGTCGGATGGTTCCAGGGGCGAGAGGAGTGGGGACCCCGCGCGCTGGGACACCGCTCGATCCTCGCCGATCCCCGCCGCAAGGAGATGAAGGAAGTGCTCAACGAAAGGATCAAGCGGCGCGAGCCCTTCCGGCCCTTCGCTCCCTCGATCCTCGCCGGGCGGGCCTCGGAATACTTCGAGACGTCGCATCCCTCGCCGTTCATGACCCAGACGTACCGGGTCAAGCCGGCGATGCAGGGCGTCATCAGCGCCGCGACGCACGTCGACGGATCCGCGCGCCCGCAGACCGTGACGCGCGAGGCGGACCCTCTGTTCGAGCGCCTGCTTCGCGTCTTCGGAGAGCGCACGGGAGTCCCGGCCCTGCTCAACACCTCCTTCAACGAGAACGAGCCGATCGTGCACACGCCGGAGCAGGCGATCGCGTGCTTCCAGAGGACCCGCATGGACGCGCTCGTTCTCGGGGGGGCGCTGCTGCACCGGAGCGGCGCCGCGTGAGAGCGCTCTTCGTCACCGAGTGGTTCCCTCCGGCCTGGACCGCCGGGGGAACCGTCGTCTCGACATGGAACCTCGCGCGCGCGCTGGTGCGCGCCGGCGTCGAGGTCCAGGTCCTCGCCACGGACGCCCACACGGGCCCCGCCGGGCAGGTTCCGCGGGAGAGAAGGGAAGCCGGGATGCGGATCGTCACGGCCGGCGTCGTGCGTCCTATGGGTGCGCGCGCTCACCGGTACGGTCTTGCGCCGGGCATGCCTCTCGACCTCTGGCGCGCCTCGGGGAACGCCGATGTCTGCATCATGCAGGGGCTCTGGACCTTCCCGGTCGCCGCGGCTTCCCGGATCTGCGCCGTCCGGGGGCTCCCCTACGTGCTCTCGGCGAAGGGGTCGCTCGAGGCCGATGCGCTGGGTCAGAAGCCGCTGAAGAAGAGCCTCTACCTCCGGCTCGTCGCGTCGGGGGTCATCCGCAGGGCCGCGGCGGTGCACTTCGCATCCGGGCAGGAGAGGGACAGCAGTCGTGTGGCGATCGGAGGGACGAAGAGCTTCGTCGCTCCCAACGGGTTCGAGGAGCGCCCGCTCTTGCCGGCGCAGGGAGGCGAGCTGCGCGCGCGCCTGCGCCTCCCCGAGAACAGCGTGCTCGTGGGCATGGCGGGACGCATCCACCCCCGCAAGGGCTTCGACACGATCTTCCATGCCCTCGCCCGCGCCGCCGAGAGAGTTCATCTGCTCATCTTCGGATCGGACCACGAGGGGAACCTTCCGGGGATCCTGAGACTGGCCGCGGAGCTGGGCGTCGGCTCCCGCGTGCACGCTCTCGGGGCTCTCGGGCCCGGCGAGCTCGACCGCACCTACGCCTCGATCGACGTTCTCGCCGCGCCGTCACGCAGCGAATCGTTCGGGAACGTGGTGGTCGAGGCCCTGCTCCAGGGCACCCCGGTCATGGTCTCCGACGGGATACCCCTCGCCCCGTATGTCGCGGAGCACGGCCTGGGCGCCGTCGTCGCGGCCTGCGATCCCGATGCCTGGGCGTCGGCTCTGAACGGATGGGGCGCTGCGCCGCGGCGGCTCGATCGCGAAGCGACGGCGGCGGGGGTCGGCCGCGACTTCGGCCTCGATGTCATGGCCGGCCGGTGGCTGGAGGTCCTGGCGCCCCTCGCGCAGAGCGCCATGCGAGCGGGCGAGGCAGCAGGGACGGCCGGTTCCGGCCGCGCCTGAGCCCGCGGGACTACAATCGCGGGCGAAGGACGGTTGCATCGATGAATCGGAGTTGCTGCACGGCGAGCGACGGGAGATGGCGGGGCCCGATCCTCGCCATCGGCTTGCTGGCGGTAGCGCTCGGTGGCTGGACCCGGCTCGCGGCCGCCGACATCGTCCACTTGAAGAACGGCCGCAGGATCACCGCCGACTCCGTGCGCATCGAGGGTGACCGGCTCGTCCTGGAGACTGCCGCGGGCTCGATGACGATCCCGCGCGGGGACGTGCAGTCCATCGAGAAGGGGAGTCCGGCGAAGAAAACTCCCGCCACGCCTACGCCCCCAGGCCTCGCGACGCCGCCCGCAAACACTCCGCCGCCCGCAAACACTCCGGCGCCCGCCACCGCCCCGGCGCCCGCGGCTGCTTCCCCGTCCACATCTCCACCCGCATCTCCGTCCGCATCTCCCTGGTCAGCGGCGGTCCCTTCTACCGCCGGCGCAGCCGCGGCGACGGACTGGCTCGCCGACGGGATCGAGGCGCTGGGCGCGCGCCGCTACGAGCGCGCGCAGTCCAGCTTCCTCGCCGCCCTCGCGTCCGATCCGCGATCCACCCCCGCGGCGCTCGGGCTCGTCGCCTCCCAGCTCGGCGCGGGGGACGCGTCGGGGGCAAGAGGCCGCGCGCGCCTGCTCGTCACCGAGCATCCGGACAGCTCCCAGGGATGGCTCCTGCTCGGCGAGACGGAGTACGCGCTCGGGGACATCACCGCGGCGCGGCGCGCGTTCGAGAAGAGCCGCGCCCTGAAGGACACGCCCGAGCTGGCGGCGTGGATCGAGCGGCTCCAGAGCGAGGAGAAGGCTTCGAAGGGATACGGCTCGCTGCGCTCGGGGCACTTCCGCATGGAGTTCGACCCCGGCTCGGCGCCGGGACGCGCGCGCGAGGCGCTCGCCTTCCTCGACTCCATCTACGAGGAGATGGCGGGGATCTTCAGGCATCATCCCTCCGAGGGGCTGGACGTGGTCCTCTATCCGCGCGATTCGTTCCAGGAGCTGACCGGGTTCGGCAACGGGGTCCTCGGCCTCTACGATGGGAAGATCCGGATCCCCACCGGCGGGCCGGACCAGCTGACCGCGTCCGACCGCGCCACCTTCCGCCACGAGCTCGCGCACGCCTTCATCGATTCGAAGACGTCCGGGCATTGCCCGCGCTGGCTGCACGAGGGGCTGGCGCAGCGTGTCGAGCCGAAGTCCTCCCGCGGGTCGGAGAGCCTGCTCGTGAGCGCCGGAGCCGGCGAGGCGGCGCTACGGGGGGAATTCACCTACGGGTCGGCCCTCGGCTTCGTGGACTATCTGTTCGAGCGCTTCGGGCCGGACCGGATGAACCTCCTCCTCGACAAGCTCGCGGCCGAGCCCCGGCTCGACGAGGCCATGCGGTGGGCCTTCGGAGCCCCCTGCGCGGACCTGGCGGACGACTGGGGCAAGAGCCTGAGGGCCCGGCCTCCCGGCCGCTAGTGTCCCGTCTCCGAAGTCGTGTGAGCACCGAGGGCGCGGATGCGCCCGGCCTGCGAGGCGCGACGACCGAGAATATCGGGAATATTTGAGGAAGGAGCAACAAAGCAGGACGGGATGCAGCCGCGTCCGAATGCCGCATGACTTCGGGGACGGGACACTAGGCGCAGGGTCCTTGTAATAATTCGGCGGGAGCCTCGTGATATGGGTGACGACACGAACGTGGAGGGTCCCGTGCTGGCAGCCAGCAGGCAGGAATCATCAGGAGCCGTACCGGAAGGGGTGGAGAAGCTCTTCGTCGAGCACCACCGCCGGGTCTTCCAGGCCGCCTACAGGATCACCGGCAGCGCGACGGACGCGGAAGACGTCCTCCAGACGGTCTTCCTGCGGCTCCTCCGCAGGGAGGAGGCCGGCGGGATGGGTCTTTCGGGGACGCCCGGGGGCTATCTCCATCTGGCCGCCGTCAACGGAGCGCTCGACATCGTGCGCTCCCGAACGTCGGCCCGGTCCTCGCCGCTCGACGAAGGGGGCCTGGAGCTGGCCGAAGCGCCGCGCCGCGGCCCCGAGGGCCGGCGCGCGGACGGAGAGATCCGGGAGGCGCTTCGCGAGGCGCTGGCCCGGCTCACGCCCCGAGCCGCGGAGATGTTCGTGCTGCGCTACCTGGAAGGATTCACGAATCGCGAGATCGCGCGGATGACGGGACGGCCTCAGGCCGTCGTGGCCGTCACGCTCCACCGCGCCCGCCGGCGGCTCCAGAAGGAGCTGCACCACTTCGCTGGAGGTAGGTCATGAATCGCTACGACGACGATCCCGACATCACCCTGGACCGGATCGTGTCCGATATCCGTGAAGACGAAGCGTCCCCGGAGACCGTCTCCGGCGCGGCCGGGCGTGTGTGGGCGCGTATGGGGGGCGCGGGCTCGGAGAGCGCGTCCGACGCGTCCTCGGGCGCGGGCTTCGCGACGATCCGCGGATGCGCGGGCTACACGGCCCTGATGCCGGCCTACGTCGCCAAGACGCTTCCGGCCGCGCGCGCGCTCCTTCTGGAAGATCACGTCCGCGACTGCGCCTCCTGCCGCGCAGCGCTCGATACCGCCCGCGGGGGACGTCACACCGCGAAGGTGGTTCCGTTCGGAACGCCCGCGGGTCTGCCGCGCGCCGAAGGGAACGGCGTATCGCGCCGCTCCATCGCCTCGCGCGTGACGCTCGCCGCCGCGGCCGCCGCCGTCCTGGGCCTCGTGGGCCTGGGCGCCTGGATGCGGTACGGAGCCGGCGCCGTCAACACCGCGCAGGTTCACTCGGTCCACGGCGCGCTCTATCGCGTCGCCGACGGGACGGCCGTCCCGATCGCCGAAGGCGCGTCCTTCCACTACGGGGAGGAAGTGCGCACCGCCAAAGACTCCGGCGCGGTGATCCGCCTCGCCGACGGGTCGCTCGTCGAGATGAGCGAGAGGTCCGAGCTGTCCCTCGGATCGGGACGCGGCGACACGACGATCAGCCTGCCGCGGGGGAACATCATCGTGCAGGCGACGAAGCGCGCTTCGGGTCACCTCTTCGTGCGCAGCGAGGACGCGCTCGTCTCCGTCACCGGAACGATCTTCGCGGTGAGCCACGGCACCATGGGCTCGCGCGTCTCCGTCATCCAGGGAGAGGTCCACGTCGATCACTCCGGCGCGAAGGACGTCCTCCATCCCGGCCAGCAGGTGACGACGCAGGCGAGCCTCATGCGCGTCCCCGTCGAGCAGGACATCGCGTGGAGCCAGGACGTCGACCGCTACACCACGCTGCTTCGCGAGATCAAGTCGCTGCGCGACGATCTCGCCACGACGCACCTCGCCGGCTCCCTGCGCTACTCGACGAAGCTCCTCGACGCCCAGCCCGAGGGGACGATGATCTACGCCGCGATCCCCAACGTGAGCGACAACCTCGCGGAGGCGAACCGGAAGATCCAGGACCACATCAAGCAGAGCAACGTGCTGCGCGAGTGGTGGGAATCGCACCACGGCGCCGAGGACGGCGTGGAGATGGAGCGGATTCTCGGCAAGATCCGCGACTTCGGAAGCCATCTCGGCGACGAGGTCACGATGTCCGTCCAGCTGGGCGCGGACGGCGAGCCGGGCGGCATTCTCCTGATGTCCGAGGTGAAGGACGCCGCGGCCTTCAGGAGCTACCTCGCGGGCGAGGTCCCGAAGATCAACGCCGAGGCGAAGCACGAGGGAGCCCTGCGCGTTCTGCCGGAGGACCTCTCTCAGGCCGGCCCCGACGGCGCGGTGAAGAGCTTCGCGCACAACGGTCCTTCCGAGATCGTGTTCTGGGTCCACGGCGACCGCCTGGTGGCGGCGAGCTCCGTCGGCCTCGTGCGCGAGGCGGCGGCGAACCTCGACCATCCGGAGGCGAGCGCGTTCGCAACGTCGAGCTTCAGGCAGAGGATCGCCGACTCGTACCGCGACGGAGCGGGATGGCTCTTCGCGGTCGACGTCGAGAGCGTGATCAGGCGCGCCTCGAAGGACGCAGGCTCCCGCGACGGAGGCGAGGCGAAGACCGCGGCGCTGCAGCAGACGGGGCTCCTCGATGCGAAGCAGTTCATCCTCGAGGTCAAGGAGGCCGGCGACCGGACCACGACGCGCGGCGTTCTCAGCTTCGGCCAGGACCGCCGCGGGATCGTGTCGTGGCTCGCCGCGCCCGCGCCCATGGGCGCTCTCGACTTCATGTCCCCCGACGCCTCGCTGATGGGCTCCTTCGTCGTCAAGGAGCCGGTCCTGCTCGTGGACGATCTCTACGGGATCCTTTCGGCGGCGGACCCGGAGTTCCAGACCAAGCTCGCGGCGTTCGAGTCCGAGAGCGGCGTGAGCATCCGTGACGACGTCGCGGCGACGCTCGGAGGCGAGTTCGCCTTCGCGGTCGACGGCCCCGTCCTCCCGACGCCTTCGTGGAAGGCGATCATGGAGGTCTACGATCCGCCGCGCCTGCAGCACACGCTCGAGCTGATCGTGTCGAAGCTCGCCGAGAAGGCGACGCAGGAGGGCGGCGACGCTCCCATCCCCGTGCTCGAGCGCGAGGACGCGGGCGGGCGCACCTTCTACACGATCCGCGCGGGGAGCAGCGTCGCGGAGGTCCACTACATGTACGTGGACGGCTACCTCGTGGCGGCGCCCTCGCGCGCCCTCCTCGAGCGCGCGATCCAGAACAGGGAATCGGGATATGTGCTCGCGAGCTCGCAGACCTTCCGCGACCTTCTTCCGCAGGACGGCCGCGTCAACTTCTCCGCGCTCGTGTACCAGAACGTGGGACCGCTCCTGAAGCCGATCGCGCAGCAGATGTCGGGGGCGCAGATGACGCCGGACCAGCGCGCGTCCATCGCGGCGCTCGAGAACCAGATGGCGCCGTCGCTCGCCTACGCCTACGGCGAGCAGGACCGCATCATCGTCGCGACGAGCGGCGCGGGCAGCCTCGCCTCTCAGCTCGGCGGCGGGCTCCTCGGAATGCACGGCGGGGATCAGGGCATCGCGAGCCTCCTCGCGCGCGTGGCCACGGAGAAGCAGATGGCTATGGTCCACAAGCTGGCCGAGGACAAGGCGGCCGCGGGCAAGACCGCGCGCGAGGCTCAGGGCCGGTAACCGCCGACAATCGATCGTGGATGTGGGGAGCGCTCCCGGCGGGGCGCTCCCTTGTTTTTTTGTACGGCGCCGTGCGCGTAACGGCGCGGCGCGGCTCTGAAAATACACGCCGAAAAGGATGCGCGCGCGAAACGAGATGCGCGTAGGATTCGTAGAACAGCACATGGACGGCCGAACAGGGAGATGAGCCAGAGGCGAGTCATCGCGGTGGGGGCGCCGGCTCCTTCCGATAGCCAGGACTCTGCGCCGCCGGTCATCGAGCTGGACGGGCTCGGAGTCCGCTTCGGCAGGCGGCAGATCCTCACCGATCTCCGGAGCCGCATGTCCGGCCGCGCCATCGGCCTTCTCGGGCCGAACGGCTCGGGCAAGACGACGCTCATCCACACGCTGCTCGGCTTTCATGCGCCGTCCTCGGGCACGGCGCGGATCTTCGGCAGGGACATCCGCACCGAGGCCCGCGCGGTTCGCGAGCGGATCGGGTACATGCCGGAGAACGAGTCCTTCATCGCGGGGATGACGGCGGTCGGCCTCGTTCGCTACATGGCGGAGCTTTCGGGGCTGCCCCCGCGCGCCGCGACCGAGAGGGCGCACGAGGCGCTCTTCTACGTCGGCCTGGGCGAAGCGCGTTATCGCAAGGTCGAGACGTTCTCCCTCGGGATGAAACAGCTCGTCAAGCTGGCGCAGGCCATCGTGCACGCGCCCAAGCTCCTCTTCCTCGACGAGCCGACGAACGGGCTCGACCCGCCCGCGCGCCAGCGGATGATCCGCCTGATCCGCGAGATCCGCGAGGGAGGGATCGCCCGCATCATCCTCTCGTCGCACCTGCTGCGCGACGTCGAGGAGTGCTGCGAGGAGGTCGTCATCCTCAAGGAGGGGCGGCTGGTCACGTACGCGAACCTGGAGGAGGAGCGGCGCGGCAACCGGCGGTTCCTCCTGATCGAGATGCGCGGCGACCACGCGACGTTCGCCGACGCGATCGGCAGGCTCGGCTGCGAGTACGCCCTGCAGCCCGACCCCCGAAAGATCAAGGTCGTCCTCCCCCCGCAGATCGAGATCCGCGACCTCTACACGATCGCGGCCGAGCAGCGCGTGCAGATCCGCCGGCTCGACTATCGCCGCGACTCGCTGCAGGACATTTTCATGAAAGCGATGGAGACGTCTCATGGCGGTGTATGAGCACACGTACCGCGCCTACGACGGCGCGCTGACACCGCCCCGCACGCGGTTCCTCATCATCCCGCGCTACGCCTACCGGCACGTGCTCCGATCGCGCTTCTTCATCGCGTACATGATCCTGTGCGCCTTCATGCCGATCAGCGCCGCGACGCTCATCTACCTGCGCCACAACGCCACGGCGCTCGACATGCTCCATCTGACGGCGTCGCAGCTCCAGACGGCGCTTCCGATCGGCGCCAATTTCTTCCGGTTCCTGATGACGTTCCAGGGGACCCTGGCGGCCCTGCTCGCGCTCTTCATGGGGCCCTCGCTCCTCTCGCCCGACCTGGCCAACAACGGCCTCGCCCTCTACTTCGCGCGCCCCTTTTCCCGCTGGGAATACCTCTTCGGCAAGTTCTGCGTCCTCGGCATCCTGCTGTCCCTGGTTTCTTGGGTCCCGCTGATGCTGCTCTTCCTCCTCCAGGTCTCGCTGGATGGCACCTCCTGGCTCGCCGAGAACTACAACATCGGGGTGGCGATCCTCCTGGCCTCCGCTCTGTGGATCCTGGTGCTCACGCTGATGACCATGTCGGCGTCCGTGATGATCCGCCGCAAGGCGCTCGCGATCGGCGCGGTCGTCGGCTACTTCTTCGTGAGCTGGGCGATGAGCGGGACGATCAACGTCATCAACCGGACCAGCTGGGGTGACATCATCGACGTCACCAAGGCATGCGGCCGGATCTCGCTGTATCTCTTCGGCGTCGAGCTGCCGGACGACTATCCGATCTGGCGGGCATGGACCACGGTGATCCTGTTCTGCGGCGCGTGCGTGTGGTTCCTGAACCGCAAGGTGCGCGCCTACCAGGTGGTGCGTTGAGCGCGGCCGGCGGCGGGAACATCACGTTCGAGAACGTCTCCAAGTTCTATGGAGAGGTCCTCGGGGTCAACCGGATCCAGCTCACGATCGAGCCGGGGGTCACCAGCCTCGTCGGGCCGAACGGGTCGGGGAAGACGACCCTGATGAACCTCATGATGGGCCTTTTGCGTCCCAACTCCGGCGCGATCCAGATCCTGGGCATTCCACCCGACCGTCCCGAGGACCTCTTCCGCCTCGCGGGCTACTGCACCCAGTTCGACACCTTCCCGCGCGGCCTCACGGGGCGCCAGTTCATCTACGGGTTCCTCAGGATCCACGGGAAGTCCCACGCCGAGGCGGACGCCCTGACGGCGCGCGCCCTCGAGCGCGTGAAGCTCACCGAGGCCGCGGGGCGGAGGATCGGCGGCTACAGCAAGGGGATGCGCCAGAGGATCAAGCTCGCGCAGGCGATCGCGCACGAGCCCTCGGTCCTCCTGCTCGACGAGCCGCTCAACGGACTCGACCCGATGGCGCGCGCGGAGGTGATCGGCCTCTTCCAGGAGCTCGCGCGCGAAGGGCGGTTCGTCATCGTCTCGAGCCACATCCTCCACGAAGTGGACCTCGTCTCGGACCGCGTCGTCTTCATCAAGAACGGCTACGTCGTCGCCGAAGGCGAGGTTGCCGGCGTGCGCAGCGAGATGAAGAGCCACCCGATGCAGATCCTCATCCGCTGCGACAAGCCCGAGCTCCTCGCCTCGCGCGTGTTCGAGCTGGACAACGTCGTCGAGGTCAAGATGCACGACGATCGGCAGGGCCTGCTGGTCTCGACGCGCGACGCGGACAGCTTCTACCTCCTGCTGAACAACGTCGTCCTCGACGGGCGTCTCACGATCGAGACGGTCGCTCCCGCGGACGACGACGTGCACGCCGTGTACCGCTACCTCATCGGATCCGACGGAGAGAGCGCGTGAACGACACCCGAACCGACAACCCCGGGACCCGCGCCGCGGTCCCGCCCGTCGCGCCCGCCGCCGCCGCAAGGCCCTGGGCGCTGTGGCGGCGACAGGCGTTCTCCGTCTGCCGCCTCGAGCTCAAGCGCAACATCCTTGGCCGCCGGATCATCCCCGTCTACATCCTTGCCACGCTCCCCGTCGTCGTCTTCTTCCTGAGGTTCGTGGCCATGACGCTCTTCACGGGCGGCGAGCGGAGCCTCGGGTTCGCCGCGGACCTCTACGGCGCGGTCTTCCAGACCTTCATGCTGCGCTTCGTCTTCTACTTCGGCTGCGTCTGGGTGTTCATGAACTTGCTGCGCGGCGAGATCCTCGATCGGAGCCTGCACTACTACTTCCTCGCGCCCGTGCGGCGCGACGTCCTCCTCGCCGGCAAGTACATCGCAGGCGTGATCACGACGAGCCTCGCCTTCACCGCCTCCACGCTCGCCGCCTACTTCTTCCTCTATCTCCCGCACGATTCCGCCAGTGTGAGCGGCGTCTTCTTCCACGGTCCGGCCCTTCGGTATCTGTTCGACTACCTGCTCGTGGTCGTCCTGGCCTGCGTCGGCTACGGCGCCGTCTTCCTTCTCATGGGGGCGCTCTTCAAGAATCCCGTGATCCCCGCCGTGGGGATCCTCGTCTGGGAGTGGGGCATCTTCCTTCTCCCTCCGGTCCTTAAGAAGATCTCGATCGCCTACTACCTCCAATCCCTCTGCCCGACCCAGTTCAACAACGGCCCGATCCAGATCCTCGCCGAGCCCAGCCCGCCCCTGATCGCGATCCCCGGCATCATCCTCGTGTCCGCCCTCCTGCTCTTCCTGGCGTCCCTCCGGACGCGCCGGATGGAGATCAGCTACGGGATGGAGTAGGGCGCCCGAGCGGTCGTCGGCGGACCCGCGGGTGGTATAACCGGCCCGGGGGCGCTAGATTGCCGCATGGGCGGTTTTCGAGGCGGGGATCGGGAGTACACTGCATGGACCACGGTTTTACGGAGGGAACGATGAGAAACCAGAGAACTGCGCTCCGCGTCGGAGCGATCGTCGTGATGTCGTTGCTCGCGGTGGGCTCAGTGGCCGCAGCCGGTCACCCGGGCAGACAGCCCCAGCCGCGCATCATGGCGAATGGATTCCACGCCATGGACCCGCGGCCCGGCTTCATGCCGCTGGGCATCGGCACACCCAAGAGCATCGCGATGGTCGAGTCGTGGGTCACGTCGGATCTCGTGACGGACGACTACACGACCTTTCCCTTCTGGTACGACGATGAGAACATCAGCATCTTCCTCGCGTTCTACACGGCGAAGGGTACGCCGGTGAACATCACGATCCTGGTCAAGGACGAGACCGGTGCCACCGTCTTCAACGGTACGGATTCCGAGACCTTCCCTGCCGATACGCTCGTCGGCGGGACGATCCCCGTCGGAACGCTGCCCGTCGGCGCCTACAAGGTCATGGTGAAGGTCAAGCAGGGCACGAAGTCGGTGGGCCAGCAGTACTGGCTGCTCGTCTACGCGGATCCGGGTACCTAGGGTCCCGTCCAGCGATCAATCGAGGGCGGCGGCGCCGGATTCGCCGCGAAGGCGGGAGACGATCCGCGAGAGCAGTCCCCGCCGCCGCTTCTCGAGCAGGTATCCCTGCAGGTCCTCCCGTCGGATCCGCTCGGAGCGCTTCTTCAGCTCGCGCTTGACGAGCGGCCTTTCCCTGAAGGCCTCTTCGAGATGGCTCCCGCCACGGCGCTTCTCCCGGAAGGGATAGGCGCTGACCCACAGGATCCCGCCCTCGGGCAGCGCATCGAGCAGCGACCTCACCGTGGAGAGGGGATAGCGCAGGTGCTCGAGCACCTCGCCGCAGACGATCGCGTCGCGCTTTCCGACGGGCGGGCGCTTCCAGTTGGTGTCGTCGATCTCGATGGCCTCGACGCGAAGGCCCCGCCGCGCGTAGCGCCAGGCGGCGAAGCGGACCTTCGAGGGGATGTCCGCGATGGCGACGTCGTATCCGGCCAGCGCGAAGGCGAGGCCGTGATCCGACGTCCCGCATCCGTAGTCGAGAACGCGCGTGCGGGCGCGCTGCGCGGCGGGGAAGCGCTCGTTGAAGACCGCGACGAGCTCGGCGGCCTGGGCGAGCCTCACGGACTTGAGAAGGTTGCGGGCGATCCCTCGCGGGGCGGTCTCCTCCAGGTGCGCGAAGAGCGCTGCGTCGTCGAGGGCGGTGAGGTCCGTCTCGTAGTCGGGAGCCGGGGCCTCCGTCGGCGCGCTCGCGCCGAAGAACTCGCTCGCCTCGGCGAGGCGGTCCTCCTCGAGGGACCGGTCCGGAGAGAGCAGCGAGCGGGACCGCAGCTCCTCGAACAGCGCTTCCGGCGGCCGCGGCGCGGCGGACGGAGCCTCGACCCTAGACGTTGGTGATCTCCCGCTCCTGGTCGACCTTGCAGGTGCCGCAGAGCGGAAGGCCGGCGAAGTCGTGGCTCAGGTAGCGACGGCGGTGCTCGACGGCCTTGGGACTGTTCCAGATCTCGTGGAGGGACTGCTCCTTGAGATTGCCGAAGACCACCTTGCGGGAGTTGTCCACGCAGCACAGGACGACGTCCCCGTTGAAGTGGATGTAGGCTTGCTTCATCAGCCGCGTGCAGGTCGTGTAGGTCGTCATCTCCTCGCTCTTCTGGAGCTTGTCGATCTGGATGACGTTGCCTCCGCGGTTCTCGAGCGTCGTGTACTTCGCCCGGATCCCCCGCTCCTTCCAGTACGCGATGGCCTTGGGGGCGTCGATCATCTTGGTGTCGACCATCGTGATCCACACCTCGGGGCGCGCGAGCTTCTCCTTCTTGATCCGGTCGGTGAGGTAGGTGACGTTCTCCATCGTGCGCTCGAACTTCATGTTTCCGCGCATCGTGGCCTCGTAGGCCTCCTTCTCGATCCCCTGGAAAGAGATGTAGATCGCGTGCAGGGGCCTGGAGAGCGCGAGGATGCGGTCGACCATCTGGGGGACGAGGTAGTGGGCGTTGGTCGTCACCACGATCTTGGACCACGGCATCTTCTTGTTGACGTACTCGAGCCGCTCGAGCAGTTCCTTGTCGGCGAACGGCTCGTTGGTGAGATAGGGGCTGAAGCGGCGCACCCGGTAGCGGGCGCACTCGTCGACGATCTTGCGGAAGAGATCCCAGTCGATCTTCCCCTTGGCCTGCAAGGGATAGGAGACCCCGTAGTCGCAGAAAACGCAGTCGGCGTTGCAGCCGGTCTGGGTCTCGAGCTGGACGGTCCGGGGGAAGTCCGGGACGGGCCGCCGGAGCAGCCGATGGCGCACGCGGGTCGTCCAGGGAGCCTTCGGGTCGGGCAGATAGTACTTGTTGATCTTGAGCTTCAGAGGGGCACCTCCGGCGCCGGCGCGCAAAAGCCGGCCGGTTTCGCGCGGTCCGGGTGAACCGGAAGGGTAACCCGCCCCCGCCGAAGCGGTCAAACGAGGCGGGGATGGGCCTCCCGAGTGAAGTCCCCAACGAGCCCCGCGCGCAACGCCAGGCCGCCTCGCTGCCTGCGGAGATCGAGCGGCCCGGCGTCCGTCAGCGCCGACGCGCCCCCACCCCCCGCCACGATCAGCGGCGGCGAAGCCGTCCGCTGCATCGTGGCGAGCATCGGCCGCGGCCGGCTCCCCTTTCTGCCAGCAGCTCCCCGGTCGCCGGCCGTCGGCCGATGCCCGGGTATACTGTCCTGCGCCGTCCGGTGCTTTCCGCCGGCGGCGGCCGTGCGATCGGGACGGGACGCGCCGCGAGGCGCGGCACCGGACCCTGGAGAATAGAGCATGCTCGTCGCTCAGATCCGTCTTTCCGCCAGCGCCAAGGCGGGCCATTTCAACTCCAACGGGATGGATTTCGACGTGGGTGAGAGGGTGGTCGTCGAGTCCGAGAAGGGGCTCGAGCTCGGCGAGGTCATCCGCGCCAGCTACGATTCTCCCGAGTACGACAATCCTCTCTTCAACAGGATCAAGAGGGTCGTGCGCCGGGCGAACACGGAGGACGAGTCCCAGCATCACAGGAAATCCGCCCTCGAGAACGAGGCCTACGACTACTGCGTCTCGAAGATCAAGGACCGCGGCCTGGAGATGGACCTTGTCAAGTGCGAGCCCACCCTCGACGGGCGCAAGGCGACCTTCTACTTCACCGCCGAGGGACGCATCGATTTCCGCGACCTGGTGAAGGACCTCGCCCAGCGCTTCCGGCTGCGTATCGAGATGCGGCAGATCGGAGCGCGCGACGCGGCCCGCGTCCGCGGCGGGTTCGGCCACTGCGGCCGTCCGCTCTGCTGCGCGACCTGGCTCAAGGAGTTCGCGCCCGTCTCGATCAAGATGGCCAAGGCCCAGGGCCTCTCGATGAACCCGACGAAGATCTCGGGGATGTGCGGGCGGCTCATGTGCTGCCTGCGCTACGAGGTGACCGACGCCGCCGGCAACACCAAAAAGGGGGGCTGCAGCGGCGGAGGCTGCGGCACCGAGACCGCGGGCGGCGGGGGCTGCGGAACGGGCGGCGGCGAGGCTCCCCACGAGGACCCGCCCCCCGAGGCGATGGCGTAGACGTCCGGCGCCGCAGCAACCGGCACCGGAAGCGGTACAGCTTCTCGGTGCGAGAGAGCTTGAGTCGGAACGCCGCCGGTAGGCGGCGCCTGCCAGGATCAGCGGGGCCCGCGAAGCGGGCGTCCGCTGCATCAGGGCCGGGCAACGCAACGTTTCGAGCTACAGCTTGAGAATCCGATAGGCGTCCTTGCGGCCGATCCCGCAGGCCCGCGCGGCGTCCTTGAGGGCTTCCTTGCGGTCGACTCCGGCGGCGAGCGCCTTCTCGTAGGCCTTCCGGAGCTGCGTGCGCAGCTTTTCCGGCGAGAGCGCGGGTTCGACGCCCGGCCCGATGGGTTCGGCGGCGCGCGCCGCGCGCTTCTTCGGGCGCGATCCCTCGACGACGATGCAGTACTCCCCGCGCGCGGTCCCCGCGCCGACCCGCTCCGCGACCTCGACGAGCGTCCCCCGGTACCAGGTCTCGTAGCGCTTCGTCATCTCGCGGACGACCACGGCGGGGCGCGCGCCGAGGATCGACGCGAGGTCGACGAGGGCCGCGCCGATCCGGTGCGGGGATTCGTAGAAGACCTGGGTCGCTGCCTCCGCTGCGATCGCCTCGATGGCCCGCCGCCGCTCGCCCGCGCGGTGCGGGAGGAATCCGCGGAAGGTCACGACCTCGCTCGGAAGCCCGGATGCGGAGACCGCCGCGACGAAGGCCGACGGTCCGGGGATGGGGACGACCGGCGCGCCGGCCTCGAGCGCGGCGCGGACCAGCCGGTAGCCCGGATCCGACACCGCGGGCGTGCCTCCGTCGCTCACCAGCGCCACGGACTTGCCGGATGCGAGGCGCCGCGCGATACCCGCCGCCGCCCTGGCCTCGTTGAACTTGTGGAAGGGGACGAGCGCCCCCTCGATGCCGTGCCTGTCGAGAAGGACGCGCGTGCGCCTCGTGTCCTCGCAGGCGATCACATCCGCCGACCGCAGGACGTCGAGCGCGCGCAGGGTCACGTCCTCGAGGTTCCCGATCGGCGTCGCGACGATGTAGAGCGTCCCTGCGGCCGCACCGCTCCCCGCATCCGCCGGCTCATCCGCCGCCCCGTCCGCCGCCTCGTCCGCCGCCCCATCCGCCGTGGCGTCCGGCTCGTCCTCGTCAGACACCGGGGTTCTTCACCTTCCGGTAGTAGACCAGGGAATCGTCGCGGTCGTAGGCGCACGCCTCGAAGAGCGCCTGGGAGTCCTCGTTGTACCCCTCGACCAGCGCCGCGACGACCAGGATCCCTTCCTCGTCGAACCAGCGCTCGCACGCCTCGAGCAGCGCCCGCGCCAGCCCGGTGCGGCGCGCCTCGGGCCTCACGGCGAGGCGGTTGATCCATCCCTTGCGTCCCTCGTGGTTCGCCAGGACCGCGCCGACGAGGCGTCCCGAGCCGTCGCGGATCCCGAAGAACCGGCACTGGGGGAGGGCGATCTGGGCGAGGATCGCTTCGGGAGCATCGCGGCCCGACGGGCGGGAGGGGAGCCCGGCGTCCTTCCAGACGTCGATGATGGCGTCGAGGTCCGAGGCGTGCAGCGTGACGATCACGGGTCCGGACATGCGCTCAATGTGACGCGGACGGCCTCGCCCGGTCAATGGGCTCCCCGCGTGGTATAAACGCGGGATGGCCGCGTGCCCTCTCTGCCGCTCGCGCAAGGGGAAAAGGTCCTGCCCCGCGCTGCGCGCCACCATCTGCTCGGTCTGCTGCGGCGAGAAGCGGCTGGTCGAGATCGCGTGCCCTTCCGATTGCGTCTATCTCGAGCAGGGAACGCGCAACGACATGTCGCGCGAAGCGGCCGACTACCTGCGCCACCAGGAGCCGCAGAAGGCCCTGCGGTGGATCCGCGCGGTGGAAGGGCTCGGCTTCCTCCTCGAAGCGATCGAGCGGTCCATCGCGTCCTCGTCCCTGCGAGATCTCGAGGACGCCGACCTGCTCCTTGCGCTCACGAGCGCGCGCAAGACCTTCGAGAGCGAGTCCAAGGGGGTCATCTACGAGGACCTGCCTACAGCGCCGAGCCTCCAGCTGCTCACGCGCTCGATCATGGAGGCCGTGCGCGTCCTCGCGAAGGAGTTCGCGCGGGTCCGCGAGCAGGCGGGCGCGGAGGGGGCCGGGCTCCTGCCCGAGTGGGGTCCCGCGGAGGCGGCCCACGGCCTCGAGGTCCTCGCCGAACGGTGCGAGTTCCACCTGAAGCGGCGCGAGGAGGCGGGCTCCTACGTGGCCTACCTGAGGCGCGTCTACCCGCCCGGCGCGCAGGAGGCCGCCTCCGACGCGCCGCGCATCATCCTCACCTGATGGGCCCTCGCCGGAGCCGGGGGAATTCCGCCTGATGCGGCGCCGCGCCGTCTCGCGCCGCATCCGCACCTGCGCCGTCCGGCCCCCCCGTGCGCGCGGCGCCTCGCGGATTCTTCTCGTCGCGCTCGCGCTGGCCGCCGCGGCGTGCGCCGCCGCTCGAGCCGCGGTGCCGGCGGGTTCGAACGCGCAGGGGACCCTGCGCGGCGGGATCGCGGTCCCGTCCAACTGCACCATTGCCTTCACCGACGCGGGGCCGGGCGAGGAGGGCCGGGTCCGGCTCTCGGGCTACGTGGACATCCAGTGCGGGGACTTCCGCGTGCAGGCGGACACGGTCAGCTACGACTCGAAGACGAAGGAGGGGACGGCGGAAGGGTCCGTCGTGCTCGATTGGGGTCCCAACCGCATCACCGGCGCGCGGCTCGACTTCGATCTCGCGCTGCAGACCGGCACCATGACCGACGCGACGGGATGGATCGAGCCGGAAGCGATCCTCGTGGCGGAGAAGATCCAGAAGCTCGACGCGGACCACGTCCTCATCGAGAAGGGGACGTTCACGAGCTGCAGCCAGCCGGTCCCGTACTGGTCGTTCCGCGTGGGGCGCGGCCTCTTCCATCTCAACCACTACGCCCACCTGCGCAACGTGCGCATGAACATCGGGCACGTGCCGTTCCTCTACCTGCCGTGGCTCCTCTGGCCCATCAAGGGGGATCGCGCCACTGGCTTCCTGTTCCCGCAGTGGGGGACCTCGCACAAGTACGGCACCTACATCGGCGACGCCTTCTTCTGGCCGCTGGCCGGAAACGCCGACGTCACCGTCTACGGCGACTATTACTGGAACGGCGGGCCCGCGGCGGGGCTCGAAGCGAACTGGCTCCCCACCGAGCGGGGACGGATGCGCCTGACCGGCTACTACCTGAAGGACAACGTGCGCGACGAGCGCCGTTACATGGGGCGCCTCCAGTTCGAGCAGCCCTTCGGCAACGGATGGAAGCTCGGCGCGGACATCAACCAGATCAGCGACTTCGCCTACTACCAGGACTTCGAGCGCAACCTCGCGAGCGCCTCCTCGAGCCTGGTGCAGTCGGCGATGGGCGTCGTGAACAACGGCGAGGACGCGTCCTTGAACGTGAAGGCGGTGCGCCGCACGCAGTTCTTCTTCACGGAGGAATCGGTTCCGACCGACGGGAGCCTGGAGGAGATCAGCCGGACGCTCTCGTCGGATCAGACGCAGGACACGATCCCGGAGGTCGAGCTGCGCGGCCGCAGCCGGAGGCTCCCCGGATCGCCGCTCTACTTCGCGTACCAGACCTCGGCCGACTGGTTCCGCAAGCGCGTGACCTCCTACTATCCGAACGGGCAGACGCAGGACATGGGGACCTCGAGCTGGGGACGGCTCGACTTCGAGCCCAGGTTCTCGCTGCCTCTGCGGCCCCTCCCCTGGCTCTCGGTCGAGGCGACCGCGGTGCTGCGGGAGACCTACTACACGAAGAGGGACACCGAACTCTTCAGCCGCACCTTCGGCTCCGATCCGCTCACGGGCAACACCACGGAGTCGACCGACACTTCGACGACGAGCGCGGACGCGATCAACCGGCACTTCTACCAGCTTTCGGCGGAGCTGATCGGGCCCTCGTTCTACCGCGTCTATGCGTCGAGCTCGGCGTTCTCTTCCACCTACAAGCACGTCATCGAGCCGCACCTGACGTATCAGTTCACGCCGACGATCGACGAGCAGTCCCGCGTTCCCATCTTCGACGACCGCGACCCCGTGACGGGGGACCAGAACGTCGCGACCTTCTCGATCGTCAACCGCCTCTTCGCCAAGCGCCCGACACAGACCGGTCCCCCGCGGACGGGAACGCGAGTCAACGAAGGATCGGCGACGGGGGGAACCCTCCCGTGGTCCTCCTTCCCGGCGCCCGTCGATGCGCCGCCCGCGGCCCCCCCCGTCGCGGTGACGCCCGAGAGCGAGCCGGCGGGGGGGATGTCCCGTGAGGGGCCGGAGGGCGCCCTCTTCCCGGAGGCCCAGGAGCCCGGCGCCGACCTCGCCTCTCCCGCTTCGGGGACCTCGGCGCAGGGCGCGCCGTCCGAGGCGGGGCTCGCCCCGCCGGGCGCGGCCCCGGGCGGGACCGCGTCCGTGCCCGCCGTCTCGGGCGCTCCGGGGGCGGCGGGCGGCGCGGCGATCGCGCCGGGGCCCGTGCTGCCCGTCCAGCAGGATCCCGTGGAGGTCCTCAGCGTCACGTTCAGCCAGTCGTACTCGTTCCGCGCGCCTCTCTCGACGGTGTACGAATCCACGCTGGCCTGCACCGACGGCCTGGCGCCTCCGTGCCCGCCGGGAGCCGGCCCCGAGCCGCGTCTCGTGACCAACGGGACGCGCAGCTACAGCCCTCTGTCCTTCGCGGTGCACTTCAATCCGCTCCTGACGCTCTCCCTGGACCTGCGCGCCGACTACGATCTCGCGAATGCGTCGCTTTCCTCGAACGCGATCTCGGGGTGGTACCGCTGGAAGTCCGGCTACGTGAACTCCACGTGGTTCCGCCAGACGCCGGTGAGCAGCCTGGAGGCGGACGAGAGCCAGATCCGCCTGGGCGCGGGCGCGCTCTTCTTCAACCGCAAACTGACGCTGGACGGCGAAGTGGGCTACGATCTGCATCGATCCGGCACCCTCGATAGGCGAGGGCGGGTCGGCTATTACACGCAGTGCTGCGGTTTCATCGTCGAGTACCTGGAACGGGAGTTCGACGTGAACGCGCGCCGGGAAGTGCACTTCGTCATCGACCTGAAAGGGATCGGGAAGTTCCTCGATCCCAACCTGAACCTGGGCACGAAATGATCCGACCTCTCGTCACCGGAAGCGAAGGCCTCTTCGGGCACGTCCTGGCAGAGCGCATGGAGGAGTCCTACCCCGACACCGTGAGCGCCACCCGCGCCTTCTTCGACATCACCGACTACTGGTCGATGACGGCGGAGCTGGAGCGTCTCGAGCCGACCGTCGTCGTCAACACGGCGGCCTTCTCCGACGTGGACGGCTGCGAGCTCGACCCCGAGAAGGCGCTCCGCGTGAACCGCACGGGACCGCACAACCTGGCGCGGGCCTGCCGCGCGCTCGGCGCCCGGCTCGTCCACATCTCGACCGACTACGTCTTCGACGGGAAGAAGGCGACCCCGTACGAGGAAGACGACGCCCCCGCGCCCATCCAGGTCTACGGGGCGAGCAAGCGCGACGGGGAGCTGGCCGTGCTCTCGGAGCTCCCCGAGGCGCTCATCGTCCGGACCTCGTTCCTCTTCGGCCCCGGCCGGTCGACGTTCGTGGACCGGGTCGTCGAGCGCGCGCGCGAGGGCGAGAAGGTCCGCGCGGTCCTGGACTGGGTCAACTCGCCGACCTACACGGTCGATCTCGCCGACATCGTCGTCCGCTTGATCGAGTCCGGCGCGAAGGGGATCGTGCACGCGGCGAACTCGGGATCCTGCTCGAAGTTCGAGTTCGCGCGCGCCGCCTGCCGGATCGCGGCGGTGGACGATCCTCCCATCGAGCCGATCCGCCTCGCGGACCTGCCGCTTCCCGCGGCTCGCCCGGAGCGGACCTCGTTCGATCTGACGCATCTGGGCGCGCTGCTGGGCGCGCCTCCGCGCTCCTGGGAGGACGCCCTCGGCGCCTATCTCCTCGGCGAAGACGAAGAAGACTCCGCCGCATGACGTTGCCCGGCGCGGGGGATCACCGTTCATGAAGGCGTTCGTGACGGGCGGGACCGGCTTTCTCGGCGGCCACATCGTCGAGAAGCTCGTGACCGCGGGCTTCGATGTCGTGGCGCTCGCGCGGCGGGCCGAGGACGCGGCCCGCCTCCCGGCGGGGGTGACCCTGCACTTGGGCGACGTCACCGACCTCGCCTCGCTCGAGCGCGGCATGGAAGGGTGCGGCGCCGTCTTCCACTCGGCGGCGCTCGTGAAGAGATGGGCGCGCGATCCGCGCGAGTTCGACCGCGTGAACATTGAGGGGCTCGGCAACGTCCTTCGGGCCGCGGGGCGGGCCGGGGTGCGCAAGATCCTCTACACCTCCTCGTTCATCGCGCTGGGGCCGACCGACGGCAAGATCGCGGACGAGGACTTCGAGCCCGGGCCGCGGATCCTGCACAACGACTACGAGCGGACCAAGTGGGCCGCGGACCGTTTCGTGCGCGTCAAGGCGCGCGAGGGCGAGCCGCTCGTCATCCTCTATCCGGGCGTCATCTACGGCGAGGGAAGGCTGACCGACGGCAACATCATCGCGCAGGCGGTGAAGAAGCACCTCGACGGGAAGCTCCCCGGCACGATCGGCCCGGGCGACCGGCGGCAGTGCTTCACCTACGTCAAGGACGCCGCGGAGGGACATCTGCTCGCCTTCCAGAAGGCGGAGTACGGGTCGCGCTACATTCTCGGAGGGGAGAACAGGACGGTGCGCGAGCTCTTCGCGCTCCTCGAGAAGGCCGGCGGACCGCCGCCGCCGCGCCGGAAGATCCCGTACGGGGTCGCGAGCGCGGTCGGGCTCGCGCAGAGGCTCCGCGCCTACGTTACGGGACGGGAGCCCGAGCTGACCGATCAGGAAGTGGGCATCTACCGGCACGAGTGGGCGTACTCCTCCGAGCGCGCAGTGCGCGATCTCGGCTACCCGATGACGCCTCTCGAGGAGGGCGTGGCGCGGATGCTGGCGTGGCTGCGCCGGGCGGAGCCCGCGCGGACGGTGACCGCATGAGCGCGGCGGGCGCGGCCCCCCCCGCGCCGCTCGACCGCGCGGAGATCCAGCGCAAGGTCCTGCACATCGCGATGGGCGGCTTCGCCGTCCTGCTGGCGTACCTCACCTGGTGGCAGGCCCTCGTCCTCGCTCTCGCCGCGCTCCTCCACAACCTCTTTGTGCTCCCTCTCTACGCGCGCGGGCGGATCTTCCGCGGCGAGGCGCGGACGAAAGGGCGCGATCTCGGGATCGTCCTCTACCCCGCGTCGATCGCGATCCTGATCCTGGTGCTCCACACGCGGCTGGAGATCGTGGCCGCGGCCTGGGGCCTTCTGGCTTTCGGCGACGGCTTCGCCACCATCGCCGGAAAGGGGATCGGCGGGCCGCGCCTGCCGTGGAATCGCGACAAGACCTGGACCGGCTTCGCCGCGTTCCTCTTCATGGGCTTCTGCGCCGCGTGGTTCCTCTACGGGCACACGCTGCGCGCCAAGGCCGTCCCCGGATCGGACCTGGCGGTCGGCGGCGGCACCGATGCGTGGTCCTTCGCCATGATCGCGTTGGCGGCGCTCGTCGCGGCGTGCCTCGAGAGCCTCGCGCTCGGGCTCGATGACAACGTCCTGGTCCCCCTCGCTTCGGCGGGCTTTCTCTTCGCGCTGTCGCTCGTCGACCCGGCATCGTGGTCGTCCTCGCGCGCGTGGATCCTCGGGAACCTGCCCTGGGCGCTGGGCGTGAACCTCGCCCTCGCCGTGGCCGCCTACGCCGCGCGCTCGGTGAGCGTCTCGGGGGCGGTCGCGGGGGCGCTCGTGGGCGG
>Ga0207644_10000217_pt1 | contig 39597 bp, 31 predicted proteins | sample KBSS73metaG_FD_184326 | JGI IMG/M metagenome (GOLD analysis project Ga0207644, IMG submission 184326) | Switchgrass rhizosphere microbial communities from Kellogg Biological Station, Michigan, USA - KBS S7-3 metaG (SPAdes) (version 2) | ecosystem: Host-associated > Plants > Roots > Rhizosphere... | reverse complement strand
ACGAACTCAATTTGCAGACGCGCTACCTGCAACAAGATCAAAAGAAGGTTGGCCCGAATCTTAAAGACGTGCGGCTAAAGTTGCGCAAAGATTGGATTCCGCTGTGGCTGAAAGATCCCCAGGCATTTCGTCCGGGCACGAAGATGCCGACGTTCTGGCGTTTCGAAGTCGACGGCGAAGAAGGCGCAGATGATCTGAAAGCGGTAGCCGCGTATCTCTGGCAGAACGGTTTCGATGGCAAGCTGCCGCAACAACAGCAAGGCGACAAATACAACGGCAAGAAACTTTTTGAATCGCGTGGCTGTCTCGCGTGTCACTCGATTGGGGAAGAGGACGCGCGCATCGGTGGAACGTTCGCGGCGAATCTTTCGAAGGTCGGCGAGAAGGCGAACTACGATTACATCGTCCGTTGGATTTACAACCCGCGCGAACGTTACGCGCCGTATTGCCCGAAGGAGCATCGCGATCTGACACCGGATGATTACGCGAAGCACGGCAAGCCTTACCTTTTCGATACCGAGCTGCATTCGACTTGTCCGAACGACGGCGCGGAACTGCAAGTCCAGAACATGACGGTGATGCCGAATCTGCGTCTGTCCGAACAGGATGCGCGCGACATCGCCAGTTATCTTTTCTCTCTGGCGCCGCAACCTTCGGCCGGCGATGTTTCTTACATGGATGATCCGAAGCTCGCGGAAGAGGGCAAAGCGGAAATCAAGCAATACGGTTGCGCCGGCTGTCACGAAATCAAAGGCTTTGAAGATGAGCAGCGCATCGGCAAAGAACTGACGACCGAAGGCGCGACCCCGCTAGAACGCCTCGATTTCGCCCTGCTGACGCAAGACGCCGAATACGGGCGCGAGCCGAAAGGCCGCGATGGCAAGGTTTTGGTGGCCCACAAAGACGAGAAAGAAAAAGACTGGTACAACCACCGCGGATTCTTCGAGCATAAGCTTTCGGATCCATCTATTTACGATCGCGGCAAGTCCCAGTATCTCGAGTCGAAAGATCGTCTGCGCATGCCGAAGCCTTATCTCACCGAAACATGGCGGACAAGTTTGACCACACTGCTGCTCGGCAGTATGGGTGCGGAAGGCGCGAATGTGCCGAAGTCGCTCTTCTACATGCCGCCCGATCAAAGACGACAGGACATTCAGAACGGTTGGTGGGTCATCAAGAAGTACAACTGTATGGGTTGTCATGTTCTCCAGCCGGGACAGAGGTCGCAGGTTTACAACAACTCTGCGGAGCCGATGGAGACGTTTGGCGCGGTGCTGACTTCGATGCCGTTCTACTCGGGGCAGACTGAGATGTTGCCGCCGATGCTGACGAGTGAAGGCGCGCGCGTCGATCCCGAATGGCTGATGAAGTTTTTGAAGGATCCTTCGCTGATGAAGCCGGGCGAAACGCCGCCGCTGCCTTCATCGAATGAGTCGGCGCCTCAGCCGAAACCTGCTGCATCACCGGGCGCGACCGCCTCCGCGAGCCCGACAGCAACGACGAACGCGAACGATCAGAGCAACGGACGACTCTTGCCACAGTGGGGCGCGAATCGGAACGGCGTGCGGCCGTACCTGCAAGTACACATGCCGACGTTCAACTTCTCGCCGAACGAGTTGCGCGTCCTGGTGAGATTCTTTGTCGCTGTTTCATCGCAGAACGATCCCTATATTAAGGAGCCGATGCTGCCGCTGACTGAGGCGGAGAAGTCCATCGCGCGCGACATTTTCACTTCGCCTTCCGCTCCTTGCCTGAAGTGCCACATTACCGGCGAGCCGACGCATGATGCGAGAGCAATCGCGCCAAACTTCCTTTTGGCGAGCGAGCGTCTGAAGCCGGACTGGACTTTCCGCTGGCTGCTCGACCCGTCACAGATAAGCCCGGGCACCGCGATGCCGACGGGATTATTCAAGAAGGAAAATGATCGGTGGATTGTGAACAATCCAAACCCACCGCCGGATGTGGCCAACTATCACGACGATCACGCGCGTTTGCTGGTGCGTTACATGTTCCTGATGACGCCGGATGAGCAGAGGCGGCTGCTGTCTGCGTCGCCCGCCGCGTCAGCGCCACCGAATGCGCCGCAGCAGACACAGAAAGTTGGGCGCGTCGATGCGCGTGGTCGAGATCGGCCGAGTCATCATCGGAGGTGAGGTCAGAACCGCCTGCGTGAGCGGGGAGGTTGTTGAAGTGAGACATGACCCACCCGCTCACGCAGGTGGTTCCGACAACTTTCGCAGGTAGTTCTGACATGCAGTTTTAGAGTATGCTTGACGCATTCCAGGTCAGCATCAGTTTTTTTGGAGGAATCAAATTATGTTCAGTAAACGTGCAGGATTGTGGCTCGGACTGATTGCCACGCTTGGCCTGCTTTCATTGGGATCGGCATGTGGTAACAAAGGTGGTGGCGAAGAAGGCGCAGGTACGGGTGAATCCGGCGGCGCTGCCTACGCCTCGAAAGGCGATGAGGGGACGATATCCGGCACGGTCGCTTACACGGGCACGGCTCCGGAGAATCCGAAGATCGACACGTCGGCGGACGCGCAGTGCGCTTCAAAGAGCCCGAACTTGACAGCTGAGACATGGACTGTCAAAGACGGGAAGCTTGGCAACACATTCGTTTATATTCAGAAGGGCACGCTGAGCGATGGAAAGAGCATTACCGATTACACATTCGCTGCGCCCGCGACAGCAGTGACATTGGATCAGAACGGTTGTCACTACAGGCCGCACGTGATGGGAGTGATGGCAAAGCAGGAAATCAACATCACGAACAGCGACCCGACGACGCATAACATTCACTTCACGCCGTCAAAGAATCAGGACTGGAACCAGTCGCAGCCAAACGGCGCCGCGCCGCTGAAGCACACGCTGAACGCTGCTGAAGTGATGGTCCCGGTGAAGTGCAACCAGCACCCGTGGATGAAAGCTTACATCGGCGTGATGAAGCATCCATTCTTTGCCGTGAGTGCCGAAAACGGCAGCTTCACGATTACAGGTGTGCCGCCCGGCAAGTACACAGTCGTAGCCTGGCACGAAGGCGCAACCGGTCCAGGTACCGAAAAGACCGCGGAAGTAACGGTGCCGGCGAAGGGAAGCGCGACCGCCGATTTCAGCTTCGGTGCGAGTGCCGGCATGCAGGGTCAACCGAGTTCGTTGCCGATGCTGGCGGCTATCGAATTTCCGATGCTGCACAAGCAGTAACGTCTTGCTGATTTCCGATTGCCACTTGTCGATCGAAAAGGCAAGTGGCAATCGGACAAATCGGCAATCGCAAATTGGCAATGTCCAAGGGTGTTCATCGTTTCGCGCTGCTCGTCGCGGTCGCCACGTTCTTTCTCATCATCGCCGGCGCTAATGTTACGAGCCACGATGCCGGATTGGCCGTGCCCGATTGGCCGCTGTCATTTGGAAAAGTTTTTCCGCAGATGGTTGGCAACGTTTTTTGGGAGCACGGTCACCGGATGATCGCGGCCACCGTCGGGTTTCTGACAATCGGGCTGGCGATCTATTTGCAGATTCGTGAGCCGCGTCGTTGGGTCAAGCGGCTTGGCTGGTTCGCCTTGGGCCTCGTGATCGTTCAGGGATTGCTTGGCGGACTGACGGTGAAGTTGCTTTTGCCTTTGTGGGTCTCAGCAGCGCACGCGACGTTGGCACAGTTGTTCTTTCTCACCACAGTCAGCATCGCAGTATTCACCTCGCGAAGCTGGACGGACGCGGAACCGAAGATTTTTGCAGGGGGCAACGGAGTTTCCGTGCGCACGCTCTGCGTTGCTTCGCTGGGTTTGATACTGATGCAACTCGTGCTCGGCGCAACCTTGCGACATTCAGCCACGTGGAACGAATTACTGCCCACAGGTTTGTTGGTTGCGCACATCACGGGTGCAGTCGTTGTAACTATCGCGCTTGGAATAACGGCCGCAAGCGTCCTGCTGCGGCATCGCGAAGAAAAGTTTCTGACGCGACCTGCGATCGTAGCGCTTGGTTTGCTCTTTGTGCAGCTGATGCTGGGACTGGCAGCTTACGTCACGCGAGCGGCATCGCCATACGGCGCCCAGCCTTTGAATCCGATGATCGCGGTGACGGTGGCCCACGTGGCATGCGGCGCGCTGGTTTTCGCGGCCACAATTCTGCTGACCTTGAGAGTGTTTAGAGTTTTGCGCGTTGAGCCCCGCCAGGTTGGGGTGCTGGCCCCCGCATAATTTCACGAAGCCTGAGCGGGGATTCATAGAAAGACAAAAAGGGAATAATGAAAAGTAGTGCGATAGAACTGCATTCAACTGCCGCGACTGAAGTCAGACCGCGCATCGGTTTTGGCCCTCGTGTCGGCGCGTTCGTTGAGCTGACAAAGCCGCGCATCACGAGCCTGATCATGCTGACGGCCGCCGCTGGTTTCTGTCTCGGATCGCAGGGCGCGACCAATTATCTGTTGTTGACGCATGCAATGGTCGGCATTGGCTTGCTCGCCTCAGGGCTTGGAACTTTGAATCAGTTCATGGAGCGCGACCTCGATCTCTTGATGCGACGCACAGCGGATCGACCTCTTCCGACCGGTCGCTTGCAGCCTTACGAAGCGTTGTGGTTTGGTCTCACGCTCACAGTTATCGCAGAGCTTTACCTTGCTTTGTTTACGAATTCGCTCACTTCGATCCTGGGACTAGCCGTTGTTGCCGGCTATTTGTGCGCATACACGCCGCTGAAGACCCGCACATCATTCTCGACCTTTGTTGGAGCATTTCCCGGAGCGATGCCGCCGGTGTTGGGTTGGACTGCCGCGCGCGGGCAACTTGATGTCACTGCCTTAATCCTGTTCGCGATTCTGTTTCTCTGGCAGTTCCCGCACTTCCTGGCGATTGCGTGGATGTATCGCGAAGACTACGGCCGCGCGGGCATCTGCATGTTGCCGGTGGTTGAGCCCGATGGTCGCGTTACCGGCCAGCAGATCATCGCTTACACAACCATGCTGCTGCCGGTTAGCTTGCTGCCGACAGTGCTCGGGGTATCCGGCAAAATCTATTTTGTTTCTGCATTGGTTCTCGGGCTGCTGTTTCTAGCCAGCGGAATTCGGACCGCGCTTTCCAAGTCAAACAAAGCGGCGCGAGAACTCTTAATGGCTTCAGTCTTTTATCTTCCGCTGTTGTTTGGCGTGATGGTTTTGAATCGCTAAGGGCAAAGTGCAAAGAGCAAAGGGTCGAGCGACTCGCTGTCGGCGCAGCGCACTTAACCCTTAGCTCTTAGCTCTTAGCTGCGACGAAGGAGCAAATAATGGGACGCATCCTGGCAATAGCCATCTGGATCATAACGGTCGCGTCGCTGTGGATGTTTTTGAGCCATCGCTGGTGGTTTCCTGAAGCGATCTCGGAACACGGTCCACGAGTGGACAGGCAATTCGTTATCACGATTATTGTGTGCGGCATCGCTTTCGCCGCTGCGCAAATCGGCCTTGGCTGGGCGGTCTGGAAGTATCGCGACTCAGCAAACAAACAGCGCGCGACGTATTCGCATGGCAACAATCGGCTCGAGGTGATTTGGACTGTCGTCACTGCGGTGGTCTTTATCGGCCTCGGCGTGATGGGCCAGAGAGTTTGGGCCTCGCTGCATCTGCATGCTGCTCCCGCCGGCTCGTATCAAATTGAAGTCACGGCGCAACAGTTTGCGTGGAACGTGCGCTATCCGGGCAAGGACAACCTCTTCGGGAAAACAGATGTCCAGTACATCGATGACGCAACCAACCCGGTTGGACTCACCGACAGTGATCCAAACGGCAAGGATGATGTGGTTGGGCCGACGTTAGTGGTTCCCGAAAATCGCCCGGTCGAAATTGTCTTGAAATCAAAGGACGTGACGCACAGCTTCTGGGTGCCGCAACTTCGCTTCAAGCAGGACCTCGTCCCCGGCATGGCGATTCACGTTCACTTCACCGCGAACAAAGTCGGCAAATACGAACTCGCGTGCGCAGAGTTGTGCGGCATGAATCACTTCAAAATGAAGAGCTACATGCTCGTCCTGCCGCAGAAGGATTTCGATGAGCTCACGCAACTCGCGCCGGCACAATTTCAAACGAAGAAGAACCAATTGCTAGACAGTTATCAGCTTCCGCAATACTGAGTCTTTACCTGGCCCTCTTGAAGGAGAACCGCGATGGCAGAAGCAGCAACTCATGGCGAAGTGCATAGGCACCCAGCGCCCACGGGTTTCATCCGCAAATACATCTTCAGCATCGATCACAAGGTCATCGGAATCCAGTACATCCTTTTGGCGCTCACTGCTGTGATCATCGGCATGATCATGTCGGTACTGATGCGCATAAATTTGAGTTGGCCGGGCACCCATATCAAGATTCTCGAGACGCTGTTTCCGCAAGGCGCTCCTGGCGGCGTGATGTCGGCCGAGTTTTACCTCAGCCTGGTGACGATGCACGGCACCATGATGGTCTTCTTCGTGCTGACTACGGCGCCGCAGGGCGGATTCGGGAATTACTTTCTGCCGATCCAAATTGGCGCGGACGATATGGCTTTTCCCGTGCTGAACATGCTGTCGTTCTGGGTCACTTTCGTTGGCTTCCTCGTGTTGTGTCTGGCGATTTTTGCCGAGGGCAATGCAACCATCGGAGGTTGGTTCACCTCTTTAGGCCAGGCTTGGGCAGGCGGCAGCGGGACTGTTGGCCCGATAGGCGGATGGACCGGTTATCCACCGTTGAGTGCGTTGGGAAAGATTGCCGGGCCAGGACAGGGAGCCGGGGTAAACCTCTGGATCATCAGCATTGCGATCTTTTGTGTCGGTTCATTGCTGGGGGCGCTGAATTTCATCACGACTTTGCTGAACATGCGCACGCGTGGCATGTCGCTAATGCGAATGCCGCTGACGTGTTGGGCCTGGTTCACAACGGCAATTCTCGCGCTGCTTTCGTTTCCCGTTCTCCTGGGCGGCGGAATTCTTTTGCTGCTTGATCGCCTCGCGGGCACCAGCTTTTTTATTCCCGGGGGGTTGTACGTCAGCGGCGCCGCAGTGCCGTCGCACACCGGCGGGTCACCGCTGCTTTGGCAGCATCTATTCTGGTTCTTCGGCCATCCGGAGGTTTACATCGCGATTCTGCCGGGCATGGGCGCGACGTCGCACATTCTCTCGACCTTCGCGCGCAAACCCATCTTCGGGTATCGCGCGATGGTGTTTGCGATCTTTGCCATCGGGATGCTGGGTTTCTTCGTTTGGGGCCATCACATGTTCATCAGCGGCATGAGTCCCTACTCAGCCGTGGCGTTTTCTGTGCTGACACTTTCAATCGGCGTTCCCTCAGCCATTAAGACATTTAACTGGCTGGGTACGCTTTGGGGCGCAAAGATTCGCTTCACGACGCCGATGCTTTTTGCGATTGGGTTCGTCTCGCTGTTCGTGGCGGGCGGAATCACCGGACTGGTGCTCGGCCAGACGTCCCTCGACTTCTTTTTCCACGACACGTATTTCGTGACGGCGCACTTCCATCTGGTGATGGGTGTGGCTTCGATCTTCGGCATGTTTGCGGCGACCTATTTCTGGTTCCCGAAAATGTTCGGGCGCATGATGCACGAAGGGCTGGGCAAGCTGCATTTCTGGATCACATTCCTTGGCGTGTACGCGATCTTTGTTCCGTTTCACGCGATGGGCATGCTGGGAATGCCCCGCCGCTATTCGAATTTCGGTGAGTACGAGTTCCTCAAGAACTCGCACGGCCTCGTTTTGTTCGTGACGGTGGCTGCGATCATTACGGTGACGGCGCAGATTCTTTTCTACTTCAACTTCATCTGGAGCGCCGTGAAAGGCAAGAAAGCCCCGAACGACAATCCGTGGGAAGCGACGACGCTGGAGTGGACGATTCCTTCACCGCCGCCACACGACAATTTTGCGGGCATCATGCCCACGGTTTATCACGGCCCGTACGAATTTTCGGTGCCGGGCGCGCCGAAAGATTTCATCATGCAGACAGAGCCCGAAGGTGCGGTAGTTGAAGCCGGGCTGGGAGACACAAGCGGGAATGGCGGCAACGGTCACAAGCACTGATCAAGTTGTTAACGCCGGAATCGGTGGTGGCGGTTCGCGCGGGCGCAATGGCAACGGCTTTCGCAAGAACGGCGGCGGCCATGGTGATGGGCCCGGCTTTCACTATTCACCGGCGCGCTATCGCGTTGCGGTTTGGGTGGCGATTGCCAGCATCGTCATGCTTTTCACGGCTCTCACCAGCGCCTACATCGTCCGCATGGCCTCGTCCAATGATTGGACGCCTTTGCAGATGCCGAAAGTGCTCTGGTTGAGCACGGCGGTGATATTGATCAGTAGCGTCACGATCGAAATCTCGAAGAGATCTTTGAAGCAGCAACGAAACAGCCAGTACGGCCTGTGGCTGACAGTGACAGCGTTACTTGGCGTTGGATTCGTCGGGTCGCAATACGCAGCCTGGCGAAACTTCGCGCGCCAGGGCGTCTATATGGCGACGAATCCGCACAGCTCTTTCTTCTACCTGCTGACGGCCGTCCACGGGCTGCACGTGTTCGGCGGCTTGCTGGCGCTCGGGTACTTGCTGCTGCGCACGCGCACGAAGCGCGAGACCGTCGAAAGTGAGCTGCGTCGCGTGGGTGCGGCTGAGGCGGCGAGTGTGTATTGGCATTTTCTCGATGGTCTCTGGATTTGTTTGTTCTTGCTTTTGTTCTTTTGGAAGTGAAGTCCGACAAACTTCAGTTTGTCGAAGACGACAAGCTAAAGCTTATCGAACACCCTTTGGAGGTAACTCGTGGCAACTGAAGCTCAAGCTCTGACAAACGATTGGGGTGGCGGCGTCCACCCTTATCGCGTCGGTCACCGCAAGCTCGGCATGTGGCTCTTCATCATGTCGGACTCGCTGACGTTTTCCGCGCTGCTCATCGGTTACGCTTACGTGCGCGCTTCAAACGTGTGGCCCACCCCATTCAAGTTCTCGCCGAGTATCGTCTTCTCGTCAGTGATGACGCTCGTGCTGCTGTCGTCGAGCTTAACAATGGTGATGGCGGTCTCTGCGTCGTCGAGAAAAAATGTTTCCAGCGCGCGCAAGTGGATTGTCGCCACGGCGGTTTTGGGCGCAACGTTTATCGTGCTGCACTCGATCGAGTGGCGTCACCTGATTCAGGAAGGACTCACACCGTTTCAGTTGCCGGCGGAATGGGCCGAGAAGTGGCCGGGCGCGACGCCTTTGTTTGGCGCGACCTTCTTTGGCATCACCGGCATGCACATGTTCCACGTCTTCACCGGTTGTATCTACCTGCTGGTAGTCGCCGGCCGCGCGAAAAAATTGAAGCACGAAGACATCGAGATCAGCGGCCTATACTGGCACTTCGTGGATCTGGTCTGGATGTTCGTGTTCCCGATGATTTACCTGCTGTCGATCGATGCGGGCCATAAGTGAAGTCGCTTATTTCTGTAGCCCAGCGCTTCAGCGCTGGGATCAGGGAGCGAGGAAACATTTGATTAGCCCGCTTTAGCGGGCGACAGAACGACAAGCTCAAACGGAGAATCACATGAGCGCACACGCAGAAACTGAGCATTTCTCTGGCAGCAACAAGCTCTTCATCTCAGTCTGGATTTGGCTGCTGGTACTGACCGGCTTCGAGGTGTTTCTCGGCTACATTCATTTGCCGGTGGTCTACATGCTCGTGATTTTGATGGGCGCATCAATCATCAAAGCCGCGCTCATCGTCGCGTACTTCATGCACCTGCGCTTCGAGCGGCTGAACCTGGTGCTGACGATTGTGCCGGCGGTGGTAATTTGTATCTGTCTGATGCTGCTCGTCTTCTTCCCCGACAGTTTTCGCTCGAAGGATTTGCGCGATCAGCGCGCCACGCCGGCATCGGCTGAGGGCGGTCATTAATCAGTTTTGCAGTGTGCAGACGGTAGGGACAACAATTGCGCATCGATTTTCTCCCTCTCCCGCTGGGAGAGGGTTGGGTGAGGGACGAAGTTAGCGGCGAAATGTTTTTCGACTTTTTCGTAGCCCAGCGCTTCAGCGCTGGTAAGAGGTGATCGAGATTATTATTTTGCTGCTTTAACGGCGAGTGCAGTTAGGGTGGCGGCTGGCCAGAGTAAACGGAATGAGATACAAGCTGTTTCGAATCGGGATGGTCATAGGGGCGATCACGTTCTGTCTCCTGGCTCTTTCTGATTCCGCCTTGGCCCAATGCTCGATGTGTCGTTCAGGAGTTTCGCAGGCGCTCGCGAAGAATTTGAGTATCGCGGTGGTTGTGCTGTTGGCACCGCCGGTCACAATGTTCTCGGTGATCCTTTACATCGCGTATCGCAATCGAAAAGGGTGAAGTCAGAACCGCCTGCGTAAGCGGGCGGGTAAACTAAGGTACATGGCCGAAGACGTAGCCGAAATGCTCCAAATCGATGTTGAGCGGCGCACCACGCGCGGCCGCGTCTGTCCCCAGTGCGGAGGTAAGATCGTGCCTTCACGACGAGCGGTCTATGAAAACAAAGCCGAGCCTGACGTAGTATTTCCGGTGTGGCAATGTGAGCGCTGTGGTTACGAAGAGCTTTCGCAGAAGCCGGAAAAACCGGCAGGTAAGAAGCACTAGGAGACAGACGGCGGGAGGCAGGCGGCAGGAGCCAAGACCGGACGGTGTGTCGTCCGCGATGCGGACGATTGAAATTAGCCCAGCACTTTAGTGCTGGGATCGATAACCGATAAGAATTACAGCCCGCTTTAGCGGGCGGCAGAAACGGGGCAGTAGCCCGACCGTTAAGGGAGGGCGTTGAGAATTTGATGTCAGCCATCGCTAACACTGAACGACCGCCGATGCAGAAAGAGCAACGCTTACTGAACTTAATTTGCGTGATCGCGGCCCTCGGCCTGTTTGCGTTTGTCGGATACAACTTTCTCGCAGCCGGCGCCGTCATCAGCACCGATGGCCTGTTCTTCACCGTGGTTCCGATTGTGATCGCGCTCGCGTTTCTTGCTGTTCCGGCGCAGGAGATCCTTACACGGCAGCTCGAAAAAAGACGTATCGCTCGTGGCGAGACAGTGAAGCCCACCGCTGCGGCACAAAAACAGGCCGCGAGAGCTGCCAGCACAGTGCCGCCTGCTCTAAAGTTGCCGCCGGCGCTGAAGGACGCGCGCGGCCGCGCGCTCCCGCCTGACGTCAATCGCATGATGGCGGAAATGAGTAGAACAGAAGGCGGAAAGCAGTGAGCAGTAAGCAGGGTGAGCGACGAAGTTAGGGTTGCAATCCAAACAGTATTTTCCTTAGCCCAGCGCTTCAGCGCTGGGATCCCAGCGAGTTAGGATTGGAAAGCCCGCTTTAGCGGGCGATAGAAACGTTTGGCCCGAGCGGGTTCGGCAATTATAGCGACCTGAAACCAACAATTGCGCCGAACCTAACCAATGAGCTGATCTCTGAATTCCGAAGTCTTTCATGCTGCTCACTGCTCACTGCTTCCTGCTCACTTCAGTTGATTTCTACTCCGTCCTTCCCCATCTCAACGCCACGCTCAACGCTTCCAGCTTCATTCTGCTGACATCCGGTTACTACTTCATTCGTCGTGGCCGAGTCCTGGCGCACAGGCGTTGCCAGATCTCTGCGCTGACGACGTCGATTCTGTTTCTGGTTTCCTACATCGTCTATCACGCGCATCACGGCACGACGCGGTTCGCGGGCCAGGGAATCGTGCGCCCAATCTATTTCACGATTCTGACGACCCACACGATTCTCGCCGCGGTCATCGTGCCTTTCGTCATCATCACTTTGCGGCGCGCGCTGCGTGGCGAGTTCCTGCGCCATCGCGCTATCGCGCGCTGGACGCTGCCGATGTGGTTGTATGTTTCAGTCACCGGGGTGATCGTCTACCTGATGCTCTATCATCTTTATCCAGCGCGGTGATTCTTCACGCCGAAGGCGTGACATAAAATAGCCAGGGGTAAGTGAGCGCAGCGAACGCCACCCCTGGACTACGGACCAAAAACAATTCATCGCCCTGAAGGGGCGAAATTAACAAACAACATGGCAATCTAAAGCGCGATTGAGGTGTACGCTTTTATCTGCGTTAATCTGTGTAATCTGCGGATAACATCGATGACCTTCTTTGAGTATTTCCAACTGGCCATCATCGTGGTGATCGTTTGCGTGATTGCCTTCAAAGCGATCTATTTGCGCGTCACCACTGGCATCAATCCAATTGTCGTCTTCCGCAGTGAAGGTGCATTTCGCGTCGTAGAAGCGTTTGCGTTGCTGGCGCTAATCGGCTGGGTCGCTGAAGTCGTTCTACATGCCACGCATTCCCGCGTTGATTTCTTTCCTGAGCGTGTCCACATCGCGTTGCTTCACACCCCCACGATTAAGATTTTCGGTGAAGCGATTGCCATAAGCGGCTTGGTTATTTTCATTCTGGCCTTCTTTTCATTCGGAGATTCATGGCGGATCGGCATTGATAAAAAGACGGCCGGCCGTCTGGTCACTGGCGGCATCTTTTCAATCTCGCGCAATCCAATTTACGTAGCCTTCGACTTGATCTTCATTGCGGTATTTCTGATGAATGGAACGTGGTTCTTTCTGATCTTTGCGCTGTTGGGCATCTTGGCCATACATGGGCAGACGCTCCGCGAAGAAACATTTCTCGCGCAACGCTACGGCGAAGCCTACGAGCGTTATCGAAAGCAGACGCCACGTTATCTGATTTGGTAGGAATTAATCCGCAGATTACACAGATTCACGCAGATTAGATCTAACAGCTATGGAATTCGCCTTTGCGTAACTTTGCGTCTCTGCGCCTTTGCGTGAAACGACCCCGTTGCAAAGGCTGTAGCCTCACGCGAATTGAGACTTTGGACTTTGGACTTTGGACTGTGGACTTATTCGTGGTTTGTCTTTAATCCGTGTAATCTGCGTAATCTGTGGATAATTCCTTCTCTGTGTCCTCTGTGGTTAAACGTCGCCGCCCTTCGAACATCTGGCTCGTCATCGTCGCCGCGCTCTTCATCATCGTGCCATTTCTGACGTGGTACCTGACCTGGTTCGGCCGCACACTTTCGGACGACAAGATCGCCGAGTACCTCGCCGACGATCGGCATCCGCGCAACATCCAGCACGCGCTGACTCAAATCGAAGCGCGCATGGAGAAGAAGGATGCGAGCGTAAAGAAGTTCTACCCGCGCATTGTTGAACTAACAAAGAATCCGAATACCGAAGTTCGCAAGACTGTTGCCTGGGTGATGGGCCAGGACAACACTTCGGAAGACTTCCATCGCGGCTTGCTTTCATTACTCAGCGACACAGAGCCTCTCGTTCGTCGCAACGCGGCTTTGCAGTTAGTTCGGTTTACCGACGCCAGCGGACATCCTGACGCTTCCGGTCGCCCCGAGCTGCGTGCCATGCTGCAACCCTTCGAAGCAAAGTCACCCATCGCCGGCACACTCGTGAGCATCCTGCCCGTTGGTAGCGAAGTTCACGCCGGCGCACTCCTCGCCCGCATTCGAGATGCCTCCGGTAACACCCAAGAGTTGCGTGCGGCAATAGACGGCAAGATCACCACACCTGTCGTCGCGAAAGAAGGAGAGACAATCGCGGCCAATCAAACCATCGCTTGGCTCAGTCCAGATCGCGCCACTATTCTCGCGGCTTTGCGCGGTCTGGCGTTCGTCGGTACGCAAGAAGACCTTCCAGTTATTGAAGCTGCCACTCAAATCGACAGGAGCCCTGAAACAGCCGCCCAAGCTGCGGCCGCTGCCAAAGCAATTAGGTCTCGTTAATACAGACTGTCATTCCCGCCTTCTGCATTTGGCCCCTTTCCCCTCAACCTCGGACCCCTTGCAAAAATTCTGCTTGCGCCTTGCAAGCTTTTGTACTAAAGTCCGCGCCGCAATCTCAGTTCTACAAGGTCGAAGATCTCACAGTCCCAAGACCCGAGGTCGCAGACCAAAGTTCAAAGTCGTTACTAAACGGGTTCTCACGTAACCTAACTCAGATTCAGAACCCGCAGTTACTAGATAAATCTGGCTGTTACCTGGCGCCCCGTGAGGATGATTTTGTTCTCATTTGAGAAACTGTTTTTGGCCAGCCGTCACGACGGCATTCACGTCGCCTGCAAGTAACGACTTGCTTCAAGATAAGGAATCTTTTCTATGCCCAAGTGCAAAAACTGTGATGGCCGAGGTGCCGCCAAATGTCCGAAGTGTCATGGCAAAGGACGATTGAGCGGAGGACTGCTCAGCTCTTCATCTCAATGCAAAAACTGCGAAGGTTCGGGTGTTGTGAAATGCGGAGTTTGTCGAGGCAAAGGATGGATTTAGCTGTGCACGCGCGCTTCTGGAACGCAGGAATTCAACTTCGTCTGGTGTGGATCAGTCCACTCTCCATAGCCCTTGCTGCAATGACTTCCTGTGATCGAGGATGTCCGAATTGGGAGGATGCATGATTACTCGTAGTGTTCGCGTCTGCTCGACCAGCAGGAATCACAGTATGCGTTTGGTCGTCCTTAAGATACTGTTTTCGATCATACTCATTTGTCTCATGATTGGCAGCGTTAATTCACAACCTACGTTGCCGGGCACGCCCACGCCGTTGTCCCGAGGCTTGCAACGGGCGTCAACGCCTGCGCCGACCAGCAGCAGCGACATTGAATGTCAGAGGCGTCACGCGGATTGGGATCGCAACCGGGCTCCCTGGAGCTTCTTTTGGGGCTTCGTATTCTACCTTATTGCCAATCTCTTACTTACTTTCATTCGTTTCTGGAATACCACTGCGAGAGTGATTCTTTCGGTGGTCCTCGCCGCAGTGTTTGGGCCATCCTTGTTGGCGATGCAAATGCAGGACGCGCTCAAGGTCTGCCCGAATCCTCCAGGATTCCTCGGCTCTCTTTCGGCTGCGATTTTCGTATGGACCTTGGTGGGAGCAGTCACAACATGGCTCGTGATCTGCACGGTTCGCTACGTCGTGGTGAGTCGTCAGTTTCGAAAAAGTACGACGGCATAGGGCTTCCAAGCTAATCATCCAGGAGTCTCAAATGGACAGCTTAATAATCGTAGTGGGCGGCACTGGAAAGAGCGTCGCGGCAGTCTATCTCATGCTCGCCAAGTTTTTTGGAAAGCCGGCTGACGTTGTGGTTCTAGATATGCGCTTTGGCGGAGAGGACATCGACAAAGAACTCGATAAAGAAGGCATTAAGCAGGAAGACTTTATGACTCCGTGGCCAGGCGGCGCCACATCGGTCAGTGGCGTTCGCTTTGCTGAAATGATTGGGTTAACCCGCGGGGATGTTGCTGAGCCGGTTGCAAAGACCCTGTTTAGCGATAGCGAGCTGAACACACTCGTTGAAAAAGGAATGAACGCTCGTCCGATCGTTGGTGCGACCGTGGCGATGCGTAAATTCTTCGGCGCACAACCGGATCAGCAGGTGGACAACCTGCGTCAACGAGTCGCGCCGTACACGGATATTTTTGTCGTTGGCAGCATCACTGGCGGTACGGGATCCGGCGTGATGCCGACACTCGGCAGGTGGTTAACAGAAAAATGCGGAAAGCGCGTCCACGGAATACTCTTCCTCCCATGGATCAAGCTGGGCGCGGGTTCCGGCGATGGGCCGAGCGATGCCGATCTTCAAGCTAACGCTTATGCAGTACTGAACTATCTCAAAGAAACCGATCCAGCGACGAACTCTCTGCGCAAAGACTTCGCGCCATTTCACGACTATGTCGTCATTGGCAATCCGTCGGGGCTTGAACCTGACGCAAGCGCCACCTCGGGCAGTCACCCACTTAGTCTCGCCGCTGCAACGTACCTGGTCTATTTCGAGGAGATTCTGACCAGAAACCCGGAGGCACAATCAGGTCCCTACTATCTTGAGCTTACGTCAGGTGGCATACGAGCTGCCGAAATGCAGCCTCGGCGGGGCTTTTCATTGGAGCAAGCAATCAACCGGCAGGATTGGTTTTCGACGGTGCTTCAAAACATGGCTAACCAAAAACCGGACGAAGCATGGGATCTTGCGGCGGTAGTGCCTGGCTGGTTGGCATGGCGCGCGCTGCGAACCACCGTTCGTGGTCTAGCCCTTATGTCTGAAGGCCGCAGCGCTCGCGGCAATGTATGGCAAAAGATGAGTGAGTATTTCCGCGAACGCGGCTTGGTTGCAAGTGGACATCTTTCCCGCTTTGGAGCCATCACTAGCCGCGACAAAAAGCACTTGGTTTATGACATCAGCATGGAGACGCTTGAGAAACAAGCGAAAGGATACCGCCGTCGCGCTCTGGCGGCAGCCAAGTCCGCTGAAACGCCGAACCTTAATTCTAAGCTTTCATGGGATAACGCAGCCAAAGCCGCCGCGGAAAAAATTTCAGAGGATGTCTTCGCAAACCTAGGGCGGCTTGCTACTGAGAGTATTACCACGGGTGGCGCGCCCCGGCAGGCGAAGGAGGGCAGTTCCACAGTATTTCTACCGGGTGGCGTGGAAGATGCTGAGGGAGGGATCCAGACAATTGCTCGTAAGCCGCTGGGGAATCTCGACGGGTTGATACAAAAGTATGCGGGCGTAGTGGAAGCGATCAATATGCCGACGCCCGAAGCCAGACGCTTCCAATTCGAAATCACGCTGGAGCAAGCTTTGGCAGACTACCTGCGCGACCAGAGTCGGCCAAAAGCGAAGTACGATTCTAGTGAGCCGCTTGCCCAGTTTACCGCCCTGCTCGAAGGTGTAATTTTGGGAACCCTGCAGATCAAGTTGTTTGATTTGGAGAGTTACGGATTCAAAACGAGCCCGGAACGCCGCATCCTTGGCGTGCTGATGGACAAATATGGTGAAATATACGGCGGCACCGCACCGGAGACTTTGGTTTTCCCGGCGCCAGGCAGTTGGGATTCGAAGACGGGAGCGTTGCGCCGGCTGTCGCACGACAATGTGACTAAGCGTGACGAACAAGCCGGTCAATTTGCTCGTCAATTACTCCAAAAATTCAGGGCCAGTTTTCTCGATGGGAACAGATCCCTGTGGATGCGAGCCATCGATGAATACCTTCACGTCTACCCGCCTCCGGACACCAATGTAAACGAGCAAACTCTCAATTCAGGTTGGAAGCAAGCCGGCCCAATCCAACTGCGAATGCCTGATAAGTCTATAGACGCGCGGTACCTGCCGGTGTTTGAGGCGGACTTCGCCTCGCGCGCTACAAATGCGCTAAGTGGTGAGTTCACGTACCGCGACAACGAGATACATCTCAAGACCGGCAACTCCGAAGTCGGCAGAATATTTTATCCCGAAACGGTGAGTAGAGGCCTGACTCTTAGACTGATGGGCGCAGGTTCAATCAACATTCTGCCCAGTGCAGCCGCCTCTGTTTCAACAAAGGTCAATTACGACAAGTTGCAGGATCGCTGTCAGGCTTTGATTGGTGACACCATGGCGCGGGTCAACCGCACCAACGTCGCCGACAATCCCTTCAAATACCCAGACGTCATCCGACTTCCGTTCGAGCGGGACGGAATAATCGCTGAGCACTATTTGACGGGTGGCAAAGACGACGAGAAATATGGCCGGCAGTTTCTCAACGCCGCGCGAGGGAGTGCTATGTCGTCATTGCCTCGTTTGCCGGATCAAAAATCTGCGCCGGCGCTCGTGGTTGAAGACCAAACCACCCGATACTTCGTGGATCAAAACGAGATCATCTATGTCGAGCGCTATGAAGGCGTCGAGATTGGCGAACTCCGTCTGCTGGGACAGGCTCTTTGGTCCATTTTCATCGGCGAGGGAACTGAAGTTCAAAGCAAGAGAATATTTGTCGACGGCGGCGGCAAGGTGCTTCTGGAATACGACAGCCATCGTTTAATGCCGGGTTCAGACTTAGTTTTGACTCAGCCTGACCCCCATTTGAAGGCGGCCGACCTCCGATGTCTTGCGCACAAAATCGCTCAAGCAGCAACCGACGGTTTATTCAAAGAGGCAGTGACAAGCTGGCTCAATCATTTTAGCCTAAATCCAGTCGCCGGTGTGTGCGATCGCGTTCAAATCAATATCGGCGGTAAGAACTGGTGGCGGCCTTAGTGTGTCATTCAAAGGAATTCGCTAGATGAAAACGATTTGCCAGTCATGCAAGTTTGACCTCAGAAATTATCCAGTGACCATTGAGCTGGATAGCCATAATCGCAGTGTGTACTGCCCCGTCTGCAGCACGCCGGTCGAGGAAGCGATAAGCGAAATCCCAGAGAAAAAAATCTTTTTCGACGATGAGACGCGTACCTTCATCAAGTGGGTAACGCCCCAGCAGGCCATCGTTCAAAAAGAGATTGTTGAAGATCTGGCGCCGTTAGGCAAACTGAAGCTTAGATTGCGGACAACCACTCGTGACTTTAAAAGCATTTTTTATGAACGCGTGTTGGTGTTCATGGTTAACGATGAGATCACAGGCAATCAGGTTTTTGCATCACCCGAGAATCACAGTCGATATGGCCTCGAAATTGTTGACCGCAAATTGCAGCCGAACGAAAACTGGATTGATGTTACGTTTAAGCTGAAGGGCGGATTTAGCGGAACGGTCCCAATCCGCGCATTCGTTACAAAGTCGAAAGCGGGAGGTACAACCGACTCCGCGTTAATGGTCTGGCCGAATTTCAAGCGGCCGGCGTGGTCGCACGAAGGAAAACCTTATCCGGCTTGGAACGACTATTTCTTTTATTTTTCGACGAGAGACGGCAATATCAAACTAAAGTCGCTGCGTATTGTTGGAGACGAGCCTCACATGATGGCAGATGTCGCGGACGTGACGAAGCCGATGGGATCGGTCACGTTTCCACCCGAGTATGTCGAGATCGGCGCGGAGATACCACGCGGAGGCGCTTCCGAAGAATTCAAGGCATGTCTGCTGGTGAAACTTGATGTCAGTGCCGTCAAGCAGTCGATTACCACTAGCAAGCTTCAATTGTCAGTCGACTTTGGGACTTCTAACACGTGCTTCTTCTATTTGATTAACAGCGATCCAAAAGCGCTCAAACTAAACGACAAAACCCAAATCCTCATCGGCGGAATCGATTTGGAATCTGATCTGGCCCATACGTGGATCCCGAGGTTCAAAGAGCAGACACTCGTCCCTTCTGAGTTAGTGTTTCGACTCGAACCTGACAAAATCTTCGGAGAAGGCACAGAGCCACTTCCGATTGTTGACTACACGATTCCACCACTTAAGTGGCGGAGAGGTGAAGAAAAACGGATTACTACCGGTTTCAAATGGGAACAAGCAACTGAGCCCTCACTCGTCGCTCCGCATCACCTTCGGCTGCAGAAGATGTTTCTCGGCTTGGCCTTTCGGGCAGTCATGGCCGAACTTGTCTCCCGGAGCGACCTCTTGGGTGGAACGGGAGTGCATCCCGGCGAGGTTGACCTGACAATTACTTATCCCTTGTCCATGTCTGAAGAGAAATTCAAGAACCTTCAAGATTCGTTCAAGTACGTGGCTCACTCGATTAGGGAGCGGACGGGCATCAACCTCGCTATCTCCTCATTGATAGATGAATCGCGGGCTGGCGAACAAGGCACAAACGCTTCAGGGCCTGGCCAAAAAATCTTTATCGATATTGGCGGCGGCACTACTGACATCTCGGTGATTCAGCAGGATAAGAAACACGGCCAACGCTTACCGTTAATCGTCGACAGCTTACGCTATGCCGGAAATGATTTTTTGAAGGCGCTCGCCAGCGATGGTAAAGGAGAGGGGCTATCGAGCAGGCCATTAATCGAATTGCAGAGGCGGATTCGGGCTGAAGAACAGGTGCTCAACGATTTAGCGACTTTTGATAACTACGGGCCGCGCCAAGAGGACGCGCAAAGAGCGCTCAACCGCTTTCTTGATGGGCTGACGCAATACATTGCGAGAGTTGTAGCGTACAAAATCAAAGGCGCAGAAAACGCGGGCGAAACGCTGACTGTCTACCTTTTGGGAAACGGCTGGCGTTTTGTTTTATTTTCGCCGCGCCATCCGCAAGCGAATCCAAACCCCGATCAAAGTCCGCAGGAGATTATTAAGGAAGAAATTCAGCTAAGACTGGATAAACTGCTGGCTGATTTTCAGCGCGCTCACATTATCCCGTTCAAACCGGATCTTGTATTGGAACATCCTGCAGATCCAAAAACTGTGGTCGCTCGCGGTGCGTTGATGATTTTTAAGAAACCGGCTGTGGATCATCAGAAGGGCGAGCCAGAGACGTTCCTCGGAAGCGATATCACAGTCGTAACCTCAACAAAAAAGGAAAACGTTCGTTGGAACAGGTCGGTGCCACTGAACCTGCACGACATCGTTGATAAGGTGTGTATCAACAATGCGCTGGGCGGATTTGAGCTTTTGGAGGTGCCGGTGCTCAAGGATAAGCCCGAGCCCCGAACTCCTATTCAAAATGTGAATATCATGAGGGATCTCTGTGACCCCAACGGCCGTCGGGTTATTAAGAACGCTTTCAACTTTTATCTGGAGAACTGGTACAAGCGCTACTTGACAGGCGAGTGGCGGTAACCGGACCTGGGCATAGAGTGATACAAATCGTTTTCGTCATAATTGGATCCCTTTCAGTCGTATTGCTGGCTGCAATAGCTACGCAGCTCGCAGTTTTCCTTATTACGATTGGCCGGGAAATAAAGGATCTGCGAGCCGAAATGATCAGACTTGGGGAAGCCGAAGGGCGGTTGAGTCAGTTACTCGAACAAAAACTCACAGAAACGGCTGAAATAGCGAAACCCTCTGTGCTTACACTTCAGGACACTCAGCAGGTTTCTCTTTCTGATTTCCATGACGCATTGCTTCAGCTCTCAGACGTTCTATCCCGAAACCAGTCTGCTGAGACGACTGTTGACGATTCCATCGCGCGAATGGAAAAGATCGCTTCACAGCTGCATGGGGGAACAGAGCAGCTTTCGCACATATTTAAGGAGTTCACAGAGCAGCTTATGCGGCAAGGCGCGGAGCTATCAGCTGGGATATGGCATTTTTCCAGTGTGCAGCGTGAGCTGACCGACAAGCTTAGCCATTCACTGCGGGCCGTCCCCCCGGGGATTGCCAGCGAAAGCTCAATTGGTTTGGGCGTACCCGCACACACTGGTTTTCATCCGGGTACTGAGCTTGAGCCCGCAAAGGAAGTCGAAGCCTCATACATTGCTCGGAATGCCGAGCCCAGCCAAGCCCCTAGATCCGATGCGAAGACCGGGGACGAGCGGTTTCGGAAGTTGAAAGAATGGGTCGCCGGCAGACTTCCAGAGATCATGAGTCGCAGCCTCAATCAGTGGAGCAGTGCTGACGAGCTTTTACCGCCTGCGCCCCGTGAGCTCAGCCCGACGAGCCGCCTCCTCGATCCGGGTAGTAAGTTGATTCTGATCGGAGCCGAGGGTCAGTCGATATTCGTGGCCGTTGTGCTACCAGGCGGCTATATCGGCTCGACCTTCTATGATTGGTTCACTATTCCCAAGGGCACGAACGTGCGAATAGAGCGCACGGTGGCGCCCGCCGTAGTAGAAGCCGGTGAGGCAGGGTTCATCGTGCTGGAGCGAGGAGAAGTAGCACAAGACTAGGGAGAGACGATGCACTACTGCCCAAACTGCCATCAGGAACTGAACGGCTTCGCGTTTCATTGTCCGCGATGCCGCAAGCCTGTTGGTGAGCTCGCAGTTGAGGGTGATTTGCTGGCGATTTGGTGGCTGGAGATTGACGGCAGTCGGAGCGAGAAATACGGGATCAAGGCGCTCAAACGCGCGGGCGAGTCGCTTAACGTACAGGAAGTATTTCCACTGCGACCTGATCAGAACAATCAGTTCGTTGAATTCACTGCGCATACTCCTACCGGAAACGACGCGAGTTTCAAAAGCAATGTCTCAGACGTTTTTGCGAACCTGCAGAACGCGTCCCAGGAATGGGAGGTCGAATGAGCTTCGCTTTGAGGTTGCGCTGTCTATTCCTGACGATCTCAATAGGTTTCGCGGTTTCTGTCAGCGCTGAGACGACCGACAAGACCATTGTAATGGGAGACGGATCCGGCAGTATGCAGGGTTTTGCAAAAGCCGGTTCCGCGCGCATGTCGGCACTCTTTCAGTTGCTTGTTCGGAACACTGATTTGGGCCAACTATCGGTGCTGACTACAAATTCGAAAACAGGCACCGCGAGCATAAACCCGGTATCGCAATCCAATTATTTTGGTTCGGCGGCAAGCTATCGCGGCGGCACCGATCTGGTCTACGCGCTCCAACACATTCGAAAGAATACTTCGCAGGCGGTTTTTGTAACTGACGGCATGCAATCTGAGGGTCTCTATCTAAGAGTCAAGGACGAAATCAAGCAAATTGCCGGTGAAGGATGGGGTATCTGGCTATTCGCGATCAAAATGCCATTTGACGGCCTGTACGATCCCGAACAGCAGCTGAATGTTGAAGAGGCCAAACCGCTGATTGAACAGTGCATTACGAAAGACGATCCGAATGCGCACATCACTTTTCGGACGCAGAAGTCGAACAGGTATTTCAATTACACCGGACTGCGGCCGATTCTCATTTTCGTGTTTGCGAAGCATGCGGACGCCGGCCGTCAACTAACACGGCGAATCGAAGACAACCTTAAAGCCGATCCGCAGTTTCCGACTCACGTCGTTGAATTGACGCCACTGTTCTATCGCGGTGTTGGTTTTGGTGATCCGAAGGCAGTGTCCGATTACGTGCGTCTCGATAACGCCGCTGACAAGAGCGTTGTCAGAAGCGATACCGTGGATGGTCAAAGAACCAAAGAACTACAAGTTCCAATCGTATGGCTGGATGAAGCGCCGACTCTTTCTCAAGCGTACGATGAAGTGCCTCGATGGGATGCGAATAAGCCCACGTGGATCGAGGAGGAAATCCAAACCGTCGACCGCACCGGCACTGACCCGAAAGCGATAGGCGACATGCAGATCAGATTCGTTTCGGAGTTGTCGTGGTTTCGAAACAACTTCTGCTTTCTGCCGTTTATTTCGTGCGTATCTGAAAAGACAGACCTGTTGAACCTGACTATTTGGACTGAATTCGCGCCAAGTGATTCGGCCTGGTGGCAAGAAATGAACACCGATACGAGTTGGCAATGTCCGTCACGGGTCTATAAGTTGTCGGAATTGACGACTCAGTTAGGTCAAATGGCAGTCGATAACCAAACTGCGGCGCACAAACCAAAGACGCGGGCAATCCAGCTAATTGTCGGGCCGCTGTGATTGCCGTTCACACACGCGCGGTACTCTCGGACTATACCGAGCCTCATGTTTTCAGAATATTTTGCGCGAATCCCCTTTGTCGTCACGCACGGCGTCATTTTATTGCTGTGTCTTATTTGTTTCGGCTGGTCCTATTACCAGATGTGGCGCGAACGCCGGGCGCTTCGAGCTTTCCAACGCAAACTAGCGAGTCACTCACCAGCAGATGATCCTGAGCGGCTTAATAACCTCAAAACGGCGCTGAGCCTCGTGCCGGACTCTTCCTTTATTCAGGAGCTCAAGAGCTTGGTCGGAGCGGTGACGGGCGGTGGTGACTTTGATGGCGCCAGCGTGGTTCAGCACGTTGAAGGATCAATTTCAACCGCTGATGAGGTCCTTCGCTTCAGTATCAATGGTCTGGTAATCGTTGGGCTGATGGGGACTCTGTTTGCGTTCTACCAAATGTGGCGCTCGCGAGGCGCTGCGAATATCACGGCGCTGGACTCCAACGTGTACCTCCACAGCATGTCCACAGCCCTCGTCGTTAGCTTTATGGGCTTGGGCCTCGCGCTGATTACCAGTCTGGTTTTTTCGATTCTCAAGGCGCGTCGTCAAGTGCTGCTGAACTCGATGGCGGCCACATTGACGCCAATCGCGGCCCTCTTTCCCATCGAATCGAAAACGAACGTGCTTCTGCGAAACTTATTGACGCCACTCACCGGCCTTGTAGAGCAAATTACCTTACAGAACGAAAAGGTTTTGGGGACGCTGATTGAAGCCGTCAATAACCGGACGGAGCAATTGAACACCCTCATAACTCAAGCTACTAAGAGCTGGCAATTGGCGAGTGAAACCTTCAGGACCGAAACTGTAAGTGCCGTCGGGAATCTTCAAGCAGCCGCTGGAAACCTTGCTGACTCGTCGCAACAGGTCGCCACCACGATGGTCGAAGTCAGCCGCGGACTGGAACGTACCAAAGATATCGGGAAAATCGTTGACCAACTGGATTCCACCTCGCAGAGCGTAGTCCAAAATATCTCTGGCAAGTTGGGTGAAGCGACTCAGACCTGGACGACAGCCATTTCCTCCGCGACGGAGGAGTACAAAAAGGCAAATGAACGGCAGACCGAAGCAATGAGGCGCGAACGAGAGCAACTCAGACGCGATGTGGTTGCAGACTTCAGCGCGGTCATTAAGCAGTCAACCGCCACGCTCAAAAGACTTGAAACGGACGCTGCTCAACTTGACGAAAACTTGCGCGCAAACATGCTCTCGCACCTGACGGGTCTGCAAGCTGAATACCTAAAAACCCTGGACGGGATTGCTGGTACGTGGATGACGGAATGGAAGAGTGGCTTTGGCCAAGTGACAACCTCAATGGAGGGGATTCTGGCGGAATGGAAGACAACGTTAACTGATGTCAGTTCAACCATCCAGACTTCTTTGGTCGGCGCCCGCGAATCCATGACCGAAACAGCCAGGCAGGTCAGAAGTGTCGATGAAAATCTGGTTACCCTTCAGAACTTCACAACGATGATGGCCGATCAGGTCGGAGCGCCCGTTAATTTGACAGTAGCCGTGCAAGAGCTCGTGAAAACAAATGAATTCCTGCAAGCACTCGCCAGCGATTTACAACGACGCGAGGTGTTTATGCAGATGAATGACGCGTTGGCGGCGAATTCCGGCGAATTGCGGGGACTGACTCAAAGACTTGACGGCCTCGACGCGATCGGCAACGGAAACAAAGATTTGGCTCAGGCTTTACGTGACATGCACGAAGCCCTGTCATCAACCGCCGCGCGAATCGATCTGTTCGAGGAGAGCGTGAGATCCCAATTGTGACCTTCGCAGCAACTGAGAATTTCAACATCGGCAATTGCAACACAGTATCTCAGCGTCAAACCGAGAAAGGAGTGGGAAATGGAGAACCGTGGGGGCGTCAATATCTGGTTGGCTTATGCAGATCTCTTTGCTGGAATGCTTATCGTGTTTGCGGCGTTTTATGGAATTCAGATGACAGAACTCGCAAAAGAGCGGGCACTGAACCAGGATCTACAAAAGGCGCAGAACAAAGCCGTGACGTTGCTGGATAAGGTGGCGGCGCGCATCAACGCCCGGTATGACGATCCCAACAAAAAGGTGACCAGTGACGGCACACAGTTGACGCTGCCAGCCGATGTCACCTTCAAATCGCGCAACTACACGATCCGCGAAGACTCGAAGCCGTGGCTGATTGAGATCGCTACCGAGTTACAGAAGGCGGTCGATGAATTAGGCGAGGATAGTCGCAGTATCACCATCGAGATCAGAGGCCATACTGACGCCTACAGACTCGGTGGCAGCGAGTGCATGCCGACAAACTGGGAACTATCCGGCCGTCGCGCCACCGAGATTGTCAGACTGTTCCAATCGCACAGTCTCCTGGATCCGACAAAATTTCGTGTCGTCGCAGTGGGAGCAGGGGAGTACGAGGAGTATGAGAAGAATTTCGCTAAAGGCATTTTAAAGAGTTCAGACGAATTGGAGCCACTTCGGAAGATCCAGATTCGCATCGTGCCGAATTATGAGGATCTGCTGCGGAGTATTGGTTCCAAGTCGAAACCCACGTCTTAGTAGTGAAACGACCGATGAGGCATTAACACGTTTAGACTCCTTGAGTGGAATCAGTACGCTCAGCGAAGTAGCGTAACCAGAGTCGGTGTCAAGAGAGACACTTTAAGCGAGAAATAATTTTGACTTCTCAGGTTGAGCAAAAGCGAACCCAACGTGACACCCTATCGGGCTTCTGTGGGATCGTATTAGCGTTAAGTATTATCGCGCTGGCGGCAGGTTATGGCTTTAATCGCTCAGCGCACGAACCAGGGCTTGTCGCTGGCCTGATGTCGCTTCCGGTGGTGGCACAACTCATCGGCCTGGTATTCATATACTGGCGTCGACACATCAAATCGTTCTCCATGTATTACGCTTTTATGATGAGCGCGTGCGTGTTTAGTACTTATGTGCTTTGGATTGCGTACAACTGGAATTATCGCTCTCGCAAATGGTCAATACTCTCTTTGATCGCGATTGCCGTGATAACATCGTTCGTATTGGTAATGACGATCGCGATTATGCGCGTCGACACCAGGAATCGCCGAACGCTCAACCCAAACGCCAATGTGTTCGTGAAGTTCATAGTGAAGTGTATGACGTGCGTTTCGCCGAAACTAGGTAACCTTAAGGACGACGTAGCCCAAGAGCCTTTCCTCGCACTCTTGCTGTTTTTTTCTGCTTTCCTGTGCATATCCTATCTCTTTGGACTCGCTTTCGCCTTCTATGACAAGACGGGACCTCAAAAAGGTGGCAAGCCGGCCTTGTTTATGAGAAACCTCTATCCGGATGTAGTCGATTCGGAATCAAAACAGTCGACAGATTCCAATGAAAGCCCTTCCCATCACACAATTCATTTCCGAACGGCAAGAGCGGTTCCGGATATAGAAGATTGCGACATTAAGAAGTACATGCCAAGTCTTTTGGGACAAAAGTCACAAAAGGCAAAAGAAATGTGGGACACGGTCAACCGAAGAAGTCAAAACTTCCAAAACTTAAAAGAGGCCGCAGAAGAAATTCAGAAGTACACCGCGGGAAACCATCGAGTTAGCGTCGTTTTAATAGGTCGAGCTGACGATACTTCAACTAAAGGAACGCCCTATTCATCCAACTACGAATTGTCGCAAGCTCGAGCCCAAAACGTACAAATGAAGTTGATAGAAAGATTGAGTATTGGCAACGCCAACTGGCTTAACATCGAGTGGTCTATTGTTCCACTTTCAAATGAACCAGCCGTAATTCCCACTGACCGTCTCTTTTCTTCGGAGAATAACGGCGCTCGAAGCAATCCTAGCGGTATCAGCTCTGCTGCCGATAATCGAGCCGTGGAGGTCAATATTGAATCAGTCGACAACGAAATTGGAGAGCTTCAGATGCAGCGGCTACAACTAGAAAGGAAGACACCCCCGAATCTACAGCTTGACTTGATGGACTACATCTACTTTGCGAATTACACCATAACTACAACAGGCTATGGCGATATTATGCCGACAACCCCCTATTCGAAGTTCCTTTGCTCTTTGGCGAACATTTTCGAGGTATTCTTTCTGGTGGTCTTCTTTAATGCATTGCTTTCCCTAAGAAGGGACCAGCGAGAGAGCAGTGTACCAAGCGCTACTCCTGTGGCTTCAAAATCACAAGCAGGCGATGGAAATGCTAATAAGACGGGGACTCTTCAACGCTTTCTGGAGTTTTTTGGCTTCGCTGCAAGATGAGTCCAATGATGGAGCAATAACGGTCGAATGAGCCAAATGTCGCGTGTGGGCTTGCTCTCGTTTGTTACCTTGATTTCGGGGGCGCTAACTCAACCGATAATTAGGGCCAGGCAAACAAGCTCGACGCCCTCCATCACCATTACGCAAATACCTCCTCGTGGCGGTGGTCCTGATCGGATGGAGACGATTGCCGGTACAGTCGACGGTGTAGATTTTAGAAATCTGCGCGTGGTGATCTACGCGCGCACGAACACGTGGTATGTGCAGCCGTACGCTGCCTCGCCGTACACGGCCATTGACAAGAACGGGAAGTGGGAAACCAAGACGCATCTTGGTGATGAATATGCGGCGTTGTTGGTGGAACGTCCATATCAGGCTGCAGCTACCAGAGATGTCTTGCCGGAAGTTGGTGAAGAAGTAGTGGCGATCGCACGAATTGCCGCGCGCAGTGAATCCGGAGCTCGACAACAGGACGAGGTTGCAACCGCGGGGGTGCGGATGATCAAGTTCTCGGGTTATGAATGGCAAGTGAAATCAAGCCACGGGACGGTTGGCCCCGGACCGAACTATTTCTCTGAATCGGAGGAAAACGTCTCAGTCGACTCCAATGGGCGCTTGCATCTGCGTATTACTAAACGCGACGGACGGTGGTACTGCGCTGAAATTGTAGGAGTGCGCAATCTCGGGTACGGCACGTACAAATTCCACGTCGACGGCGACGTCGCCCAGATCGATCCAAACGTAGTGCTCGGCATGTTCACCTGGTCAGACCATCCAGCCTACTCGCACCGGGAAATCGACATCGAGATTTCTCGCTGGGGCAAGGCCGAGAATTCCAACGCTCAATTTGTAGTACAGCCGTACACGCGGCCCATGAACATTGTTCGGTTTGAGATTCCAGCAGGTGCCGGTAAGACGCGCCACTCATTTGATTGGCAGAAGGATCGGGTCGATTGTGAGAGCCGTAGGGCCGGCGAGCGCAGTGATTCACCTGCCGGGTCTGTTATATCGAAACACATTTTTACGCAGGACATCCCGCCGACTGGGGATGAGCGCCCACGAATTAATCTCTGGCTGGTGAGCGGAGAGCCTCCAGTTGGCGAGAAGGTAACAGAAGTGATTATCAGCCGTTTTGAGTTTATTGCCTTGAAGTGACACTCAATTGGGTGGACCCCCTTCAAGTTCAACGAAAGAACTGAGGGCAAGTGAAAGACCGGAAGAAAACTTCCCCAGTCATCGATGATGGGACCTCAAAGTTTGAGGCAGAAGTACAGCGCGCGCGCGCCCACCTCGAAGCGGAGCGCGAGGCTCGCCTCCCAAAGTCTACGTCCAAGTCACCCAGGACTCCGAAAACGCAAAGCACGCCCCGCTCTGACGAGCGCGGCCAGGGACCAATCCGGCTTCCAAGCGAGTTATTCAATACGCTTCAAGGAATCGGCGAAAGAATTGAAAACACCTCAACCGGTCTTCGCCATGAAATTCACAACAGCTCCAGAGGTGCGCTCCGTACCTCACTGTTCGCCATTGTCATAGCTGCTCTGGGTGTAGGTGTAGCGATTTATTTTGGGATGCGTCAGCAAACGGCGCAATTAGAGAGACAACTCGCGCAGACGCGATTCACTATTGACTCGCCGAGGGACCGATCAGAAGTGCGTGCGGGCCAAATAATTCGGGGCAGCACTCCTTATCCAAACATGAATCATTATGTTCTCATCACCGTGATCAGGAGCGGCTCAATCTACGTACAAAAGGAACGCGTCTTCATTAATGCCGACGGCGCTTTCAGTGGAGAGGGGCGGTTTGACGATCTATCGCTCATAGATGCAGACCCGCTCAAGATACAGGTCATCGCGACCCCTGCGTTTCTGGGCGCGGGAAAGTTAGCCGACCTGCCTGGCAACGCGTATTACTCCGACGCGGTAACGGTCACCTTTAGAGAACTAGGCGTCGCCAACAGCGCCTTTGTGATCATGAGTCCACAGGACGGGGCCACAGTCGGTTTTGACTACGCAATCAGCGGCAAGACTCCGTTTCCTGAGCGCAACCATTACATAGTAATAACACCGGTGCGAACTGGAACGGCTTATGTCCAGGATCGCCCCGCGGATGTAGATGTCAACCAAAAGACCTTTGTCGGCAGAGGACGTTTCGGGGCAACGCAAGTCGGAATCGGCCAACAGTTTATGGTCTATGTCGTCGCGACCAAATCTGCGCTGAAAGCCGGTCCTCTGCTGAGCGAACCCGAGGACGCCGCTCGTTCTAATACGATCACCGTTACACGGAGGTGAAGACAAAATGATGCTTCAACAACCACTCTCAGTGATTTTCGTGGCGGGCCTGCTGCTAAGTAATTGTGGAACTCCGACCCAATCGAATGGCGATCAGTCGGGCCCGCCGAGTTCTCCCTCAAGTTCGATCAAGCCCTGTGCTGCACCTTCTCTCGACGCGAATCGAAAGATTGTATTAACTGCTCCATGTGACGGGGCACGGGTAGCACAACGTGCATTCGTCGAGGGCACGGCGGCCGACGCAAACGCCGAAGTCATCGTAATTATTCACCCAATGGAAACATCTGATTTTTGGATTCAACCCCAGGTGACGATGCGGGAAGGCGGGAAGTGGCGCGTCCTTTGCTATTTTGGCGAGCCGGGACAACAGCACTCCGGAAAGCCTTACGAAGTCATGGCCATCCTTTCCCTTTCCAAGGGCCAGTATCAGGAAGGACAGCTGCTTTCCGGTTGGCCTGAGAGTAACTCAAAATCGCAGGTGGTTGAAGTAGTTAGAGAATAGGACTCCTGCGAGAATCAGTTGCCATTCCGATCTGCGATTGGCACCAGTGCACGTAATCAAGATATAGATTGCCTCGACGTCGACGACAGTCAAGCCAAGAAGCTACGAAACGATTTGGCGCAAACCCACCGAGAATTTTGAAATGATTTCCGAAAAGCGTACTAACGGGTCTGTTGGACCAAACACGGCCGCGTAGATCAGCGTCTCCCCGTCTAAATTCGATCACTGTCATTTTCTGGCCGCGATATCCCTAGTTCCGCTTCCTCTCTGGTCCGAAATGGAACTCTGTTATGCAGTGCGGGGTCGTCGTAGTTGGTCGGCCGGCCCAGTGGTAGATGCTTGTTCATTTGTCGTCGCGATTTTCCTTCGGGCCCGCCGGTGGAGGTGATTACGCGCGAAGCTGCTAATCTCTATCTCTACGACAAACAACACTCGTGAAGCCGGTATCTAATTGAGGATTGTACTTACGAAAAGCTGCCAGATTGTCTGCCTAAACCTATGGCGCATCAACGCGTAAGGCGAGGACTGGATGTAGTTCTATACCATTGTCTGCCAGACCAACTTGCCGGTGCTTACGATCGAAGAATCCAACGCCATTGACTGTTATGACAACGGGGTGACTCAGACGAACGAGTTTAGCTGATGGAGTTCCGAAAGTTGCAGTGAAGGTTTTCCTAGCCTGCTCGAACTGAATGCTTTGCGGTGAATTGCAGGCTCCGCTACAACTCGAATCAGGGATTTCCGCAATCAGTGTCACATCCGCGTCCAAGTCCTGCAAAACGAGATGATAATCTGAGTCGTCTTGTTCCGCTTTGAATGCAACAAGGCGAGCGGTAACTTCCCACGTCTGACATTCAATCTCCGATATTCTTCTTTCGTCCGGCAGGTGTTCTGGCGGTCGTTGCGCGGTCAGCCATGAAACGGTGGTGTGCTTCGGACTGAAGTTGATACAATTCGCCATTTCATCGGTTAGCGTTTTTACATTCCAGCGTTCGCTTCCACATCTCACGCCACACGGGAGCGGAGTCGGCCGCCCGCGATTGCGCCAAATAACAAAGATCAGAATTGCAGTTATTATCAATGCGATCAAAACAATTACTTCGAATCGTTTTGCGCTGGTCATTGTGAAGAGATATATCACCATTCACAGGCCGAGATGGCATTGATTTGTGCTCAGCCGCTTGACGTATTCTCCGCTATCCCATTTACTTATTGCCCTATGCGCACTCATATCTCTGTTTTTCTAATCACTCTCTCTGGTCTGATTTTGGAAGTTGGGTTGACGCGGATTTATTCCGCCAGCATTTGGTATCACTTTGCGTTTGTAGCCATCTCGGTTGCGTTGCTTGGGTGGGGGCTGGGAGGGTTCACGGTCCACCTCTGGAAACAAGCGAGGGGAAAAGGGGAAGAGGGGAAGAGGGGAAAGCAGGAAGCAGACGGCAGACGGCAGACGGCAGGCGAAAGCGAAATAAGCGGCCAGGATGGCCGCGCTCCCGGCGCGCTGTCAATGAATGCGGCGGCGGTGGTGACGCTGCTCTACGCGGGTGCGATTCCGCTGTGCCTCTGGCTGCTGGTGCGGTATCCGTTCGACATGGAGCGGCTGCCGCTCTATTTTCTCGCGCCGCTGCTGCCGTTCTTTCTCGCAGGCATGGCACTGTCGATCGTTTTCGATATTCATCGAACCGTCGCGGGGAGTCTCTATTTCTGGGATTTGATAGGGGCTTCGATCGGAGCGGTCGCGGTTACGCTATTGCTGCATTTGTTGGGAGGGGAGGCAGCGTTGTTGGCGGCTTCTGTTGCTCCGGCTATCGCCGCGTTTCTGCTGTCTCTTTCGCCCGCTTCGCGGGCTGAAGAAAATAAAAAAGAGATGGCTCTCGCCGCCAAGCCCTCACCCAACCCTCTCCCAGAGGGAGAGGGCTTTGAGTCACGCCTTCAGCGTGAAAGCGGGCGAGGCGCCCGCGTTCCCAGTGCATCGAGTGGGCAGGATGTCCGCGCTCCCGGGAATAACCCACCCGCTGACGCAGGTGGTTCCGACAAGAGCGGGCAGGATGCCCGCGCTCGGGGGTGGCTTCCGCGAGTTGTTCAGGTCGCGGCGGCGGTCGGAGTGGTGCTGGCAATTGTCGGTGTCGTCTCAGCCGTCAAGTATGGCGCGTTTCGCGTGAAGCCCGGCACGACGAAGGCCATGCGCAATCAGATGGATGCGACGCCGGGTTCGCACATCGTCCAAACGGGATGGAATGCTTATTCGCGTATTGATTGTGTCGAAGGGCTGCCGAACAGTTTCGCGCGCCTCTACATCGACTCAGACGCGTGGACCGGAATTCGCGGCTGGGACGGCAATCTCGCGAACGTGCAGGACATGAAGTGGTCTTATCGCGCGTTGCCGTTTCGCCTAACTCCGAACGCAGAGACGATGATCATCGGCCCGGGTGGTGGGCCGGACGTGGTTGCGGCGCTCGCTTCGGGCAGCAAGAAAGTCACGGCGGTCGAGATGAACCCGTTGATGCTGAAGTTTGTGCGTAACTATGGTGCGCGCGCCGGCAACCTGTACGACCGGCCGGACGTGGAAACGGTTTTGAGCGAAGGGCGCAACTTCGTTTCGCGCACTGACAAGAAGTTCGACATCATTCTGCTCGGCTTTGTGGATTCATGGGCGTCGGTGGCATCGGGCGGATTGTCGCTTTCGGAAAATTATCTCTACACGGCCGAGGCGATGCGCGCGTATTACGATCACTTAAAGCCGGACGGCATTCTGGTCGTGCTGCGCTGGGAAATGGACATTCCGCGGCTGACTTCGAATGCGGTGGCGACGCTCGGTGCGGGCGAAGCGGCCAAGCGCGTCGTCGTGCTGATGGAGAAGCAAGCAAATCCGAATGATTATCAGCAGATGCTCTTCATGCTGCGCAAAGAGCCTTTCACGGAAGCGCAGTTGAAAGAGATCTCGACAGAGTGGACGCAAGCGAACGATGTGATCATGCCGGGCGGAACGGCGCCGCCGGGAATCAAGGAAGTGCTCGCGGGGACGAAGACTCTTGCCCAATACGACGCAGAGCAGTCGCGATTTGTGGGGCCAGTGTGGGACGACAGCCCGTTCTATTTTGCGATTGAAAAGCCCTGGCGGATGCCGGGGGCCATTGCCGAGCGCATGGTGAAGTGGCTGCTTGGGCCAAGCATGGGAATGCTCGCGTTGTTTGCGGTGTTCGGAAGGCCGAGAAGAAAAAGAGTTTCGAAAGATGCGGACGGGGCGTCCGCGATCCCAGCAAAGACGCACGCGGTGCCGGCGTATGTTGGATCGCTGGTTTACTTCGCAGCGCTTGGGTTTGGATTCATCGCAGTTGAGTTGGCCCTGTTGCAGCATCTGACATTGTTGGTGGGTCATCCGATCTACACGTTGTCAGTCTTGCTGTTCACTCTGCTGGCGTTTGGCGGCATCGGCGCGTCGCTCAGCTCCCGCTGGTCGATGTGGAAAGCATGCGCCGCTGTCGCAATCATCGGCACGATCGAAGCGCTCGCGTTGCCGAAGCTCGTGCCGGCGCTCTTGTGGTTGCCTTTGTGGGGAAGAATCCTCGTGGCGATTGTCTTGATTGCGCCGCTGGGATTGGCGATGGGTATGCCTTTCCCACGCGGGCTGAAGCAAACAGGCGAAGGTTCGCTACCGGCGCCACCGTTCTATTGGGGACTGAACGGCATCATGTCAGTCATCGGTTCAGTGACAACGGTGTTCGTAGCGCTCATCTGGGGATTCCAGGCAGCGATGCTGATGGGCAGCGCTTGTTATGTACTGGCGGCGTTGGCGTCGGTAAAGGCGTTTCCCAGTCAGTTGGCAGTGAGCGGTGAGCAGTGAGCAGAAAAGAGAGTTTCGAGTTCCGAGGTTCGAGTTAAACCAAAGAACGATTAGTCCGCAGATTACGCAGATTACACAGACTGAAAAACAAACGACGCCATGGAGATAACGGCGACGCTTCGTCGTGATGTTTTGGAATCTGTGGAATCTGTGGAATCTGCGTAATCTGCGGATACTTCTTTTAGGCGAGGTGACGCGCCCTCCCTCACGGTCAGGCTACTGCCCCGTTATTGTGCTGGCGCGGCTTCGCTCGTCGTCGACTCGGCGGGCGGAAGTGCGGTCGCGGGCGGGGGAGGTGGCGCGTCCGGCAGACTGATTCCATGCATCGCTTCCCAGTCTTCGGTCGGAATCATTTCAATTGCGTCCCAGGGACAGCCGTCCAAGAAAGCTCCGTCTGGACCTTTGCTGGTGCACTTCTGACAACCGATGCACAGATAGGGATCGACTTCGATGCGGCCGAACGGAGGATGGTCTTCGTCCGAAATCCAGAACATGCAGGCTTCGATGGGGCAATACTCGATGCACGCAGGTGAGCCGGCGCAGCCCGTGCAGCAGTCCGTGGTGATCGCTAGAATGCGCGGCTTTTTCTTGCGCTGAGCCTTACCGTCGCCGACGGACATCGGCGACTCTTTTTCAACTACATCGAATTCCGTTTGCTCTTCGAAGGTTGTCATGTTGCGAGAGAGATTAACACGAGGATTGAGTGTGTCTCAACGGGAAAAGTAAACCACAGAGGACACAGAGGAAAGCAAGAACGCCCAACCGAACCAGTCGCCCGCTAAAGCGGGGTTTGAAAATTATTTGCCTACGCGATCCCACCGCTAAAGCGCTGGGCTATAGAAAAACGTTTGGTACGAGAGCAGGTAACAAAATTGATGTGCCGCCCCTTCAGGGCAGTCGACTCTCTTCTAACAGATCCAGGGTGTCGCTCGTCCCGATGCATCGGGACTCGCTTACCCCTGGCTACCTTCTTCTACGCCTTCGGCGTGCAAAGCTGCTCACTGCCAACTGCACACTCTTCCATCACATTCCGACGTAATCGGGTCCGCCGCCGCCTTCGGGCGTAACCCAGTTGATGATCTGATATGGATCCATGATGTCGCAGGTCTTGCAATGGACGCAGTTGGAGAAGTTGATCTGAAGCTGACGGCGAGGAACTGACCCGCCCGCTGACGCAGGCGGTTCTGACACGGGCCCGGTCGCTACCGCTCCCGGTACTGACACGGCTGCTGAGGCAGACGGTTCTGACTGCACGCCGGAGGCGTGCGTACCCGAATGCAGGCTGGAAGCCTGCGCTCCCGGCGAGACATCCACCATCTCGTAAACGGCAGCGGGGCAAAAGCGCTGGCAGGGGTTGCCGTATTCTTCCGCGCAGCGTGTTGCGCAAATGTTGGTGTCGAGCACATGGAGATGCGCCGGCTGGTCTTCATCGTGACCAACAGCGGCGTGGTAGACGTCAGTGACTTTGTCGAACGTCAGTTGCTTATCGAAGCGAAGATCTTTGTAACGGGGCGCTGTCGAGCCGTTGCCGCCGTAGCCGTACGCAGAGAGTTTCTGCATCGCTTCGTGGCCGGGTTCCTGATGATCGCGATCGAGAATTCCCCAGGCGCGTCCGCCCGTGAGGTACTGCAAACCGGCATTCGCCATTCCCAGCCAGCGGCCATGACGAAATCCGGCGTGGAAGTTTCGATAGCGGCGCAGCTCCGGCGTAATCCAACTTTCTTTCACGCGCGCTTCGAATGATTGCAGTTTTGCGGCCGAGTAGTCTTCCGCCAGCAACGCGTCAAAGATTGTTTCGGCAGCGAGCATGCCACTCTTGATCGCCGAGTGAATTCCTTTCAAGCGGGCGGCATTCAAAAAGCCGGCGCTGTCGCCGACGATTAGCACGCCGTCTGAATACATGCGCGGCATTGCGTTAAGACCGCCGGCGGCGATTGCTTTCGCGCCGTACCGAATCATCTTGCCGCCGGTGAGCAGCTTTGCGATGAATGGATGCGTTTTGTATTTCTGAAACTCCGCGTGCGGATCGATCAGCGGGTCGCGATAGTCGAGCCCGGTCACGTACCCAATGTTGAGCACGCGATTCTGCATGCCATAAATCCACCCGCCACCGTACGTCCATTGGTCGGAAGGGAAGCCGAGCGTATGCGTCACTCGCCCAGCCGGATATCGATCGTCAGGCAATTCCCAAAGTTCCTTGACGCCGAGGCTGTAGACCTGCGGCTCGCGGCCTTCGTCGAGACCGAGTCGACGAACTAACTTCTTGGTCAGCGATCCGCGCACACCTTCGCCGAGCACCGTCACCTTCGCAAGTAAATCCACACCTGGCTCGAAGTTCGGTTTCTGTTTGCCTTCTTTGTCGATGCCTTTGTCGCCCGTGCGCACGCCCAGCACGCGATCGTTTTCGTCATAGAGCAAATCAGCGCCGGGAAATTCCGGGAAAACGTTGACTCCGGCCGCTTCACATTTTTCGCCGAGCCACGCCGTCAAGCGATTGAGCGACACAATGTAATAGCCGTGATTGTTCAGCGGCGGAGGGTTTACCGGAGAGCGGATCGCGCGATTCTTTGTCAGGTAATAGAAGAAATCTTCTTTGACTTCGGCTTCGAGTGGCGCACCTTGCTCTTTGAAATCGGGGATGAGTTCCGCCAGCCCTTTCGGATCCATCACCGCACCTGAGAGGCTGTGCGCACCAACGGCCGAACCTTTTTCGATGACAGCAATTTGAACTTCGCCGAGCGATTTGCCTTCGCGTTTTCCACTCTCAATTGCCGAGTTGTGTTCCGCAATCAGGCGGGAAAGATGCAGCGCGCCGCTCAGATTCGCCGGCCCCGCGCCGACGAAGACCACATCCATTTCTAAACTTTCACGTTCCATTGATTTGTGGCGCGAGTTGTTAGCTCGCGAGCGCGCAAGCTAACAGCTTGCGCTACAAAATGAATGACCATTCAGTCGCGGAGTATAACAGACGAAATAATGAGAGACCGAACGGGCACGGCGTAGGGCAGTATCTTATTGTGCGGTTTTTTTTCTTTGCGCGTTTGCGCCTTCGTGTGAGGTAACCGATCAAGAAGAGTAAGTCTCACGCTAAGTCGCAAAGACGCAAAGTTCCGCAAAGAGAAACTAAGACAATCCGCGGCGCAAACACTTCTTCGAAACTCTAGACGACCTTGCTGCGCACGACTAACAGAAATTGACGCGGACGGAGGTTCAACCACCCGCTACCGCAGGTGGTTCTGACAGATTCACGTGGTGTAGACTGACGCAAATCACGTTTGCGAAATCAGGAGCCAAAAATGTTCCCCTGTTCCCTGAAGAAACTGATCCTTCTGCTGTTAGCCGTTTCGTTTTTGGCAACGGTGCTGCCGCGCCGCACCCAGGCATGCGGGCCGTTTTTCACCGATGCGATCTTTGTTTACGAAAAACATCCTGACTTTCCACTCGAGAAGTTCGCGCGCGGTCAACTCGGTGTGCTCCAGCCGAGCTATGCCCGCTCTTACCTCGTAGCAGCGTATCGTAATCTCAGCGGCGAAAAGTTGAGCGACGCGGAGGTAACTGGGCTGAAGTCTTTGTGGGAAGACCGGATCAATCTGAGTTACGACTACTCGTCCGACGATTGGATCAAGAAGTGGAAAGATGCGCGTGCGAAGGTGCCGGGGCTCGCAGCCGCCCCTGAAATAAATGCCTATCGTAACCGTGAAAAGCCGAATGAGTACGAGACGTTTCTAAATTGCCAGCAAGACGCTTTTGATGCGGCGACCGCGACGCTCAATGATCGCATCAGCCGGTTTGGCGCAGACAGCGCGGCCGCGCGCGATTGGGCCACGACTCAGGACGTCGTGTTTGGCAACTGTGGGGGTGGCAATAATATTCCTGCGGCGTCAGACGATCGCGACGAAGTCATTCGCGCGTCGCACACTTATCAGATTGCCGCCGCGAACTTTTATGCGACACATTACGAAGAAGCGACGAAGCAATTCGACTCGATCGCGAAAGATAATTCGTCGCCATGGCATCTGATGGCGCCTTATCTGGCAGCGCGAGCGATGTTGCGCAAGGGAAGTCTTGCCGAAAAGGAAGAGGAGGGAACTCCGGCGCTGGCAGAAGCGGAGAATCGTTTGAACGCTGTTCTCGCGAACCGGGAACTGGCCCGGTCACATCATGCGGCGGAACGTTTATTGAATTTGACCCGGCTCCGTTTACACCCTGAGGAGAAAACGCGCGAATTGGGACATGCAATCGCGCGCAAGGATCAGGCAACCGATTTCAAGCAAAGCGTCTGGGATTACACCGTCCTGTTGGACAAATATCTCGGTGAAGAAGAGGTCAAGGCGGATTCACTTCCTGAAACAATTCGGACCGATGAGCTGAGTGATTGGATCGTTACTTTTCAGGATCAGTCCGATGCCTCCACAAATCATGCGGTTGAGCAGTGGCAAAAGAAACACAGCGTGACATGGCTAGTCTCGGCGATTAGCAAAGCGACAGCGCGATCGCCGCAGATGAGTGATTTACTCGAAGCTGCGGCGCGCATCGAACCGTCTGTGCCCTCATTTCCATCAGTAGTATTTCACCGGGTTCGGCTGCTGGCGGAAACGAATCGCGCGAACGAAGCGCGAGCGTTGTTGAATCGCACCCTTGCCGGCGATCGAAGCAGCTTCAATGCGTCGGCAATCAATTTGTTGCTCAATCAGCGAATGCTGTTGGCTCAGACTCTGGGCGATTTCCTGCGAGACGCGCAGCGCGCACCGGCAGGTTTCAGCGACAACGAAGATGGTCGTGAAGTGCCGGTTGAGGAGAAGGAAACGACAGAAATCACGGGTGGCGGGAAACTCTTTCTCGATACGGATGCCGCAGGCGTCTTCAACAAGATGATGCCAATCGAGATCTTCGCGAATGCAGCTCGCAGTGAAGTTCTCGCGCCGAATCTGCATCGCGACGTGGCGCAGGCGGCATTTATGCGCGCCACTTTACTGGATCAAGCGGCCGCGGCTAATCAGGTTGCGACCATCTTAGGAGCGATTCATCCCGAGATGAAAGAATTCCTGGCGGCTTATCAGCAGGCGCATACACCAGACGCGAGACGATTTGCGGCGGCTTACCTCGCATTGAAGTTCCCTGGTTTGCGACCGTTCGTGACGTCCGGCGTTGGCCGCAATACCGGCGTCGAAGAGATTGACAGCTACCGCGACAACTGGTGGTGCGCAGAGCCGCCCACGACTTCAAAGATTGATTACTATGAAGGCGACGAGGCTGAGCAGAAAGAGGCTGCCGCCAAAAAGACAATGCCGGTGCCGGAATTCTTGAAGAACTCAAAGGCTGAAGCAGGTCGTGAAATGACGACATTGCAAGCGCTTGGTACCGGTCCAAATTATCTGGCGCAAACCGTGATCAATTGGGCGAGCAAGAATCCGGCCGACCAGCGCGTGCCTGAGGCCTTGCACCTTGCGGTGAAGTCCACGCGTTATGGATGTACAGACAAAGAGA
>Ga0207644_10000216_pt1 | contig 39644 bp, 37 predicted proteins | sample KBSS73metaG_FD_184326 | JGI IMG/M metagenome (GOLD analysis project Ga0207644, IMG submission 184326) | Switchgrass rhizosphere microbial communities from Kellogg Biological Station, Michigan, USA - KBS S7-3 metaG (SPAdes) (version 2) | ecosystem: Host-associated > Plants > Roots > Rhizosphere... | reverse complement strand
CTGGAAGCGGTAGAAGCCCCGGCCCCTCGAATTGGTCGACGGCCTCACCACGGCAGGCAAATGGGCGACCGCGGGATAGGCGCGGACCATGTAGCGCCAGCCTTCTTTCGACTGATGGACCGAGCCGAAGGCGCCGATCTGCACGACGCGTCCCGCGGCGCCCGCGAGGTCGCGCGGATTCCAGGGCCTGGCAAGAACGAACGGCCGAACAGGCTGAATGAAACGGGGCGGCGGAGCAGTCTTCGTGACCGACTCTGGAGCCGTTACATTCGAGGTTGTCTCGTGCGCAGGGCGGCCCTCGACCGGCACATAGATTCTGACCTCCTGGACCGGTACCGGCCGAACCTGCGGCTGTGCCGCGGGGCTGACCTGCGGCTGCACTGCAAGCGGAACCTGTGACTGGAACGGAGCAGCTTGCTTCGGAGCTGGAAGCCGTACTGTCGTCGCGGCCTTGCGCACCGGCGGCGGGGCCTGCACCTCTACGCTGCGCGCTCCGAGCCAGAAGGCGGCGCCACTCACCAGCAGGACTGCAGCCAGCGCCGATCCCAAAGCCGCGCCGTTCCGGCGGCGCGCCGGCCTCACTGTAGGTTCGTCCTGGAGCCACGGCAGCCGGTCCATACCCGACGCCGCCTCGACGCGGCTCATCTCAGCGCATCTCCTCGGTTGCGGCGACCCCCATCAGGTCGAGGCCGCTTCGGATGATTTGCGCGATTCCCATCGCGAGTTCCAGCCGCGAACGCGAAAGTTGTGGATTATTTTCAACGAGGAAGCGGCGCGACGGATCGTCGTTGCCGCGGTTCCACAGCGCGTGAAACTCGGCGGCCAGGTCATAGAGGTAGAACGCGATCCGGTGCGGCTCGTGCGCCATCGCGGCGCTCTCCACCGTCCGCGGATATTGCGCAGCGCGCTTCACCAGCGCCAGCTCCTCATCGTCGAGCAGCGACAGGTCGGCGGGTGTGCCGAGGTCGACACCCGCTTCGGCCGCCTTCCGTTTCAACGAACTGATCCGCGCATGGGCGTACTGGACGTAGAAGACCGGATTGTCCTTCGAGGCCTCGACCACCTTGGCGAAGTCGAAATCGAGCGGCGTGTCAGCGCGCTTGGTCAGCATCATGAAGCGCACGACGTCCTTGCCGACCTCGGTCACGACATCGGCGAGCGTGACGAAATCGCCCGCCCGCTTGCTCATCTTCACCGGTTCGCCGGCGCGGAACAGGCGGACCATGTTGATCAGCTTGACGTCGAGATCGACGCGCCCGTCGGTCAGCGCCTTCACGGCCGACTGCACGCGCTTCACCGTCCCGGCGTGATCCGCGCCCCAGATGTTGACCAGATGGTCCGCGTACTTCGCCTTCTGCCAGTGATAGGCCGCGTCCGCCCCGAAATAGGTCCAGCTGCCGTCCGACTTCTTCATCGGCCGGTCCTGGTCGTCCCCGAACTCGGTCGAGCGGAACAGCGTCAGCTCGACCGGTTCCCACTCGTCGTGCGGATCGAGGCTCTTGGGCCGCTCCAGCGTCCCTTCGTAAACGAGGCCCTTGGAGCGGAGCACCTCCATCGCCTCATCCACCGCTCCGCTTTTCTGCAGCTCAGCTTCGGACGAGAAGAGATCGTGGTGGATGCTGAGCAGCCCGAGGTCGTGGCGGATGAGGTCGAGCATCGCCTTGATCGCCGCATCACGGAAGATCGGCAGCCACTCGGCTTCAGGCGCGGAGACGTAGCGGTCGCCGTGCTGAGCCGCGAGGATCTCGCCAAGCGGCTTCAGATACTCGCCCGGGTAGAGACCTTCGGGGATGTCGCCGATGTCCTCGCCGAGCGCTTCGCGGTACCGGAGGTGCACGGAGCGCGCGAGCGTATCGACCTGCGCCCCCGCATCGTTGACATAATATTCCTTGGTGACGCGGAAGCCCGCCGCCTCCAGCACGCGCGCCAGGCTGTCGCCGACCACTGCGCCGCGGCAGTGGCCGACGTGCATCGGCCCGGTCGGGTTGGCCGACACGTATTCGACGTTCACGCGCTCGTTGGCGCCGACCGTCGAGAGGCCATAAGCGTCGCCCTCGCGCAGGATCGTCCTCAATTCGTCGCGCCACGCATCGGATTTCAGCCGCAGGTTGATGAAGCCCGGCCCCGCAATCTCGACCGATGTGACCGGTGGCAGCGCCTCGAGCTTCGGCTTGATCGCCTCCGCTAGGGCTCGCGGGTTGGTGCGAGCGCCCTTGGCCAGGACCATTGCCGCGTTGGTCGCAAGGTCGCCATGCGAAGGATCGCGAGGCGGCTCGACCGTCACGTTCCTGCGGTCGATGTCCGCAGGCAGCGTGCCTTCGGCAAGAAGGTCGTCGAGCACTCCGTCGAGGAGCGCGGCATATTGGGCGTAAAGGCTCAAGTTTCGTCCGTTAATATTGGAGAGCGGCGCATCTAGCGCAGCATCGGCGGCCAGTCACCTGCGTGAGGGCTTCAATACCGCTTGGTAAGGGTTTGTCCCTTACACTCGCGCCCAGTTTGAGTTCGGAGGCACGCGATGAAGCCGTACATTCTCGGTGCGATAGCAGTTTGGTTCCTGATGGGGTTCAGTGGGGCGATCCTGCTGGGGCAAACGCGTATCGACGCCCCGACCATCGTCAGCGGACCGGTCGCCCTGTGGGACGGGATCAATTCCGAACGGCTAATAGGCGGTCAGTAACGCAGGTAGCGGCAGTGGGCTTCCCACGCCGAGCGAGCGACAATCGTGCCAGTTCCGCGCTGCTGTGAGCGGCACGTCGCCTCTTTCGCCTGCCGCTCTAGCCGGAGTGCCTCATTTATGGCGCGGCTAAAGCTCTCGATCCCATCGTCAGCAACTGATGCGCCCCCGTCGAGCGAAACGCTGCTCGGCTGAAGCATTGCGCCGGAATCCTTGAGCTGGGTGATCGTCAGCGGCTCGCGCGGCGCGGCAATGCCACCCGCCGCATTACACAGCAGCGCAATGCCGGCAAACGCCTGTGAGAGTTCTCGCTTGATACCCATCGGCCGGACGATGGGCGATCAGGGTTAAGGAACTGCGATCTGGCGCGGTTACTAAATGATCAACGGCCGACCCAGCGCGGCTCCGCGGCCGTCTGGAAAGAGGGTCGACATCACCCGTGCCGGCTCGAGCCCATAGTGCTGGGTGAGCGTGCCTCCTATTAGCGCGTCGAGATCGGTCGTCGGCTTGAGGTCCCGGCCTTCGTAAAGCGCGGCCGTAGACAGGCCCGGCCAGTCGGCAATCACCGTGCCGCCGCGGACCGCTCCGCCGAGAAGCATCGCGGCCGAGGCCTGGCCATGGTCGGTGCCGCCGGTTCCGTTCGGCTTGGCGGTACGCCCGAATTCGGTCGCGACGACCACAAGCGTGTTCGCCCAGTCAGCCCCCAATCCGGTCTTCAGCCCCGCAAGCAACTGATCGAGGCTGCGCAGCTGCGCATTAAGTCGCCCGCGCTGTCCGGAATGAGTGTCCCAGCCGTTGGTCTCGATCATGGCGATGCGTGCGCCGTCGCCGAGGAGCATCTTAGCGGCGAGTGCGCCGGTTGCGGCTCCATTCTGGCCGCCGCCGCCCTGCATCGGGTCGCTGGCCCTCATCCTTGTGTCCATCGCGGCGCTCCACAAACCATGGAGCTGCTGATCGCTTGCATAGAGTGCGCTGACCCGGCTCATCAGATCATCGCTCGCACTCGGCAGCTGCGACTGGGCGTAGGACGAGACTTCGTGCGCCCCGCGCAGCGCCATGGGCACGGTCGTCGAAAGCGCCAGCGCCCTCGCCTCATCGGCAGGCAGCAGGCCGAGTAGCCGGTTCATCCATCCGTCGCGGACGCGATAGGCTGCCGTTCCGCCGGTCTCGAGGACGTTCTGTCCGTCGAAGTGTGAGCGGTCTCGATACGGCGATGCAACCGCGTGTACGAACAACGCCTGTTTATCCGCGTACATCTTCCCGGTCTCGGCAAGCGCGGGATGCAGCGTGAAGAAGGAGCCGAGCTTCGCCCCCGTGGCGAGGTCCTGCGCGAAATCGCCGCGCAACCCCGCATATCCCGGGTCTCCGGTCGGCGCGACGATATGCAGCCCGTCCGCCGCGCCGCGCTGGATAATGAAGACAAAGCGGCGGTCGGTCGCTGCCCGAGCGAATGCCATCTTTGGGAATGCAAGGCTAGCGAGCGCTCCGGCGGCGCTTCCTGCGGCAATGAAGGACCTGCGGGACAGCATGGTCATCTCCTCACGAATTCGGGGCTGACGAGCAGCAGTGCGAGACCCTCGGCGGGGCTCTCAGCTCTCGCGATCGACGTTCGCGTCGTCTCGCCCAGTGAGTCGGGATAGAGCTTCTCGGCGAGTGCCCTCGCATCCACGGTTGAACCGGCCTTGTCAGCGATCCGCTGCGCGGCCTCGACGCGGAGGAGCAGCGCCTCTGGAGCCGCCCAGCTCGCCGCGATGTCATCCCACCCTGCCGGCGACCCGGGCTGCCAGGTCGGCTGGCCGAGCTGCTTCAGCAAGCCAGCCTGCGCCTGCGCCGGAAGATCGCGCGATCCCACCGCTCGTAAAGCGGACACGGACCACTCCCACGGCGTCTTGAACTTGAGTGGGTTCGGCGCCCACGGCTCGGGCGATTCGACCAGCGTGCGATAGACCGTCGGCAGGTCGCCGCCGCTTGCAAGATAGGCCCTGCTCAGGCGCTCGACGAGGGCCGGCGGCGGATCGTCGCCGGCAAAGTGGCGCGCCAGTTTGGTGGCAAGGTGCTCGGCGGTTGCCGGGCTGCCCGCGAGATCCATCAGCACCGCGCGGGCCTGTTCCTCGCCGCCCTCGCGGTAGCGCTTGCCCATGATCGTTCGGTCGCCAGGCTCGTGCAGCAGGCCGGCGAACTGGAATTCGCCCGCCGGAGCATTACCCAGCATCCTCGCGCCGGGGCCGCGACCGAGCCCGCCCACCGTCCAGCCGGTCAGGGCACGCGCGAACTCGGTGACGTCCGCCTGGTTGTATCCGGTGCGAACACCTAGGGTGTGCAACTCCATGATCTCGCGAGCCAGATTCTCGTTCAGGCCCCGCGCCTTGCCACCCCGCATCGCCGCAAATTGCCCAGCGCGTGAATTGGGGCCGATGGACTGCGCCTGGTCGAGATAGACCAGCATGGCGGGATGCTGCTCGACCGCCATCAGCATGTCGGAGAACTTGCCCAGCACGTGGGGCCGGATTGCCTCGAACTCGAGCAGGCCGGCGAGGCCGATCACTGGCAGCTTGTCGACGGACACCGCGAAATGGTTGGCCCAGAAATGCACCAGCCGCTCGACGAACGGGCTGTCGCTGGCGAGCGCAGCGTCCAGCCGCGCCGAGCTCATCACGAGATAATTCTGACGGATGTTCTGCCGAAGGTAGCGCTTGACCGGATCGGCCTCCTTGGCCTCCGCCTGCTGCGGCATCGCGCCCGCGGCCATCGAAGCGGGCTGCAGCTGCGCGCGCTTGCCCTGCGCGAACATGCGCTGCTCTTCGATATATTCTGCAAGCTCGGCTGCTACCTGCGAGCGCGTCGGTACCTGCGCCAGCGCTTGCGGTCGCGGCTCGAAGCGGTCGAACTGCTGGAGCAGCCAGCGCTTACCATCTGCCGGCGCCTGCTCATCCGGGCGAGCGCCGAGGCCAAAGCGATTGAGCGCGATCGTTGTCGAAAGCATCCCCGTCTCCTCGACGCGGAATTAGCTCCTGTCCGGCTGAACCGCCTGTGAAGCCCAATTTTACAAAGTTGTAACCCTAAAACCGGCTCGCGGGCAGGTGGACAGGGCCGACCAGTTCCTCGTGCCGCGCGATGGCGAACCGGTCAGTCATCCCGGCAATGAAGTCTCCGATGGTGCGCAGTCTCTGCACCTCGTCGCCATCGCGCTGCCACCATTGCGGCAACAGTGCTGGGTCAGCGCGATAGGCCGCCGCAAGGTCAGCAACGACCCGCTCCGCCTCTTTCCGGACCGGTTTCAGCTCCGGCAAATCGTAGAGCCGCTGGTAGAGGAAGCGCTTCAGCTCGCGCTCCTCCGCTGTAAGCGCTTCAGAGAAACCTGCCAGTGGCCGCCCCGCGGCACGCACGTCCTCCGCGGTCTTTACGCCCGCCTCGCGCACCCGCCACTCGGTCTCGGTCAGCACGTCGCCGACCATGTGCCCGATCATGTCGCGAACCAGCGCCCGCTGCTTCTTCTCGAGCGAGAGGCCCGGATGCCGCTCGCCGATCGCATCCCACAGCCGACGCACCAGCGGCAGCTCGAGCAGCTCGTCCATCTCGAGCAACCCAGCCCGAAGCCCGTCGTCGATATCGTGATTGTCGTACGCAATGTCGTCGGAGATCGCCGCTACCTGCGCCTCGAGGCCCGCCCAGCTGCCGAGCTCGAGGTCCCACTCCGCATCGGCCTCCGCCATGGCCCAGGTCGGTGCCGCGATCGGCCCGTTATGCTTTGCTAGCCCCTCCAGCGCCTCCCAGCTCAAGTTAAGGCCATCAAACTCCGGATAGGGCGTCTCCAGCCGAGTGACGATGCGGATGGTGTGCGCATTGTGGTCGAACCCGCCCGCGTCGGCGAGTGCTTCGCTCAGCGCATCCTCGCCGGCATGACCGAAGGGCGGATGACCAAGGTCGTGGGCGAGGCACAAAGCCTCGGTTAGATCCTCGTTGAGGCCGAGCGCGCGGGCCATCGTCCGCCCGATCTGCGCGACTTCGAGGCTATGGGTCAGCCGCACGCGGTAATGGTCCCCGTCCGGCGCGACGAACACCTGCGTCTTGTGTCTGAGGCGGCGGAACGCGACCGAGTGGATCAGCCGGTCGCGGTCGCGCTGGAATATATCGCGGGGCCCGCGCGGCCCGCCACTATCCTCGGAGTGAAGCCTTCCGCGCGATCTCTCAGGGCTGGCAGCGACGAGCGGCGGTAACTTCATTCCGCGGCAAGTGGCGCAATCCTGTCGGCTTGGGAATTGGTGAAATTCGACGTTTCGATGCCGACGCTCGCAAAATCGTCGGCGAGGATCTCCGCGTCGGACCGGCCGCGGAAGGGCCCAACGAGCAACCGCGTACCGGCGGCGGTGCGTGCCACATAGGGCTTGAGCCCGTCGAAGAGGTCGGGATTCTTCGACTTCATCCGCTGGAATTCGCCCGACATTCCATAATCATCAGGTCCAGTCGCGAGCTGCAGCCAAATCTTCGGCTGGAAGCTCGGTGTCGCCGCAGGCGGCCGCGCGTAGGCAACCTGAACAGGTCGAGCGGGCACCTGGGTCACCGGCTGGACTGCTGGCTGCGGCGCAGGGGGACGAGCGTGAAGCAGCGCCTCGAGATCTGCGAGCCGGTCGGCCGAAACCGGCGGCGTCGCGGACGCGTATGACGTCTCGCCATTGTCCGGGAAGATGCCAAGATTGACGGCGGCGGCCCTCTGCCCCGCGGTGAGCGCCGGCAGGCGTTGCACGAACGGGGCAACGCGCGACCAGCTGCCGGGCATTGCTGCATTGATCGCGTTCATCGCCGAGCTACTGTCGCCGGTCAGCGCGAAGATGAACGCACGAACCCGCGGAACGCCGGAATCGCCCTTCGCCGACAGCGGCGCCAACATCTGAAGGGCCGAGGCCCGGTCGCCGCTGATCGCCAGGCTCAGTGCCAGCCTGCGCCGCGCCTCGTCGCGATCGGGACCATTCAGGGCCGCGCGATAGTCGGCCTGCGCGCGCGCCTGCTGTCCGAGGAGGTCGTAGGCGAGGCCGCGATCGCAGGCGAAGCTTGCTACCGGCAGCCCAAGCTGCTGCGCGCGCTGGAAATAAGGCAGCGCACCCTGCGGATCGCCATTGGCGACCGAGACGGCACCCATTCCGGCTTGCGGCAGCGGGCTGTTCGGATTGACGTCGTCGGCGCGCGCGAAAAATCCTCCGGCCGCCTGCGCATCGCCGAGGTCCAGCGCGGCCTTGCCGGCGCCGATCAGAGACTGGAAGTCGGTTGGGTCCGAGGCGAGCGTGCGCACGTAGCGCGCAAGCGCCGTCGAGGCAGTCTCGTTGTAGGGCGAGTAGCTGCCCTGCGCGCATGCAGGCCCCGCCGCCACGAACGCCGAAGCGCACGCGACAAGCGCTCCCGCCAACCGGAATTGCACTAATCCCCGCATCATCACCTTCCCCGTGACGCACAGAATCTTGCCGATCTCTTTCTGGCTAGAGGGTTTACGGTGAGCCGTGCGAGCGAGGCGGCAGGGAGTGTGCCTCACATAGAAAAAGGGCGGCCCAGCGGACCGCCCTTCTTCAAAACAGCGCTTCGGCTACTGGTTGTTCTGCCGATTCAGGAAGCGAGGGATGTCGATCGGAGCCTGCTTGTAGCTCGGCTCTTCTTCCTCGATCTGCGCCTTGGGAGCGCCGCGGGCGATGTTCGACATACGCTCGAACAAGGTGCCGCCGCCGCTCGCCGTCGGCGCTTCACCCGCGTCTTCGTCCTCGGGCGGAGCGATCGGCGCAGAGCTGACCGGGCTGGTCAGGATGTCGTCGGCGCCGAGAAGGAGCTCATCATCGCCATCCTCTTCAGCAGTCGGCTCGATCGTCTCTTCCTCGATCGCCGGAGCCTCTTCCTCAACTAAGGGAACTGCAGTTGCCGTACGCGCCGGGAAGCTGAACACCTTGCCCGGCTGCGGCGCGACCATCGCGTCGGCTTCGATGCCGGTCGCGACGACGGAGACGCGGATCTTGCCGCCGAGGTCGTTGTTGAACGCCGATCCCCAGATGATGTTGGCGTCGGGGTCGACCAGCTCCTTGATATGGCTTGCGGCCTCGTCGACCTCCATCAGGCGCATGTCCTCGCCGCCGGTGATCGAGATGATGACGCCCTTGGCGCCCTTCATCGAAACGCCGTCGAGCAGCGGGTTGGAGATGGCCTTTTCGGCGGCCTCGATGGCCCGGTTGTCGCCGTCGGCTTCGCCGGTACCCATCATAGCCTTGCCCATTTCGCTCATCACCGAACGGACGTCGGCGAAGTCGAGGTTGATGAGGCCCGGCATGACCATCAGGTCCGTGATCCCGCGGACGCCCTGCTGCAGGACCTCGTCCGCCATCTCGAACGCTTCCTTGAAGGTCGTTTCCGAATTGGCGAGTCGGAACAAGTTCTGGTTCGGGATGACGATCAGCGTGTCGACGTGCTGCTGAAGCTCCGAGATACCCGTGTCGGCCGAACGGCCACGGCGAGCGCCCTCGAAGGCGAACGGCTTGGTGACGACGCCGACGGTCAGGATTCCCTTGTCGCGAGCGGCCTTGGCGATGACCGGCGCAGCGCCGGTGCCGGTTCCGCCGCCCATGCCGGCCGCGATGAAGCACATGTGCGCGCCTTCCAGCGCCTGCATGATCTCATCGATCGTCTCTTCGGCGGCGGCGCGGCCGATCTCGGGCCGTGAGCCAGCACCCAACCCTTGGGTGATCTTGAGGCCGAGCTGGATTCGGCGGTCGGCGGCCGAGTTGTTGAGCGCCTGCGCGTCGGTGTTGGCGACGACGAAATCCACGCCCTGGACGTCCGCCCGCATCATGTTGGCGATGGCGTTTCCGCCGGCACCGCCGACGCCGATCACGCTGATCCGCGGGCGAAGCTCGTCGACCTCGGGCCGGATGAAATCGATGCTCATGTCCCTAAACCTCCCCCAAACACTGCAACGCGTTGAGCCTTCAAGAAGAATCTTTGAATCATTGCGAGTCGCAAGCCAAGCGGAAAAGTTAACGCACACCCAAAAAAGTGGGGATGAGTGCCGGAAAGACTCACTTATCCACAGCCCGGCTCGTTTCATCGTGCAGCAGCCGGCCGAACCCATTTCAGCCATCGCAGCTTTTGGCAGAGACGTTCGTTGCGCGCTCAGTTCGACGAGTGTGGAGCGTAACGATGATGATGGTCGACACGGAGCTTCGGGCGAGCTGCATTCATGGCATCGGCGTGTTCCTGGCCCAGCCGGTGCGTGCAGGCGACGTAATCTGGCGCTTTGACAGCCGTATCGACCGGGTGTTCTCGAACGAAGAGTTTCTCGAAGCTCCGGAACGCTTGCAGCGCTTTCTCCGGACTTACTCGACGCTCCACGCGGACCTGGGTCTCTGGGTGCTTTGTGGAGACAATGGTCGCCACTTCAACCATTCGGACGCGCCGAACACACGCTCCCTCGGAATTGCGTTCGGGGACGATGTGGCGGCCGTCGACATGGAAGCCGGGACCGAGCTCACGACTGACTACCGGACCATCTGTGACGCTGTCCGGATGGAGGGCGTGCATTTCAGCCAGCCCCATTTCAACAGCAGTTCAAGATCACCCGCGATAAGCGTATCGCCGATGTCGAGCCGGTAACGCATGTTGGGCGCGTGCACCTTGGCCGCATTGGCATAAGCTGCCGCTCGGGCCTCTATCACGGTGTGGCCCACCCCGGTGACGACGGCGGTCCACCCATAGAGTCCAGCCGTGACGAGCTCGCCATCGGGCACTCCGACTTCCCCAAGGTGCAGGTGCCTCCGATCGATGTCGCCGATCAGGATCGGGAGCCCGACCGGAGCATCCACCTCTTTGCGCGACAGGGGCATCGGCGGCGTCGTCAGGACCACGCATACCGAGAAACCGTCGTGCGCATCGAAGGCGGTGCTGCTGCGGTCGAGGAGCGATCTGAAGAGGTCCGACCATCCGAGCGCCTGCAAAGGCTCCAGGACAGCGAAGCCCGGGTAACCGAAGCGGCAGGTGAACTCGAGCGGCCAGACACCGTCTTCGTTGATGACGGTGTTCAAATTTACCCAGCCGACGTGCCCAGCTTCTCGGAAGAGCGGTTCCAACCGCAGCAAGGTCTGTTCGAAGAGCTTATCAGTTCCCGAGAACGTAGCGACGGTGCCCATTTCGCCCGTCAACTCGCCCATGTTTCCGGCGAAGAATCTCTTATGTTCCCAATCCATGCAGGCAGGCCGGAGGAAGCGCTCTCCATTGAAATAGGCGCCGACGCCCGTTTCGATTCCCTCGACATGATCCATCAGGATGAAGGCCGCCCCTTCCGCCGGCGGCTTTACCCTCAGCAGGGCGGCGACATCGCTACCGTCGCGCGCCGTCCCGACGAACGTGCGGCCTTCGGACGCGCACAGCTTGAACACGCAGCGCCGCGGCTCATTGCGGAGATCTTCTATTCCCTTCGCCGGGCTGTCGAAGGATCGGGTCCGCGCGATGTGCATGCCGTGGCGCGCGAGAGTATCGAGCGCAAAGGCGCGATCATTCTCCAGTCTGTCGCCAAGGGCACTTCCGCCGATCACGCTGAAGCCATTGCACCGCAACTGGTCTTGAAGCTCGCCAAACCCCACTGCCTCGAAAACAATGACGGCGTCTGCGTCGGACCCGACCCAGTGGAGCCCTTCTTCAAGAGCCTGAACGCGCGGCACCAGTCCAGCCATCGTGCCCTGCGCGAGCGGCTCGCTCACGATCACTTTCACCTCATGGCCTTCGCCGATCAGCCGGAGGTAAAGCGATCCCAGATCGCAGGTTTCGGTTATGCCGAGTACGCGCACGAGCGGTCGGTAGCACGGATTGACGCAGCCGCGGCAAGGCGAGCGGCATTCTGTTCACAGAAACTACTCGCTTAGCTTCTCCTCTGTGCTCGGCTCCTCTCCCGGCCGGTACCGGGGCTTCGGCTGCGGCAGCAGGAAGAACGCAACGCACATCAGGGCGAGGGCGACGCCTACGCGGGGGAGCGCAATGGCGAGCGGGATCGCAACGATCTGGGCGAGCGTCGCAATGCCGTAACGGCGGGTCATCTGGCGAAGGAAGTCAGGCGCGAGCCGTTCGTCCATCACTCGTCGCCCTGACATTCCGTAGAACCACTTCGCCATCCATGTGCAGGCCGTCAGCGCGAGACAGACAACCAAGGCCACCGATGCGACGGCCTCGAAGCGAGTGCCAAAGTGGAAACACCAGATTCGGATTGGGTACGGAATGGCGACGATTGCGAGCAGGAACAGCAGGTTAATTGTGCTGAACCAGTGGTCGCTCTTGGCATAGATGCGGCCCGAGTAATGGTGCTGAAGCCAGTAAGCGCCGATGACGACGTAGCAGAGGACAAGCGCGAGATGCTCGCGCCACTGTTCGGCCATGGCCTTGGCGAGATCGCTGTAGCCTTGTGGACCGTCGGGAGAGCCAGGGACCTTGATCTCAACGATCAGGAGCGTGAGCGCGATAGCGAAGACTGCGTCGCTGAACCCTTCGAAGCGGTTGAGCCCGCGGTCCGCGCCATAGGTCTTTCCGTGGCTGGCTTCGGCCATGCGCAAGGTAACCCGCGCGATGATGCAAGGTTGCTGCGGTTGAAAGGCCTAGCCCTCCCAGCGGAGAACGGTAAAGGACGTTAGGACAGAGCGGCCAGTTGCTGGTGGTAAGGTGACTCCTCGCATTCCAGGTGCGGAGCGAAAGTTGGGGTTCCGGCGCCGAATGGCTCAGTCATACCGACCAGACGGTCGCGCTCCCATATTTCACATCTTGAACCGGCGCCGAATTGGGCAGCGAATTCGGCGACGTCTTCATCGCCGGCCGCCTCAACCCACCGAGCGTCAACGACACTCCCGCGTGATGCCAGTCGATACAAGCGATACTTACGCATACAAATGGACCCCGAAAGGCCCCCCACATCGAGCGCGTTAATCGGGCTGCAGTTACAGATTGGTGAGGCGGTTCGGTTAACCCCCCGCCAACCTTCAATCCTTGCAGCCTCGGCAGACGTAAACGGTTCCCGCCTCTCCGCGCTCGAACGTCAGGTTGACCGATCGCGCGCCGACCGGCCGCGTCCGGTGGACAACGCCCTTTGGAACGGTGAACAGGTCACCTTCGCCAAGCCGCACCTCCCTCTCCTCAAGCTCGATCAGCAACTCGCCCTCGATCACGAAGAAGATCTCGTCGGAGTTCGGATGACTGTGCCACTCGAATCCGGCCGTCATTACGCTCATCCGGATTTCATGGTCATTGGCCGCTGCCACGCGGCTATTGTGATAAGGCGCGCTAATCGAGCGGCTTTCGCGCAAGGGATTAATTGCCTTCCACGTTGCTAACGCCTGGGTTCTCTGAGACATGCCCGCAAAATGGGCTGCGGCGGTGCCGCCCGCCAATCGAAACCGGTTCGGCGGCAATTAGCTCCGCTTATAGCCGATTGAAGTCGGCCCCTTCCTCCCGAGCGACCAGGGAAATTGCGCTCGGCCAATAAACTCAGCTCAAACCTAACGGATTTTAAACCACATTCGGGCCATGAGGACGCCACGGAGCGGACGCGTGGTAGCTTTTCGAAAAATCCTTCGAAATGTGGGCAATTCTGCCCCTGACGAGACGCGCCCCCACGGCTCGCCCGCCGAAGCGCTGATCCAGGAATTCGAAACCAGCGGCAAAGGCTGGTTCTGGGAGACCGGCCGCGAAGGGAAATTGACCTACATCAGCGACAGCGTCGCACGCGCGCTTGGCCGCGAGCCGGCAGACCTAATCGATCGCCCGTTCACCGACCTCATCTCCGCTGAGACCAACGACGCCGGCTCGCCCTCCGAACGGACGCTCGGCTTCTACCTCTCTTCCCACGTTGCGTTCCAGGACCTGATCGTCCGCGCCAAGACCAAGAACGAGACCTGGTGGTCGATCTCCGGCCGTCCCATCCACGACGACATCGGTCGCTTCTTCGGCTTCCGCGGTTTTGCATCGGACCTGACCCAGATGCGCCAGTCGGAAGTTGAGCTCGATCGGCTGGCCCGGCAGGACGCCCTAACGGGCCTCGCTAACCGCCAGGCCCTCCGCCGCGCCCTAGACGACGCTTTGGTCAGCGCCGTTCGCCGCAAACACCGCTGCTCCATGTTCCTGATGGACCTCGACCGCTTCAAGGCCGTCAACGATACGCTCGGGCACCCCGCCGGGGATACGCTCCTTCGGCTGGTGGCCCTCCGGCTTCGCGATGTGATCGGCAAGGCGGGTCAGGTCGGACGCCTTGGCGGCGACGAGTTCGAGGTCGTGCTGCCCTCCATGTCGGACAAGACCGAGCTCTCGAAACTCGCCCAGGGCATTATCGACAGCCTGTCGCGCCCCTACACCATCAACGGCACCGCCGTGTCGATCGGCGCGTCGGTCGGCATCGTCACCTCCGACTATGACGACCGCACATCCGACGATTTGATGCGCGATGCCGACTTGGCGCTCTACGCCGCCAAGGCCGCCGGCAAGGGCTGCTTCCGCTTCTTCGAGCCGGAGATGCACGACGCAGCCCGGCAGCGTCAGCTTATGGAGTCCGATCTCCGCGTCGCCCTCGAGAACAACCAGTTCCGTCTGCTCTACCAGCCGTGCGTCGACGCTTCGAGCGAGGCGGTCACGGGCTTCGAAGCCCTGATCCGCTGGGAGCATCCCGAAAAGGGGCCGATCAGCCCGGTCGAGTTCATCCCGCTCGCCGAGGAAATCGGCCTCATCAACGAGATCGGCGAATGGGTGCTTCGCACCGCCTGCGCCGAGGCCGCCGGGTGGCCCGAAGGCATTAGCGTCGCGGTCAACCTTTCCCCGGTCCAGTTCAAGTCGCACGCGCTGCCGACCCTGGTACGGATGGTGCTCAGTGACACCAAGCTACCCGCCAAGCGCCTCGAGCTTGAAATCACCGAGGGCGTATTCCTCAGCAACGACGATCATGTCCACGAGATGATCGCGAAGCTCAAGGCCATCGGCGTGAAGCTGGCGCTGGACGATTTCGGCACCGGCTATTCGTCACTGAGCTACTTGCAGCGCGTTCCGTTCGACAAGATCAAGATTGACCGCTCCTTCGTCACCGGCGCCTCCGACCTCCAGGGCCGCAACGCCGCGCTGATCCGTGCGATGGTCGGCCTCGCCAGCGACCTCAAGATGCAGACCACCGCCGAAGGTGTTGAAACTCCTGAGGAATTGCAGCTCGTCCGCGACCTCGGCTGCTCGCTGGTGCAGGGCTACATCTTTGGCCGCCCCATGCCTCCCGAGGAAGCGCGCGAGCTCGCCAGCAAGGGCTCGGCAGCTCTTCCGGCGGCTCTTCCGCCCCGCGAGCCCCGCATGCGCATCATCCGCGCCGCTTTGCTCCACTACCAGGGCCAGGTGAAGGGCGCCCGCCTCCGCAACATCTCCGGCGGCGGCGCGCTGGTCGAGTGCCGCGAGGAGCTGCCGGTCGGCGCCCAGATCAAGCTCGACTTCGCCGCCGGCGGAGTCATTGACGCGGAGGTGCGCTGGACCAAGGGCACCCAGTTCGGGTGCCAGTTCATGGAGCGCTTCGACCTGAAGCTGCTGCAGCCGGCGGCCCCGACCACCAAGTCTGCGAAGGTGGTGGCTCCAGACTATCTCAAGGGCGACGCCTCGGAACGTTAGTCGAGCGGGACCTGTTCGATCTTCGGCACCGCAAAGAGCCACCAGAAGCCACCGAAGGCCGCAATCGCTGCGGTTAGAATGAAGGCGTTATCGTAAACGCCCGTCCAGTCGATGATTGCACCCGTGATGATCGGACCGAGGATCCCGGACAGGTTGCCCGTGGCGTTCTGAATTCCGATGAACGTCCCCGAGGCTCGCGGTCCGGCGAACATCTGCGCAACGGCATAGAGGTTCACGCCAGGGACCGCTGCCGAGGTGCCGAGGACCATCAGCCACAATGCGATCATCGCGTCCGAATTCGCATACATGAGGCCGATGACGCCGATCGCGGCCAGGAAGCCGGCCGCCGCGGTGCTCCAACGCCGAAATTGCGCCTCTGCGCGTCCCGAACGGGTCCAGCGATCCGACCACCAGCCGATGACGAAGGCCGCGACCGCTTGTGCGAGGAAGCCAAGGGTCGCGAGATAGGTCATGTGCTGGATCGTCTGGCCGCGCGACTGCACGAGGTAGAGCGGCAGCCAGGTGACGACGAAATAAAGCGAATAGGTGGCGCAGAAGTGGGCAACGCTCATCGACCAGACCGGCCAGCGCCCCAGCAGGCGGGAGACGGGCACTCGCGCTTCGCTCCTGCGGACGGAGAAATCCGGCACTCTTCGCGCAATCAATAGCCAGGGAGCCACCCACAACAGGGTCATCGCACCGAAGATCACGAACATCGGCCGCCAGCCTTGATAAGCGACGATCAGCCCGCCCGCGAGCGTGCCGATGACCGGCCCAAGGGCGATTCCCATCGCAACGACGCTATTCGCGAGGCCTCGCCTATGCGGTTCTACGTGCCGGGCGATCACCTTGGTCGCGCCGGGGAAGGTGATGCTTTCCCCGAGCCCAAGCAGCAGCCGCAGCACGACTAATGCCGCGAGAGAGCCGACGAGCCCCATCAGCATCGTGCTGACCGCCCACAAGGCGATACCTGCCGCCAGGAGCCGGTAGACGCACCACCGGTCGCAGGCCCAGCCGATCGCATATTGAATCGGCGCATAGACCCAGAAGAATGCGGACACCGCGAGCCCGAATTCCTTCGCGTTGAGTCCGAGTTCCGGCTTCAGCTTCGGAGCAGCGATGGCGATCGCGCCGCGATCGACATAGTTGAGCAGGATCGCCAGCCCGAGCAGGAGAACGAGCGTAGTCTCGACCGTCTTGCTGCGCGGTTGTGCGATTGTCGCCATGGGTGCCCCTCCCTCTCCAGCGAGGCGTAGCACGGCGAAACAGCGGCTAGAAGTCGCCCTTCATCGCCTGGATCAAGCGGCCGAGCACGCCCTTCGCCGGCGGAGAGCGCACCACCGGCCCGGTGATGTCCCGGATGTCCCCGCGGCCGCTGGACGCGAGCAGGGCGAGACCGACCAAGGTCGAAAATGCCGGGCCGCTATGGGCATCCGGCAAGCCAGTGATCTGCTTGGGACGGCCAAGCCGTACCGAACGCCCGAGCACGCCCTGCATGTAGTCGGCGATGTTCTTGAGCTCGGCGCCGCCGCCGGTCAGCACGACCTGCCGCCCGACGGGTCCCGTGAAGCCAAGGCCTTTCAGCGCCGCCTCGACCTCGTTCGTCAGCTCTTCGACACGCTGGCGGATGACCATCATTAGCTGGGCGCGAGTGAGCTTCATCGGCTCCGCGCCTTGCTCGGCGCCGATCTGCGTCGCCTCGATGATCTCATGATTGTCGCGCGGGCTGGTCATCGCGGAGCCGTAGAAGCACTTCAACCGCTCGGCGTCGCGGCGCTGGACCGCGAACGCTGCAGCGATGTCGTTGGTGATGTCTCGGGCGCCGAGCGGGATCGAACGCAGGCCGACCAGCATGCCGCCAAAGTTCACGGACACGTTGGTCACCTCGGCGCCCATCTCGACCAGCGCGACTCCAAGCTCCCGCTCCTCGTCGCTCAGGCACGCCAGCGCGGCAGCGACAGGCGACGCGACGATTGCGCGAACGCCGAGGTGCGCCTGGCGGATGACGGTATCGACATTGCGCAGCGGCGACGGCTCGGCGGCAATCACGTGGATGTCAACGCCGAGCCGGTTGGCGTGAAGACCGATCGGCTGTTGGACGCCCTGCGCCCGGTCGATCGTGTAAAGCGCCGGATGCGCATGGAGGACGACCTGGCCGTTCCGGTCGATCGCCTCCTTCCCGACGATCATCAGCTGGTCGATGTCGGCCTGCTCGACGGGATGGCCGCCAAGCTCCACCTCGACATTGGCGACGTCGCTGACGAGCCCTCCGGCGCCGTAGCTCGCCCAGACCTCCTCGACCGTCTGCCCGGCCATCCGCTCGGCAAGCTCGACTGCCTCACGAACCGCATGCTCGCTTGCCGACATGTCGGTGATGAAGCCTCGCTTGACGCCGCGGCTCTCGCGCTGCCCAGTGCCGAGCACGGTCAGGCGCCCCTCCTCATCCGGCCGGGCGATGATCGCGCTGACCTTTGATGAGCCGATGTCGAGTGCGGCGATCGGCGGCCGGTCGGTAGGCTGAACCATCAGCCCTCCGGCGACGAGGATGGAGCGAGCGGCTGGCCCGTCCCGCTCGGCATTCCAACGGTCATGTTATGCGTGCGCGGCCAGTTGCGAAGGTCGAAATGGCGGAAGCCGCGGCCGAGCAGTCCGCTCGCCCGGTCGTTCTGGGCGAACTTGGCGAGCGCCGCCGCCGCATCGCTCTCCCCTTCCGGCAGCATGACGACTTCACCCGACTGGAAGCTGAGGTCCCAGCGGCGCAGTCCGACCCACTTGGCCGAGGTGAGCTGCGGCTTCAGCGTCGGAACACTCGCCATCAGCCGGCTGAGCTGTTGTGCCTGTGCGTTGGCGCCTGGGCCAACCAGCAGCGGCAGGTCGGGCATTTTGTCGACGGGAACACGATCCAGTACCACGCCTTCGGCATCGATCAGCGCGAGCTGCCCCTCATTCTGCCATAGCGCCGCCGGAGTTCGCTCGACGATGTCGATCACCAGCGAGTCTGGCAGGCGCCGGGATACCCGCGCATCCTTGACCCAGCCGTAGGCGAGCAGCCGCTGCCGGATCTCGGCGACATTGACCAGAGCCTGCGGCGCCTTGTCCGCGTCCGCGTCGGCAGCAGCGCGGCGAAGCTCATCCGCGACGACGCCGTCCACCAGCGCGCGGTCCATGTGGTTGATGCCGGTGATCTGGTAGCCGCTGACCTTGAAGCCCGCTTCGCCGACCGCAGCTCCGGCCGCGCGTTCGGCTTTCGCCGGGATATCGAGCGCGACGAGCGTAACCGCACCAATTGCGAGCACAAATGCGCCGAAAACCAGCGCCGCAACTTTGTTGGCGCGGGCCTGGTCGACCGGAAGCCGCTTGGCGATCTTCTTCGGGACCGCGACCTTCGACGGCTTCCTGGCCTTGGTTCGGCCGGAGCCGCCGCCGCGACGAACGTGCGCGGCGGTCATGTGAGCGCTTCCTCGATCAGCCGCTCGACCAGCTCGCCATAGGCGATGCCCTTGAGCTTCGCCTGCTCGGGCACAAGGCTCAGCGGGGTCATGCCCGGCTGTGTGTTGACCTCGAGCAGGTAGATGCCCGCCTCGCCCAGCTCGTCATCCCATCGAAAGTCGGAACGAGAGGCGCCCTTGCAGCCAAGCAGCTCGTGGGCGCGGGCGGCCATGTCCATCATCGCGCAGGTTATGTCGTAGGGGATCTCGGCCGGGCAGACGTGCTGCGTCAGGCCGTCGGTGTACTTGGCATCGTAATCGTAGAAGCCGGCCTTTGGCTTCAGCTCCGTGACGGCCAGCGGCTCGCCGCCCATCACGGCAACGGTCAGCTCGCGGCCCTTGATGAAGGGCTCGGCGAGCAACGTATCGAAGTGCTTCCACGGGCCTTCGACGTCCTTGCCGATCGGATTGCCGTAATTGCCTTCGTCAGTGACGATCGCGACGCCCACCGACGAACCCTCGTTCACAGGCTTCACGACATAGGGCCGTGCGATCGGATCTTCCTGGTGAAGGCTCTCGCTCGACACGACCTTGCCCGCCGGCATGCGGATGCCGTGCGGGACGAGGACCATCTTGGTCAGTTCCTTGTCGATGGCGACAACCGACGTTTCGAGGCCGCTGTGCGTGTACGTAACGCCCATCAGGTCCATCATGCCCTGGACCGTTCCGTCCTCGCCGGGTGTGCCGTGGAGTGCATTGAAGACCACGTCGGGCTTCAGCTCCGCAAGGCGAGCGCCGACGTCGCGACCCATGTCGAGCTCGGTGACGTTCGACCAGCCGCGCTCACGCAATGCCGCTGCTACGCCCTTGCCGCTGGTCAGCGACACTTCGCGCTCGGAGGACCAGCCCCCCATCAGGACGACGACGTGGATGTTCTTGTTCATGGCTCGCCGACCCGCTGGATTTCCCATTCGAGGCTGATGTGGGTTTTCGCCTCGACGCGGCGGCGGACTTCCTCGCCCAGCGCCTCGATCTCGGCGCTTGTCGCGCTACCGAGGTTGAGCAGGAAGTTGCAATGCTTTTCCGAGACTTGGGCGTCGCCCATCGTCAGCCCACGGCAGCCCGCCGCATCGATCAGCGCCCAGGCCTTGTGGCCATCCGGATTCTTGAAGGTCGATCCGCCGGTGCGGCTGCGGAGCGGCTGCGACTCCTCGCGGGCTCGCGCGATGGCGTCCATCTCGGCACCGATCGCTTCGGGGTCGCCGGGTGTGCCGCGAAACACGGCCTCGATCACGACTGCGCCGGCCGGTACTTCGCTATGCCGGTAGGTGTAGCCGAGCTTCTCCAGCGGCCATTCGGCGACCTCGCCTGATCGGAGCACCAGCCGAGCCGAATGCAGGATGTCGCCGACCTCGCGGCCATAGGCGCCGCCATTCATCCGCACGAACCCGCCGACGGTGCCGGGGATGCCGCGGAGGAATTCGAGCCCTGCAATGCCCGCATCGCGCGCCGTCGAGCTCACCAGGATCCCGCTCGCGCCGCCGCCACAACGCAGCGTTGTTTCATCGACGCGATCGATCTTGGCGAACGCCTTGCCGAGGCGAACGACGACCCCGGGAACGCCGCCGTCGCGGACGATTAGGTTGGAGCCGAGACCGAGCGCCATCACCGGCACCTGCGGATCGAGCTGGCGCAGGAAGGAGACGAGATCTTGCTCGTCCTTCGGCTCGAACAGCCATTCCGCTGTCCCGCCGCTCTTGAACCAGACCAAGGGCGCGAGCGGCGCATCGGGCGTGAGCCTGCCCTGCACGGCCGGCATGGTCGCGACCGCGCTCATTTCTTCGCCCGCGACTTTGAGATGCCGTCGGCAAGTGAGCCGGCCCATTTGGTAATGTCCCCGGCTCCCATGCAGATGATCATGTCGCCGTCGGCGGCGAGGTCGCGAAGCTCCCGGCACAGCTCATCGAGGCTGTCGACCGTCCGCACCATGCGATGGCCGTGCGCCCGCAGGCCCTCGACCAGCGCCGCGGCGTCGACACCCTCGATCGGCTCCTCGCCGGCCGGATAGACCGGGGTCACGAATACCACGTCGGCGTCGTTGAAGGCGTTCTGGAACTCGTCCATCAGCGACTGGAGCCGCGTGAAGCGGTGCGGCTGCATGACCGCGATCACCCGTTCCTTCGCTCCTTCGCGAGCTGCTGCGAGCACGGCACGGATCTCGGTCGGATGGTGCGCATAATCGTCGATGACGATCGCGCCGTCGGCCTCGCCGACCTTGGTGAAGCGACGCTTGACTCCTTCGAACCGTTCGAATCCAGCAACTATTGCTTCGTCCGAAATGCCAAGCTCAAGGGCCACGGCGATCGCCGCCAGCGCATTCTGGACATTGTGGCGGCCGGGGATGGGGACCATCACCTCCAGAGACCTCCGCTCGCCGTCGCGCCCGAGGATCAGCGTATCGAAGCGCGTTCCGCCGGGCACCGGGGTCACATTGTCCGCGCGAACGTCGGCCAAGGCCGAGAAGCCGTAGGTGACGATCCGCCGGTCGCGGATCCGGCCGATGATGTTCTGGACCTCCGGATGATCGACGCAGAGCACCGCGAGGCCGTAGAAAGGCACGTTCTCGATGAATTCGACGAACGCGTCCTTCACGCGGTCGAAGGTGCCGTAGTGTTCGAGATGCTCCGGATCGATGTTGGTGACGACCGCGATCGTCCCGTCGAGCCGGAGAAAGCTGCCGTCGCTCTCGTCAGCCTCGATCACCCACCAGTCGCTTTTCCCGAGGCGGGCGTTGGAGCCGTAGCGGTTGATGATCCCGCCGTTGATCACGGTCGGGTCGACCCCTCCGCTGTCGAGCAATGCAGCGATCATCGAGGTCGTCGTGGTCTTCCCGTGCGTGCCGGCGACCGCGACCGTCTTCTGCATCCGCATCAGCTCGGCAAGCATCTCGGCGCGGCGGACCCGCGGCAGGCGCCGCTCGGCGGCAGCCTGGAACTCGGGGTTGTTCTCCTTGATAGCGGTCGAGCAGACGACGACCGCCGCGTCGCCCAGATTGTCGGCGCTATGGCCGATGGTGACGGGAATGCCCTGCTTGCGCAGCTTCTCGACGACGTAGCTGTCGGCCTGGTCCGAGCCCTGCACCTTGTAGCCGAGCTGGTGCATCACCTCCGCGATGCCTGACATGCCGATGCCGCCGATGCCGACGAAATGTATCGTTCCGATATCGGTGCCCAGAGCCTTCATCATGCCGGCATGGCTCCGTTCGGCGCGCCTGCGGTCACGCGCGGGCTGAGCGCAGGACCGACGACGACCGGAGCGACTCCGTTGCCGATCCGCTCGACGAGGTCGGCAAGGTCGCGCGCCGCATGAGGCCGGCCTACCGACAAGGCGCGCGCTGCCGCATTGTTGAGCGCCACCGGGTCCATCGCCAGCGCCTCGATCTGCCGAGCGAGCACGTCGGGCGTGAAGCTCCCCTGCGCGATCGCGCGCGCGCCGCCGGCCTTCACCAGCTCGCGCGCGTTGGCCGTCTGGTGGTCGTCGGTCGCTGCCGCGAACGGGATCAGGATCGCAGGCCGTCCGGCAGCGCTCAGCTCCGCCACAGTCGACGCGCCAGCGCGGCCAATAATCAGGTGTGCGTCGGCAATCTTGCCCGGCATGTCCTCGATATAGGTCGTGAGCTCGGCGGGGATTCCGAGGTCAGCATATTTCTGTCGGACGCGCTCGATATCGTCGGGCCGGCACTGCTGGACCACCTGAAGGCGGCGCCGAAGCGAAGGCTCAAGCATACCGAGCCCCTCCGGAACGACCGCACTGAGCACGCTCGCGCCCTGGCTTCCACCGGTGACCAGGATCTTGAGCGGCGCATATTCGTCGAAGGCGGGGAACGGCAGCTCGCCGAGCCGCGCGATCTCCTCACGCACCGGGTTGCCGACGAGAACCGTCTTTTCCTCATACGTCGGCTTAAGCCGGTCGATCTGATCATAGGCCGTGCCGATCGCGGCTGCCTCACCAGCCAGCAGGCGGTTGACCCGGCCCATCACGGCATTCTGCTCATGTAGGACGGTCGGGATGCGAAGCGAGCTGGCGGCAAGAAGCGCCGGGAACGCCGGGTAGCCGCCGAAGCCGACGACCGCATCCGGCGTATGCTCGCGGTAGAGGCGCTTCGCCTCGGCCCTGCCCTTCACCACCGACGCCGCTGCCTTCAGCCAGCCGATCGGCCCGCCGCCGAGCCGCCCAGCCGGCAGGATGTGCACCGGCACATTCTCGAACAGGCCCGGGAAGCGCGCCCCGCGGTCGTCGGTGATCAGAAGCACGCCGTGGTTGCGGCTCTTGAGCTCCGCCGCGAGGGCATGCGCCGGGACCATGTGCCCACCGGTGCCTCCCGCAGCCAATACGAAATTCATCCCGCCAGGCTCTCCCCGCTCCATTTCACGACATAGGGCGAGCGCGTCAGATAGGGGTTTCGGCGCGTGAAGGCGAGCAGCAAGCCCATGCCGATCGACAGGGCCAACATCGAGCTTCCGCCGTAGCTGATGAACGGCAGTGTCATGCCCTTCGACGGCGCAAGCTGGACGTTGACCATCATGTTGATCAGCGCCTGCAGCCCGAATTCGACGGCCAGCCCCGCGGCGGCGAGGATCGAGAAGCTGTTATCCTCGTCGAGCAGCTTCACCAGCACCCGAGCGACGATGCCGAGGTAGAGCAGCGCAATGGCGATGCAGGCGATGAGCCCGAACTCCTCGCCGATCACCGAAAAAATGTAGTCGGTATGCGGTTCGGGCAGGCCGAACTTCCGCGTGCCGCCGCCCGGCCCCATTCCGAACAGGCCTCCCGCTGTGATCGTCCGAAGCGCATTCTCGACCTGGAAATTGTCGCCCTCGCCGAACAGGAAGCCGTCGATGCGCGTCGTCGCCACGGGATAGAAGAAGTAGGCGAGGACGATCCCAACAACGGCTCCAGCGGCAAGGATGCCGAGCATGCGCAGGCTGACGCCGGCAAGCGCCAGCATGGCCACCCAAACCGCGCAGAAGATGATCGTGCTTCCGAAGTCGGGCTGCTTCATCAGCAGGAAGGCGATTGCACCGGTGACGAGTGCCGAGATCGGATAGACCGGCAGCGATTTGTCGCTCTCGCGGAGGCTCAGCAGCCACGCCATCGCCACGACGAAGAAGGGCTTGAGGAACTCGGAGGGCTGCACCTGGCCCAGCCCGAACTCGATCCAGCGCTTGGCGCCGTTATGCTCGGGACCGATGATGGGCACGAAGATCAACAGCACGAAGAAGAAGGCGGCTCCGAACAGGCTGAGGCGCCGGACGCGCTCCCTTGGCATCATGGAGATGGCGATCATGACCGGGATGCCGATCGCGATCCAGGCGAGCTGGCGCCAGAAATAGTAGAGCTCGGAGAAATGGACACTGCCGCCCGAGTAGCGCTGGCCTGCGGCGGGTGAGGCAGCTGCGACGGCGATCAGGCCGATGGCGATCAGCACCGTCACCAGCAACAGCAGGACCTTGTCGATCTCCCAGAACCAGCGTCCGATGGCGCTCGTATCCGAGCGGCCGTAGCGATCCGGGTCGATCAGCGCGGCCTTGGCCTTCAGATGGCCGGAGATGGTCTTGATCATAATGCCCCCACCAAAGCCCTGAACTGGTCGCCCCGGTCCTCGAAATCCCTGAACTGGTCGAAGCTTGCGCAGGCCGGGGACAGCAGCACCGTATCACCGGCCACCGCATCCGCAGCCGCTTCGCGCACCGCAACCTCCAGTTTTCCACAGTTTTTCACGGGGATGTGAGGACTTAGCAGCTTCTCGAAGAGGTCCGCCGCCTCGCCGATCGTGTAGGCCGAGGCGACGTGCCCGAAGTAGGGCGCGCATTCGTCGAGATTGTCGGTCTTGGCCTGCCCGCCGCAGATCCAGCGGATGCGGTCGAAAGCAGCCAGTGCGGGAGCGGTCGCCGTCGGGTTGGTCGCCTTGCTGTCGTTGACGAACAGGACGCCATCCTTCTCGCGCACGCGCTCCATGCGGTGGGGCAGGCCGGGGTAGGTGCGAAGGGCCTCTTCCACGACTTCATCGTCGATGCTGAGCCACTCGGCGACGGCAATCGCGCAGACAGCATTCTGATGGTTGTGAGGTCCCTGCAGCGAAGGCCACTTCTCTTGTCGGCCCTCGAATCGAAGCGCGAAGCTGACGTGCATGTTTGGGATCTTGGCTAAGATCGCGCGGCTGATCGGTTGGTACCAACCGGCGACCGCTAGATTCTTGAACTTGTCCTGCATCTCAAAGAGCCGGAACTTTGAGGCTTCGTACGCCTCGAAGCTGTCGTAACGGTCGAGATGGTCGGGCGTGATGTTGAGCAGCACCGCGACGTCGCAGTCGAGGCTCTGCGTCAGGTCGATCTGATAGCTCGACAGCTCCAGCACATAGACCCCGCCTTCCGGCAGCGGGTCCTGGGCGAGGATCGGCAGGCCGATATTGCCGCCCATCGCCGTCGGCACGCCCGCGGTCTTGAGGATGTGGTGGATGAGCGCGGTGGTGGTCGACTTGCCGTTGGTGCCGGTGATGCCCACCACCTTGTGCGGCGGAAGCTCCGGCCGCGCCCGGGCGAACAGCTCGATGTCGCCGATGATCTCGACGCCTGCGTCCCGGGCCCGCTGGGCAATTGGATGGCGATTGAGCGGAAGGCCAGGCGTGACGACCAGGCTGTCGAACTGCCCCAGGTCCACCTCATCCAAATTCGCGATTTCGGTGCCCGCAGGAGCCCTCGCCCTCGCCTCCTCTTTGGCGTCCCACGCTGTTACCTTCGCGCCGCTGGCGAGCAACGCCTCGACGGTCGCCAACCCCGATCGCGCCAGGCCATAGACCGCATAATGCTTGCCGGAGAAGGCGCGGGCGGTGATCACCTGATCTTGAGGGTCGAGAGGCCCGCCAGCGCAAGCACAAAACTGATGATCCAGAAGCGGATCACGACGGTCGGCTCCGACCAGCCGAGATGCTCGAAATGGTGGTGGATCGGCGCCATCAGGAAGACACGCTTGCCCGTGCGCTTGTAGACCAGCACCTGGATCACGACCGACAGCGCCTCGACGACGAAGATGCCGCCGACGATCACCAGCGCAAACTCATGGTGGGTCGCGACCGACACAGCGCCAAGCGCTCCGCCGAGCGCCAGGCTGCCGGTATCACCCATGAAGACCGCTGCCGGGGGCGCGTTGAACCAGAGGAACGCCAGGCCCGCCCCGATGATCGCCAACAGCAGCACCGTCAGGTCGCCCGCCCCCGGCACGTGTGGGATGCCCAGATAGGTCGCGAATTTCACGTTGCCCACGAGATAGGCGAACAGCACGAAGGCCAGGCTGGCGATGATCACCGGCATGGTCGCAAGCCCGTCGAGCCCGTCGGTCAGGTTCACGGCATTGCCGAAAGCAACGATCACGAACGCCCCGAACAGGATGTAGAACCAGCCGAGATCGATCACCGTTTCCTTGACGAATGGCAGGTGAAGCTCGGTGCCGCCGGTGCGGACCATCAGCCAGGTGGCGACGCCCGCAATTGCGAATTCGAGTAGCAGCCGCGTCTTTCCGGACAGGCCGGCGTGGTGCGCCTTTCGCACCTTGTCGTAATCGTCGAGCCAGCCGATCAGCCCAAAGCCGCCGGTCACGAGCAGGCACGCCCAGACGTAGGGGTTCTTGAGGTCCATCCACAGCAGGACCGAGATCGCGACCGATGTCAGGATCAGAAGTCCGCCCATGGTCGGCGTCCCGCGCTTGGCGAGGTGGCTCTGCGGCCCGTCGGTGCGGATCGGCTGCCCCTTGCCCTGCTTGGCCCTCAGCCAGCTGATCATCTTCGGACCGAGCAGCAGGCCGATCAGCAGCGCGGTCGCACTCGCCGCGCCCGCGCGGAAGCTGATGTAGCGGATGAGGTTGAAGACGCCCGGGAAGCCGAGCTGCTCGGCTATCAGGTAGAGCATGCCATCTCCTTCGTCATGCTCTCGACGAGCTTCGCCAACCCAACGCTGTTGCTCGCCTTGACCAGAACGGCGTCGCCGGAACGCAGCGTGCGCCGCAACAAGTCCGTCGCTTCGGAGACATCCGTCGCGAGGTCGAGCGTGAGCTTGCCGACGACCTTCTCCGCGAGCGGCCGCATCTCCTCGCCGATCAGGATCAGGCAGTCCACTTTTGCATCGAGCACGGCTGAAGCAAGCCCCGCGTGCAATTCGTCGCTGTGCGCCCCGAGCTCGCGCATCGGCCCAAGCACCGCGATGCGCCGCGATGCACCTTTCTCTGCGCCAAGGCTGGCAAGCGTCGCGGCCATAGATGCAGGATTGGCGTTGTAGCTTTCGTCGATCAGCAGCACCTCGCCGGCGTCGATCGGCAGCCGGTGACGCTGTCCGCGGCCCTTGAGGCTGCTCATGTCGGCAAGCGCCAGGCCCGCACGTGCGACGTCGGACCCAACCGCCTCGACTGCCGCCAGCACGCCCAGCGCATTGGCCACCCAATGTTCGCCCGGCTGCGAAATGGTGAAGGTCAGCTCGCGCTCGAGCAAAGCCGCACTGATGAGGCTCCCGCCGCCTTCTACCGGGACGGCGTGAACGGCATGCACGTCGGCATCGCCATTGCCGAAGGTAACGATGCGCTCGGCTCGGCGCCGTGCGGCCTTCAACAGCCGGTCGCGATATGGCGTATCGTTGGGAAGGATGGCGGTGCCGCCCGGCTCCAGGCCCTCGAATATCTCGGCCTTGGCATCGGCAATCGCCTCCATCGAACCCAGATTCTCGATGTGCGCGGGCGCGATGGTGGTGACCAGCGCCACGTGCGGTCTGACCTGCGCGACCAGGGCGCGGATCTCGCCGGCATTGTTCATGCCCATCTCGAGCACCGCATAGTCCACGTCGCGCGGCATCCGAGCGAGGCTCAGCGGCACGCCGGTGTGATTGTTGTAGCTCTTGACGGAGCGATGGACCTTGCCAGGGCGATTGCGGTCGAGCGCCGCGAACAGCGCTTCCTTGGTGCTTGTCTTGCCGACCGAACCCGTGACGCCGAGGATCGTCGCTCGGCTGCGCTCGCGCGAAGCCCGGCCGAGCGCCTGTAGCGCGGCGAAGGTGTCGGCAACCAGCACGTGCGGGCCGCTGACGGGGTGCGAGACGATGGCGCCGGCCGCTCCCGATGCGAAGGCGCCCTCGACGAACTTGTGGCCGTCATGAACCGTGCCCGGCATGGCGACGAACAGGTCGCCGGGCTGCACCTCACGACTGTCGAACGTGACTCCAGTCACCTCGAACGGAGCGCTCGCAGTCCCGCCAGTGGCGGCGGCGATCTCGTCGGAGGTCCAGAGGGCGGTCACGCGGCGCACTCCCGGGCGACCAGCGCGTCGTCGAACGGAAGCACCTTGTCGCCGATGATCTGCCCGGTCTCATGGCCCTTGCCTGCAACGAGGACGATGTCGCCTTCGCGGGCGATGCGGATCGCCTCGGCGATGGCTTCGCGGCGTCCACCGACCTCGGTCGCACCGGACGCGCCGGCCATGACGTCGGCCCGAATTCGTGCGGGGTCTTCGCTGCGCGGATTGTCGTCGGTGACGATCACGATGTCGGAAAGCTCGGTCGCGACGCGGCCCATCTCCGGCCTCTTGCCCTGGTCGCGGTCGCCGCCGGCGCCAAACACGGTGATCAGGCGCCCTTCGACATGCGGCCGAAGCGCGGCAATCGCAGCTTCGAGCGCATCGGGCGTGTGGGCATAGTCGATGTAGACCGGCACGCCGCCGCGGCTGATCACGGCACGTTCCAACCGTCCGCGAACCGGCGCGACCCGCTGCATCGCCGCGAACGTGTCATCCCACTTGCCGCCGGTCGCGAGCACCAGCCCCGCCGCCGTCAGCACGTTCGCGGCCTGGTAGGCGCCGATCAGTGGCAGCGCTAGCCGGTGCTGCCTGCCGCCATGCTCGAGCAGCAGCTTCTGCCCGAGTGCGGTCGGCTTCTGTTCGACCAGGCGGAGCGTCTCGCCCTTGCGGCCGACAGTCATCACCTCATGCCCGCGGCGCTGTGCAATTCCGACCACTTGGTCCGACTTCGGGTCATCCGTCCAGATGACCGCCGGCTTCCCGCTCGGAAGAAGCTCTTCGAAGAGCCTCATCTTCGCCTCGAAATAGGCGTCCATCGTCTCGTGATAATCGAGGTGATCGCGGCTGAAGTTGGTGAAGGCTGCCGCCGCCAGTGGGACACCCTCGCAGCGATGCTGATCGAGACCATGGCTCGACGCCTCATAGGCGACATGGCTAATGCCCATCTTCTTGAGCCCGGCCATGTTGTTGAGGAAGGTTACGATGTCGGGCGTCGTCAGCCCGGTCGAGACCTGGTCATCGGAGGTGGTGACCCCCAAGGTCCCGATCGACGCCGACCGGTGGCCCGACATGCGCCACATCTGGCGAGTCATCTCGACGGTAGACGTCTTGCCGTTGGTGCCGGTCACTGCGACCACGGTCTCCGGGAACGGCGCGTAGAATTTTGCGGCGAGCGCGGCGAACAGCTTGCGCGGCTCGGGGTCCCCGAGCAGCGGCACGTTCGGAGCCGGCGCTTCCGGCCGCGCGACCACCGCCACGGCACCGCGATCGACCGCCTCGTCAATGAAATCCTCGCCGTTGAAGACTGCCCCACGGAACGCCCCGAACACACTGCCGCGGGTGACCTTGCGATGATCGAGGGCGAAGCCGGTGACTTCAGAATCCGAAGGCACGTCCGCGAGATCGCGTAGCTTCAATTCGATCAGTCCTTGGCGTGGTCTTCGTGAACGAACGGCAGAACGATCGACATGTCCGGTTCGCGATTCTTGTCGGGAGCAATCCCCAGCAATGGCGCGATGCGGCTCACGGCCACGCCGAACGCCGGGCCGATGTTCCAGGCGGCAGTGTGGAAACCGTAGGTCTCCGCCGTCGCCTTTGGATCGTCGAGCATCATGACCATCACATAGCGGGGCTCGTCCATCGGGAACACTCCCGCGAAGCTCGTGACCACCGCCGCCGAGGTATAATGACCGCCCGCGAGCTTCTCCGCGGTGCCAGTCTTGCCGCCGACGCGGTAGCCCGGCGCGTCGGCCTTCTTGCCCGTGCCTTGAGTGACGACCAGCCGCAACAGCGAGCGCATCTTGTAGCTGGTGTCCTCGGAGAAGACGCGGACGCCACGCGGCACCGGATGATTGCGGTCGACCTTGAGCAGTGTCGCTGGGTGATAGACGCCGCCGTTGAACAAGGTCGCATAACCGGTCGCGAGGTGCAGCGGCGTGACGGCGATGCCGTGGCCGAAGCCGACCGTCATCGTCTCGAACGGACCCCATCGGGAGCCGGGCGTGAGCGTGCGGCCGCGCTCCTTGAGCTCAACCCGCACCGGATCGAGGAAGCCCATCTTCTTGAGGAAGGCCTTCTGCCGCTCGGCCCCGACCTGGTCGGCGATCTGCGCCGTGCCGATGTTCGAGCTTTCCTTCATGATCTCGGCGACCGTGCAGGCGCGGCCGTAGGGGTGCGTATCGTGGACCACATGGCCGTAGACGTGCAGCTCCTGCGGGCAATTGTAGATCTTGCCGAAGCTCTTGATGATGCCGCTGTCCATCGCCATCGCGACGGTGAACGGCTTGAAGGTCGAGCCAAGCTCGTAAACACCCAGGGTCGCGCGGTTGAAGCGGGCGTCGTCAGTCCCCTGCCCTGCTGCGTTGGGATTGAGCTGCGGCAAGGACGTCATCGCCAGCACTTCGCCGGTCTTCACATCCATCACTACGCCCGCGGCGCCGATCGCAGAGAAGTGGGTCATAGCGTCGAGCAGCTCATGTTCGAGCGCCTGCTGAACCCTACTGTCGATCGAAAGGACCAGCGGCCGCCCGCGGCTGGCCGGATCCGACAGCTGGCTGTCGAACGCACGCTCCATGCCGGCGACGCCATGGCCGTCGATGTCGGTGAAACCGATGACGTGCGCCGCGAGTGAAGTCTGCGGGTACAGACGATCCGGCTCGCGCTGGATGGCGAGACCCGGCTCACCGATCGCGTTGACTGCCTCGACCAGCGCGGGGGATGCGCGGCGGCGCAGGTAGAAGAAGGTCTTGTTCGACTTGAGAAGCGCAAAATACTGCTCCGCGCTATATTCCGGCATCAGCTGAGCGAGGCGCTGCGCAAGCGCTAGCTTGTCGCCGATCACCTTGTTCGGATGGATGGCGATGGTCCAGGCGTCGATCGTGCGCGCCAGGGGATCGCCGTTGCGGTCGACGATATCGCCGCGCTCAGGGATGTAGGAGGTCAGCTCCTCCTTGCGACCGGCATGATCCCCGAAAGCGGCGAGGTAGAGGATTCGAAGCGTGATGATGGCGACGATGCCGGCATAGACCAACATGCCGAACATCAGACGCTGGTGCATGACGGCGAGCAGCTGGCGGCGCTGGCCGACCAGTCGGAGCCGCTCGGGCCGTGGCGCGACGAGAGCGGGCGACGGTGCGTTCATCTCTCGGCAGCAATATCCTTGGAGTGGCCGGAATGCTTCGCCGCCAGCGGCGCGAGCGGATCGACTTTTGCAATCCGCACCGGCCTTGTCACGGCCTGCGCCGTAACGACCGGCCGCTTATCCACTGATTTCTTGGCCGCCGCCTGCACCGGCTTCGGAGCCGGCTTCTTGGGCTGGGCGGCCGCGAGGCCCGGCTTCACCACGGATTTGACTTGTGCCGGCTTAGCCGATGTTGCCGGTCTCTTCTCCGTGGATTTGGCGGTCGTCAGGGGCAATGCGACGACCGACCGCGCCGGGACCTCGCGCGTCTCGGTTTTCAGGCTCGCCTCGTGGAGCAAGGCGTTGGGGCTGGCTGCAGGAGCGGGTGCTCCGGAATCGTCCACCTCCGGCTGGCCGACCGCCGGGGATTTTTCAGGTGCTGGAGCCGAAGCGAGCACCACTGGCGCGTCAAAGTTCGGCTTGGGTTCTGGCCGCGCGAGACGGGCCAGCTCGAACCCGCCCTTCAGGAACTGATCGGCCGACGGGGCGGCAAGCGCGAAGGCGCCGGCATTCCACCGCTCGAGCTGCGACAGACGGCCCCGCGTTCCGATCTCGGTCTGGAGGACGCGCATGTCGCGCTGCGCGAGCACGATCCTCGTCTCGACCGCTTCGAGCTGGGCGCGCTCGGAGGCGACGCGGAGCGAAACCATGTAGCAGCCAAGCGCGGCACCCGCGCAACTGGCGACCATGAAGACGGAGCGGAAGCTGCGGTTACTCATTGCAGGCGTTCCTTGCGAGGTGGAGCAGAAGTACGGACGGCGGAACGGAGGCGCGCCGAGCGCGCGCGGGGGTTGGCGGCAAGCTCGCGCTCCGAAGGGCCGACGGGCTTGGCGACACGCTCGAAGGTCGGCTCGTTCGGATCGACGATCGCCGGGCGATGGCGCGAGCCGGCCGGCGTGCTTCCACTGCGCTCGCGGAAGAAGCGCTTCACGATCCGGTCTTCGAGGCTGTGGAAGGTGACCACCGCCAGGCGGCCGCCGGGCTTCAGCGCGCGCTCCGCGGCTTCGAGGCCCAATTCCAGCTCGTCGAGCTCGGCGTTCAGGTGGATGCGGATCGCCTGGAAGGTGCGGGTTGCGGGATCGGCCTTCTGGCCCTGGCGGAAACCGGCGGCGCGGCGGACGATTGCAGCCAGCTCGGCGGTGCGCTCGACGGGACGTGCGGCAACGATGGCGCGGGCGATCGCCCGGGCGCGCGGCTCCTCCCCATAGTCGCGCAGGACCCGGGCGATCTCGGCCTCATCGGCCGTATTCAGATATTCGGCGGCGGTCAGGCCGGAGCGGCTCATCCGCATGTCGAGCGGGCCGTCGGCCTGGAACGAGAAGCCGCGCTCGGCGCGGTCGAGCTGCATCGAGCTGACGCCGATGTCGAGGGCGATAGCGTCAACCAGGCCGATGCCGCGCTCGGCGAGCACGCGGTCCATCTGGCTGAAATTGTGCTGGATCAGCTCGAGGCGCGGGTCCGGGACGAGTGACCTTCCCGCTTCGATCGCGTCAGGGTCACGATCGAATCCTATCACTCGTCCCGCCCCCGCAGAGAGCAGGGCACGCGTGTAACCGCCCGCTCCGAATGTGCCGTCCACGACCGTCTCCCCGCCGAGAAGCGCCAGCGCTTCGATCACTTCGCTGACCAGCACCGGCACATGTGGGGCCTGTTTTGCGCCGGTGCTGGTCATGAGCCGCCTCGCTCTTCGAGACGGAAGCGCGCGATGTCCTTGAGATCCTCGGGGATGCGCGGGTCCTTTAGGAGCAAGTCAGGGTTCCAGATCTGGAAGGTCTCGCCGGTGCCGAGGAACAGCGCGAGCTCGCCGATCTGGCCCTTTCGGCGCATCATCAGCGGGAACAGGATACGACCGGAGCTGTCGTAGGGGACTTCCTCGGTGGCGGCGAAGGCCATCAGGTTGCGCTGCTGATACTCGAGCTGCGCGTCCGGGCTGGTCTCTTCCTTCTCAAGCAGGCGCTCGAGCTTGGAATGCTTCAGTGCGGCGTAGGCAGGGTCGTAGGCGCTGAGGCACGGGAAAGCCTCATGCTTGGCAAGGACGATGGTGCGGGCGTCACCGCGGCGCTCGATCACGCCGCGAAGGAATGCGGGAATGGACACGCGGCCCTTTGCATCGACCGCGTTCAGCGCACTGCCCTGAAACAGATGCTCTAGCGCCACGCCAAACCACTCCCCGTTCGGAGCGCGCGAGCGAGAGTCCGCGGATGCGCGCCGTCGCGCGCGCCGCGTTCAAATTCGAATCAAAGGGTTAAAGCCCCCGCGCTCCAGAGATGTTGGTAACCCAACACCTTGCGGGATACAATGGGTTTTCATGGGAATCGGCGGGATTTCATGGTCAGTGGCGGATTTCTGCGACTTTTTGAGGCGAAATGGTGAGCGTGTTCCTTCCCTGTTCTGGCCGTAGAGCCCTGTGGATAAGTCTGTGACTCGCGAATCACCGATCCGCCAGGCTGGCAAGCTCCTGGACGACAGCCTGCAAGTTATTTCCTGAGTCGGGGCCGAGCGAATCAAGGTTGAGCAGGTCGGCGTCGGCGACCACGATCGCCCGGCCTTTCCCGATCCTGCAATCGGCAGTGAGGCGATCGGCGCTGATCGCGCAGCCACCATGGAGCGCGCCCGGCGACACCGTGAGCACCCGATACCCGGCGAGGCTCCGGACGGCCGGTCCGCGCTCGTCAGGCGCGTCGAGGCGCAGCCCCCAGTGAGCCAGCAGCCCGGTGTCAGCGAACATCGGCGGCGGGCGCAGCGGGTCGCCGAGCGGGCGGTTGCTGGGCCATTCCAGCATCGGGTCGGCGAGCAGCAGCACTCGGCCACCGCGCCTCACCCACTGGTCCAACGCGACCAGATTCTCCGCCGTCTGCGCAGGCGGCTGCGCCATCAGCAGCAAGGGCCTGGACAGCTCCTTCGCGCTGGTGGTGCTGATCGGTTTCACCTCAAACGTGGCAGAGAGGGCAGTCAGCGCGGGGGAGCCGGCGTCCTTCAGGCTGAAATCTTCACCGAGCACGATCGGAAGGCTGGAGAGCAGTGCCAAAGGCTCCTTCGCGGGCGGCTCTTGCCGTCGCGCTGTGAGTGCAAGCGCCGCCGCGCCGGTGAGCACGACGAGAGCGCCGAGCGCGCTCCAACCGCGTCGCGTCATTTCTTGGGGGCGGCGGTGTTGTTGGTTGTGGCCTCCGAAGCGCCGGGTGCGACACCAAGTTCGGCCAGCGGCTCGCTCGGCTCGTTGGAAGCGGCGTGCTGGGTGGCATTGCTGGTTTCGTCACGGGTCGAGCGGCTGATGATCGAGCCCAAAAGGACGAGGAGAAATGCGAAGGCCAGGCCAGTCAGGCCAATCCGGATGCGCTGCGCGCTGCTACCCACTTGATACGGCATCGCAGTCGATCAAGCTATGTCCCACTTCGACAAGATGCAAGAACATGCACTTGACCATCAGTCGTAAGGTAGCGATTGGCGCGACTCATGACTCGCACTCCTCTGCTCATCACGCTCGCTGCGGCCGCTGCGTTAGCCGGCTGCAACAGCAAAGGTCAGACGATCGGCGGCGACGAACCGACCAACACGGTCCAGAACACGCCCATCGCGCTTCCCCCTTCCATCACGGGCAGCAAGTCCTATCGCTGCAAGGACAACCACCTGATCTATATCGACTGGATGTCTGACGGCACCGCCCGGGTGAAGAAGACCCGCGAGGAAGTCGGCACGCCTGTCACGCCGGGCACCGACCTCAAGGGCGACAGCTCGGCCAAGTCGATCACCTACAACGGGCAGAGCTGCAACAGCTAAGCCTCGCGCGGGAGTTCCAATAACCCCCGTGGCGCCCCTTGGCGCCGCGGGGGTTTTCACGTTCGCGCTTGAGCCTTAGGGGCGGCGCATGGAAGTCCTGGACGCTCCCCGCATCACGCCCGACATCGTCGCTGAGCATGGGCTTTCCCCCGACGAGTACGACCGCATCCTGAAAGCGCTTGGGCGCGAGCCGAACCTGGTCGAGCTCGGCATTTTTTCGGTCATGTGGTCGGAGCACTGCTCGTACAAATCGTCCCGCGTCCACCTGAAAAAGCTGCCGACCGAGGCTCCGTGGGTGATCTGCGGACCTGGCGAGAATGCGGGCGTCATCGACATCGGTGATGGCGACGCCTGCATCTTCAAGATGGAGAGCCACAACCACCCCTCCTACATCGAGCCCTACCAGGGTGCGGCGACGGGCGTCGGCGGCATCCTCCGCGATGTCTTCACCATGGGCGCTCGGCCGATCGCGAACATGAATGCGCTGCGCTTCGGCCGGCCCGATCATCCGAAGACCCGGCATCTGCTGGCAGGCGTCGTCGCCGGCATCGGCGGCTACGGCAATTGCGTTGGCGTCCCGACCGTGGGCGGTGAAGTCAATTTCGATGCGGCTTATGACGGCAACATCCTCGTCAACGCGATGACAGTTGGCGTCGCTAAGACCGACAAGATCTTCTATTCGGCCGCCTCGGGTATCGGGAACCCGATCGTCTATGTCGGCTCGAAGACTGGCCGCGATGGCATCCACGGCGCCACCATGGCGAGCGCCGACTTCGACGAGGACAGCGAGGAGAAGCGCCCCACCGTCCAGGTCGGCGATCCGTTCACCGAGAAGCTTCTCATCGAGGCCTGCCTCGAGCTGATGGCCACCGACGCGATCGTCGCCATTCAGGACATGGGCGCCGCGGGCCTCACCAGCTCATCTGTCGAGATGGCGTCGAAGGGCGGCGCCGGCATCCGCCTCGATATGAACAAGGTGCCGTGCCGCGAGACCGGCATGACGCCCTACGAGATGATGCTCTCCGAGAGCCAGGAGCGCATGCTGATGGTGCTTAAGCCCGGCCGTGAAGGCGAGGCCGAGGCGATCTTCCGGAAGTGGGAGCTCGACTTCGCTGTGATCGGTGAGGTCACCGACACCGGGCACATGGTGCTCGAGTTCAAAGGCGAGGTCGTGTGCGACATACCGCTCGGCCCGCTCGCCGACGAGGCGCCGCTGTACGAGCGTCCTTATGCGGCGCCCAAGCCTACCGAGCCGCTGCTCGACGTCCCTGAAAGCACCGACATCGCTGGCGACCTGCTCAGGCTTATGGGCTCGCCCAACCTCGCCTCGCGGCGCTGGGTGTGGGAGCAGTACGACCAGTCGGTCGGCGCCGACACCGTGCAGCGCCCCGGCGGCGACGCCGCGGTCGTCCGCGTCCACGGCTCGAACAAGGCGCTGGCGATCACCACCGACTGCACGCCGCGCTATTGCTATGCCGATCCATACGAAGGCGGGAAGCAGGCGGTCGCCGAGGCCTATCGCAATCTCTGCGCTGTTGGTGCGAAGCCGCTGGCAATCACCAATTGCCTGAACTTCGGCAACCCGCAGCGCCCCGAGATCATGGGCCAGTTCGTCGGCTGCGTCGAAGGCATGGCGGAGGCCGCCAAGGCGCTCGACTTCCCGGTCGTTAGCGGCAACGTCTCGCTCTACAACGAGACCAAGAACGAGGACGGCAGCAGCCTCGCCATCCTCCCGACCCCGGCGATCGGCGGCGTCGGCCTGCTCGCAGATTGGGAGAGCTCCGCGACCATCGCCTTCAAGCGCGCCGGTGAGCAGCTCATCCTGATCGGCCACACAAAAGGCCACGTCGGCCAGTCGCTGTGGCTCGACGTCTGCCACGGGCGCCGCGAAGGACCTCCGCCGCCTGTCGACCTCGCGGCCGAGAAGCGCGCGGGCGAATGCATCCGCGGCCTGATCGCCGAAGGTCTCGTGACGGCGGTGCACGATTGCTCCGACGGCGGCGCCGCACTGGCTGTCGCCGAGATGGCGCTGGCGGGCGATATCGGAATGACCATGCCAGTCGTGGCCGAGATCCCGAATCCCGGCGCGATCCTGTTTGGCGAAGACCAGGGCCGTTACGTCGTTACGACCAACCAGCCCGACCGCGTGCGCGCGATCGCGAATGAGGCGCAGTTGTTCACAGTGCCGATCGGCACGACCGGCGGTGACGCGCTCCTATTCGACCTCATTGGCCGCGGCGGACGCCAATCGGTCAGCCTGCAGGGTCTGCGCGCCGCGCACGAGGGCTTCTTCCCCAGTCTGATGGGCAGCGAGCTCGCGCCCGAGTTCTGATGCCGAGCGGCTATTCCGGCACGCCGCTAGCGAAGAAACTGTCGCTCAAGGACGGCATGCGTGTCTGGCGCGACGCGATGCCGCAGAGCGTTGCCGCCGAAATCGCCAGCGATGGGTTCGACCTACAATTGCTCGATTCGCCTGAAGCGCCCGTCGACGCCGCCCACATCTTCGTCACCGCGCGCAGCGACCTCGAAGCCAAGCTCCAAGACCTGCTGCCACTGCTCGACCGCGCCGGCTTCATCTGGGTCAGCTGGCCGAAGAAGGCGTCCAAGGTCCCGACCGACATCACCGAAGACGTGATCCGCGCCGTCTGCCTCCCCATGCATCTGGTCGACGTGAAGGTCTGTTCGGTCGACGACATATGGTCAGGGCTGAAGCTGGTGATACGAAAGGAGCATCGCTGAGCGGGGGGAATTTAATGCAGCGCTCGATCTGGAAGCCGATCTTCCTCGCCACCGTGCTCTGCGGCACGCTCGACATAGTCTTCGCGATGATCCTGACGCTCATGCGCGGCCGCGAGATACCCAACATGCTCCGCTTCGTCGCTTCTGGGCCCTTCCAGCATGCGACCGACTGGGGCGCCAGCGGCGCGGCCCTCGGTCTCGCCGTCCACTTCACCTTGATGGCGATCATGGTCGCCTGGTTCATGGTCGCCGCGCGCAACGTCCCGGCTCTCACCGACAAGCCGTGGCTTGCGGGCCTGATCTACGGCCTCATCACCTGGGCGGTCATGAACCTCATCGTGGTTCCGCTGCGCTTCCCCGCGGCCTGGCCACCGAAGCCGATGGCAATCGCTACTCAGCTATTCGCCCACATCGTCCTGGTTGGCTTGCCGACTGCCTACATCGCCCGCCGCTACCTGCGCGGGTAGGGTCAGATCCGGCCGAAGCCCTGGTTCGAGACCTTGCGGCCAAAGCCCGTCGGCGCAGTGCGCTGGACGAGCGGGTTGGTGGCCTTCTCGAACTGCTCGACGGTCTCGTTGAACAGCTTCCGGAGCTCGACCACCTGCGGCACCAGCTCATCGGGGAAGCGATGCGTCTCGACGCAAAGGCGCGCCGTCGACTCAATCAGCTCCGCGAGCTTCGCGACCGGCTCGGCACCGAGCTGGCGCGCTTCGCCCTTGAGGGTGTGCGACGGGATGACGAGCGCGATTGTGTTCTGCTCGTGCATCGCCTGCTCGATCTGCTGAACCGACTTGACGCCGTCTTCCTTGAAATAGCTGAGGATCCGGATGAAGGCCGGGCCAAGCTCCGCCCTGCTCTTCTCGAAATGCGCCCAGTCGACGACGTCGCGAGCTTCGTCCGCCAACACCCATGCTCCTCAAGCGCCGGACGTGCGCCGGCCGTGAACCCTAACCATCCGGATACGTGGAAAAGGGTAAATTTTGGCTTAGCGCGACCACCATCCGACCGTCAGGCTGCTACGGGCAAGCGGGCGTCAAATGTCGTTGTCGGCCATGCTGGCGGCCAAGAAAGCCTCCGCCGAAGCGGAGGCTTTCATTTCAGCGCTTATAGCTTCGGGTTCTCGGGGTTGGAGCCGCCATGGCACGCCAGTCCGGGGGTTCCCGGATCGTGGGTGAATCCGCCGTCCGCGTGCGGAGTTTGGACGATTCCCGGGCCATAGGGCGTGTCGAAAACGAAGATCGGGCTACCGTCAGGATTGAAGCCGACGAGAGTGGTTCCGTCCTCCAGTCCCGAATAAGAGCATATCGAATTTGCGTTTGATGGAGCCGCTGTTCGAACGTGTCGGCCAGTTACCTCGCCAGCGAATGCGGAACTACTCATTCCAGTGGTGAGGATCGTAAAGACAGCCATAATGGCGAGCTTACGCATATGAATCTCCTGGTGAGCGGCCATTGTACATCGGCACAATTATACGCCGCTTGCCCACCCAGTAGCACGCAAAGCCGCAGAACTCTAATTTAATAACCTAAATAAATATCATTCGGTTATTTCACTCGCGGCGTAGTTTTACGTCAACTTTAGAGAGGTTTGATCGATCTCATTTCATAAATCCGGTCTTTTATTGCCGGAGTTTCAGGCAAGGCGTCAGTTGTTATTGCAGCTTTTGTCGGCTCCGAGGATCCATGATGGCGAGCGCCGCCACGCTCCAGTGTCCGCGATGGGTGGAAAGGTGCTATTCGGCCGCGCCGACCTCAAGACACTCCCGCGCTGCTACGCCCGCTAGCCGGCTAGGACGCGCTCTTCGAATGTAAGTACGTCCTTGAGGACGGGCCGCAGAGAGTCCCGCACTTCGACCGAAAGCACCCGCTTGATGCT